>Ga0209415_10006361_pt1 | contig 21028 bp, 22 predicted proteins | sample PeaSoiSIISIP2007_FD_187696 | JGI IMG/M metagenome (GOLD analysis project Ga0209415, IMG submission 187696) | Peat soil microbial communities from Weissenstadt, Germany - SII-SIP-2007 (SPAdes) (version 2) | ecosystem: Environmental > Terrestrial > Soil > Wetlands > Peat | place: Germany...
TCTCCAGCACGATTCGTTTGCTTGGCGGATTGGAACGCAAGGCAAGATCTGTCTTGGCCACCAGTCGGATGGCGCGCGTCAGCTCTCGTTTCGATTTGTAGCGTCGCGCCTGTTTGATAATGTCGTCGGCGGCAAACGGAGGCACGCGGAATCCCTGCCAAAGCGCAGCCCACAGCATGCGCTGGTCGCGCACGTTTCGCTCCAGGATCACCAGCATCTGACGAAAAGTCTTGGCCAGCATGTAAAGATGTCCGATCGCAGCCTCGTCCCCTTCACCCGTGCTCAGGATTGCGTCGAGCATCTCGAGCGCCCGCACCCGATCTTTTGCGGAGATTGCATCGGTCAGCTCATACAACGATCTTTGCTTCGCGGCGAGCACCATAGTCTCGACATCGCCCAGCGTGATGCGTTTCTTTTCGCCCACGTAGAGCATCAGCTTCTCAAGTTCATTGGAGACCATCATCATGTCGCCGCCGAGAGCGTCCACCAGTTCGCGGGCGGCATCGGCATCGATCTTGACATCGCGGGTAGCGCCGTATTCGCCAATCCAGCGCACTGCTTCGCTTTCTTCCACGCGCGCCAGTTCGACAATGGCGCAGTATTGTCCAAGCGTCTCGCGGATGCGTTCGTATCGTTCTTTGTCAGTCAACTCCATGCGGCGCGGGTCCGCGGGAATGCTGATGTGATCGGCAACAAAGATCAGCACCGCGTCGGGATTTGGATCTTTGCAGTACGCCTCGATCGCCGCCAGTTTCTCTTCGTTGGACCCGCGTCCGAACAGGTTCTTGACCCCGCGGACAAAGAAAACCTGGAAAGGCGCCATCAGCGAAGGCGTTCGCGCACGATCGAGGACTTCCACGAGATCAGTTTCCGCAAGGTCAAACTCGAATAAGCTGAAATCCCGCAAGTCGGGCGTGACCAGGTGTTCGAGAATGGCTTCGCGGCAGCGTTTGCGAAAGAAGACCTCAGCGCCCACGAACACATAGGCAGGACGCAGCTTGCGGGCTTGCACATCCGATACAAAGCGGTCGGCCTGGGCAAAAGCTCGCATCAGAACCCCTCCAGAATATTCGATACCAGAGTTTGCGCAAAGTCGCGCGACAGGCGTTGAAGAGCCGGCGAGTCTTCCTCGAAAAAGCTGTTCAGATCGCGTGGAACTTCGTACTGCTCGCGAAACAAATACGCCGGATTCTGGTAAAGCACCTTGCCTTGCTTGTCGAGCAAGGATACTTTCATGGAGATCACGACCATCACGCTGGCCGCGCGTCCCGTCTGCGAATCATAAGTAAGGGGTGTTGTGTAGCTGGCCAACACCGTCCCATGCAGCGCCGCATCGGCATCGTCGCTCATTTGATTGATCACGTGGTAATGAGTGCGCGTGACAAACTCCTTCACCACGGCCGCCGTCAGCATCTGCTCGATCTTGAAGGTCTGAGTCTGGTTTACGAATGCCGGAATTGCGAGGATGCGGACGTTGTCGGGAATCGTTACCGTGTGTCCGGCAGTGTGGTAGCCGCATCCCGTGCCTAGAACGCTGAGGAGTACGGCCAACGCGTAGGCACGGCTCATTGGATTTTCCCTCGAGGCCGCGTCGCCGCCATGGTCTCCGCACACTCGACCGCAGTCGCGGCGGCGATTCGCAAATTATCCGACGCCGCCCACAACCATAACCCGTTCGCTTGACTCGCGTCCGCAGTGATCGACACCTGAATGTCAGCCTGGCCCGCGGCATTCACATTGCTAGGAGCGTCTTCGGCCCCATGCGTCAGGTTCACGTGCTCACCGGTCAGCGCACGCGAAACGCTTTCCACGTCCGCCACCTGCCCGAGTTCAAGGTGAACCGCAAAGGCATGCCCGTGAAAAATGGGAGCCTGCACCAACAGCAGCGATGGCACCAGAGCGTCCTCGCCAGCAATTCGCCGGTAATGCTTCATCACCCGGCTCTCCACCGTTCCGAGCGCGGGTACTGAGTGGTCACCGTACCTGGCGACCATGTTGAAGGCCACTTGCACATCGAAAACGTTCTTGGGCAAGGGCTGAAACGAGAGCAGGTTCACAGTCTGCTCGTGTAGTTCGTCCATCCCCTTTTGTCCGTGTTCCGAGGCGGGCTCAAACACCGTAGCCACTGCCCGCTTGACTTGCCCCGCTTTTTGCATGCGCAACAAGAGGAGCGCGAGCACCACAGCCGCGGGATGCGCCACCACCGCGGGACCAGGCTGCAACTCGGGAATCAAGGGCTGCCCGCGTTGCCGTTCGATCCACGGCGAGCGCACCGCCGCGTCGGGCTCATCTTCCAGAGTCGAAGAAAGATCCACGATCGCGCTGCCGGCATTGCGCGCCGTCTTCCAGTTCTTGCGCGTGGACTCCGCGTCGGAGGCAAAGAAAGTAAAATCGATATTCTGGAATTGTTCCGTGCGGACGTTCTGGATGAACGTGACTTCGTCTCCCACCGATTCCAACTTCCCAAGCGCCTCCTCGTCATCTAACAATCGAACATCGATGGATGGGAAATTGCGGTCGTTGAGCACTTCCGCAACTTCCTTCCCTTTGAGGGTGCCTGCACCGACGATGGCAAGGCGATAGAAATGGCCTGCGCGAACAGGTTCGGCATGCGACACCGGAGCGGGCTTGAAGTTCGAACTCATGAGGTCTGCGAGGCCTCGCGGTACGAGGGCGGAGGCGGATTACGTTTCCGGCGGAAGATCCATTGCATGCGCCAGAACACGCCGGAAAGCATATAGGTCAGCGCGATCACGAACAGCACCCATTGCGAGAAAAACCAGATGGCCGCAAACAGCAGGCCAAGCAAAATGACCAACTGAAACGGCTGCCGCGAGCGGAAATCGATGTCCTTAAAACTATAGAAACGCCACGTGCTGACCATCAGATATCCCGTGGCTACAAGGATGAGCATCCACGTGATGCAACTCCATAACGAAGAAATCGGGTCTCCACCGGAAAAGTGCACCACAGCGGCGATCACTCCGGCTCCGGCAGGAATCGGCATTCCGACAAAGTATTTTTTCCCTGGCCGCCCCGGGTTCGAGGGTTGCGGATTGGATACGATGTTGAAGCGCGCCAGGCGGCTGGCGCCAGCCATCAGAAACAGAAAGCTTGCGATGGCGCCAAGCTGAATCATTTTTCCGGTGAGTTCTGTGGACGACAAGAACACCGGCAACTGCCGAAATCCCCACATCCATGCCAACAGCGCGGGAGCAACGCCAAACGTGATGACGTCGGCCAACGAATCCAGTTCCCGTCCGAAGTCACTGCTGGTGCGAGTCATGCGAGCAATGCGGCCATCCAAACCATCAAACAAAACCGCAAACCCGATTGCCTTTGCCGCAAAATCAAAATGCCACGGTTCTGCAGCGGTGGCATGAGTGACCTGCAGGATGGCGTAGTAGCCCATCGCGATATTCGCGGCGGTGAACAGTGAAGGCAAAATATACAAGCCCTTGCGCAATCGTCCTGAAGGACGGTCTTCTCTACGCCGCCTTGGAACTGGAGCTTCTGGGTCCATTACCTTGCTCCCGTCTGAGCCTGTCCGGTCCTGCCCGCTGCGAGCGGTCGCTCGGCGCTCAGGTAAGCCAGCACGCTCGATCCGCCTTTCACGCGATCTCCAACTTTAACTGCAACGCGCGCCGACGTTTCCAGCAAAACGTCGACGCGTGAACCAAACTTGATCAAGCCAACCCGCTCGCCACGTTCCACCCGGTCGCCGACTTTCTTGTTGAAGACGATGCGACGTGCCAGAAGGCCCGCAATCTGCTTGAAGACCACCGTCTGCCCCTCACCTTCAACGGATACCACATTCTGCTCGTTTTGCTCGGCCGAAGCCGCATTCATGGCGTTGATAAACTTTCCTTTTTGATACCGAACCTCGCGGATGATGCCGCCAATGGGGGAGCGATTCACGTGCACGTCGAAAACACTCAGGAATATGCTGATTCGAAGACTAGGGTTGCCATTCCAGGTCAGCGGCGAGATGTCAGTGACCTTCCCGTCGCCCGGCGATACGAGCGCACCAGCCTCCCCCGGAATAACCCGCTCGGGGTCGCGAAAAAACCACAGAAAAAATGCGGCCAGGAGCAAAGCCGGCAAAGCCCAAGGCGGACTGGTCAGCCAACCGATCAGTGCTGCGGCAGCCACCAGCGGAAATGCGTAGTAGTAAGCGTCACGAACCATTTGGGAGACAGAGAGAATTATAGAGCAGGCCGGGGACGCAACTCAGCCTTTCCTGTTAACTGCAAATAAAAAAGGCGCTTACGAGCGCCCTGCTTGGAGACGAATGATTCCTTCCTACGGCTGCGCCGCACAAAATTGGAGCTGGACTAGGCGACCTGCGGCTGCTGTGGGTGCTGCCGGTACTGCCGCTCAATGCTCTCCATCTGATCCTTGAGACGGAGCTTCAGTTTCTTCAGTCGCACTTCTTCCAATTTCTCGTCATCGGTGAGATAGCGTTTTTCGGTGAGTGAATCAAGGCGTTTTTCGTAGAGTGTGTGCTCCTGCGCCAGCTTGCGGAATTCATCATGGCTGGCGAAAAGCTGGTCCCTAGAAGTTAACATCCAGCAGACCTCCTAACCGGGTTTTCAGATTAAAAGCTACCACACGACCGAACCTGCTTCAACGTGAAAGGTAATAATCGCGCAACCGATGCCGTGTCAAGAAATACTTTCCATTCTGAAGCTCACCCGACCGTATCTCCTTATTTATCAGCAGCCTCCATTAAATTGCACAAAGAATGAGGCAATATCAGGGAAGAGTCGCTCGGTAAACAATGGCATCCTCGTCCGGCTCTCGATAGTAAACCTTACGCCGTCCGCTCTCGACAAAAGCGCATTTCTCATAGAGCCGGCGTGCCGCTAAGTTCGACTCGCGGACCTCAAGGAAGACGGCCTGCGCGCCCTGACTTCTCGCTAAATCGAGAAACTCTCCGAGCAGACGCGAGCCCAAGCCACGACGCTGTACGTGCGCCGCGATTGCCATGTTCTCGATCTCCCACTCCTGCTGCAGGAATTTGCCGACAATAAAACCCTGCAAGCCGGTTCCCTGATCTTCAACAATCAGCACCACACGCGCTGGCGCTTCGCCGAGAATTGCGGTTTCGTATTGCTGCACCGACCAGTGAGCCGCGGTAGCTGCCCGTTTCTCGAGCGTCAAGATGGCAGGAACGTCAGCGAGGATGGCGCGACGAATACGCATTGGTGACGGAGGGCCGGTCGCTACGATTTGCCGCTAACTGCCTTTGGCGAAGAGTTCCGCCTCCGAGCGCCCGATGTAATTTGCTTCGAGCGCCTCCGAGGAAACAGTTTCTCCCGATAGAATCTTTCTCCAACCGATACGCGCAATGGCATCACTTCGCGGACGGTCTACCTCGACGAAATGCAACCCTTTGGCTCGGGCCGCTTCCGCGAGACTGTTGTCGGACGTCACAATGACTGCATCTTCTGTCGACTCCAACCATGTTTCGCGGGAGAACAGGCGCTCTCGAATCACGCGCGTTCCCGTTCCTCCAATTTCATATTCACCCAGGAAAACTTCATTGCGTCCGCCATCGAGCGCAGCCAGAACTTTCCCTCGCAACTGGCCGGCACTCGCCAGCGCCTCTAGCAACGACACGGCGGCAATCGGTTTGGCAAGGGCCTCGGCGAGCGCCTTGATGACCGCCAAGCCAATCCGCAGCCCCGTGAACGAACCCGGCCCGGAAACCACGGCCAAAGCGCCGATGTCCGCTTTGCTCAATCCGTGTTTATCGAGCAGGCCTGCGATTTGGGGAACCAGTTCGGCCGAGAATGTTCCTCCCGCGAGCGGAGCGACTTCGATGACCGCGCAAGCATCACCTGGCCCGCCTTGCGCCAGCGCGATGCTGCCCTGCTTGCCGGAAGTGTCAACCGCGAGAAGAAGCATGAATTCGAAACATGCGGAACAACGGTTCGATCAGTGCCCGGCCTCGACCAACTCCAGCAGCACTCCGCCCGCGCTCGAAGGATGCACAAACACATAACGGTGGCCGCCGGCACCGATCTTGATTTCGTTCGAGACCAGCCTCACGCCGTCCGCCTTCAGTCGCTCGACAACCACCGTCAAATCAGGCACGCGCAGGCAAACATGATGCAGGCCTTCTCCGCGTTTGGCGATGAACCTCGCAACCGCCGAGCTCTCTGACGTCGCTTCCAACAACTCCAAACGGCTCTCGCCCACGGGCAACATCGCCACCCGCACCTGCTCGCCCTCAACTACCTCTTCCGCGGACGCAGTCAATCCCAGCTTCTCGTAAACACTCTTCGCCACCGCCAGCGACTTCACCGCGATTCCGAGATGGTCAATGGTAAGCACGTTTTGTAGCTAACCCTTCCCTATCCTACCGACAATCTCTTCCACCAGCGTATAAGGATCGCGTTTGTGCTCGGCGACCTCCGCTGCGTACCGCGCGACATTGCCATCTTCCATCTGTGCGCGGGCTTTTTCCAGCAGCGCGTCGCGCAACATTTCGATCAACCGCTCCTGCCAGTTTTCAATGTTGTGCTGCAGGACGAGGTTTTCCTTTTGCAGATAGCCTTCGTATTCCGCAATGGCCGCGACCAATCCACCGATCCCGGTTCCCTCGCTGGCCACGGTCTTCACAATGGGCGGAGTCCAATGATCGTGACGAATCGCCAGCGATTGCAGGGCGCGAATCTCACGCTCCACCCGCTCGGCGCCTTCGCGGTCACTCTTGTTGATCACAAAAATGTCGGCAATCTCCATGATGCCGGCCTTGATGCTCTGCACATCGTCGCCCATTCCCGGTACGAGGATCACAACCGTGACGTCGGCCAGCCGCACGATATCAACTTCGTCCTGCCCGACACCAACCGTTTCGATCATGATCAAGTCACGCCCGGAAGCGTCCATCACCGTAGCTACATCCGCCGTAGCCCGCGCCAACCCTCCCAGCGAGCCCCGCGTAGCCATGCTCCGAATGTAAATCCCGGGATCAGAAAAATGATCCTGCATGCGAATGCGATCCCCGAGAATCGCTCCGCCTGTATACGGACTCGTGGGATCGACGGCGATGATTCCAACCGTTCGATTCTGCTTGCGATAGTGCTTGGCCAGTTGATCCACGAGCGTACTCTTGCCCGCGCCGGGCGCACCAGTGAGGCCCAGAATCCGCGCATGTCCGCTGCGTGGAAACAGAGCCTTCAGAAGCTCCGACGATCCAGGCGCACGGTTTTCGACCACGCTGATAGCGCGCGCCAAACTCCGCGCATCGCCGGAACACAAGCCATCAATCAGTGGTTGGAAGTTGGAAGTCAAACTGTCAGTGTAAAGCAGGGATGGCACAAACAGAAACGCCGAGCCGCCTTTGGTTAGCGCGAGGCCTATTCGGCTGGAAGTTGGAGCGCCGCGAACTCGCCCCATGCGCGGTCCTCGGCAATCTCCTCTCGTGTAAGCGAGTCGTAATAACGGGTGACCGCCGTGGAAGTCTCTTCTAACTCACTCTCTTTTTCTTTCATTGCGTCCTCAATCCTTCAGCAACTGCCGCGCGATCACCAGCCGTTGCACCTCGCTCGTCCCTTCGCCAATCGTGCATAGCTTCACATCGCGATAAAACTTCTCCGCCGGATAGTCTTTGATGAATCCGTATCCGCCGTGAATTTGTACGCCCTCGTTGGCGCAACGCACGGCCACCTCGCTGGCATACAGCTTCGCCATTGAGGACTCCAGCGTGCTCTTCGACCCCGCATCTTTCAGCGACGCCGCGCGGAAGGTCAACAGCTTCGCCGCTTCGATTTCCGTTGCCATATCTGCCAGCTTCCACTGGATCGCCTGAAATTCGCTGATGGCTTTGCCAAACTGCTTGCGCTGCTTGGAATACTTGAGCGCCGCTTCGTAGGCGCCCTCAGCCATGCCCAGCGACAACGCCGCAATCGAAATACGTCCACCATCCAGCACGCGCATAGCATCGATGAATCCGTCGCCTTCTTTGCCCAGAAGGTTCTCGGCAGGAATCACGCAGTCTTCAAAAATCAGCTCGGCCGTATCGCTGGCCCGTAGCCCGAGCTTGTTTTCTTTCTTCCCAGGACGAAATCCTTTCGCGCCCTTTTCCACAATGAACGCCGAGAGCCCGTGAGTGTGCGCCGCGCGGTCGGTCACTGCGATCACGACTAACACGTCGGCATAGTGTCCGTTGGTACAAAATGTTTTGGTGCCGTTCAGCACCCAGGTTTTCCCTTTGCGCACTGCTGTCATGCGCGCACTGCCAGCGTCCGAACCAGAAGACGGTTCCGTCAGTCCCCATGCGCCGATGTAATCGCCCGTCGCCAGCTTGGTGACGAATTTCTTCTTCTGCTCTTCGGTCCCAGCGAGAAAAATGTGGTTTGAGCAAAGCGAAGTGTGTGCCGCGACGATGATGCCTACCGAACCGTCCACGCGAGATAGTTCCTCGATCGCGGTGACGTATTCGATGTATCCCATCCCCGCGCCGCCGTACTCGGTTGGAAAGACAGTTCCGAGCAAGCCGAGCTTGCCAAGTTCCTTGATCGTGGCCAGGGGAAATTCGCCGGCCTCGTCCCATTTCATAACGTTAGGGAGGATCTCGCGCTCGGCAAACTCGCGCACACTCTTCTTCAGGTGAAGCTGTTCTTCGTTCAGTAGAAAATCCAAGGTTCCTCCGGTCGAGCAGCATGCAGCAGAATTTAATCCGCGCGATGCAAAACATTTGATTAGAACACAGGGGAGAGAAAGCGCTCAAACACTTCGTTAGAAAGAAGCCGACCTTGCGGCGTCAGACGAATCACATCTCCCTCTCTCTCCATCAATCCCATCTGGACGAGATCGGCAATGGTCTCGGACAAACCCGCAATCACATCTTCCTTGAATTCTGCCGCAACCTCCCGCAAATTGACACCACAGACGAGCCTAAGGCCTAAGAAAAACGCTTCCCCGAGTGCTGCAGATGCCGTAACCTCGGTGCGACTTAATTGGCCCCCAGCAACATACGCCTCAAGCGAATCCGGGGATGAAAATCTCAAAACCTCTACGCTGTTCTCCGACCGCGGCAGCATCGAGTGCGCATCGACGCCGTATCCCAGATACGGCTGCCGGGTCCAATATTTCAGATTGTGCAGAGACTCATATCCCTCGCGCGCGAAGTTAGATATCTCGTACTGCCGCACGCCCGCAGATTTCAGTCGCTGGCAAGCCATCAGATACAAATCTGCCGTGAGATCTTCGTCGGGCGCAAAATGCGCATGGTATTTTGTACCGCCAGCAATCAGTTCGCGCCCGAGGCGCGAGTCTTCATCGACTTCAAGCATGTAGACGCTGGCATGGGGCGCCTGGCTCGCGATTACCTGCTCCACGGAGAACGCCCAGCTATCGGCCGTCTGGTGCGGCAGCCCCGCGATAAGGTCAAGGTTTATGTTTGTAATCCCGGCGGCACGCAGGTTGGCAATGTCATCGAGGACTATCTTGCGAGTGTGCAAACGCCCGACCGCGGCCGCCTCCTGATCGATGAACGATTGCACTCCCAAACTCACTCGACTCACACCGCAAAGCCGCAACGTCTCAATGACGGCGGGCGGTAGCGTGCCGGGAGCGCACTCGACTGTAATCTCCGCATCCGGCAGGACGTCGAAATTTTGCGAAATCGTGACAAACAGCCGCTGCAGTTGCGCTACATCAAGTACAGTAGGAGTTCCGCCGCCCAGGTAGACGGAGTCGACGGCCCGCTCCATGCGTCCGCCCATCTGTGTTACAGTCGCGTTGGCACGTTCCATGTCAGCGCACACACGCTCTACGTAGCGTTGAAACACGGAGCGGGAGAAAACGTCGGAAGCAAAGTTGCAATAGCTGCACTTGGTGCGACAGAACGGCACGGAGATGTAAAGCCCGAGAGGCATCCTGAACGATTATCCCACTTCGGCGGGAGGCCGTAACCTCAGGTTGCATCTGAAGCGGATCTCTTGATTAGGCTCTTGAGAACTTAACTGCGATAGTCGGGTTTCTATCTTGGGTGATTCAGAAGGAATCACAAACTAACAATGCTTCCGCGCGTGGTCATCACTGGAATGGGCGTGGTCAGCCCCAATGGCATCGGCAAGGAAGCTTTCTGCCTTGCCATTCTCGCGGGAAAGTCCGGCGTCAAGCGCATATCCCGTTTCGATCCCTCCGAACTACCGGTACACATCGCAGGCGAGATTCCTGAGTTCGACGAACTCGCATGGGTAGATGCACGCGAGCGCAAGCACGTCTCTCGCGTGGTTCCGTTAGCCGTAGCCGCGTCGAGCGAGGCGATCCGAGACGCTGGTCTAAACCCAGAAGCCATGTCGATGGATGAAAAGCGCGAGATCGGGGTGATCCTCGGCACCGGCGGCGGCGCACAAGAATTCTCCGAAGAACAATACCGGCTCTGGCATTCCGGACACGTCAAGCAAGTCAGCCTGTTCTGCATTCCCAGCGGAACCATGGGCACGATTCCGAGCGAAATCAGCATGCGCTTCGGCTTTCGCGGCTACAGCCACGTGGTCACCGCGGGATGCACTTCCTCGACGGACGCCCTCGGCTACGCCTATCAACACATTCAAGCCGGAGTACAACCGATGTTTCTGGTCGGCGGCGTCGATTCGCCAATCACTCCGGGCATCATTAAGGGTTACACTTTGTTGCGCGCGCTCACCCAGTCCTGGAACCATGCCCCGGAGCGTGCATCGCGCCCATTTTCCGGCGACCGCGACGGCTTCGTTATTGCAGAAGGCTCGTGGATGTTTATCCTCGAAGACTACGTGCATGCCCGCGCCCGCGGCGCCCGCATATACGCCGAAATCACGGGATACGCTTCCACCTGCGAGGCCTTTCACCGTGTGCGAATGAGCGACTCGCCGGAAGAACCTGCTCGCGCGATTACTTTGGCCCTAGAAGAAGCAGGCATCGCGGCGGAGGACGTGCACTACGTGAATCTTCATGGCACGTCTACGGAAATGAATGACCGCGTGGAGACCCGAGCTCTGAAACTCGCTCTGGGAGCGCGCGCCAGCCAGATTCCAATGTCCGGCCTAAAGTCGCAGATCGGACACGCCCAGGGCGCCTGCGGTTCAGCCAGCATGGCCGCAACCCTGATCGCCATGGAGCACAGAACGATTCCCCCAACCATTAACCTCGATGTTTCCGATCCCGAGTGTGACTTGGACTATGTGCCCGAGGCAGGCCGCAAAGCTCAAATCGAGCACGCCATCTGCAACTGCGTGGGATTCGGATCAAAGAACTCGGCCCTTGTGCTAAAAAAGGTCGCGTAGCGGCTGTGGAGACGTAGCTAGCTACGTCTCTACAGAAAAGCTTTTCCATCCTCACTACTCTCTTTCCCATCTATGTAAGGTATCTTTAGAAGTTAGCCGCCCATGGCCTCCGAAGAAGAAGTATTAGGCAAAGCGTATGACAGCCGGTTGATGAAACGGCTGATCACTTACCTGCGTCCCTACAAGTGGCAGGTGGGGGTTGCGCTCGCGTCTATCCTGATCAAGGCGGGAGCGGACGTTCTCGGCCCGTATCTCACCAAGATCGTAGTGGATCGTTATCTAGCACCCGTGCCCGGACTGCACACGCCGCTGGATCGTTTCCTCAGCGACGCAGCGCTGGCTGGGATCGCGCAGATTGCTGCACTCTATGTCGGCCTGCTGGTCTTCAGCTTCCTGCTCGAATATCTGCAGACGTACTACATGCAGTGGGCGGGACAGAAGACCATGTTCGATATGCGCGCCCAGATCTTCCGGCACCTGCAGCGCATGCACATTAGTTTTTACGACAAGAATCCGGTCGGCCGCCTGGTCACGCGCGTGACTACCGACGTGGATGCGGTGAACGAAATGTTCACCTCCGGCGTGGTCTCGATTTTCGAGGATGTCTTCGTCTTGGCCGGCATCATCGCCATCATGCTGCACATGAACTGGCGGCTGGCATTGATCACGTTTGCCGTCTTGCCGTTGATCGGCATCGCCACCAAGATTTTCCGCGACAAGGTCCGCGACTCCTATCGGCGCATTCGCGTAGCCATCGCCCGAATCAATGCGTATTTGCAAGAGCACGTGAGCGGTATGGTCGTGCTGCAACTCTTCAATCGCGAGGAGCGCGCTTTCGACAAGTTTTCTGAAGTCAACGCCGTCCACATGGACGCGTTCAAAGACGCGATCATGGCCCACGCTGTCTACTATCCGGTAGTCGAGATTCTCTCCGCGATCGCGATTGCCTGCGTCATCTGGTTCGGTGGCAATGGCGTGATTCGTGGCATGACCACGCTTGGCGTTCTGGTTGCGTTTATTCAGTATGCGCAGCGCTTCTTCCGGCCGATTCAGGATCTCAGCGAAAAGTACAACATCCTGCAATCGGCGATGGCGTCGAGCGAGCGCATTTTCAAACTGCTCGACACGCCGGTCGAAATCACGTCACCGGCCGTCACCAAGGCGCCGGTGGGCCCGGGCCGTATCGAGTTCGACCACGTCTGGTTCGCCTATCGATCGATACCTACAAATGATCGTATGGGGACGGCCGCCCCCGGCCGTCCGGTCGAGCAGAGCCCGACTGCGTCCGGCCCCGACTGGGTCCTCCGCGATGTCAGCTTTGCAATCGAACCCGGCGAAACCGTAGCCTTTGTCGGCCACACTGGAGCCGGCAAGACCACGATTATTTCGCTACTCATGCGCTTCTACGATGTGCAGAAAGGTGCAATCAAGATCGACGGAATCGACGTCAAGGAAATGGACATTGCCGAACTTCGCCGCCGCTTTGGCGTCGTCTTGCAGGACCCGTTCCTGTTCAGTGGAACGGTTGCCAGCAACATTCGCCTAGGCACAGACCGCATCACCGACGACGACGTGGAGAAAGCCGCCGAAGATGTGAACCTGGCTGACTTCATCCATGCTCTTCCCAATGGCTTCGAGGAAGAAGTCCGCGAACGCGGCAGCACCCTCTCGACCGGACAAAAGCAACTCATCTCGTTTGCGCGCGCCCTGGCGCACGATCCAAAAATCCTGGTCCTCGACGAAGCCACATCCAGCGTCGACACGGAAACTGAATTCCGCGTGCGCGATGCCTTAAGTCGCATGGTCGAAGGCCGCACTTCAGTCATCATCGCCCACCGGCTCTCGACCATCCAGCGCGCCGACAAGATCGTCGTAATGCACAAAGGCCAGGTCCGCGAGATGGGTTCTCACCAGCAACTGCTGGCCCAGCACGGCATTTACTACAAACTTTACCAACTGCAATACAAAGACCAGGAAGTTGCCGCCGGGACCCAAGTGACCGCCAACGCGGATGACTAGGAATCCCATTTCGCTCAACCGGCGAAGTCAAAGGCGGCGGACAAGAGTGTCCGCCCCACATCGCGCAGCACCGACGGCCTGACTTTCGTAACTCTTCGCAAAGTTTCTCTCCAGATTAGAATCCATAGAGTTACAAACTCAGACCGCATGGATCAGCAAGCATTCCAGGAAGTCAGCCAGAACAGCCCTCAGGCCATTCCGACCGAGATGCGCCGCATCGAAGGCCGCGAGTGGTGGCTATGGGGCTTCGCCGTAGCTGTAACGCTGGCTCTGACCTTGGGCATCGTGTCCTTCACGTTTCCCTGGTTTCGCTGGAACGATTCGTCGTATTGGTTCGACCTCCGCGAATGGGTCCGTGCGCTGGCAGCTCTGGTGTTGATCTTCGACTTTTATACGGTCTACCAGCACCTGCAACTCCATCGCATTCGACGCCAGTTAGCTGAGCGCGATCAACTCTTTCAACTCATCAGCGAAAACGCCGCCGACATGATCGCCCTGGTCGACAGCGAAGGCCGCCGTCTCTACAACAGCCCCGCGTACGAAAAAGTTCTGGGATATTCCGCGGAAGACCTGAAGACCACGTCATCGTTTGAGCAGATTCATCCCGACGATCGCCCAAGAGTCGTGCAAGCAGCGGAAAAAGCCCGCCGCAGCGGTCAGGGAGAACGGGTCGAATACCGGATACGCCACAAAGACGGTTCCTGGCGCACGCTGGAGTCGACCGCAAGTGCGATTCGAAACGCTCGCGGGAAGACCGACAAACTGGTAATCGTGAACCGCGACATCACCGAGCGAAAGCGGGCCGAGGAACTGCTGGCCCACAACGCATTCCACGACGGACTTACCAGCCTGCCCAACCGCGCTCTCTTCATCGACCGATTGCAGCACGCTCTGACTCTTTCCAAACGACACGCAAACTATAAGTTCGCGGTTTTGCTGATCGACATTGATGAATTCAAAATTGTTAATGACAGCCTGGGTCACTCGGCCGGGGATGAATTGCTGATTCAGATCGGGCAACGATTGAAGGATTCAGTGCGGCGAGTCGATACGGTCTCGCGCCCGCGCATCAGCAGCGCGCCGAACTGGCCAAACCGCGACGACGATACCCTCGCCCGGCTCGGTGGCGACGAATTCACGATTCTGCTCGATGACATCCGAGACCCCATTGAGGCCGTCCGCGTAGCCGAACGAGTGCAAGCCGAATTGGCGGCGCCCTTTGCGATCAATCAACAGGAAATCGTGATTTCGGCAAGCATCGGAATTGCTTCGAGCACCAGCCCTCACACCCAGGCGGAGGATCTGCTACGCGACGCCGACATCGCAATGTATCGCGCCAAGCGGTCAGGAAAAGCTCGTTGCGAAGTGTCCGACCCGGCCATGCATGCCAATGCGCTGAAGCGGTTGAAGCTGGAGACGGATTTGCGCAAGGCCCTCGACCTCGGAGAATTCCGGGTTTTCTACCAGCCGATTGTGTCATTGCAAACCGGCAAGATTACGGGCTTCGAGGCACTGACACGGTGGCAACGTCCGGAGGGAATCGTTCCGCCAGCTGAGTTCATCGCGGTTGCGGAAGAGATTGGGCTCATCATCCCAATGAACCGCCAACTGCGGCTCGAAGCCTGCCAACGGCTCCAGGCCTGGCAGGCCGAATTTCCTGCAAATCCGCCGCTCACCATGAGTGTGAACATCACGCCCAGGGAATTTGCCCAGCCGGATTTAGCCAGCGAGATCGGTACAGCTCTGAAGCACATAGGATTTGATCCCGCCTGCCTGCAACTTGAAATCATCGAGACGATCGCCATGGGTGACGCGGAGAAATCGGGCCTGGTGCTGGCACAATTGAAGGCGCTTGGAGTGCGCTTGAGCATCGACGATTTCGGTACGGGCTATTCTTCCCTCAGCCGCTTGCGCCGGATTCCGGTGGACACGTTGAAGATCGACCGGGCCTTCATCATGCACATGGACACCGACCCGGAAAGCCATGAGATCGTGCGGACCATCATCATGCTGGCCCACAATTTGGGATTGAAAGTCGTTGCCGAAGGAACTGAGACGGAAGAACATATCCGACTGCTCAAGCAACTCAATTGCGAGATGGCCCAGGGATACTCTTACTCCCGCCCCGCGGACGACCAGGCGATGTTGAAACTGCTGGCGGCCAACCGCAGTGTCAGTGCGGCGTCTGCTGGTAGTTAGGGACCTCGCCGAGGCGGCGGTGTTCATGCTTGCCAGATTTATTTTCTTGTCACTGAAATTGGCGGTGTCAGAGAGCTCCGGCGCTCGGCAAGATCGCAAGCTCTTCCACCGTGCCCTCATCCGGCACTAAGATCGCGCTCACTACTGCCTCCGCGACCGTTTTCGGCGACATCATCTTCTTTCGCGGTGCCTCGGGCCAGAGCGTCTTCCAGATCGCCGTGTCAGTTGCCCCCGGCAGAAGCGCAATTACGCGGATACCCTGCGTTCGCAGTTCCTCGCGCAACGTATTCGTGAACCCGAGCGCCCCATGCTTGGAAGCGTTATAGGCCGATGAACCCGAAAAAACTCGGTTCGCCGCGATCGACAGATTGTTTACGATCACCCCGCCACGCTTCATAAGCGGCAACGCAGCTCGCGTAACCAGAAACATGCCAGTAAGGTTGGTCTCGATCACTTCCAACCACGCGTCGACTGGCAGCTTTGCGACGCTCAGATTAGGATGGGCCACCCCGGCATTGTTGATCAGGATATCCAGCCGGCGAAACTGCCTTTTCACTGCGGCAAGCAAATGTCCAACTTGAAGCGGATCGCGCACATCGCAGACCACTTGCAGCACTCTGATTTTGCGTTGCGATAGCTCTCTTTCAGCTTTGTTCAGCGCTGACCGGTTGCGTCCGCTAATAACGAGATTGCACCCCTCGCTAGCCAGCGTGTGGGCGATAGCCAGACCAATTCCTCGGCTGGCTCCGGTTATAAGCGCCGTCTTGCCGCGAAGCCTGCCCCCGGCAGTTTTGGATTTCATTGCAGAGACCGTGCTCGCCTTAGATTCCGTTCGCTCGGTTGCGGATCAGGGACAGAAACTCCGTCCGAGTTTCCTGCTCATCGCGGAAGCAGCCCAGCATTGACGAGGTGACGGCAGCCGAGTGCTGTTTCTCCACCCCGCGCATCATCATGCACAAATGACGGGCCTCAATCACGACCCCAACTCCCTGCGGTTCGATGGCTTTCTGAATGGTTTCAGCGATCTGAGTGGTAAGCCGTTCCTGGATCTGCAAACGCCGAGAGAAGATTTCGATCAGACGCGGAATCTTGCTCAGACCGACTACCTTGCCGTTCGGGATGTACGCCACATGCACTTTGCCAAAGAATGGAAGAATGTGGTGCTCACACAAGCTGAACATCTCGATGTCTTTCACGATCACCATCTCGTCGTAGGTCACCGTGAACAACGCCTTCTTGAGCATTGCCTCGGCATCTTCCTTGTAGCCCTTGGTCAGGTGCTCGTAAGCGCGGTGCACCCGATTGGGCGTGCGCATCAGGCCTTCCCGCGCCGGATCCTCACCCAGGCGCACGATCATTTCCCGCACCAACTCCTCAAAGCTGGCTCCCGTCAAGGTCGACGTTTCAACAGAGGGTGTCATGGTCTCCAGATTTCTCAGATTGGGTAATTTAGCAGTTGTGTAATTTAGTAATTGTTGCCTTCAAATTACCCAATCACAAAATTACGCGATTACCCGATTCTCGCCCCAATACTCGAACGAATTCATCATCGTCTCTTCAAACCGCACCTTTTCAAGATGAGCAGCCTGGAACCCACGCTGCAAAATATCGTAAACGGCGATGCACAAGTTTTCCGTAGTCGGGACCATCTCGGCGAATTGCGGCAAAGTGTTCAGGTTCTGGTGATCGAAGCGTACCAGTATTTCCCGCTGGACGAACCCGTCGAGATCAGTCAGATTGCAAACCATCCCCGTGCTGTCATCGACCGTGCCGCTGACCATAATTTCGAGCGCGTAGTTGTGGCCGTGTCCATAGGGATTGTTGCACTTGCCATAAGTCGCGGCGTTTTCCGCGTCCGACATGGCCTCACTATGCAGCCGATGGGAAGCCGAAAACATGTATCGCCGTGTCAAGTACGCCTTCATGCTTCCCCGTAGAAATCGACGAATAAGTCGGGCGTCTCATACACCCGCACGCGGTGCAGCTGCGCTGCCTTCAGCTTCGGAGACAGGCGCTGCCAAATCGCGATCGCCAAGTTCTCCGTCGTGGGGATGCGAGTGAAGAATTCAGGAACTTCTTTGTTCAATAAACGATGATCAAGAGCGTCCAGCACTTCCCGGCTCATGGTCTCCTTCAACTGCTTGAGGTCGACGACGAATCCGGAACGCGGGTCCACTTCCCCTTTTACCGTGACCTCTAGCGTGTAGTTGTGGCCGTGCCCATTGGGGTTATTGCATTTGCCAAAAATGCGCTGGTTCTCCTCCGCCGTGAACTGCGGGTTGTGATAGTAATGCGAAGCGGAAAACTCAGCTTTGCGCGTCAAATAAACCATGTTCACCTTGAAGCAGCCTGACTTGCGACGCCGGCGTCCTTCCGGCTGTTATGAGGGCGTCCTGCCCGAGGTTCATTATTGATGTTGAAGTTGCGGTTGACGATCCCCGCATATTGCCGTCCCTTCCACGCAACAGCTCCTCTTCGATGACCTTTTCTCGATCGCAGGAGCAGATACGAAAACAGCGGCAAGCCAAAAAGTGCCCACACGTTTGCATCCCAGGAAGAATGGGCCTTACGGATGCGCTTAAGAAAAACACCGTATAAAACGACCGCGACAATTGCGCTCACGAGGCTCGCGTACCATCCGCCGCGGCTTGCATCGGCGACTGCGAGCGCAAATCCACCCACGATCAGAACAAATTCCGTCAGCCGCAACACTGCCAACTGTCCTGCTGACGGAAACAGGAGTACCAGATTCTTAGTCCATCCCTCTCGCAGTTGAGCAAAGCTGCGATACATGCGCGTCCGTACCGCATCACCGCCGTAGCGAAAGAATATCTTGCACCCCGAAGCCTTCACCGCCTTGGCCAGCGCTACGTCCTCGAGCAAACTGGTGGCAACTGCAGTATGTCCGCCCACTGCGTCGTAAGCTTCCCGCAAAACCAGAATGTATTGCCCATTCGCGGCCGCAGCTGAAGATGCCGGGTTACTGACCTCCGACGGACGATAGCTCGACGCCAGTTCGGCAAAGATTACCGGCATCACCGCCTTTTCACAAAGCCTGTGAAGTTCCTGTTCAGGAGAATACGAAAGCAAAGCCGCTTTCTGTTGCCGTGCTTCCGTCACACTACGCAACAAAGATCCCGGGCAATGCACCGTGTCCGCGTCGGTAAACAGCAACCACTCTCCCCGTGCCTCCTTAGCACCGGCGACCAGGGCGTTGCTCTTCCCACTCCAACCTACTGGCAGCGGTCCCGGATCAACCAGTTTCACGCCGGAAAAAGATCGCGCAACCTCACGCGTGCGGTCCGTCGATCCGTCATCCACAACAATAATTTCGAAACTCACACCCGTCTGGGAGACCAGCGATTCCAGGCAAGGCCCAAGACTCACTTCTTCGTTGCGCGCCGGTACGATGACCGACACCGTCGTCCGTGCCGCTACTGCATCTCCCATCGCCATAGCCCGAATTAGGTATTATAGCTGGGTGCGACGCGCCCCTGTTTTCCTCGCCATCCTTACAGTTCTGTTGTCCGGCTGCTATCGCGGCTCCCGGCCGCCGCGCATTGGCACAGCAGCCCCCGGCTTCACGGTTCAGGACGACGACCGCAAAATCTCGCTCACCGACTACCGCGGAAAGGTCGTCGTCTTGAACTTCTGGGCTTCCTGGTGCGCACCCTGCGTGGAGGAGATGCCTTCACTTGTACAGCTAAATGAACGCTTTAAGGACAAGGGCATAACTGTTGTTGGGGTTAGCATTGACGTTGATGGCGATGCTTATCACAAGTTCTTGAAGGACTACAAAATTGATTTTCCGACAGTGCGTGATCCGGATCAGAAGACCAGCGGCCTTTACGGTAGTTTCAAGTGGCCCGAGACCTATATCATCGATCGCAATGGCATTGTCCGCCGGAAGTTCATCGGGGCGGTGGAATGGAGCCAACCCGAAATCGTGGATTTCTTGAGCAAGCTTTAGCCTCCCTACCCAATTCAGGAATTGCCCTTCTCAGATCATCTCGAAAGCGGCCCAATCGGTGTACAATGCCGTCGGCTTCAGGGGCTACCATCAATCCATGTCTGCGATCAAACAGTTAAATTTCGGGGGAAAGGACTCTGTTAGTGCTCAAGGCCCGAGCTTGCATTTCGGCTCGGCCGCGAGCCTCGAAGAGATCACTCGCAGCGCCCAGCATCTGACCGGCGCGAACGGAGCCGCCCTCGTCCTTTCGGACGGAAAGATCATGCTCTGCCGGGCTTGTTCTGGCGAGCTGGTGCCGCCTGTGGGGACTCGGTTGAACACCGATGCCGGCTTCACGGCAACCTGCGTGCAGACTGCGAAAGTAGTGCGCTGCGACGATACCGAAACCGACCCAAGGGTGGATGGTTCGCGATGCGGCAAACTGGGTATACGCTCGATTCTGGCGGTGCCGGTATTCGACGGCCAGCATGTCGCTGGCGTTCTTGAAGTACTTTCCAGCGAACCAAGAAAGTTTGGCGACCGGCATGCCATCGCGTTGCGCCTGTTGGCGCGAGTGATTGAGACTGTGGCCAACTGCGCCTCTCGAGGTGACGGATCCCTCGGCACTTTGACTCCCGAGGCAAAATTCCGAACCGGCGCCGACGACGTCATGTTGATGTGTCTTTCCTGTGGACACCAGAATCCCCAGGCCAGCCAATTCTGCAACCGCTGTGGGGTCATTCTGCTCGTCTCTTCCCGGCCGCCGGATGCGACCGCGGATCGCAGCTTGCCGTCTGGAACGGGGTCGACCGCTGACGAAGGCCTCACGGAGATCTACAAGCTCATAGCCGGAGATGGTGGCCTGGCAACGTGGAACGAGATTTATACGAAGCTGTTGGCGAACATGCGTTCTTCGCCGCCGCAAAACAAGCCGCCCCGAGCGGTCACAAACACAAAAGAAGAAACGGCCAGGAGAAGCGACGGCGAAATTGGATTGGCGAAAACTCAAGGGGTCACGGAACTAAAAGGCCAGCCGGGAACCCCATTGCGTCGCAACCTGTGGCTCTGAGTTCGGCGGTTGACCACACAGCTTCAAAATCAACGATTCGGGCCTGGTCGAACAGCGTAAACGTCTGATAGTGAGGACGTTAATAAAATCAGTTTGACCCTTTGGGTCGGCAAGGTCATAATGCATCTGGCCCGCCCCCCGGTCCCACCAAGAGAGTCAGACAACCCATAAGGAGCAAAAAGCAATGTTAGAGAATGGTGATGGAATTATGGCCACCTACATCGATGCGGTGGAGGACTTTCGTAAATCCGCCACGGCATTTATGCAGCATGTGGATCTCTTGGCCCAGGCTCGCGATGCCTACCAGCAGGCGATGACTGCGAGTGCGGAGTTGCGCACCGTCCTGGACGCTGGCGACGAGAACCTGCGAACCCTGATGAGCCAACTGGAACAAGCGCTCAATCTTCACATGGCCAAGCCGGTCCTCGACCGCAAGAAACCGGAACCGGTGAAGGTGGACCCGATCAAAACCAACGGCGAAAGCACCAGCGCGGTGAGAGCATTTCCATA
>Ga0209415_10006363_pt1 | contig 21021 bp, 15 predicted proteins | sample PeaSoiSIISIP2007_FD_187696 | JGI IMG/M metagenome (GOLD analysis project Ga0209415, IMG submission 187696) | Peat soil microbial communities from Weissenstadt, Germany - SII-SIP-2007 (SPAdes) (version 2) | ecosystem: Environmental > Terrestrial > Soil > Wetlands > Peat | place: Germany...
AACCTGCTCGGCGCCCAGGCCAACCCGGAAAACCCGAACGAGGTCAACGTCTCCCAGCCCTCGGACGCCCTCACCGCACAGGCCGACGCCGCCGGCGCCTTCGACACCCTGTTCCTGGGCCTGGGGGCGGTCGCGCTGCTGGTCGGCGCGGTCGGCGTGGCTAACATCATGATCATCTCGGTGCTCGAACGCCGCCAGGAAATCGGGCTGCGCCGCGCGCTGGGCGCCACCAGGGGGCAGATCCGCACGCAGTTCCTGGCCGAGGCCATCCTGCTCGCCCTGGCCGGCGCCGCCGCCGGGGATATCGCCGGCGCCGCCGCCACCGCCATCTACGCCCACGCCAAGCGCTGGCCCATCGTCATTCCCCCCGAAGCGTGGGCCGGCGGCCTCGGCGCCGCCCTCCTCATCGGGGCCCTCGCCGGGCTCCTGCCCGCCATCCGCGCCGCCCGCATGTCACCCACGCAAGCGCTCTGGACCCTCTGACTCTGGCGGGACCTCGAGGCCGCGAAAAAACCGGGCGCTCAGCATGGCGGCCACGACCATGGCGATGCACGCCCCGGCCGCCGCGGTGTCCAGGCCGTGCGAGAATGCGGTTCGCGCGGCCGCCGCGAGCTCGATGCCCAGCCGCGCGGGCAGCTGGCCGGCCACGCCGAGCGCACCACCGAGGGTGTTGCGTGCCGCCGCCAGAGCCGGGTGCGGGAGCCCGGCGGGCGCGGTATGGGCCAGGTCAGCCCGATACGCGGCGATGCCGATGCTGCCGAGTACCGCCATGCCGAGCGCGCCGCCGAGCTCCGAGGAGGTCTCCACCACGGCGGCCGCCGCGCCGGCCCGCCCGGGAGGCACCGCACCCAGGATGAGCTCGTTGCCGACGGTCATCGCGCCTACCGCGCCGCCGGCATAGATGCTCGCGCCGAGCAGCACGGCCGCCCAGTTGGAGCTTGTCGGCCTCGCCCAGCACAATGAGCAGCTCCGGACATTCCTGGCCAGCGTGCAAGAGTTCGCGGGCCGGGGGCTGGCCGAGATGTTCCTCGGGATCGACATGCAGGCCGATCCCGATCTGTCGCGCCGGGCCGGGTACCTGATGCACGCCTTGTTCATCGGCCTGCTGGCCAAGTTCCTGCTGGACCCCGCGCAGGCGCCGGCCCCGGCGGAGCTGGCGGACGGCCTGCGGATCATCGCCGGGCGTCTGGCCAGCCCCGTCTCTGGCGGTTAGCGAAGCGGCGGCCGGCGGCGCCCGTGGGGCGTAACGCCTGCGGCTGCTCGCCGGTTGCGTCGGGTTCGTATGAGAGGTTGGGGCGCAGCCAGTGTTCCACCTGGTGCAGCGGGGCACTCCGCCGCCGGGCGTAGTCCTCCGCCTGGTCCCGGGCGATGCGGCCGACGGTGAAGTAGCGGGACGCGGGGTGGGCGAAGAGCATGCCGGACACGCTTGACGCGGGCGTCATAGCGAATGACTCCGTGAGCGCCATGCCGAAGTCGCCAGCCCCGAGCATCTCGAAGAGTTCCCGCTTCAGGCTGTGGTCCGGCGCCGCCGGGTAGCCGAACGCGGGCCGGATGCCGCGGAACCGTTCCGCGTGCAGGTCCTCGGCTGAGGGAGCCGCGTCCGGCTCGTACCAGTCGCGGCGGGCTCGCAGGTGCGCGTGCTCGGCGAACGCCTCGGCGAGCCGGTCGGCCAGTGCCTTCACCATGATCGCCTGGTAGTCGTCGTTCTCCGCCTCGTACCGCTTCGCGAGCTCGTCGGCGCCGTGAACCGCGACCGCGAACCCGCCGAGGTGATCGGCATCGGCGGCCACGTAGTCAGAGAGGCACCGGTTCGGGCGGCCGTCCGGCTTGACGGTCTGCTGCCGCAGCATCGGCAGCCGCAGCTCACCGGACGCGGCCGCCACAACGACGTCGTCGCCGTCGGCGTGCGCGGGCCAGAACCCGTACCCACCGCGGGCGGTCAGCCACCGGTTGGCGATGATCTCGTCCAGCAGCGCGCTCGCGTCGTCGAACAGCTCGCGGGCCTGGGGATCCTTCAGGATCGCCGGGTACTTGCCCTTCAGCTCCCAGGCGAGGAAGAAGAACTGCCAGTCGATCAGCTCACGCAGTTCGGCCAGCGGAGGGGTAAGGATGCGTACACCCGAGAAAGCCGGATCCGTTCTGCCGTCGAAATCCAGTCGCTCCCGGTTCGCGCGGGCGGCTTCCAGCGACAGCAGCGGCTGGCTGCGGCGGGACTCGTGCTGCTCGCGCAGCCGCTGCTGTTCAGCGCGGTTCGCCTCGTCCAGGTCGCCAGCGCGCGCCGGGTCTAGGAGGCTGCGCACCACGCCCGCGACCCGCGAGGCGTCCAGCACGTGCAGCGTCGAGCCGTCGTAGGCCGGCGCGATGCGCACGGCGGTGTGCTGGCGCGAGGTGGTGGCGCCGCCGATCAGCAGCGGGGTCGTCATGCCCCGGCGCCGCATCTCGCCCGCCACGTTCACCATCTCGTCCAGCGACGGCGTGATCAGGCCGGACAGCCCGACGATGTCGGCGCCCTCGGCTACGGCGGTGTCCAGGATGGTGGCGGCCGGCACCATCACGCCGAGGTCGACGACCTCGTAGTTGTTGCAGCCGAGCACCACACCGACGATGTTCTTGCCGATGTCGTGCACGTCGCCCTTCACGGTGGCGAGCACCACCTTGCCGTGGCCGCGGGCTCGCGCGGCGGCGCCCGCGGAGGCCTTCTCGGCCTCCATGAACGGCTCCAGGTGGGCGACCGCGCGCTTCATCACCCGGGCCGACTTCACCACCTGGGGCAGGAACATCTTCCCGGACCCGAACAGGTCGCCCACGATCTTCATGCCGTCCATCAGCGGGCCCTCGATGACGTCGAGCGGGCGTTCCGCCTGCTGGCGGGCCTCCTCGGTGTCGGCCTCGATGTGGTCGGCGATGCCGTGCACGAGCGCGTGCGAGAGGCGCTGCTCCACCGGCGCGTCCCGCCAGGACAGGTCCGCCTCCGCGCGCCTGGCGCTGCCGTGGGACTTCACGTTCTCCGCGAACGCGACGAGGCGGTCGGTGGCGTCCGGCCTGCGGTCGAACAGGACGTCCTCCACCAGGTCCTTCAGGTCGGCCGGGATGTCCTCGTAGACGTCGAGCTGGCCCGCGTTGACGATGCCCATGTCCAGGCCGGCCCGGATCGCGTAGTAGAGGAACGCCGCGTGCATCGCCCGGCGGACGGTCTCGTTGCCACGGAACGCGAACGACAGGTTCGAGATGCCGCCGCTCGTCCGCGCGGCAGGGCAGCGCTCCTTGATCAGCGGCAGTGCCTCGATGAACGCCTTGGCGTAGCCGTTGTGCTCCGCGATACCGGTGGCGACGGCGAGCACGTTCGGGTCGAAGATGATGTCTTCCGGCGCGAAACCGGCGCGCTGGGTGAGCAGGTCGTAGGCCCGGCCGCAGATCTCCACCTTGCGTTCGGCGGTGTCGGCCTGGCCCTGCTCGTCGAACGCCATGACCACGACCCCGGCGCCGTGGCCTCTGATCACGCGGGCATGCTCGAGGAAGGGCTCCTCGCCCTCCTTGAGGCTGATCGAGTTGACCACGCCCTTGCCCTGCACGCACTTCAGCCCGGCCTCCAGCACGCTCCACCGCGAGCTGTCGATCATCACCGGGATGCGGGCGACCTCCGGCTCGGTCGCGATCAGGTTCAGGAACGTGGTCATCGCCTGCTCGCTGTCGAGCAGGTCCGCGTCCATGTTCACGTCGAGCAGGTTGGCGCCGCCCCTGACCTGGTCAAGGGCGACGTTCACCGCGGCCTGGTAGTCATCGGCCTCGATGAGCCGGCGGAACTTCGCCGAGCCGGTGACGTTGGTCCGTTCGCCGATCATCACGAACCCGGTGTCGGCGGTGATCGCGAACGGCTCCAGCCCGGACAGCCGCGTGACGCCGCTCCCCCGCGTCCCGGTCGCGGAGCCCTGGGCCCCGGCCGCCGAGCGGTGCGGGCGCTGCCTGACCGCCTCGGCGATCGCGGCGATGTGCGCCGGCGTCGTGCCGCAGCAGCCGCCGACGACGTTCACCAGGCCCTCGGCGGCGAACTCGCGCAGGTAATGTGCCGTCTCCTCCGGCGTCTGGTCGTAACCGCCGAAGGCGTTGGGCAGGCCCGCGTTCGGATGGCAGGCCGTGTGGGTGTCGGCGAACCGGCTCAGCTCGGCGATATGCGGCCGGATCTCCTTGCCGCCGAGCGAGCAGTTCACGCCGACGATCAGGGGGCTGGCGTGGCGGACCGAGTTCCAGAACGCCTCGACCGTCTGCCCCGACAGGGTGCGGCCGCTCAGGTCCACGATCGTGACCGAGAGCCACAGCGGGAGGCCGGGGGCGGCCTCCCGCGCCGCCTTGATCGCGGCCTTCGCGTTGAGCGTGTCAAAGATGGTCTCGATCAGCAGCAGGTCCACGCCGCCCTCGGCCAGCGCGGCGATCTGCTCGGCGTAGGCGTCCTTCACCTGACCGAAGGCGGCGGCTCGGGATGCCGGGTCGTCCACCGTCGGGCTGAGCGACAAGGTGATGTTCAGCGGGCCGACCGACCCTGCGACGTACCGCTCGCCGCCGGCCTCGTCGGCAGCCTGCCGGGCGAGCTGGGCGCCGCGCAGGTTCATCTCGTAGACCCGGGACTCCAGCCCGTAGTCAGCCTGGCCGAAGGTGGTCGCGGTGAACGTGTTGGTCGTGGTGATGTCCGCGCCCGCCGCCAGATACTCGCGGTGGACGCGGAGGACGACGTCCGGGCGGGTGAGGTTGATCAGGTCCGGGTCACCAGCAGTATCCTGGTGGTGCCCGGGCAGCCGGTAGTCGGCGGCGGTAAGGTTCTGGGACTGGAGCATCGTGCCCCAGCCGCCATCCAGGACCGCGATCCGCTGGTCGAGGAGTTCTGCCAGTTCGCGCACCACGCACCTCCCGTTGGGGAGGCGCCCTTGTCTTCGCCGTTCGCGGACCGGCCGCGGGCGGGGCCGAGCGTGGCGGGCTGATCGCCCGTTGCAGCGCCTCTCGGCCGCCTCTCTCAGGCTACAGGGTCGGGACCCAATTTTCCGAGACAATTCTTGTGGTCCGCCACAGGCCACGGCGGGTTATTGTGCCAGTAGATGTCGGTTCGCCCGCTCCGGTCGATGGCGCCCGCGGTCGCGCTGTCGGTCCTGACCCTGGCCGCCGTGCCCGGCTGCACCGCGGCCCCGGGGAGCCACCCCGCAGCCCGGGCGCCGGGCGCCACCGGCTCGCGGATCACCCCGGTGACCGACATCAGCGCCGGCTGCGCCGGAAACAGCTCGGAGGTCGAGGAGGCGTTTGCCCCGCCGGCCTACGTCTACGCGGAGTGGATCGGCTGCGGCGGCATCGGCTTCGCCCGCTCGGCCGATTCCGGACGGCACTTCGGCGCGCCGATGACCGTGCCCGGCTCGCGGGGCTTCAGCTGGGACCCGGCCATCGCGGTGGCCGCCGACGGAACCGTCTACGCCGCGTTCATGCACTCCGCCGGCCAGTCCAGCTACCCGGTGATCGCCGTGTCGCACGACCATGGCGCCGCCTTCACCCAGGTTCACCAAGACCTCCCGCCGAAGCCGGGCAACTGGGGCGACCGGGACTTCATCGCCGCGGGCCGGGGCGGCCAGCTGTTCCTCACCTGGGACTACGGTCCGTCCGCCGGTGCGGTCAGGACCCTGTGCGCCCGGGGCGGCAGCTGCTCCTACGCCGCCGGTGACCTCAACGCCGTCGTCCAGACCTCGGACGACGGCGGCGCGACCTGGGGACCCATCGTCCACCTGGAGCCGGGCTTCCCGCTGGGCGGCGGCTACAGCGCCCCGCTGGTCGTCGCCCCGGGCGGCCGCGTCGACGTCCTCTACGACGCGCACCCCACCGGCCCGGGCGGCGACGCCGTCCATCCCGGTCACGAGTACTTCACCTCCTCCGCGGACGGAACCCACTGGCCCCCCGATCCCCGTCCGCTCTGGCCCGGCCAGGGCACGCTGTCGCTGCCCGCCTGGTGGATCGACGGCGACATCAGCGCCGACGCCGTCGGCCACCTGTACGCCACCTGGGACACCCAGGGCATCAACGGCGACATCGGCTGGCTCACCTGGTCCCGGGACGGCGGCCGCACCTGGTCCGCGCCGCTGCGGGTCACGCCGGACCGCAACCAGGCCCCGCACATCGTCGAGTCGGCCGGCGGTCAGCCAGGCCTGGCCTACGTTGCCTGGCAGACCAGCGGCACCGGGCCGGGCTACGCCACCTACCTGCGGCCGTTCTCCATCCAGCGCGGCTGGCTCGGCCCCGCCGTCAAGGTGTCCGCGGCCTACGGCAACACCAGGATCTGGCCCGGGGACACCTTCGGCATCGCCCCGCTGCCCGGCGGCAGCATCTCCCTGACCTGGGGCAGCGCCGTCGGTGCCAGCAAGAACTCGGCGATCTACGCCGCGGTGGTCACCCCCTGAGGCTCACCGGCCGATGTGCGTGTTGGTGATCGACGTGAACTGACAGATCAAGGCCGCGGCGAGGAAGACGAGCCCGAGCGCGATCTCGTTGAGACGGCGCAGCTCGCGGCCGCTGGCGGCGAAGGCGAACATGACCGCGGCCGCGACGGTCAGGGCGAGGGCGAGTGCATCCATGCTGGCTCCCGGGGTTCAGCCCCATAGGTCTGGGCGGTAGCGGGCGGTCGTTTCCAGTTCGTGCAGGTAGGCCTGGGCGTGTTCACGCGGCAGCCGCCCGTGTTCGGCGATGACGTCGGCGAAGGCGGCGTGGACCGCGTCGCGCATCGGCTGCGAGCCGCAGACGTAGGCGTAGCCGCCGGCCGCGAGCAGCCGCCAGATGAGGACGCCCTGCTCCCGGATCCGGTCCTGGACGTAGTCGCGGCGGCCGGGCCGCTCGCGGGAGGCCGCGACGTGCACGTGATCGAGCACTCCGGCCGCGGCGAACTGCTCGATCTCGTCCCGGTAGATGTAGTCCAGGGTGCTGGAGCGGATGCCGTTGAACAGCGCCGCCTCGGCCAGGCCGGCGCCCGCCCGCTTGGTGGCCAGCCGTTCCCAGAGGAAGGCCCGCATCGGGGCAAAGCCGGTGCCGGCCGAGACGAAGATCATCGGCTTGGCCGTGTCCTCCTGCAGGTGGAAACGGGCGGCGCTGTCGATGAAGACGTTGAGGCGGTCGCCTTCGCGCAGCGTGTGCAGGTAGTGCGAGCTCATCCCGCGGAAGTCGCGGCCGGGCAGGCCAGGCACGGGCGCGGCCTCCAGGCCGACGGTCACGTGGGCGACGTCGGCGCCGTGGATCCGCGGGCTGGAGCTCGTCGAGTAGTAGCGCGGCCGGAGCGGCTGCGCCACCTGCAGGAACTCGAAGATGTTCAGCGAGGCGGACGGGAACTCATCCAGCAGCCGCAGGACGTCGTAGCCGCCCGCGTCGATCGCCGCGCGCAGCGGCGACCCGGGTCCGTCCGGCGTCTGCAGGACACCCCTGATCTCTGCCAGCCTGGACCGCTCGGCGGGATCGGCCGCCTTCTCGAGCAGGAGGTCGAGCAGCGGCACCGTCGGTCGGCCGGCGATGTCGACCATGCTGGTGAGCACGTTCCGGACCTGCAGCACGACGCCCTTCGGCACGGCGCGGACGTTCATCGTCCCGGGCGCCCGGAACAGCCCGTCGACCGCGGCGCCGAGGTGGCGCGCGAGCCGCTCCACCTGCTCCTCATCGTTCTTCGGGCAGACGCCGAGGTGATCGCCGACCTGGTAGGTCAGGCCGGGCGGCAGGCTGACCTCGATATGCCGCGTCCGCCTCGGCGATCCGGCCGCCTGCAGCTCGCGGCAGGCCACGGCGCGGGCCTCGACGGTGTCCATCCCGACGGCGTTGGTGAGGGTCGTCGGGGCGAGCAGGACTCGCGGCTGGGTGCCCGTCCGGCCGGCCGAGCCCAATGACCCGCCGGGCGCCGGCGTGGCCGGCCCCCGTGATCCCGGCGACAGGATGCGCATGATCGTCGTGATGCTCATGGGCCGCGAGGCCCGCGGCGGCGCGGCGTCGTCGCCGTACAGCGACCGCTCCATCGCGGAGGTCGAGTCGGTGCCGGTGAGTGCGCCCGCGGCGGCCTTCCCGGCGGCATCGCGTGCGGCCGCGGCCCGGGTGGGCTGCGCTCCGGACAGCTTGAGGAGGGCGGGCCAGATACTGGTGTTCCAGTCCGCGTGCTGGCGTTCCCACCCGGGCGAGCCCACGTCGGCGTAGCCGAACTCGGCGAGCGGTGTGGCGCCGAGCCCAGACAGCTTGTCCTGGACGTAGCGGGGGAAGGCGAGGAACGCGTTCCATTGGCTGTTGCCCAGGCCCCAGACGAGGTACCGGCAGTTCCGCCAGGCCGGCTCGCCGGGTCCGGTCTGCTCGAGCCAGGACTTGAACGCCGCCCCGTTCGAGGGCGGGTTGGAGGTGTAGGTGGAGGTCATGACGACCAGCAGCCACGGCTGGGTGCGGGACGGCGAGGAGGCGAGCTCGTTGAGCGTGATCACCTCGCTGGTGTAACCGTAGAAGTCGCTCCGTTCGGCGAAGCGCTCGGCCAGGTCCTTGTTCGCGCCGAAGTTGCTGCCGTACGCGATCACCAGATGCCGGTAGGCGCTGGTCTCGGGGATCTCCATCGGCTGGCCCCAGTCGGGTGCGCCGGCCGGCGCGGCCACGGCGGGGCGCTCGCGCGCCGGGGCCGGCGCCCGCTGGTACCCGTCGGGCTGGCGCGGGAGCAGGATGACCGGAACCGCGGCCGGCTTGGTGCTCACGACCGTGTTCTTCGTCACCGCCGCGCCCGGAGCGAGCCGCAGCCGGTAGTGCCTGGCGATCTCGAACAGGACGACGCGGAGCATCATGAACGTGACTTCCTGCGCCATGCACTGCCGCTTCCCGATCGAGAACGGGATCATGGCGTGGCGCGGCCGGTCGGCCACCTTCTCCGTCGCGAACTGCTCCGGATCGAACCGGTCCGGGTCCGGCCCCCAGTAGCGCGGGTCGCGCTGCGCGGCGAGCGTCCCGACCAGGATGATGTCTCCTTTGCGGATGCGGTAGCGGCCGAGGGTCCCGTCCTTGAGGCTGCGCCGGATCGTGACCGGCAGCGGCGGGTAGATCCGCAGCGCCTCCTTGATGACCTTTGTGGTGTACGTCATGGCGGCCAGGTCGTCGTACTGCAGATCGTAATCCGGGTCGCCGCCGGTGATCTCGTCGATCTCGGCGAGAAGCTTCTCCTCGACGTCCGGGCGCGTGGCCAGGATGTACGCGAGCCACGCTCCGGTTATCGACGGCCCGTTGAAGCCGTTCGACAGGTGCATGAGGATCTGGTCGCGTACGGTCTCGTGGTCGAGGAACTGACCCGTCTCGGGGTCCGGCGTGCCCAGCAGGCGGCTGAGCAGGTCCGTCTGCTGCCCGAGCGGCGCTGTGTGCACGCGGGCCCGGACCAGCGCATCGGCCGTCCGGAACAGCTCGGCGTTGTGACGGCGGTAGGTCTTCACCCGCTCGCGTCGCGCGCGCCCGGCGAAGATCGTGAAGTCCGGGCGGGGCTCGGCCACGCGCAGGATGCTCTCCTTCGTGCTCGCCGGAACGGCGGCCGCGAACGGATGCGGGTCACCGCTCCCGTCCAGCAGGCCGAAGTCGTAGGCGCACGCGCCGCGCCCGGAGACCTCTAGCGTGTACCGCTCCATCCAGGCTCGCGCGTCGAGCGGCTGGCCGGCCGGGATCGCCGCCCACGCGGCGGCGAGCTTGCGGGCCTGGTCCTTCATCCGCTCGAGCTGCGTCCGCTGGTGAGAGGGCGCGTACCAGGGCAGCATCACCCGGCGGACCTGCTCGTAGTGCTCGCCGTCGCCGATGACCGAGAGGCCGCCGCCGCGGGAGTGGCTCAGCTGGGCGAAGAAGTTGATCTCCTCCACCCGCTTGCCGAACTGCTCCTCGTTCCCCGCCACTTCGTCGAGCAACTCGGGGTCCGAGACCACCACGAGCCGCCACTTCTTGGTCGGGACCCCGACCGCGTAGATGTGCCCGAACCGGCGGTAGTAGTCGAGCTGGGTGTCGTTGTCGTTCAGGATGTCGAAGTTCGCGAACCGCTCGCCCCTCGGCACCAGCCACCGGATCGCGTACTGGATCTCGAGCGGGCCGTCGCCCGGGCTGACCGGGGGTGCGGGCGACGCGGCCGCCGCCGGGGTGGCGGCCCGCGGCAGTGTCTCCGCGGCCGGAGCGGGGTCGCTGACCTCCCGCAGTTCGTGGCCGGCCAGCCGGAACGTGGCGGAGCCGATGCCGACGGCATCCCCCTCGGCCAGCGGCGCGGCCGTGATGCGCCGCTCGTTGACGTAGGTGCCGTTGGCACTGCCCAGGTCCACGATCCGGTACGCGCCGGCCACGTGGTGCAGTTCGGCGTGATGACCGGAGACGCTGAGATGGGAGACCACGATGTCGTTGTCCGGCGCCCGGCCGATCCGCACCGTGCTGATCGCGGAGGTGACCGTGCAGTTCAGGGCCGGCCCGTTGAAAGGATGGCTGAGCCGGATCACGCACGGCCCGTCGATCTCGACCTGGGTGACCCGCCGGTCCCCGGCGTAGATGCCGTTGGTGCTGCCGTTGTCCGCCAGCACCCAGCGGCCCTCCTCCAGCCGGAGCACGGCGTGCCGCCAGGACACGCGGCCATCGGCGATCACGATGTCACAGCCGGGATCGCGGCCGACCAGATAGGACGGGCCGGCCGGCAGGCTCCAGTCAGATTCCTGGATCCGGACCAGGAGCGGCGGCGCGGACTCCCCTGCGGGGGACTTCTCGGCATCCATCGGCGGTCAGCGGCCTCCTCTCAGCAACCTCAGGCGGAGGCGGTCACATGTTCATGGGCGAGCCGGCGAAGCCGATGTTGTGGTGGACACCGACCCACCAGTTCCATACGTCCTCGTGCACCGGGCCGGCCACGTAGCCCAGGAGATGTCCGTCGTCCTGAGTCCAGACGAAATTCTCCTGCGCATTATTGAAATTGCAGAACACCCGCCCCGCGGCCTGAGCGTCGGTCACCATCCCCGCGCTCATCTGCGCGACCGTATAGGTCTTGGGGTGCTGGAACATGTGGTTCCAGCCGACCTCGCCGAAGGTCTGATCCAGGCCGCAGTCCTGGAAATTCGCCTGGAACTTACCCGAGTTCAGCGCCTGGACCTGCGCGGTGTACGCGGCATACAGGGCTGGCAGCGATCCGAACGTCCGGAAGATGACCGCGCCGATGCCGGGCGCCGGCGCCGTGCAGGTCACCATCGTGGCGCTGGCCTGCTTGCAGCTGGACGGCGGCAGCAGGCCCTTCGCCCCGCCGCTCTCGTTGGCCAGGATGAGCGCGCTCATCAGCGCGCTGGGCGGCTTCGGCTTCGGCTTCGGCATGGCCGACATGGACGACATGGCCGCCGCCCGGGCCGGGGTGCCCGGGCCGCGGCCCACCAGGGCCCAGGTGCCCGCACCCGCGGCGATCAGGACCAGCGCAGTCAGGGCCGCTATCCACCGCGGCCGGGCGAACCAGCGCCGCGGTGCCCCGGGCACGGGCCGGCGCCCACCCGGCGCACCGGGCGGCCCCGGCGGACCCTGGGCGCCCGGGGGCGGCTCGCTGGCCGCCCGGCGGTGGGAGACGATGGTGTCGCCCTGGCGCGCCTGCCCGCCCTGCGGCCCGGCGGCCGGTCTCTTGGCCGGCCCGGACGGGGAGGTGAGCGCGGGCTCGGTCGCCAGGCTGCCGAGGGCCACCCGGGCCGCCTCGATGAACTCGCGGCAGCTCTCGTAGCGGTCACCGGGCTGCTTGGCCAGGACCCGGGAGAAGACCTCGTCCACGGCGGGCGGCAGGTCCGGCCGCAGCGCCGTGGGCATCGTGGGCTGCTCCTCGACATGGGCGAAGATGATCGCGGCGTCCAGGTCCTTCTCGAACGGTACCCGGCCGGTCAGGCACTCATACAGCACGCAGCCCAGCGAGTACTGGTCGGCCAGGCCCAGCACCGACATGCCCCGGATCTGCTCGGGGGCGACGTAGTCGATCGTGCCGAGGAACTGGCCGGTCGAGGTCAGCCCGCTGCGGGACATGGCGTGCTTGGTGATGCCGAAATCGCTCAGGTACACGTGATCGGGGTCGTCGTCGTCCTCACTGCCCCGCTCGATCAGCAGGTTGCCTGGCTTCACGTCGCGGTGCACCAGTCCCCGGCGGTGCGCGGCGTCCAGGGCCCGCGCGGCCTGCCCGAGCAGGAATACGGCTGTCGCCGGGACGACCCGGCCCCGCTTCTTGATCACCTGCCGCAGGTCGGTCCCTGACACGTAGCGCATCGCGATGTACAGCAGGCCCTCGTGGGACCCCGTGTCATAGATCGGGATCACATTGGGGTGGTTCAGCGAGGCGGCGATGCGGGATTCCTCGAGGAACCGGGCGCGGAAGACGTCGTCGGCGGCCAGTTCCGGCGCCAGCACCTTCAGCGCGATAACGCTGCCCAGGCGAGGATTCTCGGCCTGGTAGACGACGCTCATCCCGCCGCGGCCGAGAACGGCGCGCAGCCGGTAACCCGCGAACTCGTCACCCACCAAAGGCAGCTCAGCCATCACGCGCTCCCATCCCCGGGATTACATGCCTGAGGCGGTCCATCCAGTGCCACCCCGTTCCACGCCCGGGGCGGGCCGTCACTTCGGGTTCAGGCTCGTCCGCGCCGTTGCCCTGGCGTTGCGGCCGGGCGACGGGCATAGACGGCGTCATGGATACGGGGCGGGATTACACCGCCCTGATACATCCCGGGTGAGGGCGGGTCAGGGCACGTACGGGTTCAGCGTGGGCTGGCCGGCCGGGCCGCTGGGGATGGCCGTACAGGGCACCGCCTGATACCAGGACGGCGGCAGGCTGGGACCGGGCGATCCCTTCGGCGGCTGATGCGGCGAGTGCCCCGGAGCGGGGCTGCAGGCCGGGTAGGTGGGGCGGTGACCGGATGGCGAGAACGGCGACCGGTAATGCGGCGTCGGGTTGGTCCCCTCGCTGGGGGTCAGAGCGGCGCTCGCCGAGTGGCGCGGCGCGGGGGCCGGCCGGCTGGACGGCTGCACCTTGCGGGGCACGGGCCGCGCCGTCCCCAGCGTGGCGGCCTGGCGCGAGCTGGAGCCATGCGGCGCCGGCGCCGCGACGGCGACGTGGGCCAGCTGCTGAATGGGGCTGGGCAGCACGTCGATATAGGCCGCGAAGACGCTGCCCAGCCCGGCCGCCGCCACGACCATCGCCGTGGCCAGCCTGACCCGGGAACGGCTTCGTCTCCGGGACCGCCGGGCCCTCCGGTGCCGCACTGGCCGCCGGGCAGCGGATGAGATACCGGCCGGGGAGACCGCCCGGCTGAAGGCAGCCCGCACTGCGGCCTCCCCGGCCAGCTCACCCGGTTCCGCCGGCCCGGCCATGGCGGCGAGCATCCGCGCCAGGTCATGCATCGCCTGCGGCGCGTCGGGGGGGAGGGCGCGCCGAGCGATGATCATGTCCAGCAGCGGCTCGTCGTGCTCGCCGCCGGGCCGGCCGGGGAAGGGGAACCCAGGCATCTCATCCTGAACAGCGTCCGGATCGTTCACTGCGTTACACCCGTCCGTTCGGCCACGTCAGCGAGCTTGCGCAGGGCACGATGCGCGGTCACCCGGACCGCGCCCGGGGTCTTGCCGACGATCCGGGCCACGTCGGCGGCCTCCAGTCCGGCCACCACCCGGAGCATGATGATCTCGGCGTGTTCGCGGGGCAGGGTCTTGATCAGGGCCAGGACCGACCGCGTGGAGATCGCCTCCAGCGCCAGCTCGGCGGCATCCGGGCCGGCCGGCTGCTGGTCCGCCGCCTCGGTCAGGGCCAGCGGCACGTCGGGACGGCGGGACCGGGACCGGCCCGCGTCCACCGCCCGGTGCCGGGCGATGGTGAACAGCCAGGCCCGGAACGCCTCCTCACCGCCGCGGAAGCCCGGCAGGCCCTTCACCACCTGCAGCCAGGTGTCCCCGGCCACGTCCTCCGCCTCGGGCGTGATCACCTGCAGGTACCGCAGCAGCGCGGGCTGAAGATCCCGGAACAGGCAGGCGAAGGCCGTCTCATCGCCCCCCTGGGCGCTGGCCAGCGTGATGCTGAACGCGGCACCGATCACCGGTCTAGTATCGGCCCGCCCCGTCCCGCGGCGCAGACGATCGCAGCCAAGGCACGCCAGCGTTTCCGGTTACCGCCGTACTCGAGCCATTACGGCCGGAGGGTAGGATCCCTGACCATGCCAGGCCGCACCGTCCGGCTCACCGGCTGGGGCCGCATCTCGCCATCCTCCGCCGAACTAGCCGAGCCCGCCACCCCCGCCGAGGCGGCCCGCGCGCTCGCCGCCCGGCCACGCGGCGGCGTGATTCCCCGTGGCCTCGGCCGCAGCTACAACAACGCCGCGCAATGCGACGGCGGCGTGGTGATCTCGACCGCGCGGCTGAACCGGATCGTCGACCTGGACGCCACGACGGGCCTGGTGACCTGCGAAGCCGGCGTCAGCCTGGAACAGCTGATGGTCGCCGGGCTGCCCGCCGGATGGTTCGTGCCGGTTTCCCCGGGAACCAGGCAGGTGACCGTGGGCGGTGCCATCGCGGCCGACGTGCACGGCAAGAACCACCACGTGGCGGGCAGCTTCGCCCGGCACGTGCGGTCGCTGCAGATCGTGACGCCGGACGGCGAGACGCGCACCGTGACCGAGCAGTCCGATCCGTCGCTGTTCTGGGCCACGGCGGGCGGCATGGGGCTGACCGGGCTCATCGTGGCGGCCACGATCCAGCTGAAGCGGGTGGCCACCTCGCGGGTCCTGGTGGCCACCGTGCGCACGGCCGACGTCGACGAGACCATGGCCGTGCTGGCCGAGCACGACCGCCGCTACGGCTACACGGTGGCCTGGTCGGACAGCCTGGCGCGGGGCAGAGGCCTGGGGCGTTCGGTGATCACCAGCGGCGACTTCGCCGAGCCGGCCGACCTGGCCCCGGCCGACGCCGGGGACCCGTTCGCGTTCCGGCCCGGCGCGCGGCTGGGCGTCCCGCCTGGCTTCCCGCCCGGGCTTATCAACCGCTACACGGTGGCGCTGGCCAACGAGGCGTGGTACCGCAAGGCCCCGCGCTCGCGCCGCGGCGAGATCCAGGCCATCGGCGCGTTCTTCCACCCGCTAGACGGGATCAGGAACTGGAACCGGGTCTACGGCCCGGGCGGGTTCCGGCAGTACCAGTACGTCGTGCCGTTCGGCGCCGAGGCCGCCGTGCGCCGGTCGTTCGAGCTGGTCAGCCAGGCGCGCGCGCCGTCCTTCGTGACCGTGCTCAAGCGCTTCGGCGCGGGCGACGAGGGGCTGCTCTCGTTCCCGATGGCCGGCTGGACGCTCGCGCTCGATTTCCCGGCCCGCACGCCCGGCCTGGCCGCGCTGTTCGCCCGGCTCGACCGGCTGGTGGTCGAGGCCGGGGGCCGGGTGTACCTGGCCAAGGACTCCCGGGTACCGCCGGACGTGCTGGCCGAGATGTACCCCCGGCTGCCCGAGTTCAGGAAGCTGCGCGCCGACCTCGACCCGGCCGGGATCCTGGCCTCCGACCTCGCCCGCCGCCTCGGCCTGTAGCCGGATCGGGGTCCCCGTGAACCAGCCCTCAGCCCGCACGCTGACGCCCAGCGAGCACGACTGGCTCACGGTCCGGTCCTACCTCACCGAGCACCGCTATGACCTGGCCGTCGACGCCGCGGAGGACTACCCGCCGGACCGCCGGGTGGCGGGCACCCCGCTGCTGGCCGCGCCCGGCTGGCAGCCGCCGGTGCCGGTCCGGCTCGAGGACATCGGCCTGGAGCTGAGCGACGCCGATCCGAAGACCCCGGCCGGGGTCTTCGGGCCGGAGGTCACGACGCCGCTCCTGCCGTGGCGGGCCGACGGCACGCGCTACCGCCGCTACTCCGAGGCGATGGGCGAACTGGCCGCCCCCCAGGTGTTCGAGAACCGCGCCACCTACCGGCTGACCGAGGCGGACCTCACCTGCGGCGCCCCGCGGCTGATGTTCACCGGCGGCCGGTACTTCGACGGCATCGACGTCGGCGAGGCGGCCGCCCACGAGTACGCGGCCGCGCGCCTGAGCCGGCTGGGCCCGGGCCTGCGCCCGGCTGGCCTGCGCGGGCGCTTCGCCGACCCGTGCGACCTCCGGCGCCGCCCCGCCAACCTGGCCATCAGCACGCTGACCCTGCGGCTGGACCGGCGGACGGGCCGGGCCTCCTTCCTGCTGCACTGGCGGGACCCGGCCAAGGTGGGTCACGCCGGCGGCCTGTACCAGGTCATCCCGGTGGGCGTGTTCCAGCCTTCGGGCGAGGCGCCCTGGAATCGGCAGCACGACTTTTCGCTGTGGCGGTGCATGATCCGCGAGTTCGCCGAGGAGCTCGGCGGGCGCCCGGAGGACTACGCCAGCGACCGCGAGCCCGTCGACTACGATTCCTGGCCGTTCGCCCGGCAGCTGACCGACGCCCGGGGCGGCGGCCAGGTCCGCGTCTGGTGCCTGGGCCTCGGCACCGACCCGCTGACTTACGCCACCGACCTGCTCACCGTGGCGGTGATCGACAGCGACGTGTTCGACGCCCTGTTCGGCGCGCACCCGCGGCGCAACGCCGAGGGAACCATCCTGGCCGCGCGCGAGTTCGCGGCCCAGGTCATCGACCGCAGCGTCACCGGCGAGCCGGTGCAGGCGGCCGGGGCTGCGCTGCTCCGGCTCGCCTGGCGGCACCGCGAGACCCTCGGCGGCTAGTGGTGCCGCCCGGGCATGCATGCCAGTGCGAATGGTGGGCAGATACGGTGGAAGTTCGGATGTCGTGCTGACCCGATGGAGTAACGGTGGCAGGAGGGGCTGAATACCTGGACGTCGGTCACGTCGTCCAGTTCTACGGTCACGAGGAGGAACTGGCCGACCGGGTGGCCGGCTTCCTGCTGGAGGCGCTGCGGGGCGAGGGCGTGGCGGTGGTCATCGCCACCCCGGCTCACCGGCGGGCGTTCGAGGCGCGGCTGGCGCAGGCCGGCACCGATCCGGCCGCGGCGGCCCGCGACGGCACCTACCTGGCCCTGGACGCGAGCGACACGATAGACGCGCTGATGACCGGCGGTCGGCTCGATCGCGACGCCTTCGACCGCGTGGTCGGCGGCCTGATCCGGGGCGCGGAGAAGGGGGCAGGGGAGGAGCGCAAGCTCTATGCGGACAGCCGCCCGGTCCGGGCCTACGGCGAGATGGTCGCCGTGCTCTGGGACGCCGGGCTGGTCGACGCGGCTGTCCAGCTCGAGGAGATGTGGGACGAGCTCGGCCTGCGGCACTCGTTCTCGCTGTTCTGCGGCTACCCGGCCAGCTCGGTGAGCGACGGTCACCCCGAGGCGTTCGCCGAGGTGTGCCGGCTGCACCGCTCGGTGGTCGGCGGCTGGCCGTCCCCCGCCGGGCCCGGGGCCACGCGCACCTTCGCGTTCTCCTCCGACGCGCCCGCGGCGGCCCGTCATTTCGCGGCCGACGCCGTGCGGCGCCTGGGCGCCGCGGAGCTGGCCGCTGACGCCGCCCTGGTGGTGACCGAACTGGCCGCCAACGCGGTCGTGCACGCTCACACTGGCTTCACGGTGGACCTCGCGGCCGGCGCGGGGGTGCTGCGGATCTCGGTGCGGGACGCGAGCCCGCTGCCGCCCGGCGCGGGGCTGCCCGCCGTGCCGCTGCACGGGCTGGGCGCGGTGGACGCGCTGGCCAGCCGGTGGGGGGTCGAGCCGCTCGGTCATTCCGGCAAGTCGGTGTGGGTCGAACTGTGCCGCTAGATATCAGGGTCCGCCGCGTCTACGACCCGCCCTCGCCCGGCGATGGCGCCCGCGTGCTCGTCGACCGGATATGGCCGCGGGGGCAGCGCAAGGACGCGGCCCGGCTGGATCTGTGGGCCAAGGACGTCGCGCCGTCCACCGAGCTGCGCCAGTGGTACGGCCACGACCCGGCCAAGTTCGCCGAGTTCCGCCGCCGCTACCTGGACGAACTGTCCGGCCGGGCGCAGCGCACCGAACTCGGCCGCCTTCGCGCCCTGGCCTCGGCCGGACCGTTGACCTTGCTGACCGCGACCAGGGACGTCGAGCACAGTCAGGCCGCCGTCCTGGCCCGCCTCCTGCGGCAGGACGACGAGCCCGCCGAGGGCGGTGACGCCGTGTGCTGGGCCAATCTCGTCTGCCCCGAATGCGGGGCCGTGACGAGCGAAGGCCACCGCGAGGGCTGCGGGCTGGCCCCGGCCTGAGCCCGCCGGCTCACGGCTAACGGCGCGGCCAGGAAGGCGTCCACCACCGGCGCCAGATCGGCCGCCTCGGTCACCAGCCCGAGGTGGCCGCCGGGATAGACGTGCAGCCGCGATTTCGGGATGAGCAGGTTCATCAGCCGGGCGTTGGCCAGCGGGATGATCGGGTCGTCGTCGCCGGCCAGGATGAGCGTGCTCTGGCGGATCTGCCGCAGGAACGGCACGCTGGTCCAGCCCGCCGAGGCGGCGAGCTGGTACAGGTAGCCGCGCGACAGCCCGCCCCGGTCGTGGTCGTGCATCGCCGCCGCGATCTCTTCGGTGTCGATTCTCGCCAACCCTCCGTAGATGTCGCCGGCGATCCGCTTCAGGTGCTCGCGGTCCAGGTAGCGCCGCGGCGTCACCATGTGCCTGAGCACCGACGGCCGGGGCGGCAGCATCATCGTTCCCGTCGCCGTCGCCACCAGCACCAGGCGGCGGCACCTGGCCCCCTGGAAGCCGGCGAAGTGCTGGGCGACCCCGCCGCCCCAGGAGATCCCGAGCACGTCAACCTGGTCGTATCCGAGCTCGGTCAGCAGCCGCGCGATCAGCCGGCACAGCCCGCCGAACCAGTAAGGCCGGGTCGGCGGGGGCGAGCCGCCGATGCCGGGCGGGTCGAACCTGATCACCTCGACGGCCGGGTCGAGCTCGCGGACGAACGGCTCCAGCAGCTCCAGATGGGCGCCGATGCCGTTGATGAGCAGGAGGGGGACCCGGGGCGGCTGGCCCGGTTCGTTCCGTCCCCGTCTTATCGCCACCCGCACCGGCTGCCTGCCGATCGTGACGTTACGGACCTCAGCGGTCATGGACATAGGTTCCGGGTGCCGCGCACCGCACCGGGTATGCCTTGCGGCCGAGCGTCCGCGGGGCCTTGTGCTGCCCGCCGCCGCGCTCGGCCAGCCAGGACGAATAGTCCGTCCACCAGCTGCCCGGCACCGTGGTCGCGGTGGCCAGGAACTCGCCCGGGTCGGCCGGGTTGACCGCGGGCCCGCCCGGGGCGGTCCGGAACGCGGCCTTGGCGTTGGTCGGCGGGTTGACCATGGCCGCGATGTGCCCGCTGGTCGACAGCACGAACTTGACCGGCCCGCCGAGCAGCTGCGTGGTCCGGTAGCAGGATTCCCACGGGCACAGGTGATCAGTGATGCCCGCGACCACGTACGCGTCCACGTCGACCTTGGCCAGGTCGACCGGCGAGCCGAGCATGGTCGCCGTGCCCGGCGTGACCAGCGCGTTGGCCAGGGCCAGCCGGATGAAGTCGTGATGCAGCGCGGCCGGCAGCCGGGTGACGTCGGCGTTCCAGTACAGGATGTCGAAGGCCGGCGGCGTCCGTCCGGCCAGGTAGTTGTTGACCCAGTAGTTCCAGATCAGGTCGTCAGGCCGGAGCCAGGCGAACACCTCGGCCAGGGCCCGCCCGTCCAGGTAGCCGCGGGCGCTGGAGATCGCCATCGCCGCGGCGGCGGTCTTCTCGTCGATGAAGGCGCCGGCGGTACCCGACTGCGACTGGTCCAGCACGGTGACGCCCAGGCACAGGCTGGCCAGCTGGTCGAGCTGGCCGGTCACGCCCAGGTGCGCGGCCACCATGGAGGCCATTATGCCGCCCGAGCACAGCGCGCAGACGCTGGCCTTGGCCGCCCCGCTGACCGCCCGCACCGCGGCCAGCGCCTCGGCCAGGGCACCGCCGTAGGTGTCCAGGTCCCAGTCGCGATGCCGGGCATCGGGATTGCGCCACGACATGACGAACACCTGGTGGCCCGACCCCACCAAAAACTCGACCATGCTGCGCCCGGGAGCCAGGTCGACGATGTAGTACTTGTTGATCATCGGGGGCACCACGAGCAGGGGGTAGCGGTAGACCGTTTCGGTCGCAGGCTGGTACTGGATGAGCTCGAACTGGTCGGTCGCGTGCACCACGCCGCCCGGGGTGACGGCCAGGTCCTTGCCGACCTCGAAGGCGCCGGCGGACACCATGGACGGTACCCGGGGCGAGGTAGCCAGGTCCGAGGCCAGGGCGCGGAGGCCGCGGACGGCGTTCTCGCCGCCGGTGTCGATGAGCGCCTTCCAGCCGACCGGGCTGAGCAGCGGGTTGTTGCTCGGTGCGGCGGCCGCGATGAGGTTGGTGAGCAGGAACTTCATCCGCGTGTCGTCGCGCCAGCCGAGCTCGGCGCCGTCCACCAGCGCCTCGGCGGTCTGGGCCGCGGCCAGGTAGGCCTGGACGCTGCGGCGCAGGAGCGGGTTCTCCGTCCAGGCCGGGTCGGCGAAGCGGCGGTCCCGGGGGTGGGCGGCGATCGCGGACCGGCCGGCCGCGACCCGGCCGAGTTCGGTACCGAGCCGCGCCGCCTGACGGCCGAGGAGCCCCGGGCGCCGGGCCAGCTCCCCGGCCAGCCGCAGCAGCGAGCTGTCCGGCCGGAGGCGGTGCCACACGCCGAGCGCCGCGTCGGTCAGCAGCAGGTCGAGCCCGCCGGCCGTGTCCACCGCATCCTCGGCCCAGACCGTGTCGTTCACTTCCCCTCCTCCGGGGTTTGCACCTCGCGGCGCAGGATCTTGCCGGTCGGGCCCTTGGGCAGGGTGTCCACCAGCCAGACGTACCGCGGGTACTTGTACGCCGCCACCCGGTCCCTGGCGAACGCGCGCAGTTCGTCGGTCGTGGCGCTTTCGCCCGGCTTCAGCGCGACCGCGGCGCCGACCTCCTCGCCCAGCTCGGGGTGCGGGATCCCGATCACGGCCACCTCGGCGACCGCCGGGTGCTCGTGCAGGACCTCCTCGATCTCCCGCGGGTA
>Ga0209415_10006365_pt1 | contig 21017 bp, 19 predicted proteins | sample PeaSoiSIISIP2007_FD_187696 | JGI IMG/M metagenome (GOLD analysis project Ga0209415, IMG submission 187696) | Peat soil microbial communities from Weissenstadt, Germany - SII-SIP-2007 (SPAdes) (version 2) | ecosystem: Environmental > Terrestrial > Soil > Wetlands > Peat | place: Germany...
GGCTCTCTGCTGCCTTCCGGGAGGCGTCGGAGGCCTCTACCGACTTGTTCCTGTTCAGCGACAGGTGAACTGCGTCTCTTAGCGATATTGGGTCTTGCGTCCAGCCCGTAAGCGGCCACCAGGCCAGCATCAGCAGTGTCTTCTTCATTGGTCCCGGTTTCGAAGATGCAATCGCTTGGCCGAGGTGACAGCGCGTTACCTTTTTGCCGTGTCTGCATCCAGGTAGACAGGAAGGCAAAGTTATGGAAGTGTCAGTTCGCTATCTTGGAGAAACGAAGTTTGAAGTCGCCGCTTGAGGGCATCGGGTAATCTGCGACCAGCCGATTGATAACGTTGCGCCGATGAGGGCATGTCGCCGCCGGAGTTCTTGTTAGCACCGCTATCACCATGCGCCGCTGGCGTAGGTGGAAAGCCCGCTACAATCGGAAGCGGTACTGACCATTGGAACGGGAGGCGGAAGTCGATCTCGCGCGACGACTCATGACGGGCGACGCAAACGCGTTCGACCGCTTCGTGGAGCACTTCCGGGCCAAGATTTTCCACTACAGTTGGCTGATGTGCGGCCAGCGGGAGGATGCGGAAGACGTGGCGCAGGACACATTGTTGAACGTCTTCGAAAGCTTCGATCAACTTCGGGAGCCGGAAAGAGTCCGGCCGTGGGTCTTTCGGATTGCCCGGAACGCTTGCCTGATGAAGCGGCGCAAGAGCGTTTTCGCGCCATCGCAGGAGTTGTCGCTGGACGACTTCGTGCCCGCAATCGACCACCAGGGCGGCCATGCCAAGCTCCAGATCGCGGATTGGTCCGGACTGCCTGATCGTCTGATACTGCAATCCGAAATGAAGCGCGTGCTCGATCAGGCTATCAGCGCACTGCCCGAAAACTATAAGTCGGTCATCCTCATGCGGGATATAGAGGAGTTGTCCACGCTGGAGACCGCCCAAGTCCTCGATCTCACGGAGGATGTGGTCAAGACGCGGTTGCATCGCGCGCGTTTGGCCGTTCGCCAAGAGCTGGACGAATACTTGCGGGCCGGTGGCCGCGTTCTATCCAGTCAGACGTAAGGAGAATGAGATGGAGTTGCATGAGCGCACAGAGAAATGCAGGGAAGTGTTTTCACTGCTGTCTGACTATCTGAACCTGGAGCTTCCGCCCGACGTCTGCCAGCAAATGGAAGCTCACATTGCCGGTTGTCCGCCTTGCATCGAATTTGCCGAAAGCCTTCGCAAGACGGTGGAACTCTGTCGCCGTTACCAGCCAGCCGAACTGCCGGAGCCCCTGGGGAACGGCGCACGGGAACAGCTCCTGGGAGCCTACCAAAAAATGCTTGGCGGCCGGAAAGCACTCTTGTAGTGCAGTCGGCCGCAGGGAAATCCGGAACGGGGAACGCTCCCGACATCGCAGTCCAGTCGATCCCTGACACTCTCACAGCGCTCAAAGTTAACCCCCAGACCGGCCTAACGAGCGGTGATGTGGACGCGCGCCGGAAGGAGCACGGCTACAACGAAGTGGCCGAGCAAGAAGGGCACCCTCTCCTCAGATTCCTCGGGAAGTTCTGGGGCCTGTCGGCATGGATGCTTGAGTTGATCATGGTTCTGTCGGCGGTACTCCGGAAATACCCGGATCTCGCCGTGGTCAGCGGGCTGCTGGTCGTCAATGCCGTATTGAGCTTTGCGCAGGAACGACGGGCTGCTGGCGTGGTCGAGACGCTGCGGCGGCGGTTGCAGGTCAGTGCGCGCGTGCTGCGCGATGCGAACTGGCAGGTGTTTCCTGCCAGGGAGCTGGTCCCCGGCGACATCGTCCGCGTGCGCCCCGGCGACATCATCCCGGCAGACGTAAAGCTCCTCACCGGAGCGTTAAGCGTTGATCAATCCGCCCTCACCGGCGAGTCCATGGATGCGGACAAGGCTCCCGGCGAGGTGCTCTCGTCGGGGTCTGTCGTCCGTCGTGGAGAAGGCAACGGCGTAGTAATGCTGACCGGGGCGCATACCTACTTTGGCCGAACCACGGAACTCGTGCAGAAGGCCCGCCCGAAGCTCCACATCGAAGCGGTGGTGGCCAAGGTCGTGCGCTGGCTTTTCATCATTGTCGGCGCGCTGCTGGGCATCGTAATCGTATTGTCGCTGGTCCGCAGCGCGCCGCTCATCGAGATGGTTTCGCTCATGCTCGTCCTGTTGATGAGTGCGGTGCCGGTCGCCCTCCCCGTCATGTTCACGGTCAGCATGGCCGTTGGTTCGGCGGAACTGGCGAAGCGCCGTGTGCTGGTAACGCGCCTCAGCGCCGCAGAGGATGCTGCCACCATGGACGTGCTCTGCGTAGACAAGACGGGCACGATCACGATGAACCAACTCGCCGTTACCGGCGTGATCCCGCTGGGGCACGCTACGGAGTCCGACGTACTGTTCGCCGGTGCCCTCGCTTCGCAGGAGGCAAACCAGGATCCTATTGACTTGGCATTCCTCGCAGCGGCGAAAGCGCATCACGTATTCGACTCCGTTCCTGCCGTGACACCAGTCTCCTTCGAGCCGTTTGACGCGAAAAGCCGGCGAACCGAGGCTGTGGTCCAACAGAACGGGCAGCGGCTGAGCGTGATGAAAGGGGCCGTGCGAACCGTCGCCGAGGCGTGTGCGCTCCAAGCCCCGGCCATCGAAGCACTGGAAGCGCGGGTCAGCGAATCCGCATTGAAGGGCTATCGGACGCTGGCCGTAGCGCGCGGCCCCGAGACAGGCGCCCTCGCTCTGGCCGGACTGGTAACATTGTATGATCCGCCCCGTCCGGACGCCCGGCAGCTTATCGCCGAACTTCGCGACCTCGGCGTCCCGGTGAAGATGCTCACTGGCGATGCCCTGCCGGTGGCGCGTGAAATCGGTCAAGGAGTGGGGTTGCCGAATATCCGACGCGTAGCGGACTTGAAGGCAGAGAGCACTCGGGCCGGTAATAGCGCGGTCGACCTGCTGGCGGGTGCCGATGGTTTCGCCGAGGTATATCCGGAGGACAAGTACATCGTGGTGCAGCACTTGCAGGCTGCTGGGCACGTGACAGGCATGACGGGCGACGGCGTCAACGACGCGCCCGCGCTGCGCCAGGCCGAAGTGGGAATTGCCGTCAGCACCGCGACCGACGTGGCCAAGGGTGCCGCCAGCGTCGTCCTGACCGAACCGGGGTTGACGAACATCGTGGCGCTGGTCGAGCAGGGGCGGACGATCTACCAGCGCATCCTGACATGGATTATCAACAAAGTCAGCAGGACGATCCTGAAAGCGGCCTTCGTGGCCATCGCGTACGTGGTGACCGGAAAATTCGTTGTCTCCGCTTTTGCGATGCTGTTGCTGACCTTTATGACCGACTTCGCTAAGATCGCGCTGGCCACTGACCACGTACGGCCGTCCAGGAAACCAGAGACGTGGAACATCGGGCGCTTCATAACCGTGTCCGTAGTTTTGGGCATCGCGATGATCGTGGAAGCGCTTCTCCTCTTGCTCGTCTGCTGGTCACGCTTCGGTCTGGCGACCAACAACAACGGCCTCTATACCTTCAGCTTCCTGACGCTGCTCTATTTGGCCGTGTTCTCCATCGTCTCCGCGCGCGAACGGCGCTGGTTTTGGACGACGATGCCCAGCAAGACTCTCGTAGCGGCACTGGCGGCGGATGCGTTTGCAGGCACAGTTCTGACGCGCGTGGGTCTTCCGGGACTGATGCCATTACCTTGGTCGCAGACGCTCGCGATCTTCGGCTATGCGATGTTCGCGTGCCTCGTAGTGAACGACGCCGTCAAGGTCGCGATGATCAAGTGGCAAGGTCTGGCAGCGGTGGCTGGCGGCTACTAATCTAAGAGCAGGTCTGGAGTACTAGGAGACAGGCGGGCTTGAAACCTCACCGGCTGGAGCGCTACATGGCGAGCGACGATCCAGATTTTGAACGCAAAGCCGCCGATGTGCTTGGACTGTATCTGAACCCGCCGCAGCATGCTGCGGTATTTTGCGTGGATGAAGAGACCGCGATTCAGGCGCCGTGCCGTTTAGACCCGGTATTGCCGCTGTCTCCGGGCCGCGCCGAGCGGCACGGGTTCGAATACTATCGCCATGGCACGCTGTCGCTGTATGCCGCGCTCGACACCAAGACCGGACGGGTGCATGGGAAAACCGCGGCCCGCCACACCAGCGCCGACTCGTCGATTTCCTCGGAGAGGTGGTGGCGCAATGCCGACCGAAGCAAGAGATCCATATCATTCTCGACAATCTCTCGGCGCACAAGACTCAAGCCACGCGAGATTTTCTGGAAGCGCACCCGCAAGTGCGACTTCACTTCACACCGACCTATTCCTCCCGGCTGAATCAGGTCGAAATCCGGTTCGCCAAAATCGAGCGTGACGTCATCGCTCGCGGGGTGTTCACCTCGGTACCCGATCTGGCTCGCAAGCTCCGCCGTTACATCAACGCTTATTCCCCAAACGCGCAGCCCATTCGGTGGAAATATTCAGATGTCACCCATCGCATCCGTAGTAATGATCTGGTTGCGACAGGCCACTAGTTTGCCTAACAGAACTCCTACCGACATGCAAAGAGCGACCCAGACCGAAAGATAGCGCTCGAAAAAACCGATCCGCTTTTCTTGGGCGTTCGGCGCTGTTGGGCAAGCTTCGGTTATCTCGGAATTCATTCGCTACCTCCGGCATCTGCTGTCGCTAGTGAAACGGCGTGCCCCCGTGGAAGGCCCAGCGACAAGACCGCAGCGGCGCTCACCAGCGCGGCGGACCCCCAAAGGCAACCTTGAAATCCCGCGAGTTCGAACACAACGCCGGAAAGAAGCGTGCCGAGCAGACGCCCGCAAGCATTGGCCATATAGTAGAAACCGACATTCAGCGCGACACTATCCTCGTCGGTGTAGGCCAGCACAAGATAGGAATGCACTGCCGAATTAATGGCGAAAACCACGGCGAATACCGCGAGACCCACGATGAGCGTCAGGCCGGGGCTCATACCAAGCCGCAATGCCGCGGCGATGCCGATCGGAACAAAGAGTAGGATGAAGGCCCAAGTGCGAGCGGCCGAACCGTCAACCGTGTCACCTCTTCCGAAGGTCCGCAGAATCTCCGGGACCGCAGCCTGGATGAAGCCGTAGCCGATCACCCACAGTGCCAGGAATGCTCCAACTGAATAAAACGACCAACCAAGCTGACTAAGGAATACCGGCAGGCCAACGACGAACCATACGTCTCGCGATGCAAACAGGAAGAGGCGGGCTGCGGAAAGCCAATTGATCTCAGGACTTTTCGAAAAAATCGACGTGAACTTGACCTTCTTCTTGGAGCGTCCCAAGTCGCCCGATAAGGAAGCTACCGTCGCAAGGAGAACCACGCCGAGCGCACCGGCCATTCCCACCAATGCGCCGACAAACCCGAACGCCGCAAGCAGCGCGCCGCCGACAAAAAAGCCGACCCCTTTGAGGGCGTTCTTGGAGCCCGTCAAACGTGCGACCCACTTGAACAGCGCGCCCTCGGCGCCGGCAGGCACGATCACTTTGATGGCGCTCTTGGCGCTCATCTTCGTCAGGTCTTTCGCAATACCGGACATGGCTTGCGCCGCCATCACGTACGCCACCGAGACGACCTCGGACCAATGCGGGTCGAGGAGCGCGAGCATCAGCAGAGCAAAGATCTGCAAAGCGAGCCCGCCATACAGCGTGACCTTGACTCCGGAGCGCGATGCGATCCATCCACCAAAGAGATTCGTGACGATTCCGAAGAACTCGTAAAACAGAAATAGGAATGCGATCGCCACGCTGTCATAGCCGAGTTTGTAGAAATGCAAGACCACCAGCATCCGGAGCGCGCCGTCAGTGATCGTGAAGCCCCAATAGGCCCCCGTCACCAACGCGTAGCTGCGAATGTTGTTCATAGAGCAGGGTGCATTACGACGCGCCCGCAGGGACCGGAAGCAGCGCCGCAACCTTCCGCGTGAGCTCGACCATTCGGTTCACATAACCCCACTCGTTGTCGTACCAGGCAAGAACCTTCACCTGGGTTCCGTCGATGACCATCGTGGACAGCGCATCAACAATCGCAGAGTGGGGGTCGTTCAGGAAATCGACGGAAACAAGGGGCCGTTCCTCATACGCGAGGATTCCCTGGAGCGTTGTAGCGGCGGCGTGCTTGAAGAGCTGATTCACCTCGGCGACGCTCGTGGGCCTCTCGACCTCGAACACACAATCCGTCAGCGAAGCGTTGAGAAGCGGTACGCGAATGGCGACGCCGTTCAACTTGCCCAGCAATTCGGGATAGATCAATCCGATGGCGGTTGCCGAGCCGGTCGTCGTCGGGATGAGCGACATCAGCGCCGATCGCGCGCGCCGCAGGTCTTTGTGAGGCAGATCGACAATGGTCTGCGTGTTCGTGACGTCGTGCACCGTGGTGATCACACCGTGACGAATCCCGATCCCTTCGTGGATCACCTTCACGACGGGAGCCAAGCAGTTGGTCGTGCACGACGCTGCGGTGATGATGTCGTGCTCGTCTGGAGAATAGAGCGAGTCGTTCACGCCCATAACGATGTTGATCGCACCTTGTTTTACGGGAGCGGCGACGATCACCTTGCGCACTCCGCGTTCGAAAAAGGGGTGCAGGACGTCAGGCGTCAGCAGTTTCCCGGAACACTCAAGGACGATATCGACATTGCTGGCGTCCCAGGGGACATCATTCGGCTTCGCTTCCGCAGTGAATTTAATCGAACGCCCGTCGACGGTCAGTTCGTTGGGCGTGGTCGTCATCGGTTTCGACCAGCGCCCGTGGACGCTGTCGAATTCGAGCAGATGCGCGGCGGTCGCCGGCCCTCCCTTGATTTCATTGATATGGACGACCGCTATATCCGAGCAATCCCAGGCGGCACGGAAGGCAAGTCGCCCCATCCGGCCGAATCCGTTAATTCCAATGCGAGTCATCGGTTGTGATTCCTTCGAAGCTGCTGCTTGAGCGTCTCAGACGCGTCAGCTACAGCAGGCCGGACCGCAGCAGGCTTCGCCGGAGCTGGCGGTCGAGGAAGGCTTCTCGGCGCGGATGAAAGCGCTCATGAACTTTCCTTCTACTTGCTTGCTGATCGCGTCCACATCGATGCCTTCGCCGGCGAGAAATTGTCGAGCATCGTCAACGCTGTAAATCCGCGTCGGCTCGATATCGATGGCGTCAAAGCCCGCCGAAGCGAGTTTCTTGACGTAGTCCATTTCCTCAAGCGCGCCGGCGATACAGCCCACCCACAATTCCATGCTGCGCCGCACTTCCTCCGGCACCTCGCCGCGGACGACGACATCGGAAACCGCAAGCCGGCCGCCCGGCTTGAGCACGCGACGCGCTTCGCGTAAGACCTTGTCTTTGTCGGCCGAAAGGTTGATCACGCAGTTCGAGATGATGACGTCAACGGAGTTGTCGGGAAGTGGAATGTTTTCGATTTCGCCTTTCAGAAATTCCACGTTCTGCACTCCCGCCTTCCGCTGGTTCTCCCTTGCGAGGGCCAACATTTCATCTGTCATGTCCAGGCCGTAGGCTTTGCCGGTCGGCCCGACGCGCCTCGCTGAGAGCAGTACGTCAATTCCGCCGCCGGAACCGAGATCGAGGACGATCTCTCCCGGATTCAGCTTGGCGAGCGCGGTTGGATTCCCGCACCCGAGCGACGCCTTAACGGCCTCCTCTGGAAGTTCTGTGGTTTCGCCCGCTTCGTAAAGATTCGAGGTAACCGGATCGCTGTCGCCATTTGATCGCGCCATCGAGCCGCAGCAGGTACTGCCGCCGGTGGCCACGCGCAACGCCGCCTGTCCGTATTTCTGTTTAACTACTTCTTTGATTTCCATGTGCCTTCGAGGCTCCTTTGAAAGTTTGTCGATGTTCGCTTGATCCGTGTTTCCCTCTATTTGCAAGTACTCACGATCGCCTCCGGCTCAATGGCCTGGTTGCGCGTACAGCACTCGGCATACAGAAATCGAAGCAGTTCTTGCAACGCGTCGGTGTCCACGGCGTACCGGAGAAAAGTGCTCTCGCGGTGAACCGTGACCAATCCGTGGTTCCGCAGTTTATCGAGATGATGGGACAGCGTGGAGCCGGGAATATTCAGCTCTGATTGAAGTTCTCCTACCACCAGGCCGTCGGGATGCGCCGAGAGCAGAAGCCTCATGATCCTCAATCGCGGTTCGGCGCCGATCGCGGAGAACATGTCGGCGTAGCGATTTACTTCATCGGGACTTGGTTGAGACTTCCCCACACTTCGATACTACTGGAAATGTAGATTTCCGTCAAGATCATTCGTCCGGAGCCCAGACTGAGCGAACCTCGGGCTGACGGCTGGCCCAGATCGTCAAACCCCCGAGGAGCAGCGTGATCACTACAATCAGCCCCCAAAGCAACATGTTCCAGTACTTTGATTTTAAGCTGTGGCGAGTTGGAGTTCGGTCTTCCATCCTCATTGTCGGCTGATGTAAATCAAAAAGGCCGCGGTCAGAAGAAATCCGAGCACGATCAAAGCCCACACGAGCTTGCTCAGGTGTGAGCTCTTCGAATCCTCAGGCATAGGTCTCCTCTCGTTGCCGATCCGAGTGAATCTCTGGAGTGGCCGATGACACAACGAAGACGTGTTGCCCTTCCGGCAACTCTTGCAGGAGGATGCGCCGGCCATTGCGAAACAGAAGCCCATCCCGATAGGCGAACGCGTGGGCCGACACTTGGACGAAGGTTGCGTCCTCCGTCTCATGGAGTCCCAGGCGTTGGCGCAACCTCGGGTCGAGCGAGACGACTTTCAATTCCGTTCCAGGTGGAACACAAACCGCCGCCGGACCGTCATGGCGACGCGGAAGGAACCAGGGTTTGAGGTGCCTCCAGTCCGTGCCAAGCCACGTCCTGCGTCTCCCTTGTTCCGATGCGTCCGAAACGCTAACAAAGCCTATACATCCCGATGAGAACCGATTTGCAACCAGTTCTTCACCGTCGCGCGCGAGCCGGTTTGGGAACGCGTACAGCGAGTAGTCACACATCGTTCCGCCTTTCTGGCCTATGGCCTAAACTACTGAATCTGGTCGATAGCCTTGAGTGCCCGCGAAGCGACAACACCCGGCAACGGTGCGTAGTTGAGAGACGGAGCCAGCTTCTGACCGTCCGTCAACACCCAACGCACGAATCCGACAATCGCTTCCCTTTTCGAGCCATCCGCGATCTTCGCCGGTATCAGGAGCCAGGTAAAACTCGAGATCGGATACGCATCCGAGCTAGGCGAGTTCGTAATTGAAGTCCGAAAGTCGTTCGGCATTTCCGCTGACGCAGCGGCCGCGGCCGAGGTGATGCTGGCATCGGTGGCCTCCACGAAAGCGCCGGAGGAATTCTGCACGAGACCGTGCTGGACCTTTCCTTGCACAGCATACGTAACCTCCAGGTATCCCATGGAGTACGGATGAGTCTTCACCGCCTCTTGAACCCCCTCGTTATACGGGACCCCCACACCGACCGGAAACCTGACCAATGTGCCCTTTCCAACACCCTTGCTCCAATCGGAGCTTATCTTCGACAAATAGTCGGTCCAGACGTATGTCGTGCCACTGCTGTCGGATCGAAAGAGAAGCGAGATTTCGTTGCCGGGTAAACGAATGCCGGGGTTCACGCGCGCCAGCTCCGGATCGTTCCAGCGTTTGATGGTCCCAAGAAAGATTCCCGCCAGAGCCGCCGGCGTGAACCTGATTTCCTGCGCAATGCCAGGTAGATCGTAAACTGGGACCACAGCTCCCAACACAACTGGTATGTGGATGATTTTGCGGTCTGTCTGCTTGAGCTGCGCATCGCTAATGGGGCCATCGGATGCGCCGAAGTCCACCATTCCCGAAAGCGTTCGGGCAATCCCTTTTCCTGATCCGACCGGATCGTAGGAAATCTGAACGTCGGGATGGAGCTTGCGGAATTCCGTGGACCAGCGACCCAGGATCGGATAGATGAATGTCGAACCAGCGCTGGATAGCATCACCGCCGCGCCGGCGGCCGCTCCGAAAGCGAGCAGCAAAACCAGCAGCAGAAAAAGAACAGATGGGTTTGAGCTTCGAACGCTCGTTCGCTTAGGCTGGATGTCGGCGATCATGTTTCCTCCTTCACAGAGCAAACGATTCGAGAATAGTAGAATCGTAGAACCGTGTCAAGAGAATTGTTGTAGAATCGTGGAGTGAAGGGAAATGGGCTTCAGATCTGCTCGGACGCCGACATCAAGGCCGGCAAATGCGGACCCCGTCCGGCTGCGAAGCATCCCAGGAAAGCGAAGAAAGACCTTTGGGATATCGCACGGTTTGCCGACATGCTCTCGGCGATGGGCACCGAGCCCCGGCTGCGAATCATGCAGCTCTTGTTAACCGCACACCCGGAAGGACTCGTCGTCGGTGATATTCAGGAGGAATTGGATATCGCTCCTTCCACACTTTCGCACCACCTCGAAAAGCTCAAGAACGAGGATCTCGTGACCGTGAGACGGGATAAGAAATTCTTGTGGTACACCGCCAACGCAGAAGCGTTGCAGGAGCTGCTCGGCTTCCTGTTTGCCGAATGCTGCACGCGCAGCGACGCAGTCAACGCGGAAACAATCATTCAGTTGTGTAGGTAAGTTCCTTCCCGGCGTCGATTCTCCTGCACGAGTCGAGCATGGAGCCGCACAGCGAAAGACCAAACACCCGTGTCCAAGCGATACGCCACTTCCAGCAGCCATCGCCTCCTTGGGTTAACAACCAGAGAATTGGGGGCGCGTGTCGTTCTCCAAAAGCGTGTTCGGATCTGTGTTCGCGTCGGGGAGCCACCGCGATCACATTCCCTGGGCACCAGCGCCGCCAGCTGGCGGCTCAAATGTAAGGCGGGCTGGCAAGAAGGTTTTGAAAAACGGCATCCATACCCATTCCGGGCTGCTCGATTAGGTCGCAATAGCCCTGAACATCGGTGGTTGTAGGAATGTTTCTGGCTGTACCCGTGTATGCGCACTCATTGCGGATCTCGAGGAAACTTCTTAGCCTCAAGACCAACATGTTTTGAGTCGTATTCATGGCTGTTGCGAGCGTGGGTAGGGGATCGGCAATATCGGTTTTCCCGGAGTTTAAGGAAGCGTCTTAAGCAAAACGCTACGAGCTCTTGCCGACCAAACTCATCCGCGAGCGGCTGTATGATGCGGCCTGTTTTCTGGTGTCCAACGCCAGCGATGGAGCACAGAGCGCGTACCGCGAGCCGGCAACGGAACTTGGCTTTCAGAGCTTCCTCGCATCGCTGATGGCAAAAGCAATCGCTATGGCAAAAAACGAAGGTTAACGATAGGGAGCGGTCATCGGGAGAACAGGGACAGTTATAACGGCCACATCTCACCGTTCGCGCACGTTTTGCCCACGTCCGCGTCCCCGCGCGGCGAGGGCCTGTCGTGCTACCAGTGCGGGTGGGTATCGGCTGGCGAGTTGTGCGTCACAGCGCAACACCCGTAAGTCTACCGGGGGCGTGGGAATCAATCTGGCAATCCAAGATGCGGTGGCAGCGGCAAATATTTTAGCCGTTCCGCTTCGCGCCGGGCAAGTCACTGACTTGATCCTCAAGCGAGTGCAACAGAGGCGCGAATTTCCAACGCGCGTGACGCAGTTCCTCCTGCGCATGTCGCCTTTGAAAAAGGCCGCAGTTCGATTCGGCGCTGCGATCGGCGCGATCATGAAAATGGCGCGCCTCCTCCGAGCCGCCTAGGTCTTCGCCGCCACGGCGGTGATCACGATCGGTTTGGGCATCGGAGCCAGCACCGCCATCTTCAGGCCCGTGGCGGTACGCTGGTGTAGTTGATCAGAAACAGGAGACAATTTGAATATTCGCAAACACGCCACCGTAGGTCTTTTGACAATTGGAGTTCTCGTCGCGCTCCCAGCCAGCTTACAGGCCAACAATTTGGCTTATATGCTCGGAACAGCCGCGCCGGGGGTTGAGAATCCGCTCGGGATCGTCGACCTCAACACGGGCGTCTTTACTTTGATCGGCAATATGGGATCCGGGGGATACGACGGCTTAGCCGCTGTGAACGGTGTTCTATACACCGAACAGAACGGACTCCTTTATTCGGTAAACACGACCAACGCAAATCTCACCCTCATCGGAGGCCTGACCGGCAACAATCTCAGCACTTTCGGCTCAACCACCACTGGACTCTACGGCCTGGCCGGTACGGGTCCTCTTCAGGTGGCTACTCTGTTTTCGATAAATCCCCAGACGGGCGCCGTCACGGCGATTGGGCCGATCGGCGCCAGCGCCGTACCCAACGGTCAAGGCTTCTACGCCCGGTTCTCCGTAGGTTCCAGCACCCTATACATGGAATTCCAAAGCAATCTTTACATCATCAACACGACGACCGGCGCGGCCACGCAGGTGGGAACCACCGACACTAACGACTATTTAACCGCCGTGCCGCTTTTCGAAAACGGCACTTATTACGCCGGCGCCGGTTCCGTCATCGCCACCATCAACGTCACCACTGGCCAGATCACACCCGGCTCCGCGCTTTCCGGAGGACCGGGGTCCCTCGTCGGTCTCGCGCCCGATCCTCTGCCCGCGGGCACCCCGCCGGTGATGCTGACGGCGAATGCCTATATGCTCACAACAGCGGCGCAGGGGATCCAGAATCCGTTCGGGATCGTCGACCTCAACTCGGGCGCGTTTACGTTGATCGGCAATATGGGAAACGGGGGATACGACGGCCTGGCTGTTGCGAACGGCACTCTGTACACCGAACAGAACGGACTGCTTTATTCGGTCAACACGGCCAACGCAAACCTCACCCTCGTAGGAGGAGTGACCGGCACCCCCAATCTCGCCACGTTCGGCTCAACTATCACTGGACTATACGGCCTGGGCAGCACGGGTTCTCTTACTGTGGCTACCCTATTTTCGATAAATCCCCAGACGGGCACCATGACGGCGATTGGGCCGATCGGCGCCAGCGCCATACCGAACGGTCAAGGTTATTATGCGAGGCTTTCCGTCGCGTCCAGCACGTTGTACATGGAGTTCAACAGCAATCTTTACACCATCAACACCACAACCGGCGCTGCCACCCAGGTGGGAACTACCGACAGCAACGGCTTTCTAACCTCCGTGCTGCTTCTCGAATACGGCACTTATTATGTCGGCTTTGGTTCCGGCATTGGCACGATCAACGTCGCCACTGGCCAGATCGATGCCCACTCCTCAATTTTCGGACCAGGCGGGTCCCCCGTCGGTCTCGCGCCCGTTCCCCTGACCACGCCCACCCCGGCGATCACTCAGGTCGCCAATGCAGAGGGCGCGGCTCCCGCCATCGCCCCGAACACATGGGTCTTCATCAAAGGCTCAAATCTCGCCCCGGCAGCCGATTCGCGGATCTGGCAAGACTCGGATTTCGTGAATGGCCAGATGCCCACCCAGCTCGACGGCGTCAGCGTGACGGTAAACGGCCAACCTTCGTATGTTTACTACGTCAGCCCGGCCCAGTTGAATATCCTCACGCCTCCCGGCGCCATTTCCGGATCCGTGCAGGTCCAGGTCACCACCAATGGAGCCATCAGCGCGAACTTCACAGCGAAGGCACAGGCCGAATCTCCCTCGTTCTTCGTCTTCAACGGCGGACCTTATATTGCCGCCACTCACGTCAACGGAAGTTACCTCGGTCCAACCAGCCTGTATCCCGGCTTGACCACTCCCGCCCAGCCCGGCGAAACGATCGTGATATACGCCAACGGTTTCGGATCCACATCGACACCGGTGGTGAGCGGGTCCGAAACCCAGTCGGGAACCTTATCGCCCATGCCGGTGATCACCATCGGCGGCGTCGCTGCGAAGGTAACCTTCGCCGGCCTGGTTGCTCCGGGCGAGTTTCAGTTCAACGTGGTAGTGCCGCTCTTGCTCGCCAATGGCGACCAGCCCACGATGGCGATGTACAACGGCTTGACGACGCAGGCGGGAACGCTAATCACGGTACAGCAGTAGTGGAGCTTCATTTCCGGCCAAGGCGGCGAACGGAAGTTGGCCGTGTTCGTGAGAGCAAGAGCAACACGCGAAGCCCGGCGCCGTACATGGTGCCGAGCATCGCCCGGTGTTTGAGGTTCTGCGCCGCATCACGATCCAGGGCGGCCAACGCGAAGCAAAAACCCAGCCACGACTACAGGGACTCCGCCCGTCTTTCCGAGCACCGGACGCATGGAATATCGCCGACTCCTTTTTTAGGCCCCGGGGCCCCCTGGTTGCTCCAGAACGGAAACCGGCTACTTTATCTGCGCGATAAACGCTCGCACCTCGCGCAGCACCTCCGCTTCGTTGGTCATGAAGACGTAGTGATGCGCGTTCGGAATTAGAACCACATGGGCGTCCGGCAAGCCTTCCTCGAACGCCCTCACCTGTTTCTCTGCAAGCGCGCCGAAGTGTTGATTGAAGGCTTGTGTTTTTTCCCGCACGTCGTCTTTGGCGGTCGCAAGCCACGGCGGATCGGAATGCGGAATCGCAAAAATCGCCAGAATGGGCGCTCGAATTTCGGTGTACTTCCTGAAGCCCGAGAAAATATCCTGGGATACTTTCGGCCGCGCGCGCGGGAAGCCGACGCCACCATCCGGTCTTGCCGCAAATAGCTGCCGCACCTCGGATTCCGGAAGATGGTTTCCGTTGGTCCGCTCATTCCAGTCGCGGAACGCCGCAAAACTCGCGCGATCGGCCGCCAGCGGCAGAGGTCCGAGCGGTGGCGGATGTTTCATCGCTTCGTTCTGCGCCTCGGTCGTCATGCCCTTGCCGTTGTCGAAAGCATAGGAGTATCCCGCGTCCAGATAAATCAACCCGGATACTTTCTCTGGATGACGCGTGCCGACGGAGCTCAACTCCTCGCCTCCGAGCGAGTGTCCGGCGAGCACCGGTTTTGAAATTTTCAGCACATCGATTACCGCGAGCACATCGTCGCCGAGCCGGTCCGCGTCATAGCCGGATTCCGGTGCGCTCGATGTGCCGAATCCGCGCCGTGTGATCCCGTAGACGTGAAACGCCCCTGTCAGCTTGGGAGCGAAATCGTCGAACACGTGCGCCGTGTTTCCCAAGCCTGGCAGGAAAATAATCGCCCGCCCCGATCCGCCCCAATCGAGCACTTCGAGTTTTACGTTTTCCTGGACGTTTACAAATTGAATGTGGTGCGGTGAAGGGTCCTGCCACTCCGATGGAGTCTGCGCCCAAGTCGCACCGGCAGCCATCAGGACAATCGTCACGATAGAGTTGGCGCTCATGCTCTCGTCATTTTATTCGATCCGAGTCAACCCGCGTGTTGCCGTCATCGAGTGAGCTTTATCGTGATACTCCAGAAGCACAGTTTCGAATGTCGGCATCGATCTATGCTGCTTCACGCAAACGTCTCACCCGGACCTAACGCGCGTGCAGCCACACAGATCGCGCTCGGCCAGGCTTGGGACGATTTCAATCGAAACAATTTGAAGACGATGATCGAGGCGCTCGAATCGAGAAAGCCGGTGACGCAGCTTGAAGAGTGCCGCAGCCCGAGGTCGATGGGCGTTATCAGTCCGATTCGCGCGTCATCTGATTCGGCGAGGCGTTCTTTTCGCAGCCGTCTTCGCAGCTCGATCCCCCCACGTGCACCTTGCCGCTTCCGCGATTCCGACCAAGACGGCTCAGCTCTGTTCGGCTGGCGTTCGAAAACGATTTTCGAAGGAATCGCCGCTAAGCAAAGGCCGGGCGTATCGGAAATTTAAGATAAGAAGCAATACATCGCAGCGCGTCCTACGCGATTGCGATAGAATCCGCCTATGCGCAGCATTCTGGTGTTGTCGGCAGCGGCGCATTGCAAAGCATCCACGTAACTTCGATCTTGGAGGAAACAGATGAAATCGCGTCTTCTAATCGGCTTTCTTCTCGTCGCGGCAACGGCCGCTGCGCAGAGCGATCGCAAATTTCTGAAATCGCAGCTGGCCGGCGATAAGCACCTGCCTTTCAGCAGCGGGGTTCTGGTCGGCCAAACGTTATATATTGCTGGAACTATTGCGGATACCGACAAACTCGCGGCCGGCCTTTCGGCGGAAGAAGAGGCGAGAAACATCATGGAGCAGCTCAAAAAGACAATCGAGAGCGCCGGCATGACCATGGATGATGTTGTCTCGATTCAGGTATATTGCACGGATCTCGCTCTCTATAATGCATTCAACGGCGTCTACGGTAAGTACTTTCACGCGAATTTTCCGGCGCGCGCTTTTGTAGGTGTGGCGAAGCTGCTATTCGGCGCGCACTTCGAAGTTGCGGGCATTGCCGTCGCGAAACGATGACCGTTCCGAAGCGGCTAGACTAGCCGGATGAACCGACCCGTCAATCACGCTGATTGATGCCGCTTCGAACACATTGGGCTGTCTTCGCACATTCTCCCTAAGCACGTCCATCGTCTCAGCCGGTCCCGCAGAAAGGCTGGTTCTCTCGGACTGTGCTCTTTTCTGAAATCAGTTAATGCCAGGGAGGGCTACAGCGCCATTTTTTTCGAGCGGAGAATAGGTTGTCCTTAAGCCTATCTTCAGAAAGCTCTTGTATTCTGCAGAAAGCTGAATGCTGATTGCCGGCCTGCTTCTTCTAGTGGCAACGCCCCTGTTTGCCCAGACATACGCTGTGCGGGGAAAGATTGTCGATGAGTCCGGCGCAGTCGTGCCCAAGGCGAAAGTGGCCGTGACGGGGGCCGGCGCGTCGAAAAATGCCCTTGCCGACGAGCGCGGGTCATACGCCATTGCGGGGCTCGCGCCCGGCGACTACGAAATCGTGGCCTCTGCATCCAATCTCGCCAGCCAGCCGGTCAAGTTACACATAGGCGACGCGTCCCTCACGCTCGACATCGTCCTGCGCGTTGAGTCGACCACTCAACGCGTCACCGTTCAGGGGCAGACCGGACCTGCCATCAGCACCGATCCATCCAACAACGCCAGCGGTCTGGTGCTTCGCGGGGACGATCTTCTCGCGCTCTCCGACGATCCCGACGATCTCGCGGCCGACCTGCAAGCACTCGCGGGACCGTCCGCGGGCCCCAACGGTGGATCCTTCTTCGTCGACGGCTTCAGCGGCGGCGAGCTGCCTCCCAAAGAGTCCATTCGCGAAATCCGTATCAATCAGAACCCGTTCGCGCCGGAATACGACAAGCTCGGTTACGGCAAGGTCGAAATCTTCACCAAGCCGGGTTCCGATAAATACCACGCCACGCTCGACTACAATCTGGGCACCGCGTGGTGGAACTCGCGCAATCCGTTCTCGGCGGAGAAAGCTCCATTTCTGCTGAACGAGTTTGAAAATAGCGGCGGCGGGCCGCTCGGCAAGCGCGCGTCCTTCACGCTCGATTTCCAGCGCAACCTGGTCGACAATGGATTCATCACGAATGGCGTGATGCTGAGCCCCTCGTTCCTGCCGGCGCCGTTCAGCGATGTTTACGTCGTGCACCAGGGTTTCATACGCGTCAGCCCGCGCGTCGACTATTCTCTGAACGACAAAAACACCTTAAGCGCCCGCTACACCTTCACTCACGCCGACGTGCCGGGCGCGGGGATCGGCAATCTCGACCTGGCATCGCGCGGCTATGACTACCGCTACAACAATCAGACCGCGCAAATTACCGAGACCGCAGTGCTCGGGCCCGCGGTCAATGAATCGCGCTTTCAGTTTTTCCGCAGCGCGATCCAGCGAACCGCTGATAACGCCGGCCCGGAAATTCAGGTCCTCGGCTCCTTCGACGACGGCGGAGCTTCGGTCGGAACCGGTTTCGACACGCAGAATAATTACGAGCTTCAGAACTACACCACCGTACTTCACAAAGGCCATGTCATCAAATTCGGCGCGCGGTTTCGCGGCCAGACTGACGACAATCTGGTCCCCCAGAATTTCAACGGAACCTTTACTTTCGCCGGTGGACTTGCCCCCGCGCTCGACGCCGGTAATCAACCGACTCCAGGCGTCTTCGAAAACATCACATCGCTTGAGAGCTACCGCCGGACGCTGCTCGGGTTGGCGGGCGCCGGACCTTCCCAGTTCAGCATTAATTCCGGCAATCCCGAGCTCTACGTCGGCCAGTTCGACGCGGGAATTTTTGCCGGCGACGATTGGCGAATTCGCCCCAACGTGACTCTCAGCTATGGCCTGCGCTATGAATTTCAGACCAACCTTCACGTTGGGCGCGATTTCGCGCCTCGCATTGCACTCGCCTGGGCGCCTGGTGCGAAGAGTTCGCCAAAAACTGTCTTACGGCTCGGCTCCGGAATTTTCTACGATCGCTTCGCACTCGCGAACACGCTTGCCGCGGAGCGATACAACGGCAAGGTCCAGCAATCCTACGTCATCACCGATCCTTCCTTTTTTCCGAATGTGCCGCCGCTCTCCGCGCTCGCCTCGTCTCAGTCGCCGCAGGCGATTCAGGAAGCCGACTCCCGCCTCCGCGCGCCCTACCTCATTCAATCCGCCATCACGCTGGAGCGTCAGTTGCCTGCGCACACTACCGTCGCGCTCACCTTTAGCAATTCGCACGGCCTTCACGAGCTGCGCTCCGCCGACATTAACGCTCCCCTTCCTGGAACCTTCACGGGCGTGCCTGGCAGCGGCGTTTTTCCGTTTGGAAGCGCCGGGCCGGTATTCCTGATGGAATCATCCGGCCTTTACAATCAGAATCAGGTGATCGCGAACGTGAATTCGCGACTCAACTCCGCATTTTCTCTCTTCGGCTTCTACGTTTATAACCGGGCCTTCAGCAACACGGATGGCATCAATACATTTCCTGGAAATCCTTACAATAACTCCGGTGAATACGGACCGGCGGCCACCGACATCCGCCATCGCGTCACGCTCGGCGGATCGATGACGCTGCGCTGGAACATCAGGGTGAGCCCGTATTTCATCGTGCAATCCGGAATGCCTTTCGACATTACCAGCGGCAACGATCCGTATGGCACGACGTTGTACACAGCGCGTCCCGGAATCCCCACCGATCCGACGAAACCCGGACTCATCGAGACCGCCTACGGATTGCTCGATCCCAACCCGACTTCCGGCGAGGAGATTCTTCCGCGCAATTCCGGCCGCGGGCCGGGTCAGATCAGCCTCAACCTCCGAGTGGGAAAGACGATCGGCTTCGGAGGGGAGCGAGGCGGGAAGAAGTCGCCAGACACGCCAGTCGGCAATCCCGCCAACACCGCTACTGCCGCATCCGGCCGCGGACTTGGGTCGCTGATTCAAGCCCCCAGCACGTCGCGCCGCTACAATCTCTCGATCTCGATGTCGATCCGCAATCTGCTCAACCACACCAACCCCGGCCCGATCAACGGCGACATCACGTCACCTTTGTTCGGCTTGGCGAATCAAAGCGCCGGCACGATCAACGGAGAGGGATTTTCGGAAAACGCCAACAATCGGCGGCTCGAGCTGCAGCTCCGGTTCAGCTTCTGACCGGGAATCGACGAAGTTGATCAGTCAGATTCGCTCATGCGGCCTCGCCGATGCCCAAAGACCCGACGCGCCCGATCGCGTCTTTTAAAACGGCATGGACCAAAGTCCGCAAAGAAGCCGGGGGACGGGCCGTTGGCACGATAATCGCCACACGCCGGTAACGGAACTCGCCGAGTCCGGCGCCGGCGATGAAGTGATCATGAGCATCGCCGGGCACGTTTCCCGAGCCATGCTGTCTCGCTACTCGCATGTGCGGTTGGAGGCGAAACGTTGCGCTCTCGACAAAATCGCCGCACGCCAGCGCGCATCCGACAGAAGCGCCAGCAGGAAATCAAGCAGCAACAGCGAGTTGCGATGGTCTCTCAAACGCCCTTGGTTCAGTAACCGGAGCCGCCACGCCCGCATCCAAATACATAAGAAGCAGTTTAGAGGTTGCGAGTATGAAGATCGAACGCGTAGTGACTGGGACGATTGCAATGATTCTGGCCGTGAATCCTGGAATATCGGCTTCCAATTCGAATGTCACTGGCATTCCGACGGAGATGGTGATCACGGTCCGTCCGACCCAAGGTAGTAGACTGACGAGCCTGGAAGCCGGCGACCTGACAGTTTTGCGCGGCAACACTCGCGCGCGCGTAGTTGGCTTGCAGCGCTTGGCGGGCGACTTGGCGGACATGCAACTCTTCGTTTTCCTGGACGATTCCACGCGGTCAGCCAGCCTCGGCATCCAGTTGCCCGAGTTAAAGACGTTTCTGGGATCCTTGCCTGCCACGACCCAGACAGCGGTCGGTTACATGCACAATGGGACCTTCGCTCTGGCACAGTCATTCACCGCGGACCATCGGAAAGCGGGCAGTGCCTTGCGCCTGCCGGTGGGCGTTCCGGGCGAGAACGGCAGCCCTTACTTTGCGCTTTCGGATCTGGTGAAACATTGGCCGTCGAGACAATCGACCGGCCGCCGGGCAGTGCTGATGTTGACAGACGGTGTAGATCGCTACTACAGCACGGCGATTATGGACGATCCTTACGTAGACGCGGCAATCCACGACGCTCTGAAGGAAGGCGTGACGGTCTATTCCATCTATCTGCGAGGCGCCGGTTTTTATGGCCGGAGCGGCTGGACGACAAATATCGCGCAGTCCCGTCTTATCGAGGTCAGTGCGGAGACTGGCGGCCAGGCGTACTTTCAGGATTTCAGCGACCCGGTAGCGATTTTGCCGTTCTTGAACGATTTTCAAGATCGCCTCGAGAATCAATACAAGGTGACGATCGAAGCGTTGAACGAGAAGGGCGTCCAACCTGTGAAACTGCGCACCGAGTCGCACGGCCTAAAGATACAGGGACCAACGCACATTTATGTGCGGTAGCGCAGTCTTGGCGGCATCGGCGGTGTCGAAGTTTGCCCACCGTGCTCCCCGCCGGCGTGTATGGGGTGATGCAGTGCTGGGCGGCCTCGATGACCGGTGAGATCGGGATTCGCCTGGCACTGGGTGCCCAGCCGTCAAGCGTGCTGCGGCTCGTCCTCCGGCGCGCCACGATTGCTGCCGCCTCTGGTGTCGCCGCGGGGCTCGCGGG
>Ga0209415_10006366_pt1 | contig 21017 bp, 15 predicted proteins | sample PeaSoiSIISIP2007_FD_187696 | JGI IMG/M metagenome (GOLD analysis project Ga0209415, IMG submission 187696) | Peat soil microbial communities from Weissenstadt, Germany - SII-SIP-2007 (SPAdes) (version 2) | ecosystem: Environmental > Terrestrial > Soil > Wetlands > Peat | place: Germany...
CGCACATGACGACCCCGTCCGCGCCTTTCGTCAGAGCATCGATCACCAGGTTCGGATGCACCATTCCCGAACACATCACCCGGATGATCCGCACGTTCGCCGGGTACTGGCAGCGCGATATGCCGGCCAGATCCGCGCCCGTATAGGAACACCAGTTGCAAGCCAGCGCCAGAATGATCGGCTCAAACTCCTGTTCCGCCGCCAAACCCATGGTCACACCACCTCCAGCGCGGCAGACACTTGCGCCGCCAGTTGTTCCAGCTTGAAGCCTCTCACCACAATTCCGTTCTTGGGACAGGTTGCCTGGCAGGTGCCACAACCCTTGCACAGGCTCTCGTTCACCTCAACCATCTTTTTGACCGAGCCGTTTCTGACATACTCGACCAAGGTCAGCGCCTTGTAAGGGCAGGGATCGACACAATACGCGCAGCCGTCGCAGTTTTCAACCACGACGGACGATATCGTGCCCTCCAGCTCGACATAGTCCTTGCTCAGAATGGCGCTGGCCCGGGCCGCGGCAGCCTGTGCCTGGATGATGCTTTCGTCGATGGACTTCGCCGCGTGCGCCAGGCCGCAAACGAAAACGCCGTCGGTGGCGAAGTCCACGGGCCTGAGCTTCATATGGGCTTCCAGGAAGAAGCCGTCCTGATTCCGCGGAATCTTCAGGAGTTGCGCGATCTCCTGGTTTCCTGCGTCCGGCACAATGCCGGCCGAGAGGACCACCAGATCGGCCTGAATCAGGATCTCCCGCTCGAACAGCGGCGAGTAAACCGTCACATCCAGACGCCCGCCGTTTCCGGCCACCTCCGGCTTTCTGTCTTCCTCATATCGCAGGAAAACCACTCCCTGTTCCCGCGCCTTGGAATAATATCCTTCCCGGAAACCGTAGGTGCGTATATCCCGGTACAGGACATAGACATTCGCGCTGGGATTCTGCTGCTTGATCTTCAGGGCGTTCTTGACCGCCTCACTGCAGCACACGCGCGAGCAGTAGGGCCTTTCCTTATCGCGCGAGCCTACACACTGGATCATGACGACGGTACCCGAGATCGCTTCGTGTCCGGGGTCGCTCAACCGGGATTCCAGCTCCAATTGGGTGATGACATCCGGGTTGCCGTTTCCGCACCCGTATTCCTTGGGCTGGTACTCGCTGCCGCCGGTCGCGACGATCGCCACTCCATGCTCGACCGTCTCGACTCCGTGGCCGTTGGAAATGGTTGTTTTGAAATTGCCGATGGATCCGTCGATGGCCATAATTCTGGAGTTGGTGAATAAGCGAATATTCCGGTCGCCGCTCACTTTCCCGATCAGGTTCTTCAGCTCTTCCTGCGGCTTCTCGCCGTTGAACAGGTAGCGAATGCGCCGCAGATTTCCGCCCAACTCCTTTTCCCGCTCGACGAGGTGCACTTCGACGCCCTGCGCGGCGAGCTCCGTGGCGGCGACCATGCCGGCCAGCCCGCCGCCGATCACCAGGGCAGCTTTCTTCACCGGTACCCGCCTCTTCTGGAGAGGCTCGAGCAATCGGGCCTTGGCGACCGCCATGCGAACCAGGTCCTTGGCCTTTTGGGTGGCTTTCTCATGCTCGTGCATGTGCACCCAGGAGCACTGGTCGCGGATGTTGGCCATCTCGAACAGGTAGAAGTTGAGCCCGCCCTCGCGGCAGGTGTTCCGGAACAGCGGCTCATGCGTTCGCGGCGAGCAGGACGCCACGATCACGCGATTGAGATGATGGTCGCGGATCTGTTGTTTGATGCGCTCCTGGGCGTCGTTGGAGCAGGTGTACAGATTGTCCTCGGCATACTCCACATCCGCAAGAGTCTTGGCATATTCCACCACGCCGGGCACATCCACCACCCCGGCGATATTGGTTCCACAGTGGCAGACAAAGACTCCGATCCGGGCCGGCTGGCCGCTCACGTCGATTTCGGGAGGATATTGCCTGGCCGCGATCAACGAGCCCTTGGCTTCTTTCAGGAGCGCCAGCACGTTGGACGCGGCTGCGGACGCCTGCATCACGGTTTCAGGGATGTCCTTGGGCTCGGTGAACGTGCCGCCAACATAGACTCCCTCCCGGGACGACTGCGCCGGAGAAAAGACCGAGGTCCGGCAGAAGTTGAATTCGTTCAACTCAATGCCAAATACCTCGGCCAGGCGCTTGCTGTCACGGGGCGCCTGCATGCCGGTCGATAAGACCACCAGGTCGTATTCGCGGGTCTTCTTCCGGTCCCCTTCGCCAAGGTAATGGATGATCGGATTGCCGGTCCCGGGCGCCTCCTCTATGGACACCGGGCGGGACCTGATGTAATTCACTCCCCGGGCTTTCGCCCGCTCGTAATACCCCTCAAAGCCCTTGCCGAATGCGCGCAGATCCATGTAGAAGATGTCGCACTGCACGCTGTCGCCGACGTGTTCCTTGGCCATCAACGCTTCCTTGGTGGCGTACATGCAGCAGACGCTGGAGCAGTAGTCGCGCTCACAATCGCGGGAACCGACGCACTGGATGAAGGCAATCCGCTGTGGCTCACGCTGGTCGCCGGGGCGCTGGACGTGGCCGGCATAAGGTCCCGAGGCGGACAGGATCCGCTCGAACTCCAGCGCGGTGATCACGTTCGGGAATCGCCCGTAGCCGTAGCGCGGCAGCGACGCCGGATTGAAGGGCTCAAACCCCGGAGCCAACACCACCGCGCCGGCCGTCACCTGGCGGCGCTCTTCGCGCATGCCAAAATCGATCGCGCCGGCTTGGCATTGGTCGGCGCACATGTGGCAATCGGAGCAGATGCCGCAACTGAGGCAGCGGCGCGCTTCCGCCACGGCCTGCTCCTCGGTGTAACCGGTCTGAACCTCGTCAAAAGACTTGGCGCGCTCGGCGGGATCGAGCGCTGGCACCGCAACCTGGCGCTGCGTCTGCCAACCGGCCGTATCGACCACGTACTGGGTCGGGTATGGGCCTTCGAGCTCGCGTCCCGCCCGCAGGTCCTGCCCGTTGAGCCAGCGGTCGATCGAAATGGCCGCCTTCTTGCCGGCCAGCATGGCCGTCACCACGACGTCCGGACCGGTCACGCAATCGCCGCCGACAAACACTCCCGGCACGGCGGTCTCCAGGGTGACGGGGTCCGCGGATAGCGTACCCGATCTGGTCGCATCGAGCCCCAGCCGCTCCCCCAACGTCGCCACATCCGGGGTCTGCCCGATGGAAACGATGACCGTATCGCAGGGGAGGGCAAACTCCGAGCCGGGGATCGGCTGCGGAGCGGGCCGCCCGCTGGCGTCCGGCGCGCCGAGCCGCATGCGAACGCACTGCAGAGCCGCCAGACGCCCGTCTGCCGCTGCCTGGAACAAGCTCGGCGCGGCCAGCACTACCAGCTTCACTCCCTCATGCTCGGCATCTTCGATCTCGCGCGCATTGGCCGGCATTTCGGCCCGCGTGCGCCGGTATACGAGGGTGACTTGCGCGGCTCCGCAGCGGAGCGCCGTGCGCGCCGCGTCGAGGGCAGAGTTGCCGCCGCCAATCACCAGCACACGGCGGCCGACTTCTTGCGGCCCTTCCAGGTTGACGCGCCGCAGAAACTCCAGGCCGCCGATTACGCCCGGCAGGTCATCCCCCGGCACCGAAAGCCGGCGCTCGAGATGGGCGCCGATGGCGACGAACACCGCGGCGTATTGCCGCCGCAGTTCGTCGAAGCGGATAGCCCGGCCGACCGGCGTATCCACGCGAATCTGGATGCCCAGGGCGGACAGCCGTTCCAACTCGGCATGCAGCACCGGCCGCGGCAGCCGGAACGAGGGAATACCCACCGCGAGCATCCCGCCGGCCACCGGCAAGGCCTCGAACACTACTGGTTGATAGCCCTTCTGGCGAAGGTGGTAGGCGCAAACCAGGCCCGCGGGCCCGGAGCCGACAATCGCAATCTTCTCCGGCCGCTCCGGTACGCTGGGCTTGGGGAACTGGTAATCGGGACGCCGGTCGGTCACGAAGCGCTTCAGCGCCGGCATGTTGATCCGGTCGTCCACAAACCGGCGGGTGCAGGCCGTTCCGCAGGGATGCGTGCAGACCCGGCCGCAGATGGACGGAATGGGATTGTCCCGGAGGATGACCTCGAGCGCCTCATCGAAACGCCCTTGCGCAACCAGCGCGACGTATCCCTGCGCGCTCTGATGGATGGGACAGCCTGCCTGGCACGGAGATGCGCCGCGCCGGGAAATCGCAAAGACATTGGGGACGGCTTGCGGGTAGGGCCGGTAAACGGCCTTGCGCTGGCCGAGGCCGAAATCAAACTCGGAAGGCAGCGTCACCGGGCAGGAAGTGGTGCACAACCCGCAGCCGGTGCACTTGGTCTCGTCTACGAACCGCGGACGCCGCTTGACCGTAATCGCGAAGTGCCCGGCCTGCCCCTCGACGCGTTCCACATCGCTCAGGGTGAGGATCTCGATATCGCGATGCCTGCCGATCTCCACCAGCCGCGGCGCCATGGTACACATGGCGCAGTCATTGGTCGGGAACGTCTTATCGAGCTGGGCCATCCTGCCGCCGATGGCGGACTTGGTTTCGACCAGATAGACCTTGATGCCTGCATCCGCCAGATCCAGCGCGGCTTGCATCCCCCCGATGCCACCGCCCACCACCATCGCGGCGCCCACAGCGGAGTTTTGATCCTGGGCATTCATGCTGCCTTTTCCTCCCCAGCCATGAGGCTCTTCAGGGCCCTTTCCTTCACCGCGGTAAAGTAGAGCGCCAGAGGACGATAAAGCATGTGCGACGACCTTCCGAACGGCACCTCCACGAGCAGCATCGGAACCACGATCATGAGGTGAACGGCGTAGGCATAATGCGCGCCTAACCCCAATCCCACATACCTGAGAACATGGACCGCCATTCCACTCAAAGCTGTCAGAAGGAGGAGCAGCGGCAGTATCAGATCGCCTAACCCGGACTTCCCGTAGATCGGCTCGCGCTTCCTGGCCCGCTCGATCAGAATATCGAGCGAACCCAAGAGGAGAAAAGCAGCTCCCATGTAGCCGAGCCATCTTTGCGGGTTATAGAGAGCATATATTTTGTCGGTCTGGAACCATCTAAGGAAGAAAAACTTGATGACGAACATGAGGCAGCACCCAAACGCGAGAAGCCAATGCATGATCCATCGCCGCCGCTGGATGGTTGCGGGGCACTTCAGAATCTGCTTATGGGTGACCATCTGCAGAAACATGGTTTTAGCTTCGGCCAGATAGAACTTCACAGGGATGGCCGCGTGGGGGCCGCGACGCATCGTAAGTGAGAGCATGCGTGCCGCGTGGGATGCGATGAAAAACGCCGGTAGCAGGAAAACGGCCAGCGTAAAATACGTGATCCGGTTGAACATGTGCTCCAGTCCCATGGACGTGGAGCGAAAAATCGATATGTCCAGATGCTCGATATACAGGTGATAGAGAATGATGAGTACCAGCACCAAGACTGCTGCAGACGAGAGTGCTGCTGTTTCCCACGCCGGTGAACGGCAGATTCTTCGGGACAATCCGGTCCAGTCGTACTGCGCCATCAGATAGCGCCGGAGCGTCATCATCGACTCTCGAGGTTTTGCCTCCCTCGGACAAGTGACCGAACAATCTCCGCAGTCATGGCAGAGCCATGGCTCGAGGCTCTGCTGCACGGAGTCCTTCAGTCCCAACACCACGGATTGCATGGTCCTGCGAGGAAACGAAGCGGAATCGGTCGCGAGGTCGCAAACAATTGTGCAGCTACCGCAATTGAAGCAACCGTGTGCGTTGAAGACACCGTATTTGCGAACTTCCGATAGCAGTGACGGATCGGACGTTTCTCTCATATCAGGCTCGTGCGGTGGTTAAGGAGGGCCAGTTCCCCGTCACCCGGCAGGTAATGTGCGACTTGACGCGGGTTGGGGCAGACCGTTCTCAGGTGGGCGAGTAAGGAACCTTCTCCAACAATGGCCGGCTGCGCCATGAGCTTTCGCTCCTCTCAGGCCCTAAAGGCCCCGTAGTGCCGGCCCACCCCGGGTTCCGGGTAATGGTATTACCCCGGCGAAAGTCAACCTGATTAACTATTTCACGGTCCGATTATCCCTGTCAAGGTTTTTTTCAACACTTTTCTTCCACAGGTCGAGGAGAAATCCAACAAAAGACCTTAAACTCCTTTATCCTCTCGAGGCCGTTGGCGCCCACTCACCGCAACTGGCGCAGCTTGCCAATCGTCGGCGGTGGCCCGGAGCTCCAAAATGCTTATGTTTTCAGCCCCTGGAAACCGTGCCATTCTCTCTATGCCACACTATAGACGGGACTTACCTCCGTCACGCTCCTTGCTCGGGGTGGAGCAAAATGCTCCAAGATACTCCCCGGCACCGAGGAGGTTGCCGCGGCCCGCGCCCGGTGGGGACTTCGGGTCCGCCGACGCGCGTGAAATCGAGCTCGGAACGGCCCGATGCGGCCGCGGCGGCCAGAGACAGGCGACCTGGACACCCACCGCGGTTCACATAGCATCGAGATCGTGACAGTTGGCCGAAGGAGTGTCAGGCTCCGACGTGTCCGCAGCCGCACCGCCGCGTTCCCCCGATAAGCCCGAATACCGGTCTGTGATACGATGTCGTCATTCCAAAAGGAGGGATTATGCCCACAAGTCGCGCTTTCGGAGACCCCGATTTGACTCCGGATAATTTCAGCAGCTTCAGCAAGCAGGAGATTTCCGCTGACGCCGCCGCCAAGGGGCTCACGCAATTAGAGCCAATACCTCCACCCAGAAGCACTACCCCGATGGATTTGGCCGTAGTTATCGGCACGGATGCTGCGCAAGCCATCCAGAAGGCCGGCAAGATCGCCTTTCACACCGTCGGTGACACCGGCGGAATTCAGAAACCCGAATTCCAATTTGCCGTCGCTGACGCCATGGCCGGCGATACCGCGAGCGGCGCCTCGTTCTGGTATCACTTGGGTGACGTAGTCTACTATTTCGGCCAGGACCAGTACTACTTCGAACAGTTCTACGATCCGTACCGCAACTATAATGCCCCGATTTTCGCGATTCCCGGTAATCACGACGGGGCAGTCTTCGAGGGCGAAACCACCAAGTCCTTGGACGCTTTTGTAGCCAACTTTTGCACCAGCCAACCCACTAACAGTCACGACAGTCAAGGAGCGGCCCGAACAACCATGGATCAACCGGGCGTCTATTTCACGCTGAACGCTCCGTTTGTGAAGTTCATCGGGCTGTATTCCAACACCAGTGAAGGCGGGACGCAAGGAGTGATCGCCGACCCCACCGTCGGCGACGCCCAGTTGACCTTCCTGCAGCAGCAACTGGCGGCAGCCAAAACCGAGCGGGCCAACGGTCAATGGCGCGCACTGGTCATCGCCACGCATCATCCCCCATTCACCGGCAGCCCGCAACACGTGCCCAGCCCTGCCATGCTCAAGCAGATCGACCAGGCCTGCACCGCCGCCGGCATTCAGCCGGACCTGCACCTCTCCGGCCACGCCCACCTCTACGAGCGATACACGCGGACCGTGGGCGGAAAACAGATTCCCTACCTGGTGGCGGGTATGGGCGGATACTACAACCTGACTGGTTTGAAGCCCGGCAAGGGCTCCACTGCGCCCAAGACTCCTGCCTCCGGCACGGACGCCAGCGGTAACCCTCTCACCCTGGAAGTGTTCAACGATACGACCTTTGGGTTTTTGCGGATAACCGTATCCCCCGCTTCCATTATCGGCGAATTCGTGACGGTTGATCCAACGTCGGGAAAAACCGGCGTGGGCGATAGTTTTACGCTGGACCTTCACACCAACAAAGTTTCGAATGGTGCGTCTGCGGGAAGCGGAGCATCTCCCAAGCCCGCAGCGAAAGGCGCCGCATCTTCCGCGGCATCTTCCAAGGCCAAACCGGGGAGCGGCACATCCGCCAAGAGCGCGCCCAAGGCCGGTGCAACTCCGCCGAAAACCAAGGGTAAGTCGACCCGCGGAAGCAAGAAGTAGGCGCCCGTTAGCCAATGTGCACGCTCTCTGGCCCGAGATTGCTTCTGTTCGGAGCCGCGCGCGTAAGCAAGCGGTATTCGCGCACACAATAACGTCGCTGCGTTTACCTCAATGCCGAACTCCCGCTCAGCTTTTTGCTGGGGATATCGATCCTCACATCGAGCCGAACTCAGGCCAGACCGTGGCGGAGCAACTGTTGTGGGGCGGCGCCAGGTCCCTTTGCGCCGAGATCGTCCGCATGGCGCTCGAACACGTCGATTGGCCCGGGGATGATCCACGCTGGTTCTGGATGCTATGGCGACCTGTGCCCGGACGTGAAGACTACAACACTCAGCCAGCAGGCCGACTGTTGCGAATGCTTCAAGTTGATTCTGGCCCGCTGCGGGCCGCATCACCGCGCCTCCGACTATGGTCAGACCATGCTGCATGAGACTGTTTCGCGCGATCACGGCGTGGGTGTCCAACTCGCCACCATTTTGCTTGATGCCGGAGCCCGCCTCGACGTTCGCGACGGCCTTCTCAAGAGCACCCCGCTCGGATGGGCATGCCGGTGGGGGCGCATCGAGATGGTGAGGCTCTTTCTCGCGTGCGGCGCCGATCCCGTCGAGGCGGACGCGGAGCTGTGGGCGACGCCCCGTGCCTGGGCCGAAATAATGCGCAGGCACGAAATTGTGGAGCTGCTTGATTCCGCCGGATCGGACCTTTCAGCATAGCGAGAGGGCGGACGATCCAAACGGGCGGACTTGCAGCAACTCAGAGCCATCAAATTCTGTCTCGCGGGAACCGCCCAACATGCCGGTTTCCGAAATCCCGGCGGGCCACATGTCATGGTGGGATTCGCGGCCAAGTGGCACGGCGGCCGGCGCATGATAAGATGGCTCTGGCGTTTTCAGGACGCCACCGTGTCCGCGGGAAGGACTGCGTCCCCCCTGAACCTTGAAAGCCGATCGAGTCGTTTTGACCGAACTCTTTTCTGCCCGAGCGAGCGGAGAGTAGTCGCCTCGATTGTTGGTAAGTAATGAGCGGGACCTGATGATAGAGGGCGCTCGCTGCAATCCAGGCGTCGGCTGTTTGGATCGGGAGCCCCTTTCGCTTCGCGCCGAAAGAAACCTCGGCCCACCCAGCATAGCAGGTCAAAGAGGCTTCCTTCGCGCCACCAACGGCCGGGTCGTCCCTCCGCACGCAATTCCGTGGCCGCCGTCTCCCAGGATTAGTCCGGATATGCCCAGTCGCAGCAAGGAGCCTCAGGCAGCGGTCACGAAGACTCGTCCCGCGCGACGGGTCCGCGGCTTATTGCGGATGACGATCTCGACGTCCTGGTTGAGCGAGGTGAGGAACCGCATCAATCGCTCCACGGAGAAGCCTCCCAGCCGGTATTTTGAGAGTGCCGAGACTTTGGGTTGGTTGATGCCTAACTGCTCGGCTGCTTTTCCCTGCGATAAACCGCGCCGCTGCAGAACGTCATTGATCGCTAAAGCGAGGCGGACCTTCGTTTGCCGTTCGTCGGCGTCGGCAAAGCCGAGGTCGGCGAATACGTTCCCCGAACTCCTCACGATCCTTCCGCTACGTCCCGCGCTCGGTTTTGCCATATCGGCCCTCATAGTCCTTCCTGGCCAGCTTTAGACGGCGGGAAACGAGTTCCACATCCGGCCTCGGCGTCTGAATTCCGCTGTGCGACTTTTTCTGAAAACAGTGCAGCACATATACGCCCTTCGGAAATCGGACGGTATAGACGGCACGATAAGTGTTTCCGTCCTGATCTTCCACGACCTCCAGTACGCCTGGGCCCTCGCCCTTCCACGGCTTCCCGCAGGATGCTTCCCGCCAAATTGGGCAATGCTCAGGGCGGTACCAATACCGTCTTTGACCGCCTCGGGAAACGCCAGCAAGTCCCGCTTCGAAGAGCCCACCCAATACAACGGTTCTTCGCCGCGAGCCGGTCTCCGCATCGGGGAGTCATCCCAGTTTTAGGATACCATGAGCCCGCTGCCGGCGAGCGACCCCACACTTCCCCGGTTCGGTGCGATGTCGAACGGGTTCAGGTTCAGTTGGCGATCTTGGAAGAGGTGCACCAAGTCCTGAACCGTCCGGGTTTGCGCGCTGTACCTGATCGCCAATTGACCTAATGCCTCGGATTCACCTCTCATGTTCAAGCCTTTCGGACGGATTGCCGGGTCCACGTGCGGTTTTACGATCACAGCGAATCGCGCCGGCTTTGCGAGCTGGCTAGCGACGCCAGAACGCCTATCGTATCAAGTCGCCAAGGCTTCCGGACGATATCCGAACCCAGAACCTATCCCCCGCCCAAAGACTCGCACGCCAGCGCCGGTTGAAGCCATTCCGATGCATAGGTCCCGTGCCCCCCTTCACGGAATTCACCGGCGCGTATCCTGCCTCGTGCCACCGCGACCCCGAATTCCCACCGCCGCCCTTTCCCGCCCCGCCGTGCCACAATCTCTACTTGAGCCCCGTTTCCTTCGAAGTAGTCGCCGAGTGCCCGCACACCCGTGCCCGCGCCGGCCTCCTGCACACCGCGCACGGGACCATCGAAACCCCGGTCTTCATGCCCGTGGGCACTCAGGCCACCGTCAAAGGCCTCACCCAGCGCGATCTCGCCGAAGATCTCGGCGTGAAAATCCTGCTGGCCAACACCTACCACCTCTACCTCCGCCCCGGCCACGAGCTCATCCGCAAGATGGGAGGACTGCACCGCTTCATGTCCTGGCCCAACGCCATCCTCACCGATTCGGGGGGCTTTCAGGTCTTCAGCCTGAGCGGCCTTCGCAAGATCACCGAGCAGGGAGTCGTCTTCCAGTCGCACCTCGATGGCGATCTGCACACCTTCACGCCGGAATCCACCGTGGACGCGCAGCTCGCCTTCGGCAGCGACATCCTGATGGTTCTCGATGAATGCACCGAGTATCCTGTGAGCCACGAATTCGCGCGCGAAAGCATGCACCGCACGCTACGGTGGGCGCGGCAGGCTCACGAGCATTTCCGCCGCCGGATCGTGGAGAGCCCCGCGCCTCACGCGCTCTTTCCCATCGTCCAGGGCTCCACAGATGGCCTATAGCCGGTCCTCTACTAAACCCTACGGCGTCACTCGTGAGTGACGAGGCTCGGTTTGATAGCGCGCACTCCGCCGCACACTCCGCCGATTTGCGGAACGCTCGTGGGTGTAATAGAATTAACGGGCACAGAGTAGGGAGCCAGCCATGAAGCAGGACGTTTGGCGGCGTGCGGAGGAATTGTTCCACGCTGCTTTGGAGCGGGATCCCGAAGCACGCCGGGCGTTTCTCAACGAGGCCTGCGGCGAAGATGCCGAACTCCGCCAGCAAGTGGAGATTCTCATTTCGAATGATGCGCATGCGGGCAGCGTACTGGAAAGACCGGTGCCGGCAGATGTCACCGCCACACTAGCCAACGGGTCTCTGGTGGGCCGGCAGTTCGGGCCATATCGCGTCGTGTCCCTTTTGGGCGCGGGCGGCATGGGTGAGGTCTACCGCGCGCACGATACCAAACTGGGACGCGACGTCGCCATCAAGACATTGCCTCAGGAGTTCGCCCGCGATCCGCAGCGGCTTTCGCGGTTCCGCCGTGAGGCGCAGACTCTGGCCTCTTTGAATCACCCCAATATCGGGGCCATTTTCGGTTTCGAAGATTCCGATTACACGGATTTTCTGGTGTTGGAGTTGGTGGAGGGTGACACTCTGCGCGGTCCGCTGGCGGTCGAGCGGGCGCTCGATTACGCGCGTCAGGTTGCCGAGGCTCTGGAAGCGGCTCACGAGAAGGGGATTATCCACCGTGATCTGAAGCCATCTAATGTGAAGGTCACACCCCAGGGAAAAGTGAAGGTTCTGGATTTCGGCCTCGCCAAGGCGATCTGGGGACCGGAAGGAAATCCTGCTCTGTCTCAGTCCAGTCCAACGGGTTTCCACACGTTGGCCGGAGTCATTATGGGGACTCCCGGTTACATGAGCCCCGAGCAGGCACGCGGACAAGCGTTGGACGAGCGCACGGACGTCTGGGCTTTCGGATGCCTCCTGTACGAGTTACTCACCGGTAAGTGCGCCTTCGAAGGAGAGACTGCTTCAGCCAGGATGGTCGCGGTGTTGGAAGAACAGCCGGACTGGACGGCTCTGCCCGCGAAGACCCCTGCGAAAATCCGCAGGCTGCTGCGGAGCTGTTTGGAGAAGGACGCAGCGCTTCGGCTGCAGCACATTGCGGACGCTCGCCGAACCATCGAGGAAGCGCAGCGGGGATGGAACCGCTGGCGAATCGTGGCAATCGCTGCTGCAACGTTAACGTCAATTGGCGTTGGGGCCGCCTTGTGGTTGCGAAACCCGGTCCATACGACGGACTCCTCGCAATGGGTTCCGGTCACTAAGTTCGCCGATTCCGCAACCCAGCCAACGCTTTCGCCGGATGGCCGGATGGTCACGTTTATCCGTGGCCCCTCCACAATCATCGGGCCCGGCCAGATATACGCCAAGATTCTGCCCGATGGCGAGCCGGTGCAACTCACGCATGACAACCTGCCCAAAATGAGTCCGGTTTTCTCGCCGGATGGATCGCGCATCGCTTATACGGCCACCGATTTCAGGGGGTTCCAGTGGGACACCTGGGTGGTGCCGGCGCTCGGGGGTGAGCCGCAACTGTGGCTGAAAAATGCCTCCGGGCTGACCTGGACGGGCCCCCGGTCGGTGCTGTTCTCCGAAATCAAAAAGGGGATCCATATGGGACTCGTCGCCACCGATGAGAATCGGATGTCGCGGCGCGATGTGTATCTTCCCGCTTCCGAACCCGGGATGGCGCACCGATCCTATCTCTCACCCAACGGGAAATGGGTGCTGTTAGTGGAAATGGACGAGGACCACTTATGGGAGCCATGCCGCGTGGTTCCCGCAGACGGAAATTCTCCGGGTCGCAAGGTGGGTCCCCCAGGAGGAGGCTGCACCTCCGGAGCATGGTCGCCCGATGGCAGGTGGATCTATCTCACATCGAATGCAGTAGGGACCAATCACATCTGGCGGCAGCGTTTCCCCAACGGCGTCCCGCAGCAGGTGACTTCCGGACTGACCGAGGAGGAAGGGGTAACGATGGCTCCGGACGGCCGGTCCTTTATCACTGCAGTAGTGCTCCAAAATGCGTCGCTCTGGGTTCACGATGCGCACGGCGAACGCCAGGTTTCCCCTGAGGCCAACGCCTCACAGCCCAAATTCACGCCGGATGGCAAGCAGATGACGTACAGGATCGTGAAGGAGCCTCCCAGCGAATTCGGATTCTACAGAGACTTAGGCGAAGTCCGAATGCTGGACCTGGCGTCCGGACGCTCGGAGCCGGTAGCCGCCGGCTTCGCGGCGCTCGATTATAGCCTTTCCCCCAATGGCCGCGAGGTCGCGATGGAGACCGCGGACAAGGAAGGAAAGCCAAGGCTATGGCTGGCGGCTCTGGATCACAGCTCGCCCCCCCGACAGATTCCCAATGTGGAGGGTCGAACGCCACGATTCGGACCGGGCGGCGAGATTCTGTTTCGCCGCATAGCCGGCAGCCGCATGGAAGGAACCACCGGATATGTGTACGGCGTGCGCCCGGATGGGAGCGGCTTGCGCAAAGTTCTCGAACAACCAGTTTTCTTTATGGGCGGCGTGACGCCAGACCGGAAATCGCTACACGCATGGGCTCCGCTTTCCTCCAATGGCCGGCCGGCTTTTCAAGTCTTCCCGCTTGACGGAGGCCCGCCGGTGGTGCTCGGCGGCGCGGTCAGCTTCAGTTGGTCGCCGGGCGGCGATTCCGTGTCGGTTTCGTCCGCTTTTGGATCTCCAATTCCAGAAGGCCGGAGTTACGTTATACCCCTGGCGCGCGGCCAGATTCTCCCGCAAATCCCGGAAGGCGGATTTCGCTCGGAAGCGCAAGTGTCCAGCCTGCCGGGGGCGCGCAGAATCGATGTCGCCTCGGTCATCGGCTTTGTTGCCGGCGCGATCATACCCGGTCCCTCGCCGGACGTATATGCGTTCTACCGCAGCTCCATCCAGCGGAATCTGTACCGCGTGCCGATTCCCTGAGTTGTTCGGCGGAGCCGGTACAGCGGTCGCCGGCTCCGCTCGGCTAATGGTCACTGTTTTCTGGCTGTGCCGCTTACCGTCAAGCTGGACGCTTGATTGGATTTGCTGGCGATGAAGCGCAATTCCTTGAAATCGGCGCCGGCCGAACCGAAGAAAGTCAACTGCAGCTCCTTATAGCTCGGAATCGTCATTTCTTTTTTGAGTACGCAGACGGTCTGGCCTCCGCCGATGCTCATGGGACTCAGGCTGTACGTCGCGGTCCAATTCGCGACCGGAAAGACCGCTCCGCCAACACTGGCTTGAATCACGCCCTCTGCCGTGCCATCCCCGTTGTAGATCGTCTGGCCGGCCGCGGCAAAGGGCACTCCGCCATATGTCCCGGATGCCTCGAAGCTATAGGCGCCCCGCAAATCCGCATTCGAACAGTCAGCAGCGATGAGATGGGGCACGATCATGCCCGACATCAATATGGTTGCGTAGACGTTGAACTTCCTCATAATGTGCTCTCCTTTCGTTATCGTCCGAGCAGGCTGTATCGTCTTACCTGCTCGCCCTAATAACGGGAATTCGCGCTGAAAGGGGTCACGACACTGCGGAACTCTTGTGTTAAAATCCCGCCATGGCCGGCGAGGTACCACCAGACATCACGGAGAAGCTCGCGGCCTTGGGTACAGGCGATGCGGACGCATTGAACGGTCTTATACCGATTGTGTACCAGGAGCTGCGGCGAATCGCGCGGAAGCAACTGGCGAACCAACCTCCGGGTCACACACTGGAATCGGCAGCCTTGGTGAATGAGGTGTATCTCAAGTTGGTCCGGACGGATGGCATTCGGTGCGAAGGCCGGCTGCAGTTTTTGGCCTTGTGCGCGCAGATCATCCGGCGCATTCTTGTGGACCATGCGCGCAGCCGCCGGTATGCTAAGCGAGGCGGCCACGCGGTGCGTGTGCCGCTGGATGAGGGGCTACTGGCCGCGCCGGTTCGCGGAATCGATACTCTGGCCCTGGACGAAGCTCTGGAAGTCCTATCCAAGACCGACGCCCGCAAGGCGCGCGTAGTAGAATTGCGTTACTTCAGCGGGTTGAGCGTAGACGAAACTGCTGATGTGCTAGGAATTTCGCGGGAGACCGCCAAGCGCGACTGGCGGATGGCCCGGGCGTGGCTCATCGGCGAGCTTGGTCTGAGATAAGGTTCCGGCCGGTCGCACGCGGCGGGTTTGGCTGCTGTCCAGGCGAAAAGGACAGGCTCAGGATTGCCTTCACAGAACGCTGAACGCCGGCAACGGACGGCCTCCCGAACCATCAATAGCTCCTGCCTGGTCGCCAGTGTTTATCGATCTCGGTGACGAAGGTCCGCTGGACCCGCGCCTTACGCAATTGCATCAGCGTGGTGCGATCACATCTCCTCCCCGCCGTGCCACAATCTCTATTTGAGCCCCGTTTCCTTCGAAGTAGTCGCCGAGTGCCCCCACACGCGTGCCCGCGCCGGCCTCCTGCACACCGCCCACGGCGCCATCGAAACCCCCGTCTTCATGCCCGTAGGCACGCAGGCCACCGTCAAAGGTCTCACCCAGCGCGATCTCGCCGAAGACCTCGGCGTGAAAATCCTGCTGGCCAACACCTACCATCTCTACCTGCGCCCCGGCCACGAGCTCATCCGCAAGATGGGAGGGCTGCACCGCTTCATGTCCTGGCCCAACGCCATCCTCACCGATTCGGGGGGCTTTCAGGTCTTCAGCCTCAGCGGCCTTCGCAAGATCGCCGAGCACGGCGTCGTCTTCCAATCGCACCTCGATGGCGATCTGCACACCTTCACGCCGGAATCCACGGTGGACGCGCAGCTAGCCTTCGGCAGCGACATCCTGATGGTTCTCGATGAATGCACCGAGTATCCCGTGAGCCACGAGTCCGCGCGCGAAAGCATGCACCGCACGCTACGGTGGGCGCGGCAGGCGGATGCGCACTTCCGCCGGCGGATGGCGGAATGCCCGGCGCCGCACGCGCTCTTCCCCATCGTCCAGGGCTCTATGTTTCCCGGCCTGCGGCGGGAGTGCGCCGCCGCTCTCGCCGATCTGGATAGCGACGGCTATGCCATCGGCGGCCTTTCCGTCGGCGAGCCGCGGCCCCTGAGCATGGAGATGGTGGAGGCAACTGAAACCATCCTGCCGCGCTCCAAACCACGCTACGCCATGGGTGTCGGGATGCCCGCCGAGCTGCCCGAATACGTGGCCCGCGGGGTGGACATGATGGATTGCGTTCTGCCCTCGCGCAACGCGCGCAACGGCTGCCTGTTCACTTCCCAGGGGCGATTGATCATCAAGCACGCCCGCTACAAGGACGACGAGCGCCCCTTGGACGAGAAGTGCCGATGCTATACTTGCAGCAGATATTCCCGAGCTTACCTTCGCCATTTGTTCCAGTCCGGGGAGATTTTATACGCGGTACTGGCCACCAGGCACAACATCCGGCGGTACCTTGACATCATGGCTGAGATCAGGTCTGCTATAATATCGGAGTCATTCCCTGAATACTTGAGGTGTGTACGCTCGGTCTCCGTCAGCGGCGTGGAAGCTGACGATGCCGGGTGATCCCCTGTTTGGTCAAAACGTGGTCCTAAATCTGTTTCTGCAAACGGCGCCGTCCAGTTCCCTGCTGGGACTCCTTCCCATCCTTCTCATCTTTGGTATTTTTTATTTCCTGTTGTTCCTTCCCATGCAGCGCCAGCGCAAGACGCAGCAGAAGATGCTGTCGGGCCTCCAAAACGGCCAGGCGGTTGTGACCAGCGGGGGGATTGTGGGTACCATCGTCGCCATCGAAAGCGACGACACCCTGGTGTTGCGCGTGAAACCGGATAATGTCAAAATCCAGGTCACGCGCAGCTCGGTTTCGAGCGTTGTCTCGGCCGAAGGAAAGAAGTAGCAATATCCGAATTAACAGGCTCTAAACTCCATGAAGAAGAATTTGAACGCGCGCACCATCACCATTGTTGTGACGATCCTGATATGCATCTACGGCATCATCAATTTCCCGACCTCCAGGGCGCAACTGGTCCAGAATTTCAAGGACAACATCCGCCTGGGGCTGGATCTCAAGGGTGGCACCCACATGGTGTTGCAGGTCCAGGTCCAGGACGCGGTCAAAGCGGATGCCGACCAGACCATGGACCGGATGAAGGAAGACCTCAAGAAACAGAACATCGCCTGGGCCAGCATGGACCGCAACGAGCCGACGGACGTCAAGGATGCCGACAAGGTCGAGATCTCGATCAAGGGCGTGCCCTCCACCATGTCCAGCGCCTTCCGCGCCGTGGTGACGGAGCACTATCCCACCTACGTCCTGACCGTGGTGAATTCCACCGACTACACCATGAAGCTCAAGCCCTCCGACCTGGTCGCGCTCGAGCGGGATACCGTGACGCGGGCCATCGACACCATCGGTAACCGCATCGACCAGCTTGGTCTCGCCGAAAAGGCCGTCCAGCAATACGGCGCTTCGGGCGCGGACTTCGAGATCCTGGTGCAACTGCCGGGCGTCGACGATCCCGCGCGCGTCAGGGGGCTGATCGGAACGGCGGCGGTTCTCGAGATCACCGATGTTAAGGATGGTCCGTTCCCCACCCGCGAAGCCGGCCTGGCGCAGCACGGAGGCGTGCTGCCCCTGAACACCAAGCTGGTGATGATGATGCCGCGCGCCGGCGCCGAGGGCCAGCAGTGGTACCTGGTGGGCAAGAGCCCAGTCATCAGCGGCGCCGAAATGCGCAACGCGCGCGCCGGACAGGACGAATATCGCAAGTGGGAGACCAATTTCAATCTCTCGCCGGACGGCGGCAAGCGCTTCGGCCGCTACACCGAGTCCAATATCGGCAACCGTCTGGCCGTGGTCCTGGATAACAAGATCGTGAGCGTGGCGACCATCCAGTCCAAGATCGAAGATTCCGGCCGCATCACCGGGTTGTCGAGCGAAGAGGAATCCGTGGATCTCTCGCGCTACCTGCGGTCCGGCTCCCTCCCGGCGGGCGTGAAATACCTGGATGAGCGCTCTATCGGGCCTTCGTTGGGCGCCGATTCCATTAAAGAGGGGATGTACGCCGGCATCGCGGGGCTGATCGCCGTGGTAGCCGTGATGCTGGTTTACTACAAGCGTAGCGGCATCAACGCGGTCCTGGCCCTGCTGCTCAATACCGTCATCTTGTTGGCGGCCATCTCCTATTTCCACGCGGTCTTGACGCTGCCAGGCATCGCCGGCGTCATCCTGACGATCGGTATGGCGGTCGATTCCAACGTGCTGATTTTTGAGCGCATCCGCGAGGAGCTTCGGACCGGAAAAGGCGTCATCGCGGCCGTGGATGCGGGCTTCGATAAGGCCTGGTGGACCATCGTGGACACCCACGTGACCACCATCGTGTCCTGCGCTTTTCTTTTCCTGTTTGGCGAAGGTCCGGTGAAGGGTTTTGCCGTGACGCTGACCATCGGCCTGGCAGCCAATGTTTTCACCGCGGTCTTCGTCTCCAGGACGATTTTCGGTTATGAGCTGTCCGGGCACCGCCAGATGGAGGCCTTGAGTATTTAGCAGGTACGTAGCACAGGCATTCCTGCCTGTGTTCTTCCTGCCACGGGTTGACGGGAACATTATTGGAAGGGCTGGTGTCCAACGGTACAGAAGAACACCAGCATGGCAACGTTCGATGGAATTATTCAAGAACACGAATTATGACTTTCTGGGCAAGAAGTGGCCCTTTATCATTGCCTCGCTGGTTCTGACGGTAGCTGGTTTCCTCAGTATCGCCATGAAGGGTGGGCTCAAATACGGCATCGATTTCAAGGGTGGAGCCCTGATGACGGTGAAGTTCGCCTATGAGCCGCCGCTCGACAAGATCCGCTCGGCCATGAAGAACTCCAGCCAGATCAAGGGCGATGTGAGCGTGCAGAACTTTACCGGCGCCACCGCCCAAAACGAAGTGGAAATCGGGACCGAGCTGCAGGAAGAGGCGCAGTTGAACATCAACCGCCAGGCGATGGAAGACGTCCTGAAGGCCACCTTCGGACAGCCTGGAAGCGGCAAGCTCGATCTCAACAACACCAGCTCCCAGGCCCTGGCCGACCGTCTGCGCGATCCGCTGGCGCGCGCCGGGGTGGCCATGAGCGAGCAGCAGTTGCAGAAGCTCGCCGCCGGCCTGCTGGACTACATCAACGGCAAGTACTCCGGCCTGATCGCGGATTTCAACCAATTGACATCCGTTCCGGGGATGAACTCTGCTATTATGAACACTCTTCGGCAGGAGTGTTATCTGGCGCCGTTTCACGAAATGAAAGTGGAAATGGTCGGCCCCAAGGTGGGCGCGGAGCTGCGCAACAAGGCCGTGCTGGCCACCCTGTACGCCCTCGCCGGAATGCTGGCCTACATCGCGTTCCGGTTCGAGTGGATCTACGGCCTGGGCGCCGTGATTGCGTGTTTCCACGATACCATCATCACCATCGGGCTGTTCTCCATCTTCAACGAAGACATTTCGATGACGGTCATCGCCGCCCTGCTGACCCTGGTCGGCTACTCGATGAACGACACCATCGTCATCTTCGACCGGATTCGCGAGAACCTGAAGGTTTCGCGGCGGGAGCCCCTGGAAGCGGTGATGAACCGCGCCGTCAACCAGACCCTGAGCCGGACGGTCATGACCTCGGGACTGACGTTCCTGACGGTTATCGCGCTGTTCCTCTTTGGCGGTCCGGTGCTGCATGGATTTTCGTTCGCGCTGGTTTGCGGGATTATTGTCGGAACATATTCGTCCGTCTTTGTTGCGAGCCCGATCGTTTTGTTCTGGCACAATTATACGGATAGGAATAAAAATGTGAGGAAGGCCGCTCCGGTTCTGGCGACGGCGCCAAGGACCACGGACGCGGTGAAGAGTTCGAAGCGGTAACGCCGGGACCCAGGGGGGTACCCCTTTTCCGGCGGCCAGTAGTGCTGAAAAGGAGCCTTGTATGTTTGAACAGACATTCGTGGGGACCGGCAAGACCAAGAAGACCTGGACCATATTTGCCTCCTTCATGGCCCAGATTGCCTTTGTGGGGGTATTGGTCATCCTGCCGATGATCTTCTTCGAGCAGCTTCCGGGGGCCAGTTTGATCAGCTCCCTGGTGGCGCCGCCACCGCCGCCACCACCTCCACCCCCACCGGCCGCCGCGCCGCCCGTGAAAATCGTCAAGGTGATCCCGCGGCAGTTCGACGCCGGCAAACTGATGGCGCCCAAGAGCATCCCCAAAGAAGTCGCCACCATTAAGGAAGAAGAGCTTCCTCCTCCCACCACTGGTGTGGGCGGCGTAGTGGGCGGCGTGCCCGGCGGCGTAGCCGGTGGCACCCCGGGCGGCGTGCTCGGCGGCATCATCGGTTCGGTTCCCTCGGCGGCGCCACCGCCTCCGCCTCCGCCGAAGAAGGTCGAAGTGGCCGCCCCGCAGCGGATACGCATCGGCGGCAGCGTGCAGCAGGCCAAGCTGGTGCGGCAGCCCCACCCGGTCTATCCGCCGCTGGCCAAGCAGGCGCGTATTCAGGGCACGGTCAAACTCAGCGCCATCATTTCCAAGGATGGCACCATCCAACATCTCGAGGTGATCAGCGGCCACCCGCTGCTGGTCCCGGCCGCCCTGGAGGCGGTGAAACAGTGGGTTTACCAGCCGACTCTCCTCAACGGCGAGCCGGTTGAGGTCATAACTCAGATCGACGTGAACTTCACGTTGAGTCAGTAACCCGAAGGTCCCTTTCGGACGTCGGTAAAGATGTAAATAATTTCAACTCGCAGGAGAGACAAACAACAATGCACATGCATCTATGGGCGCTTTATTTGCTCCAGGAAAGTGGCGGAGTTCAATGGGATCCGGTCCACCTCTGGTTACAGATGGGTACGCTGGCCAAGTGCGTGGTCATTCTTCTGTTCATCATGTCGGCCTACTCGATTGGCGTCATGATCGACCGGGCGATGGCC
>Ga0209415_10006367_pt1 | contig 21017 bp, 21 predicted proteins | sample PeaSoiSIISIP2007_FD_187696 | JGI IMG/M metagenome (GOLD analysis project Ga0209415, IMG submission 187696) | Peat soil microbial communities from Weissenstadt, Germany - SII-SIP-2007 (SPAdes) (version 2) | ecosystem: Environmental > Terrestrial > Soil > Wetlands > Peat | place: Germany...
CGTATATCCCAGTGGCCTTGTGCCATACCCAGCAATGTTTCGCCAGTTCCCGGCAAGAAACCCATCACCGGAGGTGCGCCAATTCGTCCAACCTTAAAGCCTAAGGTGGGCCGCACGAAGACCGGCGATCCGCTCATCCCGCCGATTGATCTCGCTTCAACGAGATACATTTCCGTGTATCCAAGTTCCGTCTGTACTTGTTCGGCGGGCATCATCGACACATTTCCAAACCGCACAATCGGTACGTTCTTATCCTGCCCAGGAAATGGCGAGAACAGCCCGATGCTATGCACATCGTCACCGATGCCAATGTTAAGCTCTTCCAGTCGCCGTGGAAGCCCGAAACTTTCCACTGAAACCAAACTTACATCGTGTTGCTCCCCCCGGAGCGCAACTTGGATCACAGCGACATCAGCGTTTTCATCGGACGGATGGAGGAACCAAAGAGGAGCAATGCGAGGAATATCGTAAGTTACCCCGCCGCCCTTTTTATTAACCGAAAAACAGATATCACGATCCCTCAGATCGCTGGCGACATGCTTCGCCGTGACGAAGTAGTAGACCTCGTTCTTGGAGCGCAATTCCGGTGATTCGCAAGGGATAGAGACAAAGAAGCCAGTAGCGTAGGGATCGCCAACCACATGGTCCCCATCTCTATACGTGACCTCGCAGACGTATCCGACCGCATCGAGTTGCCCGTCAGGTATGCGCACCGAATCCTCAACCACCTCCAACTCGGTCAATTCTACGTCGGCTTGTATACCTACCGTCAAGGGATAATTACCTGCTTCATGAGGATTGCGCGATGCAACTCATCCCTGAGTTGCACAGACCAGACGCGAAGAAAAAAACCATGTTGAATCTGAACGAGATCAAAATCACGCCGCGCGATGAGCAGGTCCTGAGGCTGCTGGTTCAGGGCTGCAGCAACAAAGAAATCGCGTCCCAATTGAAAATCAGTCCGCGCACCGTGAAACAGCATCTGCGGACGCTGTTTCTGCGGGCCGGCATTCGGGACGGCCGCAAGCGGGTGAAACTTGCGACGGCTATGTTTCAGAAGGAGCAGGTGGAGTTATGCAACCGCAAGACCGCTTGACCGCGAAGGAAGTGCAAGTCGCGATCCTGGTCTGGGAAGGCCTGACGAATCGGGATATCGCTGCGCGCTTGGGCACAACCGAACAGGTGGTGAAGAACTACTTACGCAACACTTTCGACAAATTGGGCGTCTGGAGCCGATTGGAACTAGCGCTCTATGTGGCCGGCCACGGTGGCGCCAGATGGAAGGACCCGTTGAACACGGATGACCATGCGCCTTTGCTGCAGGCCCCTGCATCTTTGGGATAGGTGACCAGGGCCAGAGCGAACATGACTGCGAAGCGTTAGGTGACCTGGGTGATGCTCTTGAGAAATCGCCGCAGCTGTTCGGCATCCTGCTCGGAGACTTCGGTGAAATGGATCCCGATTCCGAATCCGGGCCGGCTGTTGACCACCTTGCCGGTCATCAGCAACTTGTTTTGGTCGATCCACAGTCCGATTCTGACCTTGGTTCCGAGCGCAAGAGGCATCGGCATTTCGACAAAGCAGCCTCCCGCACTGAGATCGACGGCCTTCCCCCAAATCGGAGCGGATTGACCCGCGGGGTGCAGCTGCACGGAGTTCACGCACTTCAGGCGAGGATGCCGGCGGCGGTCGCTTCCTAATGACGCCCTGCGGCCATAAGAATCGACGCCTGTCGCGGGCAGCGATCGCTCCCAGATGGACTTCTCCGGCGAAACATTCAACACACCAATCTGGCCGGCTTGAGGGGTGCCGGGTTGTCCTACCCATTTCACGCAGAAGCGACTCTTGTTCTGGCCGTGGGTTATGCCGATAATTTCGTCTGGCTTGATCTGGGCTCTTACTCCCTCCAGCCGAGCTCCAAGATGGCTGATATCGACAGTGAAGACACTTTCCGAGAAGACTCGTCCGCTAGCATCGGTGCCGAAGATTCGGACAGGTAGTCTGATTTCGCTGCGTGGTTCCCTGCGTTGACCCATGTGGTCTCGGAAGAGGTCGAGCAGAACCCCTGCTCACACGATGTTAGTCCACTCCGCCAGACGTGCCAAGTATCGATAGACGGACCAGTGACAGCGAACAATTCGGTTCCACGACCCGAAATACTGCAAAAGGTTGCACGTGGGCTCGGTTTCCACCGTCCGACAAGATAGATAAGTTGTTGTGCCGCAATGACTTTGGTTTCACCTCGGCGGCATTGCGATTGCAAACTTCGTTCTCGTAGATCTCCCCGGGGAATCATTAGAACGGGTCTCATGTGGGTCAACGGTGACCAGCAAGGTAGGCAATGGCAAGAAAAGAAACTTTTTGGATGGCATGCGACTCCACCGAGCAACTGCGGTCTGAGTTCGGGCCGTTCCATACCCGCGCCGAGGCGGAGCGTGAAGCCCGAAGGCTAGGGTTCGAATTCTTGCTGCGGTACGAGCACATTCTTGGCGACAAAGACGAAATTCGAGAGGTGCACAGCATCTTCATCGAGCTGCCGCCGGTGAGTGAGGAAGCAACGGCTCCGCTGCGCAGATTCCACACGCGCTGTGCCGCCTGCGGCGAAGCGGCGGTGCATGAAGAACCTTGGAGAGCGGAGGTTTGGGCTGACATTCACGAATTTGAGCACTCCCGCCATCGCGTACGTCTGTTCGAGCAGACGCGGTCCGAGGGGCTAAAGGAAATCAGAGATTGGCGCGAGTGCGCCTGACTCGCCGCAAACTTCCAATCAGTCCGGACTTCGCTTTCCTATGGCGAGGTCTTTACAGCCGCGGTTAGTGCCATGGAACGCCCATTGCCGATCTTCAAATTTTGCGGTAACTTCTCCTACAAAACCTATGGTCCTGCTGAGCTCGCTTATCTTGGCGCTTATTCCGCTGTTGGGCGTTGTCTGGATCGTCATATCCGGCTCTGCGACAACTGTCGACGGATTGTTCATGTCGCTGATCTTGCTGGCCATTTCCGGCACTTTCGGCGGAAGTGCTCTGTTTGAATTGCGGCGGCGGAAGTCCGGCTCTGCGACGGCGCACGCCGGCCAAGCCAAGCAAGGCGCGGCCTCGATGACCGCCGCTGGCTTGGTGCAGCGCGGCAAGGTGGAACGAGTGGAGTTCTTCGAGTCCAATGTAGGCCAGCCGAACAAGTCGATTGTTACCTTGTCGAGTAACAGCAACTCCTCACAGATGCTGGTGTTTGAGGGAGACATGCGAAACGCATTGCCAACCGGACAAAAGGTCGAAATTACTTTTCGCAAGGCGCCCGGGCATTACGTCTTACTGGACGTCAGCTATTCCTGACGTTTCCCCGTGGAGTGGCCGGTTCGGAAAGTGCTCCTGGCCCCGATTCGGGTTACTTGCGTAATCGCAAAAGGTCTTTTCTCAAGCCCTCCCACCCCTGAGATGCGTTACAACTTCCTTTGGCTATCTCCCAGGAGTGTCTTTGGGGCCGGAGGGAAAGATGTCACACACGAGGGAGGAACCGGCGACGCAACCCTCGATGCTGATGCGCACAGAAGAGATTCAGGATCAGATTCACCATCTCTCCAGCCGCGACTTGCAGCTATGGTCGATCGTGATCCTGGTGATCCTGGTGCTGACTGCGGGTTTGTTGGCACTGATTCTGCCCAACATGATGTGGGCGCAGCGTGTCATCCACATCGAGCAAGGTTATCTGCCGCAGTTATTTTTTGGGCTGATCTCGCTGGTTCTGCTTTTCAACATTTACCTGCTGGGGCAGAAGCTCACCTTGAATGCCACCCGGCGGGCGCTGATCAGTGAACTGGTGCTGAACGAGCGGTTGGAAAGCCTGTCTCTAGTCGATCCGCTCACCCAGTTACTGAACCGGCGGGCTGTCACCGTGTTGACGCCGCGTGAAGTGGCGCGCGCCAATCGGCTGGGCAGCAGCCTGACCGTCATGACGATCGACATTAACCGCTTCCGATCGATCAACAAACAGTTTGGAACGGCGGAAGGAGACGCGGTTCTTTGCGAGTTTGCCAAAATACTGAGGACAGTCTTTCGCGGCGGTGATCTCGTCTTCCGCCAGGGCGGCGACGAATTTCTGATCCTGATGCCGGACACCAGCGAGGAGCAGTGCGGATATCCCGTGGAACGACTGCTGAAAGCGGTTGAGAATTGGAACGTGGCCACCAAGAAGAGCTACGAGATATCGTTCAGTTGGGGGCTGGCGGCGTACATCACAGGCAGTGACTTTTCCGACGTGCTGCGCACCGTAGACCGCAAGCTGTACCAGAGGAAACACAATTTGGTGCCGGTATTCTAGGAGCGCTTTTCTTGCAGTGCGCCAGCCGCGTCTCGATCCACCAGCCAGACTAGCCTGCCGTCGAGGGGATGCACCCTCTGAGCCGGCAATTCCTCTCCCGGGTTCTCGAGCACTTCACGAACGACCTCAGCCTTCTCCGCACCGCTGACCAGAAACATGACGCAACCGGCGCGATTAATCAGAGGCAACGTGAAGGTGATGCGATCGGTCTTAAGTTTTTCCACCCAATTAGCCACCACCAGCCGATGCTGTTCCAGCAGGGCTGCGCTGCCGGGAAAAAGAGAAGCGATGTGGCCTTCGGGACCCAGGCCGAGCAAGATCAGGTCAAAGCGCGGCACCGCGTCCGGAGGCTCGCCAAAAAATGTTCGTAGAGTATCCTCGTAGCTCAGGGCGGCGGCGCCAGCATCTTTTTCCTCGGCGGGGATGCGGAACACATTTTCCCGGCGAAGCGGGACCTTCGACAACAAGACTTCACTAGCCATGCGGTAGTTGCTTTCCGGGTGGTTGGGAGGAACGTGGCGCTCATCGCCCCAGAAAAAGCAGACGCTGTCCCAGGGCACGAACGGCGCCTCGGCACTTGCCAACAGGGAGTAGAGGCCCCGCGGGGTAGAGCCGCCAGAAAGAGCCACGCAGAACCGTCCGCGGCTGCGAACGGCTGTGCCGGCCAGCGCGGCGAACTCGGTGGCTGCGCTCTGGAACAACTCTGCGTTGCCATCGACGATACGGATTTCGGCTGAAGGGGCCATGTTGCAATGGTCAGTTCGCTGCGTTCGCCGCCGCGCAACGGGCGGCTCCCAGCAAGGCTGTCTTTTCGTTAGTAATCACCCTCACCGGGATGCTGTCCAGCAATGGCTGCATCCGGCCCTTCGAGACAAACGCCTGCATAAAGATGGGACCGGCGAGTCTGGGCAGGATTTTCGGGGCGATGCCACCCCCAACATAGATTCCGCCCGTGGCTTTCGTTTTCAACGCAAGATTGCCGGCTTCCGCTCCATACACGGAGATGAACGTACTGAGAGCCTGCTCACTCAGCGGAGACTTGCCTTCCAGGGCAGCGCGGGAGATCGCTGCGGCCGGATCGCCGTGTTGCATCTCGTCGGTCAGCCACTGGGGCTCGCTTCCGCGCCCGGTATCGCGCAGGAAACGAAAAACGTTGACCAACCCAGGGCCAGAAAGAATGCGTTCATAACTGACGTGTCCGTAAAGCTTGTGAAGGTAGCGAAACAGTTCCATTTCCAAATCGTCACGGGGCCCAAAGTCACAATGTCCGCCTTCGCAGGCAAAGACACGGTGTCTTGCTCCGTCCCAGTACAATCCGGCTTCTCCCAGCCCGGTTCCGGCAGCGATGACCGCCTGGGGACCGATCGGGTCTCCGTGAACCTGGTTCAGCGGAACAGAGTCCTCCGCCGTAAGTTCCCCAACGCCCCAGGCGGTGGCTTCAAGATCGTTGATAAGCAGCGCTTGCTTGAGGTTGAGTTCCTCAGCCAGGCGTTTGGACTCCACCACCCAGGGAAGATTCGTAGTTTCGACGCGGCCGTTGTTCACCGGTCCGGCAACGCCGAAGCAAGCGGCATCGGGTTGCACCTGTAGGGTCGCGACGAACTCGTGAACAATTTTGTCGAGACCGGCATACTCGCGACTGGGAACAACCTTGGTTGAAACCAGGTTGAGCCGCCCGCCTGAGACCCCAAAGAGCGCCAGCCTGGCATTGGTACCACCGATATCGCCGGCCAGAATCATTTCTCGAAATTCCTCCAGTGCCGGCCATCCCGCTCCAGCAGATCATCGGCATCCTTGGGCCCCCAGGTCCCGGCGGCATAGTTGGGGAAATTCCGTGGCGGAAGCGCCTTCCAAACGTCCAGGACAGGGCTGACGACGCACCAGCCAGCTTCCACCATGTCGGCACGCTGGAATAGAGTCGCGTCGCCAATCATGCAGTCGTGCAGCAAGCGCTCGTAGCCGGTGCTGGGCTGCTGCCCGAAATAATCCGCGTATTCGAAGTTCATATCCACTGCGCCCAGGCGCATCGCCGGGCCGGGAACCTTGGCGGCGAATTGCAGCGAGATTCCTTCTTCCGGTTGGATGTGCAACACCAACTGGTTCGGCATCAGGTTTTCCACCGGCGTGTCGCGGAACAATACGAAGGGAGCGCGCCGGAACTGAATCACGATATGAGTATTGTGGGCCGCCAGAGCCTTTCCGGTGCGGAGATAGAAAGGAACATCGGCCCAGCGCCAGTTGTCAATTAGCAGCTTCATGGCGACGAATGTCTCTGTCCTCGATTCGGCGGGAACGTCTTCCTCCGCGCGATACGCCGGAATGCGCTTGCCGCCGACAAATCCCTCTCCATACTGTCCACGCACCGTCCGGCTTAGAACTTCCTCGGAAGTGAGCGGCTGGATGGCGTGCAGAATCTTCCCTTGCTCGTCACGCACCGCGTCAGCACGAAAAGAGACCGGCGGCTCCATGGCAGTAAGGCTGATGAGCTGCATCATGTGGTTGGGAAGCATGTCGCGCAAGGCGCCGGCTTGATCGTAATAGCTGCCGCGATCCTCGACCCCGACGGTTTCCGCAACTGAGATTTGAATGTTGTCAATGTAGCGCCGGTTCCACACTGGCTCGAAAATTCCATTGGCGAAGCGCAGCGCCAAAATATTCTGGACGGTCTCTTTCCCCAGGTAGTGATCAATGCGGTAGATCTGCTTCTCCGTGGCTACCTGCAGGAGTTGTTGGTTGAGCGCCTTGGCGGAATCCAGGTCATGGCCGAATGGCTTCTCGATGATGACCCGCCGCCACTGGTTGTCGGTCTCTTGCATCAGTCCGACGGCGGCGAGTTGCTCGACCACTGGGCCAAAATAGTCCGCGCCCGTTGCCATGTAATAGAGGTGATTGCCGTGGGTGGAATGGTCGCGGTCCGCTTTTTCCAGGAGATCTTTCAACTGCGGGTAAAGATTCTTGTCATTGAAGTTTCCGGCCAGATAGTAGAGACGGCGGACGAACCATTCCCAGATGTCGGGATCGATGGCCTCGGTGCCGAATTCCTTAATGTCCTCGGAAGCTTTCTTGCGAAAATCTTCGGTGGCCATCGGACTCCGAGCCACGCCCACGATGGCGAATTCGCGAGAAAGCAACTCGCTCTTCGCCAGATTGTAGAGTGCGGGGATCAATTTGCGGCGGGTCAGATCGCCGGCCGCTCCGAAGATCACCATGGCGCAGGGATCGCCCAATTTTCCCACACGTTGGCTGCTAGGCGTGACTGCTGTTTGGACCATGGTTCATCCTCGGCCCGCGAAATCGCGGGAAAATCTATGCTGTCTTCTTGGCCGCCGCCTGTTCTATGTGGCCACCGAACTTCTGCCGCATGGCGGAGAGCACTTTCTCCGCGAAAGTATGTTCCTGGCGCGAGCGGAAGCGGGTGAAGAGGGCGGCGGAGAGCACATCCACGGGCACGGCCTCGTCGAGAGCAGCTTGAATGGTCCAGCGGCCTTCGCCGGAATCCTGCACGAACCCGGTGTATTCCGAGAGCGTGGGATTATCGGCCAGCGCCATCGCGGTCAAGTCGAGCAGCCATGAACTCACCACGCTGCCACGCCGCCAGACCTCGGCAATATCCGCCAGGTTCAAGTCGTAGCGATAGTCCTCGGGAACTTCTTTGCTGGTAGCGTTGCGGAAAATGTCGAAGCCCTCGGCATACGCCTGCATCAGGCCATACTCAATGCCGTTGTGCACCATCTTGACAAAATGGCCGGCTCCGGACGGGCCGCAGTAGATGTATCCGTTTTCGGCGGTGCCAGGGATTTTCTCACGGCCGGGGGTGCGGGGAATCGTGCCCAGCCCGGGCGCGAGCGTCTTGAAAATCGGATCGAGCTGTTGCACCACTTCCTTTGGTCCGCCGATCATCATGCAGTAGCCGCGCTCGAGTCCCCAGACGCCGCCACTGGTGCCGACATCCAGGTAGTGAATGCCCTTGTCTTTTAATTGCTTCGAGCGGCGGACGTCATCTTTGAAGTATGAGTTGCCGCCATCGATGAGGACATCACCCTTTTGCATGCGCTGGGACAATGCTTGCACCGTCTGCTCGGTCGGGCTTCCGGCGGGGACCATCAGCCAAGCCACCCGCGGTTTGCCCAGCTTGCTGACAAAATCGTCCAGCGAGGCAGAAGCGACGGCGCCTTCGGATGAGATCGCTTTCACGTTGTCTTGGCTGAGGTCCGTGACCACCACCTCATGCCCGCCCCGCATAAGGCGGCGTGTCATATTCGCGCCCATTCTGCCTAAGCCGACCATCCCTAATCGCATGTGTTTGCTCCTAAGTTGTCCTCTGTGTCCCTCTGTGTCCCCTGTGGCTACGCATCTTGATCCCCGGGGCACAGATTGAATCAGGATAAAACCTGACGGAAGGCCTGCGACAGCGTGCCCAGGCCAGACTTCAAATCTTTGCTGAGATGCACTCGCAGCGCTCTTCGTCCGCGCTCCGCCAGGACCTGAAAATCTCCGCGTGCCTGGGCCGCTTTGACCACACCGAATGTGTACTTCTGTCCGGGAACCGCTAAATCGGCTGCGTCGTCGCCGGTGATCTGCAGAAACACTCCGCTGTTGGGGCCGCCTTTATAGGCCTGCCCGGTGGAATGCAGGAAACGCGGGCCGAATCCCAGGCAGGTCGCAGAGTGTTTCTTGTCACGCAGGGCGTGACGCATTTCCTGCAGGCGTGCCTCATGTTCGGGATTCATCTGAATGTAGGCCAGCAAAGCAAAGTAGTCGCCCGCACCCACACGATTCAGATGGGCGCGCAGATAGCCGGTCAGAGATTTGTCGTTGCCCGCCGCCTTGCCTAGGGCCTCCGCGTTTTTCGAATCGGTGAAGAGTTTGACACCGCTGTCTTCGAGAACAGGCGACTCCGCCGGAAGCGAGCCTGTCTTCTCGTATTCCGACGTCAAATTGCGAGTCGCTACTTTGCTGGCTTCTACATCGGGCTGGTTGAACGCATTGATGCCGATGATTGACCCGGCGACCGCGGTGGCAATCTCCCAGCGGAAGAATTCCTGGCCTAGGTTGTAAATATCTTCGACCGCGATGCGTACCACGGGGTGCCCGGATTCCTCAAGAGCTGAGACATGCGTGTCCTGCCCGGCGTCGGGCGTGGAATCCAGGCGCAGATAGGCGAAGACGCGGTCATTTCCGTAAATCTCAGGCGCGCCCAGGGCCTCGCGGTCGACCGGGATGATGCCTTTGCCCTGTTTGCCGGTGGATTCGGCCAGCAGCTGCTCCAGCCACGCACCCAGGTCTGCGATTCGCGGCGAAGCAATGATGGTGACCTTGTCCCGCCCGTTCTTCGCCGCTACGCCGAGGATGATTCCGAGCAAGGCCCCGGGATTTTCTTCGACCGGGACGTGAGCGCCGCAGGCATCGGCCATTTCCTTGGTGCGCTCCAGAAACTTGCCCACATTCAGTCCCATCAAGGCCGCGGGCGCCATGCCGAAATTCGAGAGGGCGGAGTAGCGTCCGCCAATGCTCGGAAGGCCGTGGAAGATGTGGCGAAAGTGGTCGACCTCGGCGACCTGCTGCATTTTCGATCCCGGGTCGGTAATGGCAATGAATCGGCTGCCGGCTTTGTCGGCGCCAATCACCTGCTTCACCCGCTCGAAGAAATATTGCTTGAAGATATTGGGCTCGAGCGTGGTGCCGGATTTGCTCGAGACCACGAACAATGTCATCGCCAGGTTGATCTTGCCTTCAAAGCTTTTCACCTGCGCCGGGTCAGTGGAGTCAAGCACGTGCAACTGTGGGAAGCCCACGATGCGGCCGTAGGTTTTATCCAAAACTTCAGGGCACAGGCTGGAACCGCCCATGCCCAGCAGAAGAATATCGGTGAAGCCACCGGTTTTCGCATCTTCAGCCAGGCGGCGCAAGTCGGCGAGATGGGCAATCTGGTCCTCGGTAACGCTCAGCCAGCCCAGCCAACTGGCTTCATCGGAGCCCGTCCACAGCGATGCGTCGCCTTCCCAAAGGCGTCGCATCTTTCCCGAGGCGCCCCAGTCCTTGATGCTCGACTGCACTGAGGCTGCCAGGGTCTCGGGCAACTTGTAGGCTTGCCGGTTCACCTTTGGCTCGCTTGCGATTGGGAGCTCTTTTCCACCGCCTTGAGCAGTTTGTCGAAGGCATCGGCGAAGAGGCGCACGCCGTCTTCGGTCAACTTGTCGGTCACTTCCTCGATCGAGATGCCAAGCTGGGCAAGCGTTTTCATGGTCTGCTCGGCGGCTGGGACATTTTCCGTCAGGCTGGCCCGCGGATGCCCGTGATCGCGGTAGGCATCCAGCGTGGCCGGCGGAATAGTGTTGACCGTGTCCTGACCGATCAGTTCCTCGACGTACATCACATCGCTGTAGTTGGGATTCTTGGTGCTGGTGCTGGCCCAGAGCACGCGCTGGGTCTGCGCGCCCTTGGCCGCTAGTTTTTTCCAGCGATCCGTGCCGAAAGTCTTCTGATAGCGCTTGTAGGCCAGCTTCCCGTTCGCAATGGCAATTTTTCCCTCCACGCTTTTCAGTTTCTGCTGTTCGCTGGGATCTTTCGAAGTCTTGAGCCGAGTAGCAAGGATGGAATCGACCGACGAATCGATGCGGCTGATAAAAAAGCTGGCCACACTGGCCATCTTGCTGACATCGCCGCCGCCCGCCGCGAGCTGTTCGAGACCGGCAATGTAAGCCTCCGCCACCTGCTGATAAACGTCTTGCGAGAACAGCAGCGTGACGTTGATGTTGATGCCTTCGCCGATTAGTTGCTGGAACGCCGGAATCCCTTCCTTGGTGCCGGGGACCTTGATCATGACATTTTCCCGGGTGACCGCTTTCCAGAGCCTACGCGCTTCCTGGATGGTGGCTTGTGTGTCTCGGGCGAGATAGGGGGAGACTTCCAGGCTGACGTATCCGTCGCGCCGCTTGCTGCTCTGGTAGACCGGACGCAGGAGGTCGGCGGCGTCCTGAATATCGCGGATGGCGAGGATCTCATAACGTCCCTTGGCGTCCAGGTCGGTTCTCGGTGCCAAAGATTTCAGCAGGTCCGAGTAGAGTGTGCTGTCAGCGATGGCTTTCTCAAAAATACTGGGATTCGAGGTCATCCCACGCAGGCCATCCTCGTCGATCAACCGCTTCAATTGGCCGCTGGTGAACAGATCGCGCCGGATGTAGTCGAGCCAAACCGACTGGCCGAACTTCAGCAGGTCTTTCAAGGGGTTGGTGGCTTTGGCGGTTTCGAGAACTCCAGTTGGCTGCATGATGAATCTCCCTTATTTACACTCGGAGCTTTCCTGTTGCGCAGGTAAAGCAATCTGTAGTGGCTCCCGAGCTACTTCGCGCGCGTGATGGCCTCACGAGCGGCGGTGGCCACGTTTTCAGTTGTAAATCCAAACTTCTTCTGCAAATCCTTAATCGGCGCTGAAGCTCCGAAGCGGCGCATGCCCACCACTACACCGTTCGGGCCAACATACTGCGACCAGCCGAAGATAGAGGCCATCTCGACCGCAACCCGTGCCTTCACTTCCGGCGGCAGCACCTGCTGCTTGTAGTCATCACTCTGTTTTTCAAAGATATCCCACGACGGCATGCTGACCACGCGGGCCTTCACGCCCTCGGACTTGAGCTGCTCGTAGGCGTTGACGCAAAGCGAAACCTCGCTGCCGGTTGCCATCAGGATGACATTCGGCCTGCCGTCTGGCGCGTCGGCAAGAATGTAAGCGCCCTTGGCCACGCCGGCGGCGGAGGCATATTTCGTGCGGTCGAACGTCGGCACCGCTTGCCGTGTCAGCACCAGGGCGGCCGGTCTGTCGCGTAGTTGCATGATCACCTTCCAGGCCTCGACTACTTCATTGGCATCGCCGGGTCGCAGCAACACCAAGCCGGGCATCGCCCGCAACGACGCCAATTGTTCGATAGGCTGATGGGTCGGGCCATCTTCACCCAGTCCGATCGAGTCATGAGTGTAGACGTAGATGACCGGAATCTCCATCAAGGCCGCCAGCCGGACGCTGGGCTTCATGTAGTCGGTGAAGTTGAAGAAGGTGCCCCCAAATGGCCGAATCTTCGATACCGCCATGCCGTTCAGAGCCGCGCCCATGGCGTGTTCGCGGATGCCGAAATGAAAGTTGCAGCCGCCATAGCTGCCCGCTTCGAAGTCCTTCGCACCCTCGAACTTGAGCGTGGTTTTATTGGAGGTCGCCAGGTCCGCCGAACCGCCGATCAACCAGGGTACGTTCTGGGCGATGGCATTCAGCACTTTGCCGGCGCTGTCGCGCGTGGCGACTCCCTTGGCGTCGGCGGGGAAGGTGGGCAGGTTCTTGTCCCAGCCATCGGGAAGTTCACGGTGCTGCATCTGGTTGATCTGCTCCGCCAATTCTGGATACTTCTTACCGTAGTCGGCGAACAGTTTGCCCCATTTCTCGCGCAGATCGTGTCCACGCTTGCCGATTCCTTCCTGGAAGTGCTCGCGTACTCCCTCGGGCACCAGAAACTTGGCGTCTTCCGGCCAGCCGTAGAATTTCTTCGCCAGCCGGACTTCTTCTTCGCCCAGTGGTTCGCCATGCGCGGCGTTGGTGTCCTGCTTGTGGGGCGAGCCATAACCGATGTGGCTGTTCACCACGATGAGCGTAGGCCGGTCCCCCGTCTGCAGGAAGTTGTTGTAAGCCTTCGCCAGCATGTCCAGATTATTGGCGTCGGTTACATGCGCCACATTCCAGCCATAGGCCTGGAACCGCGCGCCTACGTCCTCACTGAATGACCATGCCGCGGGGCCATCAAGGGTCACGTGGTTATTGTCGTAGATCCAACAAAGATTGCCGAGCTTCAGATGTCCGGCGAGCGATGCTGCTTCGCTTCCCACGCCTTCCATCAGGTCGCCGTCGCTGCAGATCGCATAGATGTTGTAGGCAAAGACGTCGAACCTGGGACGATTGAAATGCTGGCCCAGCCACTTCGCAGCGATTGCCATGCCAACGCTGTTCCCAATACCTTGGCCGAGCGGTCCGGTGGTCGTTTCCACGCCTGCGGTCATGCGATATTCGGGATGCCCCGGGGTTCTGCTGTCCAATTGCCGGAATTTCTTGAGGTCCTCTAACGTGACCGCGAACTCACCCACGCGATCGTATTCCGGATTTACCCCACGGACGCCTGTCAGATACAGCGTGGCGTAGAGCAGCATGGAGGCATGGCCGGCGGATAGAACAAAGCGATCACGATTCGGCCAGGTGGGGTCTTCAGGGTCGTAGCGAAGGAATTGCTGCCATAGGCTGTACGCGACTGGGGCCAGTCCCATAGGCGCGCCGGGATGGCCGGAGTTGGCCTGCTGCACGCCATCAATTGCAAGCGTGCGGATGGTATTGATGCACAGGGTATCGAGTTGCTGGCTGGTCAGCAACGTCTGCTCACTCGCTACCATAAAACCTCTTTCTCTTCAGTCTGACAGAAGCGGAACCGGTCATCCCACCCATCCCCCATCCGATGGATTCGCGAACAATCGATCCCTGACAGAATTGCGTCTCGACAGCCCGTGTCGAGACAACTTGGCAGTTTACCAATTTTAGGGCGAGACGTGCTCTGGATGCCAAATCCGGTCCAGGGACGCCCCAGCCTTGAGTGCTCCAGCATGGGCCCTGGCTCCCTGTTCAGTATGATGACGCAGGCTAGCGAAGGATTCCGCTTAACGAGAAATTAACAATGAACGGGGGAAGCTTTTCCACAGGAAAGGATCAAGAACTGAGAACTGAGAACGGAGAACCGAGAACTGAGAACTGCCAACTGAGGAGTCAACTACTGTTTCAGCTGAGCCAGGTATCCGTGCTCGCTGTTGTAACCTTTTGTGCTGCTCTCCACGAACTTCAGGAATTGACGGAGGGTTTCGCGTGCGGCCGGTTCCATGTCCCCGAACCTGACGCGGATTCCAAAACTGGGATTGGCGCGGGTCACAATTCCGTTCAGGATGATACCTTTTACCCAAATCTGGCCGCTCGTCACCCACAGGCCAATTTCGATTTTCGCTCCCGCTTCAATAACGGCCGGTGTTTCCACCAAACATCCACCCAGGCTGGTGTTCGCTAGATTGCCCCAAACCGGCTTGTCGGCGCCTTGTACTCGTAGCTCGACCACGACAAAACACTTCACGCGCGGGTAACGGCGGCGGTCCTGTCCCCAAGAGGGAGTAAAAATGTCAGGCTCGAATGGAGGGGAGGCGGCGGGGGAGGTAGTGGGTGGTTGAGTGGGCGGAGCAACAGGCGATGCGGGACCAGCCGCACCCCCTTTCGTCGTGGCCGCCGCGCCACTCTTGATCTTACGCATCATCTCAAGCAGGGCTTCGTCGCGCTTCTCAGGAGGAGTGTCACGATACGTCTGCAACAGCTCACCCAGATGGGTAAGAAGATCGGGATCGGCTAATAGCCGCGTCCAATCCGCACCTGAGGCAGAAGATTTGGGCTCAGACATAGGTGTAGCGTGTTACCCGCGTGACGGCGGTGACGTCCGCTGGTACTAGGCTGGTAACAGAGTGAGCCATGAACGTTTTGCAAACAAGATGACTATAGTGACATTCCGCAGTAACCGTCAGTTTTTGGGCTCGTTGCAAGGTGTTCCATGGGCGAGACTTGGGCAGTGCGACCGCGTGAGGAGGCCGAATGCCCCAAAAAACAATGCCCGACCCGGCTTTGCCTGCCGTATGCTCTTGGCATGAAAGTCACAAGCACGGCTGCGCTGGGAGGGCGCTCTGCAATCGCTCGCTGCGCTGTGTTGGTAATGACCGCCTTATTAGTCTGTGGGAATACTGTTTCCCATGCGTCGGATAGCTCGGCAGAGGCCCACACCGTTCCGGTTGTGGATGGAGCCATTGGTCCCTGCTCGGTCGAGTTCACGGTCCAGGATAGCGGGGGTGCGCCGGTTTACAACGCCAAGATTCGGGTACATATCGCCTACCGCTTCCTGAATGCCCACAAGCTCGACCTGGAGGTGGCCACCAATATCGACGGCAAGGGCCGGTTTGATGGCTTGCCCAAGAGGTTGAAGCAACCGCTAAACTTCGAGGCATCGGAGGGCGGTCGGGAAGGATCAGCATCCATCGATCCGGCGGAGACTTGCAAGGCGGAGCGCACGGTCGTAATTTTGAAGCCGGACAACACTGCAGCTCAGCACTGATTCTGGGCACCCCTCAGGCTTATGGACAAAGCCCGGAAGTTGTCATTCGGAGGAGCGCAGCGACGAGGGATCCGCTGTCCGCCGGCCTTCGAGAAAAAGCAGATTTTTCGCTACGCTCGAAATGACAACCGTAGTGGGTTTGTCAGCACTCTGAGGGGCTTCTAGCCCCGGAGGATCGGGTTTTACTATCGAAAATCCTCTATGAGGCCAGCTCTAGGCAGAGTGCCGCTTCGCTTTGTACTCTTTGTAGCCGCGCGGGGTCAGCCGAATCACACCGCGTACCTGCTCTTCGACGATCCCGTCATTCCTTAACTCAGCCACAGCTTCACGGGCGGCCGAGGAATCCACGGTCTGCTTAGGCAAAGTCACGAATTGACTGGGATCTTCCTCATAGCGCCCCGCCAGGGCGAGGAGAAGTTCGTCTTGGATCAATTCCGTTTGCATAGGTATTTCTCGCTGTCAGAATGTACTCCGATGTTACGCAACCGGCGCCGGACGCGGAATGGCCCGTGTGTGCCGGGGACAGGCACTTCAGTGACCCCACTGGGTCCTGTACCGCCGGCATCCCTTCGACTCCGCTCAGGGCAGGCCTTACCGGCGGCGCGAGGGCAACCCCTCGACTTCGCTCAGGACAAGTCTTGCCATCGCAGGTGGCGGTGGCACGCCCCCCGACAGTGCATCAACCATTTTAGGCCGGCACCCGATTAAAACAAGCCAGCAGGATAGCTGGCGAGTTTGAATTGCGCTGGCTTCCAGGTGCCTCCGATCTGGGCGAAAAATGAGAGCAGAGACGCTTTCGGGCCGGTGATGTGCGGAGTAATATTCACAGGATGAATTTTCTTCGTTCGGCCTTGCCTTGGAGTGCATTGTTAGCGGTTCCCTTGTTCGTGAGCTTTGCCGTTTCCGGAGCACAAAACCCAACCAATCGCGCGCCAGCTCCAAGCGGAGCCGGGCATTCCGGCGGACCCATGCGCAAATCGTACCCGCTGGCTCTGGTCCAGAGCGGGGGCTCCCTCTTTCAGCAAAATTGCTCCTTTTGTCATGGCCGGGACGCGGGCGGCGGAGAAAGCGGGACGGATCTCACGCGCTCCAAGCTGGTGACCGAGGATGTGGATGGAGACAAGATCGGCGCCGTCGTGCGCAAAGGACGTCCTGGGAAGGGCATGCCACATTTCGACTTTTCTAATCAGCAGATTGCCCGCCTGGTGGCCTTTATCCATACCCAACAGAACAACGCGCTCACAAAAAAGGGGGGACGTAAGGGTGTGGATGTCTCCGATCTGCAAACCGGGAATGTCGAGGCCGGCAAGCAGTACTTCAATGGTGCGGGAGGATGCGCAACCTGCCACTCGCCGACGGGGGATCTGGCCGGAATCGCATCGCGTTACCAGGGCCTCAAGCTCGAGGAGCAGATGCTGTACCCCGAGAACGCGAAATCCAAAGTGACGGTAACACTTGCCTCTGGTCAAACCATCACCGGCACCCTGGAATATCTCGATGAATTTACGGTCGGACTCATTGATCCTACGGGTGTGTATCGATCCTGGAGCACCAGCGACGTGAAGTACAAAGTCGACGCTCCGGTGAATGCCCATGTTGAGCTGTTCACTAAGTACACCGATGCCGACATCCACAATTTGATGGCGTATTTGCAAACCCTGCGCTAGTCGCTTAGCTTTGCCGCGATGCGTTGGTTTGAGAGGTCCCGAATCGATATGGAGTTCCTAAAGGCTGCAATTCTTCTTGCCGCGAGCGCGCTGATAGCGATTGCTCCTTCCGGCGTGATGCTCGCCCAAGACGTAGATGCGCAAATGCTTCTGCATCCGCCGGCCGACAGTTGGCCGGGGTATCACGGCGACTATTCCGGCAGACGTCACAGCTCGCTGACTCAGATCACGCCGGAGAACGTGAGCAATCTGGCGCTTGCCTGGGCCTTCCAGACAGACCAGACCGCTCAAATCAAGTCCTCGCCCCTGCTGGTGGATGGCATTTTGTACTTCACCGTTCCGGACAACATTTGGGCTGTCGATGCGCGGTCCGGCCACGAGATCTGGCATTACACCTACCCGCCGAACCAAGGGCTGCACATCGGCCATCGCGGCGTGGGTATGTACAAGGGATATCTGTTCTTTTTGTCTCCCGATGCGCACCTTGTATCTCTCAACGCCAAAGATGGGACCGTGCGCTGGATGGTGACTGTGGCAGATGTCACCAAGGGCTATTGGACAACCATGGCGCCGCTCATCGTAGGGAACCACGTGCTCGTTGGTGTTTCTGGGGATTTTGATAACTTGAGCGGCTTTATCCGGTCGATTGATCCGGAGACGGGCGCAACCCAATGGCAGTGGGACTCCACTCCTCCTGTTGGAACCCCCAACCAACCGACTGGAGGCATGACGTGGATGACGGGGACGTATGATCCTGATCTCAATCTTATCTACTGGGGAACCGGGAACCCGACTCCCGTCCTGAACGGCTCGACGCGGCCGGGCGACGATCTCTACACCTGCGCCATCGTCGCCCTCAATCCCGATACGGGCAAGCTAGTGTGGTCGTTCCAGCCCTCTCCGCACGATACCCACGACTGGGATGCCGTCGAGACTCCGGTGCTGGTCGATGGAGAGTTCCACGGTGAGCCGAAGAAAATGTTAATGCAGACCTCGCGCAACGGCTACTTCTTTGTTCTCGACCGCACCAATGGGAAGAACCTTTTGACCGCTGCTTTCGGACCTGTGAACTGGTCGCTTGGAGTCGATAAGCAGGGCCGTCCGATTCCAAATCCCGCCAAGGAACCGGCGCCCGACGGACGCCTGATTGCACCCGACGAGGGCGGTCTTACCAACTACCGTTCCCCCAGCTTCGACACCAGGAACGGATTGTTTGTCGTCGACGCCCAACCCAGCTACAGCCTCTACTTTGCTAAGCCGGCCGATGGACTTTACGGGTGGGCGGGTGCGGACTACAGCGTTTGGGGCAAGGGCGTGATCGAGGCCATCGACTACCAAACCGGCAAGATCCGCTGGAGCCACGAGCTTGGGCCGGGAGGGTCAGGCGCGGGAGTGCTGACGACTGATTCAGGGCTCACCTTCACCGGCGACGCTCTAGGGAACTTCCTGGCGTTGGATTCAAGCGACGGCAAAACCCTTTGGCATGCGGGCTCAGGATCACGCATACAGAGCTCTCCCATCACCTACCAACTCGACGGTCGCCAGTACTTGCTGACAAGCAGCGGCGGCGTACTGTTCGCATGGGCACTTCCGAAAGCGATATAGAGCCCTTCAAGAACGTATATTTTGCCTTGAGCGCACGGCCCAGGCGCGCTTTATGGGATGGTAAGCAGGAGCCCATCGACGAAGGGTCTTCAAGTCATATCCCCCTTTTGTGCCATACCCGTCGCCCGCAGGTGCCATTCTCCGCGACCTCAAACCGTGTCATTTTATCCATCCGCGAAACCCTTAGCGGTGACTTCAGGGGACGTAGCCAGCGGGCGAGGAAGGCGGGAGATGGCCGAGCAGGAACAAAGGCCGGAAACGGGGAGCAAGCAGCGTCGCACGATGCTGATCACACTCGTCGTCTTGCTGGCCGCTCTTTCCGTGATTCTGGTGAAGGACCGCGCGTTCTGGTTCAACGGTGACGGGACCCCAGCTGCAGACGAGGCCCCGGCATCGGTTCCGAACAGCGTTGAGCAGGCACCCTCCGCCAGTAAGCCTGTCCCTGCTGCGAAGACGAAAAACAAAGTTGCTGCTAAGAGTTCCGTCGAGCCGGCGGTCGCGGGGGCAGCCGTTATCGCGGCCAACCGTACTGAACTGCCCTCACTCGAAGTCGAAGTGGTGGCTGGAGATACACACCGGACAGTTCATCCCGGCAACAACTCCGTGAAGGTTGAGATGCCGCCGAACTCGGGCTCCCTGGCCGCAGGCTCGTCGGCATTCGAATGGGGCCCGGCCACGAATGCCGCGCAGAAGACATTGATATCTTCGGACAAACCTGAGACACCCCTGCAACCCGCCGAGTCGTCGTATCCCACGCTGGTCCAGCAGATGAAGGTCCAGGGATCGGTGCTACTGCAGGCTTTCGTCGGCGCTGACGGGAACATCCGGGACCTGCACGTGCTCAGCGGTGACCCTATTCTGGTCTCGGCAGCCCTCGAAGCTGCGCGCCAGTGGCGATTCAGACCCTACCTGCAGAATGGGCAACCGGTTGAAACGCAGGCGAAGATCATGGTTATCTTCACAATGAAAGTGCTATGACCCTCCAGTTCTCTTCTTTTTCTTCCTAGTCCCATGCCGGAGAGCGGAAAAGCCAGATGAGGAAGTGGTTTCAGGTTGCTGACCTCAAAATTCACACAGCGGAAGTCTCGGCGAGTAATCGGCGGGGGCGATCGACTGCCCGTCGGCATCGACTAATTTCAGCTTGACAGCGTTCTTCTTCTGGAATAGTTTTCCGTTTAAGTCAGCGGGCCCACCTCTCTATTCACTCTCATTCAACTGACTTCGGCCCCTAGGCCCCCAATCCTTTGGAATCACTAGTCCTAAAACCCAACTCTGATGGTAGGAAAGGAGTCCCAAAATGAAGCCGAGCAAAAGGATTGTATTCATGGTGGTGGCATGCGCCCTGGTGGTGGCATTCATGTCCATCATGTCCCCCAAGGCAGTCCGGGCAGCAATAGACCTCGTACGCGATGCGGACAACCCAGCGAGGCACGCCGTCACGGCCCAGTGCGTGTCCAATAGTCTAGGACTGTGCTTCATCAGCGTCCCCACTGACTCCACCCTGGTTGTTGACATGATTGTGCTGACTGGGAACTATCCCACTACGAACCCGACCCTTGAGCTGTCGGTTCAATCAGACATGCCCGGATTTCCTGGTTCAGGTATAACCAACGCCAGCTTCACCTCGGCGTACCTCATCCCAACATTTCCCTCTCTCGGCACCCCTGGCACCTCGGACTTCTTTTTAACCCTGAACACCTCACAGTTCGCTACCAATAGCACTGTCTCATTCCATGTCCAACAACCCGGTCCTGCCACCGCTGCCCCAACGTTCGTAGTCTCCATACAGGGGCACCTGGTGTCGCAACCGTAGGCCATCGACGAGTTGGGATAGAACTGTCCAGCTTCCGAAGAACTAGGACTCAAAGATTCGGACTTGAGCCGTTTAGCAGGCGTGAGTGCAGCGGGAGCCTGCTGGCGAAATCCCGAGCGGAGCGCGGGATCTGGGGGAAGTCTGGTGCGCCCGGAGAGATTCGAACTCCCGACCTATTGCTCCGGAGTGTAATGCAGGAGCTTTTTAACCCCATGGCCCGCCTTGCTTTTCTGCGAGTTAACAACGGCGTCCGATTGGGAATTTCGCGCGTTCTGCTCCCGAGTTGCTCCCACCTGACCCATTGCGCAAACACACAATGGGTCGCTCCAAGCTTCAGATTTGATCTTGGTCCTTGGTGTTGCCGTGGAACAAGGTCTGGATCTCGACCTTCGGGGCTCGCCTTCTTCCCCAGTGAAACGAAGGGCCAAATAGTCGTTCGCCCAAATT
>Ga0209415_10006368_pt1 | contig 21017 bp, 22 predicted proteins | sample PeaSoiSIISIP2007_FD_187696 | JGI IMG/M metagenome (GOLD analysis project Ga0209415, IMG submission 187696) | Peat soil microbial communities from Weissenstadt, Germany - SII-SIP-2007 (SPAdes) (version 2) | ecosystem: Environmental > Terrestrial > Soil > Wetlands > Peat | place: Germany...
GACGCACTTCGAGCCAGCGCCGCCGGCGGCGAGGACTCCTCCGAGGAGCGCAACTTTGTGCCGCACCTGACGCTCGCGGTCGCTCGTCGGGGCCGTGCACTACCTCCGTATCACAACCTTGTCGCCGTCCTGCACGATCTCCCCCCGTTCGAAGCGACTTCGGTCGCCGTTTTTCGGCGCGACAACGCCCGGGAACCGTACCGAGCGTGGCAACATCTGGCGCTAGCGGTCGAGTAGCGAACTGGCGCCTCACTAACCATGGCTGTACCACAACCAGGCGGCGAAGCCGAGTCCGGTCAAGGCCACCAGCGCACGAAGTGCCGTCCCCGGAATTCGCCGAGTCAACGACGGCCCCATCACGCTGCCAACAAATAGTCCAGGCGCGAGTGCCGCCACCGCGATCCAGTGAACCGGACCAAAGAGTGCGAACCCCGCGGCCGCGGCGACGTCGGCCACCCCAAGCAAGAAGTTCTTCAGGGCGTTCGCGATTGGAACGTCGTGCTCGACCAGCAACAACATCAGGGCGAGAGTCATCACGCCCGATCCCGCCCCAAAGTAACCGGTGTACACCGTGACTGCGAACACACCCAACGGGAACAACGTTCGATTGACGTCGCCCGGCCGATTGGCCAGCCACCTCGAAATGCTGGGTTGGGCCAAAAGGGCAACAGAAGCAAGGGCCAGCAGAAACGGCACGACGCGATCGAAAATTCGGTCGGGTGTCAGCAGCAACAGAACGACGCCGACCACGCCGCCGAAGGCCGCAGGGCCAGCCCAACGACGCAGCCAACTCCCCCGTCCACGAAGCTCGGGCCGCGATCCGAGGGTCGAGCCGGGAAACGACGCCACCAGCGCGACCACGTTGGTCACGTTGGCCGGCAGCGGCGAGAGTCCGACCGCTAGCAGGGCCGGATACGAGATGAGCGACGTGATGCCGCCCGAGGATCCGACGACGCCGGCACACACGCCCGCCACCATCAACAGTGCGAAGTCAGCTCGCGAGATCACGACAACCGCGACGATAGTTGAGGACCTGCGTCGCATCGATTGCCCGCGAGTTGCACTCGAGGGCGGCTATCTCATCGATGTGCGTCCGCGACGTTCCAGGAGTTGAAAGCTTCGCTACTTAGTACAATGCGCTCATGAAGGCGGCCGTCCATACTCGCTACGGCCCGCCGGAGGTCGTGCACTTCGCCGAAGTGCCCAAGCCCATACCCTCCGAGGACGAGCTGCTCGTCAAGATCTACGCGACAACGGTGAACCGAACGGACAGCCACTACCGATCGGGCAAGCCCTTTCCCATGCGCCTTGTCTCGGGGCTCACGAAGCCCCGCGCGGCCGTCCTTGGAACGGAATACGCCGGACAAGTCGAGGCGGTCGGCGCAGCGGTCACGTCCTTTGGCGTGGGTGACCGAGTCTTTGGCTACTGCGAAGGACCATTCGGCGCGCACGCCGAGTACCTCGTAGTTCCCTCGAGCGGACGAGTGGCGGCGATCCCAACGGCGCTCACCTTCGAGGAGGCCGCCCCGGGGACCGAGGGATCGCACTACGCGCTGGCGTCCATCAACAGGGCGCGGATCACGCGCGGTCAACATGTGCTCGTGTATGGCGCCAGCGGCGCCATCGGCTCGGCCGCGGTGCAGTTGCTTAAAGCCCGCGGCGCCCACGTGACGGCGGTCTGCGCCACCAAGCACGTCGAGTTGGTGCGCGAGCTCGGGGCCGATCGAGTCATCGACTACACCGCCGAGAACTTCGCGGCGGGCGACGAGCGCTACGACCTCGTCTACGACGCCTTCGGTGGGCTCTCGTACTTTCGTTGCACCCGCCTCTTCAAGCCCAGCGGTATCTACATGTCGAGCGGAGCCGGTCCCCTAGGGCTGAATCTCTTCTTGACGCTCGCCGCGCCGCTCTTTCGACGCGGACGTTTGGTCTTCGCCTACCCCAAGATCGATCAGTCGACCGTTCGCTACCTCGCCGAGCTGTTGGCGACGGGCCAGTTCCGCCCAGTCATCGACCGTACCTACCCGTTCGATCAGATCGTCGAGGCGTACCACTACGTAGAAACGGGACAGAAGGTCGGCAATGTTGTCGTGCGAGTCGCGAGTCCCGATGGCAGTGAGTGACGAGCCGCCGTCGGCCACGTTGACCCTGGAGGGCCACGACGTTTCGCTCACCCACCTCGACAAGGTGCTCTATCCCGCAACCGGCTTCACTAAGGGCCAGGTGATCGACTACTACCGCCACGTCGCCGAGGTCATGCTGCCGCACGTCATCGATCGGCCCCTCACAATGAGGCGGTTCCCCCGTGGCGCGAACGGACCTTCCTTCTACGAGCGCAACGCTCCAAGAGGCGCTCCCGAATGGGTCCAGCGCGTCACCATTCCGACCCAGGACGGTGGGAGCGACGACTACTGCCTCGTAAACAATCGGGCCACACTGGCGTGGCTCGCCAATCTGATTGCCATCGAGTTCCACGTGCCGCTCTGGCGCGTCCCCAAGACCGGCAAGCTCCCCGGAAGACCCGATCACATGATGTTCGACCTCGACCCCGGGGACGGCGCAACGATCCTCGAGTGCTGCGAGGTAGCTCGCTACGTTCGGGACGCACTGAGCGACCGGGGTTTCTCGAGTGTGCCCAAGACGAGCGGCAAGAAGGGCCTGCACGTCTACGCGCCGCTGGCGGGCCGACCGACGTGGGACAAGGTGCACAACCAAGCCCAACAGATTGCCATTGAACTCGAGCAGGCCCACCCCGGCGTGATCGTCTCGAACATGCGCAAGAGCCTGCGGAGAGGAAAAGTCCTCGTCGACTGGAGCCAGAACAACTCGAGCAAAAGTTCGGTCGCGGTGTACTCGATGCGAGCCGGTCCCGAGCCCAGCGTGTCGACTCCCGTTACGTGGGAGGAGGTGGCGCGATGCGCCAAGAGGGGGGATCCGAATCTCCTCCGCTTCGACCCCGAGCATGTACTGGCTCGAGTCCGGCGCCGCGGCGACCTCTTCGCAACGGTGTAAAGAAGCGCGCTTGTCCTCTCTAGCCGCTCAGGGTCAACGCGCTGCCAGTGCTCATCGTGGCCGCTACTGGCAAGAATTCGTTCGCGCGAAGGGGTCGAGGGCGACGCTGAAAGCGACGTTCGCCGTAAGCCGCGGCACCCTACAATCGTCCTTATGCGAGCTGACCGACACGTGCGACGGACGCTCCAGCGGATCGGACCACTCGTGGCGGTCGCCACCTGCGCTTGGCTCGTCCCCGCTCAGGCGGCCGCCCCTGGCGCCTCGGGCGCCCTCGAGTTCGACGCGCCTTCGGGACTAGCCGTGGGTGCCGGCCAGCTTTGGGTGACCAATCAGGCCGGTAACTCGGTGACTGAAATCGATCCCTCCAGCGGCACGTGGGTCGCGAGCTTCACGCGTTCGGGCGGCTACCGATTCAATCAACCCACTTCGATCACCGATGACGGCCCGTATCTGTTTGTCGCCAACGCCAGCGGATCGGTGACGGAAATGCGCGCCAGCAACGGCACCCTCGTACGGGTGATTGCCGGCTCTCGCTTCGGCTTCGTCGATCCCCTCGCCATCGCCACGGCGGGCAACCTCGTCATCGTGCTCAACGCCGGTGACCCCGCTGCCTCGAAGCCAGTGGCCGGATCGATTACCGAAGTGAACGTTCGCACCGGAGCCCTCGTTCGCAGGATCTCGGGAGCCTCGTTCGCCTTCGACGATCCGGTGGCGCTCGCCGTCTCTGGTGCCGACGCCTACGTCGCCGATCAAGCCAACAACTCGGTCACCGAAGTGAACATCACCAACGGCTCGCGCGTGCGCGTCATCGCCCAACAGGGCCTTGACGCCCCGGACGGTCTCGCGGTGCAGGACGGCAACCTCTGGGTGGCCGACGGCGCGAGCAACTCGGCCACCGAGATCGCGGCAGCTACCGGCACGGTGATGACCACCGAAACGAACTCCGACGGCGCCTACGGGTTCGGCCAGCCTTCGACGGTCGTGGGTTTTGACGGTGACGTCTTCATCGCGAGCCCCTTCGGGACCAGTCCCATGGTGACCAAGGTCTCCGCTACGACCGGAACGCCAAGCTGGTACATGTGCAACACAAACGGCCCCTACTACTTCAGCCTGCTGTCCGCCTTCGCCATCACCGGCGACGACCTCTGGGTGGCCAGCCGCTCCGGGGCTAACAGTGAGACGCCCGGTGCGGCGACCGGTTCACTCACCGAACTTTCCACGACCGACGGTGCACTCATCACCACCCTGCCGGTCGGACCCTCGGGGTCCACAACCACGACGTCGACGACCACGACGACAACGCCCTAAGTGCCGCGGGCCGGTCGCGCCCCGCGACCGGCTGAGAACCACTTTGGATGCGCGTGGGCCCGTTCTACTCTCCCGTAGCGCCGTCCACAGACTCTCGCAGGAGATCGGCGTGGCCGTTGTGACGCGCGTACTCCTCGATCATGTGGGTCAGGACCCATCGCAGGCTCGGTGCGCGTCCATCAGGGAACTTTCGGTCGGTCGGTCGCGACAGGCCCCCGTGACCTAACGCTTCCGCCACCGACGAGCGAGATCGGGCCACGGCCTCCTGCCAGAGCGCCACCAGCTCTTCGGGGGTGTCGCTGCTGGCCGTTCGCCACTCCCAGTCGGGATCGGCGTCCCAGTCGACGGTGTCGAACGGCGCCATCGGGTCCCGTTCAAAGAGGCAGCGCGAGAACCACCAGTCCTCGACCGCCGCCAGGTGTTTCATGATCCCGCCGAGGGTCATCGTGGACGCCCCCACGGTGGCCCGCAGACCCACCGCGTCCAGCCCCGAGCATTTCCAGAGCAGGGTCGCGCGATGGTACTCGAGAAAGCCGACGAGCGTGGCGGCTTCATCGCCCGCTAGGGGTGGTTCGGGTCGCCCGTGCGCATCGAGTTCGGCCATGGCCAGCGAGTTTAGATGCGGATCAGCGAAGCACGATCTGCAATGCAGTGGACAGCCAACTGATGTCGTCCTTTGACGCGCGACTCCGTCGAAAGCGACCGTCTCCCCCAGTTAGGCTTCCCCGCGTGAAAGACCCCGTCGTGCCTCGACTGCGCCAAGTCGTATTCGACTCGACGCATCCCCGCGCTAGCGCAGAGTTCTGGCGCCAACTGCTCGGACTTACCTATCGAGAGGGCGACGAACCGCCGGTCCCCGGCGACGACGACCCCGCCGGGCGTGATTGGCTTAACCTACAGACCCCTAACGAACAGCCCTGCCTCGCCTTTCAGGGGGTCGAGGAGCTTCCGGCGTCGACGTGGCCACTTCGTGGAGTTGCCCAGCAGTTGCACCTGGACCTCGCCGTGGGTGACGTCGACGAGCTGGACGCCGTCCATACGAGAGTGGTGGCGCTGGGTGGCCAGCTGCAGCTCGATCGCGCAGACTCCATCGAAGAGCCGCTGCGCGTGTACTCGGACCTCGATGGACATCCCTTCTGCGTTTTCGTGGTTCGTGAACTCTGACCTTCGGAAGCTCCGCACTCGTCACGACGGGCGAGCACAACGCCTACGCCCCAACCGACGACCGCCACGCGTGACACTGGTCGCCGTCGGCGCTGAACATTCACTCGAGAATGACTCTTCTAGCCGCTACTTGTCGTGACCGAGGTGCCACTTTCCGCACGTGTCACACCGATAGACGTTCATCGGCACTTCGTCGCGACTCGTGGACAGTTGAGCCCGCTGGACGGCTTCGTCACGGGTTTCATAGCCCTTCTTGGGCTGGCCAATCGAAGTCGTATGCGCGTGCGGGCCGCGGCGTAACGAAGTGCCGGACCCTCGTCGTCGGTCGCCGTATCGACCGGACAAACGAAGAACGAGAAGTATCAACGCCACTGCGACGACGAGTACTGCGAATGTACTCATGCCTAGTCACCGGTCCGGCGTCGACCTAGCAAGGTCGTCCGCGATGCCGGCGCCTTCATCGTTTCACGACTCAGCGTCACCGACCAGGACGTCGAGATCGCGCTCGGCGAATTGCCGGTGAAGCCACTCCTCGTTGAGGACGACTCGCAAGCACTGGCGCACCGAGAAACTCTTTGGCGGCGGCCACCCGGGACCCTCCACCGGTTCGGTGAACCGAGCCAGGGACTCGTCGGTCAGTCGGCTGATCACGTCCCGCACGCCGTCCATCCGATCCCGGCGTAGCGCTAGCACCTCGTCCAAAGAAGGGCGGACCTCGCGATCTCGCGGGACGCCTGGGGTGTCGGCCATACCGTCCCACGGAAGGTCGAGGGGGCTCCACGGCGAAGCGTCGCCAAGAATGGCTCGCCGCACCCACGCGTTCGTGGCGAACACCAAGTGGCGCAGGGTCTCGATGAACGACCACTCTCCGTTCACGGACTGATGAAGGAGCCCGGGGTCGAGACCCCGGGCTCGCTCAACCAACTCGCTCCAACGATGTTCGATGATGCCCCAGGCGTTCTGGAATCCCTCGGCATCGGTGGGGCGCATCTTGACTCGGTCGGGGTCGCGACGGTCAAGCTCGGCTTCGACGAAGGGCGCGACGTCAACGCCGTTGATAACAAGGTTCTGCATGTCGCCCGTTATCGTCACATCGATCAGGTCGACGGCCCGCATTTCTACGCCGGTCAAATCGCACTCGCGGAATCGCGCACGGGTGAGGTCAGTGTTGTTGAACTCGGCGTCTGTCAGATCGACGAACTTGAAATGCGAGCCGCGCAGGTCATCGCCGGTCAAGTCGCCCACATCTGAACGATAGTCAGCGCCGGTGACACGCGTTCTAGTGCAGCTTGCCCCGAACGTAGTCCGCGATCCACGCACTCCAATGTCCGAAGAGTAGAGCCCGCCGCGTCTCAAAGTGAGCCGAAACGGATCCGCGATCAATCCCGCATTCGTTCGAGAGCGGGGCAAACTCTGCAGCGTCGACTCACGCGGGGTCAACCACTCTGCTCATGATCCACGCGTGCTTGCCAACCTGGCGGCCGCGAGTGAACCCGTACTGCTCAAAGAGTTCGACCGTCGCACTGAAGAGGAAGCGACCCGGCGCGTCGCGGCCAACGGTCACCTCGGGGATGGCCTCGACAAGGCCACCACCGGCCCGGGCGATCAGATCGAGCGCACCTTCCAGCGCCGCGCGAGCTACGCCTCGTCCGCGATGGCGCTTGTCAACGTAGAAGCAGGTGATCCGCCAATCCGGAAGCGGCGGGGCGTCCTTGTCGTACTCACGCCGGTGCTTGATGCCCGAGAGCTCCTCGGGACTGCCGTACTGGCACCACCCCTGCGCGATCCCTTCCTCGTCAAAGACGAGCGCCGCGTGGGCACGCCCCGTCCTCACGCGGTCCTCCTTCACCTCGCGATAGCTGCGCTCTCTCTGCCCGGCCTCGGGGTGATAACCAATGCACCAGCATCCCCCGAAGATGCCATTGTTGCGCTCGACCAGCTCCGCGAAGGCATCCCAGGTGGTTCCGTCCAAGGGTCGAATCGAGTACGACATCGTCGGGTCCCTTCTGAGACGATCGAGCTGGCACCACAACTCTATGAGTCTGCTCCGGCGCGTTCGCACCATTCTTTCCATCACGGAACCGCAACCGGACGTATGTGGCTGCTAGGCCGAAACGTTCCTCGTCAGACGGTCAGGTCCTTGTCCTCCATCTCCCAGGAGTGATCGAGCGTGTGATATGCGGTGTGTCGGACCAGGAACCGCAACGGCCAGGTTCGCGCCATCCTGTTCTCGGAGTGGAACACCCGAATCGCCGAGCAGTACTCGTCGCGATACGCCTTGAGGCCCTTGGCATCGGCAACGACCACACCCTCCCGGCTTTGCATCCCGACCTTCTTCGCCCAATCTTGCTCGACCCCGAGGGTGTGAAGTACGATGCGGTCTCGGTCGCGCCCTCCCCCTCGCGGGCCCCTCGCCATCTCAGCCGAGACGCGCCCGCGGACACCGTCGAAAAACCTCCAGCACGCCTGCATCAGGCTCAGTTCGTGTTCCAACTCAGTCTTCGACATGCCTGCTCGATCGATGCTCGAAAGCGCGAACGAGATCCCCCAGAAGTCGGTTGAGCCGGTGCCCAGGTACTGCTCCACGACGTCAACGCCCGTGATCGCCGAGAACTCTTGTTCCTTGCCAGCCAGCTTCGCCACCTTTGCGTAGCGTGGCAGATAGCTCTGCAACCTATCGATTGCGGCCCCTTCCGTTGTCGCGCCACGCTCCAAACCGGGCCAGTCCGGAGCTACCGCGACAACCTTCTTCTCCCTTGGTCCGGTTTCCACCACCACCCGAAGCGTGTGATCCACTTACTGCCTCCAGTCCGAAGGTTCCAGACTTTGGGATTTCAACACGTCGTCACCGCACGGGGACCTTCCCACATGGACCGCGCAACCGTTGGGATACTTGCCCTTGACTCAAGATCGGTAAACCTTCGGCCCAGTCATCTGGTCGGGCGGAAGACTCCAGGTCTACGGTCAGCTCGACCGAATCTCCTTCATCAAATTTCCGAATGATTCTTCCCCAGTAGTGCTCCACATCTCCAGAGCGGGTGGAGCCATCGATTTGAGCATGTGAGCGCGCTGCTCGCTAGTCATCTGTTCGCGTACGAGGCCGATAATGAGCCAGCGACGCCCCGTGAAGCGTGACATCGCGTAGCCGGGCATGGCACCCCACTCCTCTTCCGTGACGTACTCGGCCGCCAGGGGAAGAATCTCGGACTCCTCCTCGTCGAGATGAGCCCCGAGAGTGGCCCCGAGCTCGCCCAGGGAGTCGATGAACTGGCTTCGCGACTCGTCAGTCCCGCCGGACGCCCAATCCTGCAGGAACGCTTCACTGGCCTCGAGTGACTCTTTGACCTGCGAGTGTTGACTCTCCATGAGCGCTACGAGTTCCGTCACCTGCGGACTTCGCTCGATCAGCAACGGCCACAGGAGCGTGTCCTCGGCCTCATGATGAAGATGGAGAAATCCGAGAATGTCGTCGTAGTACGCACCAATCACCGCTCGACGCGCGTTGTCCAGCTTGTCGACGTTACCGACGAGATGCCGTCCGTCAGAACAAGCGTTTCGAAAGACCTTGTGGATCGCGAGCATATCGGTCGTGTCCGCACGAGCCTCTTGAGATCCAACCATGAATTTACCTCCTCGTTCATGTCCATTGTCGCGCCGATGTGATCTCGCCGCAAATGGAATCCCTGATCTAGTAGGCACGCCAGGCGCCGCCGTCCTCGCTGACATCAGCGAACTACTCAGCCCGAAGAACCAGGGCTGTCGGAGTACGCGCCGCGATGCGCCCGGGGACGGCCGCGACAACGTTTGCAAAGACGAGAGCCCCCGCGCCGATGAGAACGAGGGACGGAATCGGTACGGTAGGAGAAGGCACCGCATTGATGCTGCGGGCGAATAGTATCCACAGCTCGCGTCCAATGACGACACCGAGCGGTATACCCGCGACGACACCAACGACGGCCGCCACCGTCGCTTGCCAGGCGATCGCGGACGCGAGTTGGCGCTGAGCAAAGCCGAGCGCCTTTAGTAACGCCAAGTCCCGCCGCCGTCGCCGCACCGAGGCACCAAGGGTGACGCCGAGGGCGGCAATCGCTCCAACGGCGAGGCTGGCGGCGAAGACCGTGGGAGTTGTCCCGATCGAACGGAAGTTGACGATCTCGATGGGGCGCAGCACGGCAGTCACGCCGCCCGCATTACCGCTGTCCGCCGGTATCGCGTTGACTTCTCTATTCACCGTTTCCAGTGACCGGTACGCCGCCGCGGGCTCGACGCCGGCTCGAATGCGAATGAGGATCGCGTTGGGTCCCGGTATTATGGAGTCCTGAATGTTCAGTAGTGACGCGGGAAAATCGCTCGTTGAGGCCAGCGCTCCCATTCCCATGCCGACGCCGCTGCTGAGCGCGGGCATTGTCGCAGTGCCGACGACAAGCAACTTCGTTGGTTTAGTGATCCCGTTGTCAAAGGTGACGGTATCGCCCACTCGCTTATTGAGCTGCGCCAACGTCGTTGATCCGAGAACAATCTCATTGGCCGCCTCGAGCCCGTGTCCGGAGAGTAGCGGTGGCGCAACGTGAGCGCCAGGCCGTTGAGCCAGCACCGCTACTGGTTGACCATCGAGCTTGGCTTGGGTGAAGGAAACGCCCGACCACGCTTGAATATCACGATCCTGATTCAATATTGTGGCCGTCTGATGGGCGGGTAGGTCCTCGGCACCAGCGAAGCTCGACAGCATCGCGTAGTTCCAGTTCCATCCGTAGAGAGAGGGTTGAGATACGAGGCCGTCGAGACTGGCCCCGAACGTCACCGTCGTTACCAGAACGGTCACGGCAAGGACCGCACCCAAAATTGCCGATCGAACGGGCGTCGCGTTTCGACCCCTCCCGGGTTCGATCGCGAACCGTACGCCGACCACGGCCGAAATCGGAAGGCCCGAGTTGGCGGCCGAGCGCACAAGGCGCGGCTCAAGCCTCCACGATTGCGAAAAACTCCTCGAGGCAATCCGGCGCACGGTTCGGCTGGCCAAAAATACCGCGATCGAACCTAAGACCAGCACAATGACAAGGAAGCCAAACCCCAGTACCGTCCAGTCAAAAGCGACGCCGGCGTGTGGATAGAACGGTCGAACAGGCCCCAGTGGAGCAAGTGGAGATAGGCCGATAGCAATCACGACCGCGACAAGGGCGCCCACGAGCACCGGTCCCAGAACTCCGACCAACTGGTCGCCGAGCATCATGGATCGACTGGCACCGAGTGCTCGCAGCCTCTCGATCTCTTCGACTCCAACCTGAACGATGCGCCCGATGATCAAAGCGGAGATCAACAACACAGCGAGGCCGGCGATACCACCAAACACCGCCAGTGCGACGGCCTCGGGCTCGATCGCCTGCTGGACCGCGGGCACGAAACTCGAGTTGATTTCTTCTCCGAACTGTTCCGCGTTGGGATCGATTCGATTCACCTCCGCAAGAACTCGTTTCGCGTTGCGATCTCCACCGATCAGTTGCAACGAGGTTTCGGTCCCGGTGGCGCACTTGGGCGCGAGCACCCGCGTCAGGGCAGGCGAAAAGAGTACCTCCGCCGACCCGAGAGCGTCGATGTCACTCTCGACAACCGCTTGCGCGGGGAAGACCTCACCGACCATTCTTATTTTTTCCACCAAGAATGGTTTTCCCAAAGATGCGTAGCTTGTCGCGGACTGCGTCTGGGCGTCGGTGTAGAAGGGCACCTGTATAACCGAACCGACGTGGAGGCCCATCTCGTTGGCCGCCTGAACGTTCATGACCGCCTCGCCAATCCGTTTCGGATTGGCGAGACGGCCCTTTACGAGGGTCACGCGATCGATGGAAGAAAACTCCCCATTCAAACTGCCCAAGATTGTTGGAGGGGCTTCACCGGGAAGAACGTGGGAATGAAGACCCTTTACGGCGCTGAGGTTGATGTTGCCGTCGAAGATGAGGGCAGTGGTTGATCGCCGGACCAAGGGCAAGTGCGCAATCTCCTTGGCCAATTTGGGGTCGTAACCGGTCATAACATGCAGCGCCGGGTCGTCGTACGTGCTTAAAATTTCGAGAACTGAGGGGTTAGTACTCGCCAGGTAGGTAGGAAAAGATGTCTCGGTACGCTGAGCACCGGCGACTGAAGCGAGAGCCAAGCCGCCGACCGACCCGATCAAAACAATCACACTCAAATAGCCGGTCCAACGCCGGCGAAAGCTAGTACGGAATCGATACCAGGCGAACCGGAGGGTTTGACTCATTCCATCAATTACCTCCAAGAACGCTTCGTCTCGCGTATGTTCGTCAAAGTCTCGTCCGATTGAATACACGATGAAGGATAGGCAGCCTCACGCGTCCCTCTCGTGGTAACACCACTCATGGTTCCTGCCCGGTCTCAATCCCTCTCGTTGTGGCAGACCTTCCATTCCTCTTGACTCGACGCGAAGGAACGGAAGCCAATTGTTGGAGACGGAGACGTCGCATTGGCATCGAGCCAGAGCAGATGTCGGCAATCGCCGACCAGTGGCTGGCACCATTGGAAAGCTCGACCGGCCTCTAAGTCTTGGCGCGAAATGTAGAGGGCTCACGGGAAACCGGGATTTGAATCGCGCCAGGATTGTCGAGACTTCAGATTCGAACGCAGTGAACTCAGTTTAGCTAGCAGGATTGCCGTTAACGGATTCGCGGATAGGCAGGTCCCGGCAACAACACTCTTGGTTGTGACAGGTGGCGATGCGAACTCCGCGATCGACGAGACAGCCGCACTCAGCGCAAGAGATCTCCACGCCTCGGAGATTAGCGCGAGACTCGACTCGGCATGATCGTCGCGCCTCACCGCAACCTCTCAGGGTGAGACCGTGTTCATGCTCGTCGAAGTGTGACTAGGGATGAAAGATTGCGGTGAGCGCCGTCGCCGCCGAAGTTGGACCCGTGACTAGAAAGATGTTCCCGTCCTCATCGTGAGCCAAGTACTCATTCAACTCTTTCAGCGTCCCAACGTAGAAAGTGGGAGCAAGAGTCAGGAGGATGATTTTGGCGCCCATGCGAAGACTCACGGTCTCCGGGGTCGCATGCGCCTGAAACTGAAAATCATCGAGACCACCACAGTGGAGCGTGACAACGTGGCCGGTCACCGTCGCCGGCTGCGCTCCACCTCCGTATCTCAAGTAATCAACTTCGATGAAGCGGAACCTTGCGCCTTTCGCGCAGATGTTCGGGATGGCGGCAGTCGGAACGGTAGGCGGTACCGCACCCCGCGAAAGATGCGAACTTGTGCCGCCCCAGGACAGTGCAAAGCCCTCGATCACAACAACTATCGCAATGGCGAGGGCGATAGACCAAACCAACCGAGGCTTGAGCAACGCCCGAGGTCCGCTGAATCCTGCAGGTCTCGGATTCGCGGCGACCGGCAACTGGCTTACCGCTCGGGCCAGGCTTGAGCGATGCGTACGCTCAAGAGTCGCTCAACGAGCGACTTGGGCAAGGGCGCGTCGATTGGAAACTGGAGCGCTCCCTCGGACGACTTATAGTCAGCGACCTCTATGTTGAGCGCCGGCAATACGGATCCGCTGTGCGGTAGGTAGCTCAAGTGCGCTTTGAAGGCGGCGAACCCGGCGATAACTCTGCCGTTCAACCGGAAGGCGGGCACTCCATAGGAGATACCCTCTTCAGCTTCCGGGACAGTTTTGAGGATCGTCTGGCGCAATTGCTGCAGGGTAGATCGCTTCGGCTCGTCGAGTCTCGCCAGGTAGTCGTCAATTTCCTTGCTGGACATCTACGCGATTCTCGACCCGCCCGTCGCTAATGTCAAGTGACCCTACGTCGACCCGCACGCATCGCCGAATGTCCTGCTTGTCTCATCGAACGAGTTGATTCGAGCACTTCACCGGTAGATGAGCACCTAGCGTTCAAGCGAGGCGGCGGTGTCAGAACTCCTCTGACATTCCTTGGTGCCGAAACCCGACGTAACAGGTCTGCCTTCAGGCACTCGCGATATCCTCGGCAACCGCGTACCGGTTCGACATCGTATCGGCGAACCCGACGTTGGACTAGAACTCCCCTGGAAACCCTTTGGCGTTCGCAATCGTCACGGTCGGCTCGCCTTGCGCCCCCATCTCGCCCATCAGGGCCAGGAGGGCTGGGTCTGAGAAGAATTGCTGGAAATGCTCGGCGTTGTCCCAGTGGTCTACAGCCACGATCTGCCCATCCCCTACCCCAAAGTGGTGACTAGTACAGCCAGCAGCCTTGGCACCTTCGGACATTTCCGTAAACCGCGCACCGTTGGCGGCCGTGAACGCCTCGAACTTCGCCGCATCTGCGGGAACCGTAATGACGATCAACACACCCATTCACACCTTCTCGAATTGAGCGGCCGCACGAACCTTCGAGCGACCGTGGCGAAGCATAGCCACGTTTTCGACGCCTGGCAGGGCCGATGGGACGCCCAATTTCATGTGCTGCCTGTCAGGACCCTCCCGAGTCGTCGAGATTGCGCGGAGCTCCGATTCGGTCACTCTCATTTGGATCAGGGACGTGTGGCCCAAGAACTCAGACTGGAAGGCTCGGGACATTCAATCCAACGCAGACTGCCGTGACTCCCTTGGCCCAGTAGGCGGAAACCCACTCCGTCTGCCATTCGTAGACAGCAACCTCACTGCGTGAGTTATGGTTCACACCTGAGGATCTAGCAAGGAGCAAGGCCATGCGCTTCATACAGTTCATCGAGTTCGAAACAAACGACATTGATGCCTATTCTGCAGAAATGGACCGCTGGAGGGAGGAATCCGCCGAATGGCGAACCGCCACGCGTGCCACACTCTGTGCCGATCGCGACAAGCCAGGATCCTACGTTCAAATCGTCGAATTTCCTTCCTACGAGGCGGCCATGGCAAATTCGAACGATCCGAGAACGACAGCCTTCGTGGCGCGGGCGGCGGCACTCTTCGCCGAAGGACCCAGTTTTCGAAATCTCGACGAAATAAAGGTCAGCGAACTCTAATTTGTGCCTTCGTGGTGAGTGCCGAGTCTTGATCGTTCGCCTGACCCGAATATCGAAGTGACTCTCTGAGCCACGCGTTCGCATTGTCGCCGAGCCGACTCGGCAGCTCAGAAAACCAACACCGACGGCCGATTGCCAGAAGCCGCGGAGTTGCTGCGGTGGACGCGTAGAAAAGGGCGCAATGCTGTCGCGAGTTAGGAAGGACGGACTCGAGTAGGCAGCTTTGAAGCCCTCATCGGCCCCGGCGGCGCCTCGTGGATCCTTTGATTGACTAGATGTCTCTCGAATGGCCGCTAGGTCCCACTTATGATCGACGCAAAACGCTCCGAGGCGCTCGTGTGAAGACGCCCCCGTTCTTGAAGTTCAAGCAAGCACTGCGATTCAACTCAAGTTGACCTGGCGTCCTACCAGATCACGTTTCGGTGACCGGGTCCGATACTTCCATCACGGGAACTCCAGAGGGTAGTAACACCAAGCCAGTGAGGGCGGCTACCCTCCTCCACGATTGGCATCCAAGTCGTTAGACATTAGAGAATGCACGATGCTGCGCACCGTCCTTTAATGACACTGTGACGTGAGCAGCGTCCTTCGGGTTGCCCGGTATCGCCTTAGGGCGACCTTCCACGACAGGTGGGGGGGGTATCTCACCATCGCATTGTTGACGGCGTTGCTCGGCGGTCTGGCGATGGGAGCAGTCGCTGGTGCCCGACGCACCCAGTCATCTTTTCCCACCCTTCTCGCGCAAACCAACACCTCAAACATCTCCGGCCTCACCGGCATCTACAACCCCGCCATTGGACAAAGAGACGGCTACGATCCCGCACTCATTCGAGCCATCTCTCAACTTCCCTACGTCAAGGACGTGCGCAGCCTGGTCGAGATGAATCTCCTTCCACTGAATTCGAAAGGCGGCCCACTACTCGCGGCGACGGGCCAGGCGATGGATGGAAGCGTGAATGGTGAAGGGTTCAACCAGGATCGGGTCATCATCACCGACGGAAGATTAGCGAACCCTCGGCGAGCAAATGAGTTCGTGATGGACTCGGCTACCGCCAGAATCCTCGGATTCCATCTTGGCGAAGTAGTTACGTTCAACGCCTATTCCAACGCACAAACGGCGCTCTTAGAGGCTCAGGGACCACAGAAGCTGTTCAAGAAGGTGCGTCCATACTTAAGCATCAAAGTCAAACTGGTCGGCGTCGGCGCAATCCAGGCCACGAACCTCATGCAAGACCAAGTTGATACCGGCAACTCGTCGATCGTGCTCTTCACACCAAAGCTCACCGATCGACTTCTTCGGTGCTGCATTAATACGAGCTTGAGCTCGCTTCAACTAAGAGGGGGCGGCCTCCATCAAGCAACGGTCGAGGGCGAGGTGGCGCGCGTCCTCCCTAAGGGCTTGCCCGTAGAATTCTTCGAATTGTCTGGCATAGAAGCCAAGGCCGAGCAAACGATCAAGCCGGAGTCCATTGCACTCGGTGTGTTCGGACTAATCGCCGCACTGGCCGCGTTGATCATCGTCAGCCAGGTGATCACCCGGCGGCTGCGCTTTGGCGCCATCGATGGCGCCGTGCTACGAGCGTTGGGATCCGATCCGACCACGACCGTCGTTGAAGGGCTGATGGGCATTGTCGGCGCGGTGATCGTTGGTTCCTTGCTGGCTGAGATCGTGGCCGTCGGACTTTCACCGTTGGCTTTGCTCGGCCCCATCCGCCCCTACATTCCAAACGGGGTCAATTTCGACTGGACAGTCCTCGGCTTCGGGTTCGCGGTCATGGTGGTGGGGCTGGGGTCAGTTGCGGTCTTAGGAGCTCTGCGAATGGTTCCGCGGCGCTCACCGACTCGAGACAACCGAATCAGCGCCCATCGATCGGGCGTGGCTCAAGCAGCGGCTTCCGCCAACTTCCCGGTGTCGGCCGTCACCGGGATCCGGCTAGCCCTCGAACCGGGCGTTGGACGAAACAAAGTGCCGGTGCGCTCCGCCATTCTGGGCGCTGCCATCGCCGTGATCATTGTGATCTCCACCACTATCTTTGGCACAAGCCTGCACAACCTGGTCTCCAAGCCAGCCCTCTACGGATGGACCTGGACTTACGAGATGAACGGTGGCGGAGGAGTGGGTGACATCCCCGCGGCACCGGTGGCGAAGTTGCTCGACGAGGATCGATACGTCGCGGCATGGGCGGGTGTGTACTTCGGAGTGCTCCAGATCGATGGCCAGAGCGTCCCGGTCATGGGGGGCGACCCTGGTGCCACGGTAAGCCCGCCGATCTTGTTAGGACACGAGTTCAATGCTTCCAACCAGATCGTTCTCGGTGCCGCCACGCTCGCCCAGCTCCACAAGAAGATTGGCGACACGGTGGAAGTTCGAAGCTCTGGCACTGCCGCAACCCGGCTTCGGATCGTGGGTACCGCCACGATGCCCACCATCGGAGATTCCGGATCTACTCATCTCGAAATGGGTAGCGGGGCGCTGCTCTCCTACAAACTCATTCCGGCGGGTGAGAGGAATCTGTATGACCTGCCGCCAGGTCCGAACGCCATTCTCATTCGAGTGAAACTGGGGATAAATCACGCGGAGGCCCGTAGATCCATCAACGCCATCGTCGCCAAACTGGGCGGAGGATCGAACGGCGGGGCGGTGATGGGTGTGCAGCGCCCGGCCCAGATCATCAACTACGGCAACCTCGGCTCGACGCCAACCGTGCTTGGTGCTGCCCTCGCCATCGGTGCGGTCGTCGCGTTAGGACTGACGCTGGTCGCCTCGGTCCGCCGCCGCAGACGTGACTTGGCCTTGCTGAAGGTACTCGGCTTCACCAGACGTCAAATGGCTTCTGCCATCGCGTGGCAATCCGGCATCGCCGTAGGCATTGGCACAGTCGTGGGGGTACCCCTGGGCATCATTCTCGGTCGCCTCCTCTGGGATCTCTTCGCCCGAGAAATTAACGCGGTGCCACAGCCCACCGTACCGGTAGCTTCGGTAGTCCTCGTCGTTGTGGGAGGTCTCGTGCTCGCGAATATCATCGCTGCTATCCCAGGTCGCATCGCGGCACAGACTCCAACCGCGCTACTGATGCGCGCGGAGTGAGGCGCAATTACCGAACTGTGATTTGCTTGCGTCGGATTCGTTCGCCCGGTGCTCCACCCCCTTTCTAATCGGGTTAACGTTGCGCGGCTGAACTCGCGCGACGGGTCTGCCGCCAAGCATCGGCGAGTTGCCGATTGAGTCGACCCGGTGTCAGGGGCCGGCCGAGACAGGCCCGCAACCTTGCGTCGGCGGTGAGTTAGATGATTCGAGCTCGTGCGAAGGGCCTGACGTCATGGTCCCGCCGCCACGCTGGCGGGTGACCATCCGACATGAAAGACCGGCCTCGCACCATTCGGCGCCTGGCGAAGCTGGCCCTTACGCCTCCGACAGAGGCACCGTCTCAGGAAGGCGGCGCGAAGAACTCCAACGCGATGTTGTCCGGATCCCGGAAGGAAAGTCCCGAACCATAACCTGCATCGACAATTCCACCGTTCTCTATTCCCAGTTCGTCCAGCCGGTCCTTCCACTGTTCAAGCGCAGTCCGATCGGCACACGCGAATGCCACGTGGTCTAAGCCAACTTGCCGTTCATCGAAGCTTGAACCGCCGGTGGCATCGGAAAACTGGTGGAGACCGAAGAGGGTCTGGCCGCCCAGCAGCCACACGACGTGGCGAAAGGGACCCGTGTCTTCATCAAGGACCGGCTTCGCGTCAAACAGTCGCTCATACCACGGCGAGCTCGTCCTTAGGTCGCTGACCGTCACAGCGACATGGGCGATCGTTGGAAACTCGGGCACATCGACCTCCTGTGTGTTTTTAGCGGAGCCTATGCCACCCACGAGCGGCGCGCTCGTAGAACTTGCCATCCCTATCCGACTGAGGCCGGTATTGATCCCCGAAGCTGTCGCTTGGCTACCAGACTCTGGTAGCGAAGTAACCAAGCCGACCCGGTGTCGGAGACCCGATGTGACAAGAGTGCAGCCTTGCACTGGCGACTAGTCGGCTGAGATCGGCCGGCGTCGAAGTGTTGACCTGGGTGGAATGCGATCTCGCACTCGAGGCTGGCAGCCTCATTCGAGTTGGTTGGAGCTTTCCCTATCGAAAGTCAACGAACGACTGAAGCGATTCGCCATCGATATCCTTGGCACCGTGACGCATCTTCTCCAAGTAGAGGGGCTCTGCCGTCGCTTTGGCACACTAACGGCTCTCGATAATCTCACTTTCGATGTTCCCTCTGGGCAGGTAGTGGGCTTTCTCGGACCCAATGGTGCGGGCAAGACCACCACGATGAGAGCGATCTTTGGTCTCACGGATCTTGACGCCGGCGAAATCAAGTGGAACGGTTCAGTCGTAGGTCAGACCGAGAGGCGTCGCTTCGGCTACATGCCCGAAGAGCGCGGTCTCTATCCGGGCATGCTCGTCGGCGAGCAACTTCAGTATCTGGGCAGACTGCACGGAATGACCAGAGACGACGCTTCGACGGCGTCGATTTCGTGGTTAGGACGCTTGGGCGTCGCCGACCGCGCGGACAGCAAGGTGGAGTCCCTCTCTCATGGCAATCAACAGCGCGTTCAAATGGCCGCCGCGCTGCTGCACGGACCTGAGGTACTGGTCTTGGACGAACCGCTCGCCGGGCTGGACCCCTCGGGAATCGACGCCATTGGCGAAATACTTACCGAGCAGGCTCGTTCAGGTTGCTGCGTGATCTTCTCTAGTCATCAGCTGGACCAGGTCGAGGATCTCTGCGAGTCAGTCGTGATCATCGACAAGGGTCATTTAGTGGTGACGGGCCGCGTGGACGACTTGGCCACCAGTGGACCGCGTCGCCTAGTCGTGCGAGTCGAAGGGGACCGAAGCGCCACGTGGGCCAAAGGTATCGACGGAGTCACGGTCTCCGAGGTGACTGGGGGCGAAGCACGACTTGTACTTGACCCCAGTGTTGACAGCGATTTAGTTCTGCAACTGGCCCGCAGGGCCGGCCGCGTGACTGAATTCGTATTCCAGCGTCGCCGCCTCTCCGAGCTATTCCGGGACACGGTGAAGTGAATTTCGTCATCATTGCCGTCGTCGTGGTCGTCGCTGTGACGTTGCGGATCCTACGACATCGACGGCGCCACTCCACTGGATCACGTTCGACCCATTCGGGGCCGACTTCAATCAACAGCGACATCGGTTTGATCGTTGTTCGAGAAGTGCGAGAGAGATTCCGTGGACGGGTCTTCAAGGTGGGGACATTGTTCATTCTGATTGTGGTAGCGGCCGCAATCGTCATTCCAACGCTGCATAACGGCAAGGCAAAGCCCCAGAATGTCGGAATCGTCGGAACGCTCTCATCCCCCCTGCGCGCAACGGTATTGAGCTCCGCTAAGAGCGTCGGCGTCACCGTGCACCTCCTGCCCGAAGCCGACGTCAAGAGCGCTAAATCCGAGCTTCAATCAGGTCGAATCAATGCAGTCATCGTCAACGGTGGGCAGCTCATTGTGAACAGCCCTCTCTCACCGACCGACTCTTCGCCTGGCGCTCAGCTGGTTCGTGCAGTTGCGGAGAATCTTGGCATCGCCGAGGCGTTTCAAGCGGCCCGCCTTTCGACGTCGCAGTCGGAAACGCTGATGTCCGCCAAGGCGCTACCGATAACGAGCGTGCAACCCGGCAAAGGAAAAGCCCTGGAAGCCACCTCCCTCATCGGCGCAATTCTCATTTTCGTAATGCTCTCCCAGTACAACACCTGGATTCTCCTCGGCGTTATGGAGGAGAAGTCGAGTCGGGTTATCGAGGTGCTGCTGTCCGCCGTACGACCGCTCCAACTCTTAACGGGCAAAGTGATGGGCATTGGTCTGGTGGCACTGGCTCAGGCCTCGCTGGTCGTCGCGTTCGCTCTCGTCCTGTCCAAATCAGTGGGTTCGCATCTGTTGCACGGCACCGGGCCACTCGTTGTCGTGAGCACCTTGGTCTGGCTCGTGCTTGGCTACGCCTTCTATTCCTGGGTCTACGCCGCCGCAGGATCCACGGTCGAGCGCCAGGATCAAGTCCAGAGTCTCGCACTTCCGTTGAGCCTCCCGATGATATTCGGCTACGTGGTGGCCCTCACGGGGGCCAGTTCCGGAAGCCCGAGCGCTTTGATGAGGGTGCTCGCGTACCTGCCTCCAACGGCGCCGTTTGAAATGCCGGTGCTGGTCGGATTCAGTGCAGTGACGTGGTGGGAGTTCCTCGCCTCGGCGATCATCAGCGTTCTTTGCACCGTCGGCGTCGCTCGGCTGGCAGCAACCATCTACCGCCGAGCCATACTTCGCACTGGCGGGCGAGTTCGTTTCCGTGAGCTCTTAGCGCGAACGGCCCGCTGAATCAGGTGGTTTCCGACATCGGCGTCACGTCGATCCAGTTCACAATTTTCTTGAGATCACTGCTCGATCCAGCGAGAGCGGTCTCTGGTTAGTCGAGATTCGAGCCAGAGTTCAATACCTCGTTCACAGGGTCACCGGCGCTCCAACGTTGAACGTTCGCCTCCGAGAGACCGG
>Ga0209415_10006369_pt1 | contig 21016 bp, 21 predicted proteins | sample PeaSoiSIISIP2007_FD_187696 | JGI IMG/M metagenome (GOLD analysis project Ga0209415, IMG submission 187696) | Peat soil microbial communities from Weissenstadt, Germany - SII-SIP-2007 (SPAdes) (version 2) | ecosystem: Environmental > Terrestrial > Soil > Wetlands > Peat | place: Germany...
AGGAGTCCGATGGACTCCACCGGAGTCCCGAAATCGGACCCGACGTCGTTTGTCGGGAAGCTCCGACATGATCTCCGCGGCGTAAGCGTTAGGTGGAAGGGCGGGGTTTTAACCCCGCCGTAAAATCGACGGCGCGTAGCGCCTTCCAATGCGCTGCCTCTATCGCAGCAAGTTTTCCTCTGGCAGCTTCTAATCGGCTGCCCGCCCGGTTTCCCGCTGGTAGTCGGCGAATTTCTTCCCGGCTTCCGCCAGCTCCTTCAGCAGCGGAGCAGGTTCCCACAGCATTCCGTGCTGCCGGTGAAATTCGCAGACGCGGTCGTAAACTTTCTTCAGCCCCACGGTGTCTGCGTACCACATCGGCCCGCCTCGATAGCCCGGGAACCCGTAGCCGTTGAGATAGATCGTATCGATATCTCCGGCGCGCAGCGCGTAGCCCTCTTCGAGAATCCGCGCGCCCTCGTTCACCAGCATATAGACTTCGCGATCGACGATCTCGTCCGTTGAAATTTTCCGCTGCGGGATGTTCTTCTCTGAGTTCCACTTCCGCACCAGCTCCGCAATTTCCGGATCGGGAGTAGCGTGCCGCTCCGCGTCGTATTTGTACCAGCCGGAGCCCGTCTTTTGCCCCAGCCGCCCCATCTCGACCATGCGATCCTCGACGTACGGCTGGCGCGCGCCGGGCTTTTCGAGGTGCCGGTATTCTTTGCGGATTCGATAGGCCACGTCGAGCCCGCCCAGATCGCCAACGGCCAGCGGCCCCATCGCCATGCCCCACTCGGTGAGCGCGCCATCGACCGCCTCGGGCGCCGCGCCCTCCTCCACCAGAAACTGCGCCTCGCGGATGTAGAGCAGAAACATCCGGTTGCCGACGAATCCGCGGCAGTTCCCCACCAGCACGGCGATCTTGCCGATCTTCTTCGCAAGCTGCATGCACGTGGCGATCACTTCCTTGCTGCTTTTCCTGCCGCGCACCAGCTCGAGCAGCCGCATCACGTTCGCCGGACTGAAGAAGTGCGTCCCGATCACCGCCTCGGGCCGCGACGTGGTCGCTGCAATGTCGTCGATATTGAGCGTCGAAGTGTTCGACGCCAGAATCGCGCCTCGCTTGCACACGCGGTCCAGCTCCGCGAACACTTCCTTCTTCAGCGGCATCGTCTCGAACACCGCCTCGATCACCAGGTCCGCGCTCGCGAATTCGCCGTAGCTGAGAGTCGTCTTGATCAGCTTCATCCGCTCGTTCACATACTCCGGCGTGAACCGCCCGCGCTTCACGGACGTTGCGTAGTTCTTCTCGATGGTCGTCATTCCGCGGTCGAGGGCCGCCTGATCCGCGTCCTTCAGCACCACCGGAATTCCGGCGTTGGCGAACACCATGGCGATTCCGCTTCCCATGGTTCCCGCGCCGACGATTGCCACCGAATTCACGGGAATCACCGGCGTCTCTTTCGGGATGTCGGGGATTTTCGCCACTTCGCGCTCGGCGAAAAACGCGTGGATCAGCGCCTTCGATTGGTCCGAGAAGAGGCACATGTCGAAGAGCCGCGCTTCCTCCTCGCAGCCTTTCTCAAACCCCAGCTTCGTCCCCGCCTCGATCGAGTCGATCGCCGCAAGCTGGCAGATCATGCCGCGGTACTTCTTGCGGGCGGCCTCGCGCGCTGCCGCGAGAATCGGCGCGTTCTGCTCGGGCGTGCCGAGTCGATCGTTGCGCTCGCGCGTCTTCGGCGCCGGTTTTCCGGCCACCTGCCGCGCGAACGCGACCGCACCTGCGAGCAAATCTCCTTCAATCAGCTTGTCGATGATTCCCAGCTCGAGTGCTTCCGAGGCCTTGATTGGCTTCCCTACCGTGCACAGCTCGATCGCCTTCGCGACGCCCGCGAGCCGAGGCAGGCGCTGCGTTCCGCCCGCGCCGGGAATAATTCCGAGATTCACTTCCGGCTGGCCGACCTTCGCGTCCGGAGAGGCCACGCGGTAATGGCACGCCTGCGCGACTTCGAGACCTCCGCCGAGCGCGTTCCCGTGAATCGCCACCACCACCGGCTTCGTGCAGTCCTCGATCTTCAAGAGCGTCGGAAGCAGCTTGATCCGCCCGCCTTTGCCGGAGGTCATCTGCACGAACATGTTGATGTCCGCGCCGGCGATGAACGTCTTGCCGCCGCCGATCAGCACCGCGGCCTTCACGCTCGGGTCTTGCTCGATCTCCGCGATGGCCTTTTCGATTCCCTGCGGCACGCCCGGGCTCAGCGCGTTTACCGGCGGATTGTCGATCGTGATGATGGCAACGTCATTGTCCTTGCTCAGTCGAACCAGTTCGCTCATGTGGGTCGCTTTCTCCGGGCGGGATAGTATTGCGTCTGTTCAGTTCCTTGCAATGTCTTTTAGGGCGTCAGACCTTTCGCGTCGTCTCGCCCTGAGCCCGCCGCAGGCGGGAAGGGTTGCGTCTCCGGTTTCGGGAGTCCGATGGAGTCCACCGGAGTCCTGAAATCGGACCCGACGTTTTCTGTCGGGAAGCTCCGACATAACCGACGGCGCGAAGCGCCAACCTACGGTACGTCCGGTGGAAGGGCGGGGCTTAAGCCCCGCCGTAAAATCGACGGCGCGAAGCGCCTTCCATTGCGCTGTCTCTATCGCAGCAAGTAGTCGAGCCGCGATGACGCCCCCAACCTCACAAAATCTGCGCCACGGGCGCGGAGCCCGGTAGATTCGCCACCGAGCTTGATGTCGCCTCGTGGGTCGCGGCTTTTTGCCCTGAGTCCGCCGCGGCGGACGAAGGGCAGCCGCGACATAAAATCGACGGCGCGCACTCCATTCCGGAAGGGCGGGGTTTCAACCCCGCCGTAAAACAATGTCGCGCGAAGCGCGGTCCTATGCGCTGTTTCTCTCGCAGCAAGTAGTCGAGCTCGAGCCGCGACGACCCTCTATCCTCACAGAATCTGCACTACGGGCGCGCCGGCCGTAAGGTTCACCACCGAAAGCCGCGCGGCCACATTGCGTGCCATCGCGTAGGTGCTCTTGCCTCCCGGCCCGTCCTCTCCGAGCGACGCCACCGGCTTCCCCGTGTCGCCTCCGATGCGAATCTGCGGATCGATCTCGATCTCGCCCAGAAACGGCAGCTCGAACATTTTCGCCAGCCGCACGCCTTCGCCGTGGCCGAAGAGATCGATCTTCCCGCCGCAGTGCGGGCACGCGAAATAGCTCATGTTTTCGACGACGCCCAGAATCTCGACGTTCACCTGGCGAAACATTTCCACGGCCTTGCGCACATCCGCCAGCGCGACCACCGACGGCGTCGTCACCAGCACCGCGCCGCTCACGGCGACCGTCTGAATCAGGCTCAGCTGTACGTCTCCCGTGCCGGGCGGCAAATCCACCACCAGATAGTCGAGCTGCCCCCAGCGCACGTTTCTCAGGAATTGCTGCATCACGCTGTGAAGCATCGGCCCGCGCCAGACCAGCGGCTTGTCCCCCGGATTCAACAGCCCCATCGAAATCATCTTCACGCCGTACGCCTGAATCGGGATGATCGTTTTCTCGTCGAGCATTTTCGGCTGCTCGGTCGTCCCGAGCATCACCGGGACATTCGGGCCGTACACGTCCGCGTCGAGCAGGCCCACCGTCGCGCCCATGTTTTTCAGCGCGATCGCCAGGTTCACGGCAACCGTCGTCTTGCCCACACCGCCTTTGCCGCTCGCCACCGCGATCAAATTCTTCACGCCCGGGATCGGCGCCTTGTCCGAAATCTTGCGGCCCTCGGGCACCGACCAATCGAATTTCAGATCGACCGCGCTCACGCCCGGCACCTTCGCCAGCGCCGCGCGCACATCTTTTTCAATCGTCTCGCGCAGCGGGCACGCGGGAGTCGTCAGCGTCACCAGCAGCGACACGTTTCCGCCGCTCACCTGAATGTTCTTCGCCATCCCGAGCGTGACGAGATCCTTGTGCAGCTCCGGATCCATCACGCCGCGCAACGCGTCCATCACCGCCGCTTCCGTGGGTCCGCTAGCCATCCGTTTCCTTTCGATTCACACGCTAAAATCAGCTCGTCGCTAATCCAATTAAGTTAACCATCATAGACTGCTCTCCGACGAGCGGCAACTTTCGAGGCAGGTAGGAGTGGGCCAATACGGTGACGAAGATTTTACCGTTGAACCGACCGAAACGGGTGCGCGCACCACAACATGACTGACGGTATCGCCGCGATCCGAAACCGCTTCATCACTTTAGTTTGATCGGCTCGAATTTCGGCGCCTGAACACCCAGAATTGCCCACGCTTCTTCCGCAGTCCGCACGACGTGCAGGTTTGGACGAGTCTCCTGCCCTTGCAATTCGAACATTCGCGCCATTCCGAAGATCTGAGCGGATGGCGCGATCACGAAGCGGGGCCGTTCCGGATGCGGCATCGCGGGCGGCAATTTCGCCAGCTCGCGAACCGTCTGGGGAGCTACCTCGAAAGAAGTCGCGGCGGAAAAATCGACAATTCCCGCGCGGGGTTGGAGCGATTCGAAATATTTTGCGGCGACCCGGTAATATTCCTTGAGGTTTTCGTCGCCGACCGGTCCCTCGAACCAGCATCGAATGATGCGGTTCGCCGAGTCGAACTCGAAGTGATAGGGCATGTGCGTGCCGTCCCAAGACACGTCGCGCGTGGCCCGATAGTCCCACTAGTTACCGCACATTGCAATCGGCGGGCCGCCCGCGCCGATCACTCACTCATCTCTTCCCGTACGCTACCCCGCATCACCCGGGCTTGCGCAGAGTTTTACTTCGCTTGCGCGGCCTGGCTCATCGCAGTGCTTGCGCCTTGCTTGCAACTGTTCTGCATGCCTCCCGCAATCTGCGCGCAGCGATTGAATGCGTCAACGGCTTCACTGTAGCGGTTCAACTTCTGCAAGTCGTATCCCAGGACAAACAGATCCGTCGCGTCGAGAGTCCCCCCGCCCTGAGTGGCTTGCTGGAGCTCCTTCGCCGAAACCTCGAATTTCCCCTCGCGAAAATAGACAAGCCCGAGCCCGCTGTGCGCCGTCGCCAATTCAGTCGTCTTGTACTGAGCGAATTGCTGATCGCCGATATTCGCCGGCTTCGCCAACGTGTCCATCGTCTCGATCACGTGCTTCTCGTATCTCTCCGCTTTGTCCAGCTTCTGATCCGCATCGGGATCGTCTGCCTTATACACTCGCGGGATCACCCAGCCGGTCATCGCAAGCAGGGTCATGTCGTCCGGGTTGAGTGCGATCCCCTTGTCCACAGTTGCGTAGAAGTTCGGCAGATCCTGCTTTGCGTAGTAGGCCTGAGCAAGCCCAGCGTATACCATTTCGTCGTATATGCTCGATGGGTACTTATTGATGAATTTGTTGCCGAGCTGAATCTTCTTGTCCACGTCTTGCAGGCTGGCGCTTTGAAAGGCCTTAAACGCCGCATCCTCCGCCGGGTCACCCGCGGTGGCGCGCAGGTCTTTCTCAGCCAGCTGCATGGAAGCCTCTGCTGCATCCGCCTGTGTTAGCGTGTTGGACGTCTGCGTGTTCGACGTTCCTTGCGCGCCGGAAACCGCCGGAAAAAATAAACTCGCGGCCATCACTCCCGCCAGAAACCAAACCTTCACACTTGTAGCTGATGATTTCATGGTGCAAGCATCCTCCCCTTTTAAAAGTCCCATCCGCCGTAGCCCTTCCACGCTCCGCCCCAACCAAAAGCCCTCGCAAGGCCGCATTATGCACTTAGACAAGTAATCTTGTCTCGCCGATTTTTCGCAGGGGCGCGGAGCATGCGGCACGATCGGGACGGGGACCGAGTGCCGACCTACTTCTTTCCATACGCGCCCTTGTACCACTCCCAGGTGCGGCGCAAACCTTCTTCGAAGAGGACAAGCGGCTTGTAGCCGAGGACTTTTGCCGCGAGAGAAATATCCGCCTGCGAGTGCAGGATGTCGCCCGTGCGCGGCGGATCGTATTTCGCCTGAATTTTCTTGCCTGTGATCTTCTCGAGCAGCTTCACAACTTCATTGAGAGTGATGCGCACGCCCGTGCCTCCGTTGAACACTTTCCCGGAAGCGCCCTTCGCCTCGCAGGCGCGCAGCGTCTCGTCCACCACGTTGTCGATATAGGTGAAGTCGCGCGACTGCTCGCCATCGCCGTAGATCACGGGCGGCTGCCCCTCAATCACCGCGAGCATGAATCGCGAGAGCACGCCGGAATACTGCGACGTCGGGTCCTGCCGCGGGCCGAAAACATTGAAATACCGCACCGACGCATTCTCGAGTCCGTACACGCGACCGAATACCTGCGCGTAGAGTTCGCCCACGTATTTCGTCACGCCGTAAGGCGAAATCGGCTCGGACGGCATCGTCTCGACTTTCGGCAGCGTTGGAGTCTCGCCGTAAGCCGAGGACGACGCCGCATACACGACCCGCTTCACCTTCGCGTCGCGCGCCGCCACCAGCACGTTGAGCGAGCCGTCGATATTCACGCGATTGGTCTCGAGCGGATCGACCACGGATTTCGGCACCGACGTGCGCGCCGCGAGGTGGATCACGTAGTCCATCCCTTTGCACGCCGACTGCACCGTGGCCAAATCGGTAATGCTGCCCACGCGCAAATCGACTTTCTTGCGGACGCCTGCGAGATTCTCTTCCTTGCCGGTCGAAAGGTCGTCGAGGACGACCACGTCGTGGCCGCGCCGGACGAGCTCGTCCACCATGTTGGAGCCGATGAAGCCGGCACCACCTGTCACCAGGTAGCGCATATCAGAATCCCTCCCCTGCCGGAATCAGGTGCGCGGGCGTAGCCCGATTCCGCAACAATCCTCGCGATGGAAGACCCGCGAAGCGCTGGAAGATTGCTTCGCGCGTTTCGAGCGAGCCGGGCGTTTCAGGTACGCTTCACTATAACCGGCGCGTTACGGCCCGGCAACAACCGGCCGTCCGTTTGTGTTCTGGCCGCAAACTGTGGGAAGCTAAAATACTGAGCGCAGAGCCATGAACGCCATCCGCCCTGAAGTGAAAAAGCGATTCAAAGTAAATCTCGTGTTCGCGGCGTTGCTTGCGGCGCTTCTCGCCGTGTTCACCGCGGCGCATGCCGCGCAGTCCTCCGCGCACCCGCCGTCGAAACCAAAATCCGCGGCGCCTGCCGCAGCGAAAGAATCGCCGATGCCGTTCCGCCCCGGCGAAACGCTCACCTATCGCGTCTCGTGGGCCGCGTTCTCAAGCGCAGCGTCACTGCAACTGAGCGTCCCCGAGCGCCGCGATCTTTTCGGCTGGCAGACCTGGCACTTCCGCGCGCTCGCGCACACGCTCAGCCCCGTCCGCACGCTCTTCGCCGTGGACGATCAATTCGATTCCTACACGGACGCCGCTGCGCTCGAAAGCCGCCAGTACGAAACGCACCTCAACGAGCTGGGCAAAATCTCCGATCAAGTGCTGCATCTCGTTCCGACCGGCCAGACGCCGCGCGCCCCGGGAGCGAGCATCGTGGTGCTGCCGGGGACGCGCGATCCGCTCGGCGCGCTCTACGCGCTGCGCGGGGTCGATTGGCAGCGCACGCCGGAGTATCGCGCGCCCGTGTACGATGGGCACGACATCTACGAGATGCGCGCCGAGCGCGACGGCGTCGCGCAGACCGTAAAGGTCGACGCCGGCAGCTTTTCCGCCTCGCGCATTTCGGTGCGAGTGTTCCAGCACGGCAAGGAAATCTCCGCCATCCACTTCGCGGGCTGGCTCGCGAACGACGCCGCGCGCACGCCCGTCCTCATCCAGGCGGATCTCCCCTTCGGCTCGCTTCGCGCCGAGCTGACTCCTGCGCCAAAATAGTTTTTGGGATTTGATTCGCGGCGAAACGAACTAATCTTCCGGGACAACCCAGTCATCGGGAGGGAAATCGATCTGCCAGAACGACGCGCACGGCTTCACGAACTCGATTCCCGTCTGAACCTTGCCCGCCGACACCGTCCCGAGATGGACGATGCGGCAATCCAGCGTCTTGCGCGTGGATTTGTTGGACACGGTGATCTGCTGGCCCGCAAGCACGCGCGCGCCGAGCGAAATCAGCGCGCCGTGCGCGTTCACGACGAGCGTCCGCGTTTCCTCTTGAAACTCCTGCTCTTCCCTGTCTTTGCCGTTGATCTGGATCGGCACGCTCAGGAGCACGCGCATGCTCCGCCGCCGTCCCGGGTCGAGCAGCAAAGGCTGCTTTTCCTGCGACGGTGCTGTGGGGACACCCATGAGCTTCACCATAGGACTCGGGTACGCCCCCGCCAATAGGACTAAAGTCCTATGCGGGGATTGAGTCAACAAGCCGGTTTCCCCGAGGGATTTTTCAGCAGGCGACGATCTTTTCGCGGCCCTTTTTCACGCGGCGCGTGGCGTTGCGCGAATCCACCACGAGTTTCGAATCGCGCACGATCGCCTCGTAGTCGTACTGGGTGTGATCGGTGGCGATGAGGACGCAATCGTAGCTGCCGAGCGTTTTGGGGCTGAGCTTGACGGACTTCTTGTTCGAGAAATCGTAGTGGCGCATCTTGTGCAGCGCCGGGAAGTACGGATCGTTGTAGTCGAGCTCGGCGCCGCGCCCGGTGAGCAGCTCGAGCAGCTTCAGCGAAGGCGATTCGCGCAGGTCGTCCACGTCTTTCTTATAGGCGACGCCCAGCAGCAGAATCTTCGAGCCTTTGATGCTCTTTTTGCGTTCGTTGAGCGCCGATGCCACGGCGTTCACCACGTGGTACGGCATCTCCGTGTTGATTTCGCCGGCCAGCTCGATAAACCGCGTGACGAAATCGTATTCGCGCGCTTTCCACGACAAGTAGTACGGATCGACTGGAATGCAGTGCCCGCCGAGTCCCGGCCCGGGATAAAACGGCATGAACCCGAACGGCTTCGTCGCCGCGCTGTCGATCACTTCCCAGATGTCGAGCCCCATGCGCAGGCTGAGCTGCTTCAGTTCGTTCACGAGCGCGATGTTCACGCAACGGAAAATATTTTCGAGCAGCTTCACCATCTCGGCCGCGCGCGTGGAGCTGACCGGCACGACTTTTGAAACAATCTGCGCGTACAAACCCGCGGCGGCGCGCCCGCTCTGCGGATTGATACCGCCCACAACCTTCGGAATCTGCGCCAGGCCGTACTGCTTGTTGCCGGGATCTTCGCGCTCTGGCGAGAACGCGAGGTAGAAATCGGTGGCCGGCTCCTTGCCGCTGGTGCCGGGATCGATCGGGCAGCGCAGCCCTCCCTTTTGGAGGATCGGCAGGACCAGTTCTTCGGTGGTGCCGGGATACGTGGTGCTCTCGAGAACGATCAACTGGTTGCGCTGGAGATTCGGCGCAATCGCAATCGCCGTGTTTTCGACGTAGCTGAGGTCCGGCTCGCGCCTCTCGTCGAGCGGAGTCGGCACGCAGATCAGCACCGCGTCCATGCCGCGCAGCTTCGTGAAATCCGAGGTCGCGCAGAGGCGTTTTCCCTGGACGTGCTCGCGAATTTTTTCGGCGGGGATGTGCTGGATGTACGACTGACCGGCGTTGAGCTTATCGACCTTGGTCTGGTCGAGGTCGAACCCGGTGACGATCTGGCCCACGTCTGCAAACCGAAGCGCGAGCGGCAGTCCGACGTAGCCGCACCCGATGATTCCGACGTTGACGCCCTTGCCTGCAAAGAACTCCGGCTTGCGCTCCGCGCTCATCCGTTTATGTCTCCTATGATTGCTCCGCGGCGCGACCGCGCCCCGGCTGCGTTTCGATCCACCCAAACACGCGAACGAAAAGAATAGCAGGAAGGCGAAGGAACGGGAACGCGGCGTGGCTGCGCTGTGCTCAATTTCGCATTTCGAGGAGCGGCAATTTCGACTCTCGAAAAGTGTGACACCCTGAGTGTGCACCGGAGCTTTGTTTTCAACGCTTTACCCTCCGTTTCATGTGGCGACCTGTGTCGACCAGACTGGACGCCGGAGGGAGGGAATTGCGGGTCTGGAGGGCGGTCCCGGACGAGACGATGACGTGGGCCGGCGGCTGGACCCATTCTCCGTCCTCATTGATGTGGGTGAGCATGCGGACGGCGCGAATCACGGAATCAGCCGAAGGATGGATGTTTTCCGCCTCTTCGATGATGTGCCCCAACGCCAGACGAATGTTGCGATCGCGGACAGCGAACAGACCGAATGCGTGGGCGTGCCGGTAAACGGTACGGCGCTCGATCCCCCAGTGTCGGGCAATGGCGCTGACGTTGTGCCAAGTGACGAACTCTTCTTCAATTTCGTCCTGATACTCGCTGCCGCAGATGCCGCATTGGGCTTCATGACGCTCAAGGGGACTCAGGGCCCGCGACTTGCGCACGGCCTTGCGGCGGACACGCTTCTCTTTCTGGGACGGCTTACGGGGCTCGCTCTGTGCGGCAAGGGAGAGCGCAGCTTCTGCGAGTTCAGCTGCGCGGCGCTCCTCGGGCGAGACGTACACGAGTTGGACGTGGACCGGACGATCGGAGTCGCGGGCTGGGGCTGGAGTTTCGTTGGAGGGCTGCTCGGTCGCCTTCGGAAGGGGACCCAAGCCCAACTGCCAGAGAGACACGGCTGGGATATCTGTGTTGCGGGGATTTGTTGGCTGGTCGTTCATGTTCGTCTCCTCAATCGACGCTAGCACGATTGGGAGAGATTTGGCAGGAGGTGGGTGTGTAAAGAATGGGCGAGACGAGCAGGCTGGCAGCCAGGGCAAGCCAGCGCCACATTGCAAATCTGGAATGGCGAAGGTACGGGTCCTATTGACAACGGCGTAGGAATATAGGAATCCTATAGTCGAATACAGGAGTCCTACATAGTGACGACACGAATCGATTCAAAGATCGCACGGGGGAGCGCCGAGCTAGCGATCCTCGCGCTGCTCGCCAAGCAGCCGCTCTACGGCTTCGAGATCGCGAAGCGGATCGAGGAAGACTCGGGAGGCGCGCTGCGGTTCGAGCTCGCGTCGCTCTATCCCATGCTCTACGAACTCGAAAAGCGCGGCTGGCTGAAGGGCCAGTGGGAAGCCAACCGCGCGGGGCGCGATCGGCGCTACTACAGCCTGACGGCGACGGGGCGGAAGAAGCTCGCTCCGCTGCGCCGGGAATGGAAAGTCTTTTTCCAGGCGCTCGACCGCCTCGCGGGGGTGACACGTGCCTGACTGGAAAAAGCTGGTTCACGAGCGAATGAACGGCGGGAACGCGGTGCCCGCGCCGAATGACGAAGTGGTGGCGGAGCTGGCCGGACATCTCGAAGATTGCTGCGAGGCGCTGCGAGCCGAAGGCGTGGGCGAGCAGGAGGCCGTCGAGCGAGCGATCGGGGAAGCGGCGGACTGGCGCGCGCTCGCGCGGAAAATCCGCCGGGCGCAACGCGGCCCCGGCGGGATGAACGAGCGAACGCGGCAGCTGTGGCTGCCGGGGCTCGCGAGCCTGACGGCGGGCAACCTGCTGCTGATGGCGCTCTCCTACGCGAGCCTGCATCCCCGGATGGTGGCGGAGCGAGCGACGACGTGGTTTCCCGGGCTCGCGCTGATGGCGGCGTACATGCCGTGGGTGGCCGCGCAGCCGCTGGTCGGGGCGCTGGGAGCGTGGCTTTCGCACCGCGCCGGAGGCGGGCGCGCGATGCGGCTTTGCGCGGGGCTGTTTCCTTCGATCGTAATGCTCGCGTGCTGGGGTCTATTCATTCCCGCGACGGCGGCGGTCGAGGGGCCCAAGTGGGTGACACAACATCCTGTCTATTTCGTGCTGGGGGCGGTCGCGTGGGTGGCGCCCGCGACGATGGGACTGCTGCTTGGCTCGCTGCCGTTTCTGGGCATTCGCGATTTGCGGAGTGCGGACGCGACGGCGGCGCGCCCGGCGAGAACATGACAAGCCCGGCCGTCGAAGTGCGCGATCTGGGCAAGACGTACCGCACGCTTCGAGGCACGGCGGTGAGCGCGCTCGATGGCGTGTCGCTACGCGTCGAGCCCGGTACGATTTTCGGGCTGATCGGACAGAACGGCGCGGGGAAAACGACGCTCATCAAGATTCTGCTGGGGCTGGGAACGCCTACAGCTGGCGTCGCGCGGCTGCTCGGCAGCTCGCCCCGTGATCCCGCGGCGCGAAGGCGCGTGGGATACCTGCCGGAGCAGATGCGCCTGCCGGACTATTTCCAGGCGAAGAATTTTCTGCGGTACATGGGGCGGCTGAACGGCGTGGATCGCGCGGCGATGGAGCGGCGCATTCCGGCGCTGCTAGAGCGCGTGGGCCTCGGGGACGTGCGAAAACCGGTGAAGGCATATTCGAAGGGAATGCAGCAGCGGCTCGGCCTCGCGCAGGCGCTGGTGAGCGATCCCGAGGTGCTTTTCCTCGACGAGCCGACCGACGGGCTCGATCCGCTGGGGCGCAAGGACGTGAGGGATTTGCTCGTTCAACTGCGCTCCGAGGGCAAAACGATTTTCCTGAACTCGCACCTGCTTTCGGAGGTCGAGCTGGTGTGCGACCGGATCGTGATTTTGAACAAGGGCAAGGTGGCGCGCGCGGCGACGCCGGACGAATTCACGCGCGGGACGGGCGAGTATCTGGTGCGCGTCGCCGTAGCGGACGACGCGGCGCGGGCGGCTGCCGCGGCGGTGGCAGGCGATCGCAAAGCGGAGTGGGAGCAAAACACACTGCGAATCGCTCCGCGCGACCGGGCGCAGCTCAATTCCCTGCTCGACCGGCTGCGCAGTGTGCCTGTGGAGATCGAGGCGGTCGAGCCGGTGAGGCTCTCGCTGGAAGATTTTTTCCTGCAAGTGGTGAGCGGAGAGGAGCCGTAATGTTCGCGACGTACATGAATTCACTGCGCGAGAGCATGAGCCGACGCGTGGCGCTCGTGCTGTTTGGCGTGGCAATTCTGGTGGCAATCGCGTTCAACGCGGTGATGCACGTCCGAACGGCGGGCGACGGGGCGAAGATGATCTTCGTGGGCATGCAACCGCCGATGCCTCCGGCCATCGGGGTGCCGAGCGTGCTCGAATCGGAGCTGCGCGCGACGGGATCCCTGTGGCTGCTGCTGGCGCTTTTCGCGGCGACGCCGCTACTGACGGCGACGCTCGAAAAGGGCTGGCTCGAATTGACGTTTTCGAAAGGGACCGCGCGGTGGAGAATTTTTCTGGGGCGATATCTGGCGAGCCTGACGCTGTATTCCGCGACGTTCGTGCTGGCCACGCTGCCGGTGGCGCTACGGCTGTGGTGGACGACGGGAATCGGGACGTGGCGCATGGGCATGGCGCTGCTGATTCAGACGTTCAGCTTTGCGGCGCTGCTGGCGGTAGCGGCGCTGGTAACGCTGCCGCAGAAGGGTGTGGCGCTTCCGCTGATAGGGTCGGTAGCAATCTGGGTGCTGTCGCCATCGCTCGCGTTGCGACAGGAGACGTTCTACCGGATATTTTCGTCGCATGTCGTGCGCGGCATCGTGGATTGGGCGTACCGGATTCTGCCGAAGTGCTCCGAGCTTGAAGATCTGTGCGTTTCGTACATTCAGCGGGGGACGATCGCGTCGTCGTGGCCCGTGTGGTCGACGGGAGTGTTTACGCTGGCGGTGCTGGGAACAACGCTGTGGGCCCTGGAGCGCAAGTCGTTCTGAGGGAAGGGGCCGCACCGCACCGCCCAAAACGGGAAAGGGGCCCTTCGGCGAGCCCAGTTCGCTCGTCGAATTCAGGCGGGGCGCAAGCGAGCTAATGGGTGACGGTGGTGAAGCGGCCGTTGACGACGGGATCGCGCTCGTTCTGTTCGCAATCCGTTTCCTCGATCATGCGGTTGAAATCGGTGACGCGCGCGTAGGTAATAGTGACGTGAATGGGTTTGGTCAACGCGACCGGATCTTCGGTCGTCGTGTCGATCTGCATCTGATTGTGGTTCACCATGCGGATGCGCTCGACGAAGTGGAGCTGGTCGCTCATGGGCACGAAGAATCCGGAAAGCTCGCCCATGTAGAGCCGTTGCTTCGTCGCAACGGTATCCACGACAAGCGTGCCGCCCTCCCAACGCCCGATGGAGTCGCCCATGAGCGTGGGCCATAGCTCGTCTTTCGGAGGATGCGAGCGACCGTCGGTGTAGATGTGGCGCACGGCACCGACGGTGCTAATGAAAGTGGTTTCCTCGGGCGCCACGAGCCACTCGAACATTCCCGGCGAAGAGGTTGCGGGGAATGGGGGCGCTTGGCAGAGCGGCTGATGGGTGACGGGCGGGTGGGCCGGATCGGCAGCGACGGCCGCTTCGACGGACTTCTTGATCTGCTCGTATTTCGCCTGATACTCGGGAGTGAACGAGGGACGACCGGCTTCCGCATATGCTTTCAACTTGCGCTGGCCTTCGGCACTAAATTGCTGGCCGTCGGACTGTCCGACGAAAGCATCGAGCTCCCAGATGCCGGACCAATCGGGCAGTTTGGCGAACGCCTCGACGCGTTTCTTCGAAGAAGTTTGCGCGTGCGCCGGGCAGAGGCAGCCGGCAAGCAGCGCAACCACGATCGCAGATGCGGCTCGATGCGCCACAATTCGACCGGTGAGGTTCGCGATCATCTTGTTACCGGGGCGGGCCTGCCGAGAACTTTCCCGTCGGGACCGGTGACCGACACCACCAGGCCGCCATGCTGGCCGTCGCGAAGCGGATTGATGACGACGGTGATCTTGTCGCCGGGGTTCAAACTCTCCGGCTTCCACCCCTTACGCATCAGTTCGACCGGGGCACCCATCTCGACGCCCCACTCCACGGGCGCGGCTTCCGGGTTAGCGGGATCCGGCACGAGCACCTGAATCCAGCAGTGCGGATTGGTCCACTGAAATTCCTTCACGGTGCCGACGAGCGTCACCTGTTTGCTCGAGTCGAACATCGCGCGGGAGTGGTGGGCCGACGCCGTGCCCGCCATAAGCGCGGCGGCGATGCCGATCCAGAAAGAGAGAGCAATCTTCGTACGCATCTGTGTGCTAATCCGGAGTTCCCATGGGGAGCCGCGCGTTGGTCCGCGAGCGTAGCCTCTCTGCTTCCGCGTGTCAATCGGGGGCCTGTGGAGCTGCCGCCCGCGGCGAGGCGGACCAAAACGGGAAGCGGAATTCGAGGAGGTCGCCTGAGCCGCCGTCCGCCGAGATGAATGCACAAGATAGCGACGCAGCGAGGCGCCCGCATGGATGCCGGATTGCATGCGAAGGTGCATGCGATTGCTTGCATCGTTACTCGTGCGCATGTTGCTCGCGGTGCTGCTGGCCGGGATGCTCGCGGAGGCGGGGCGGGAGGCGATGGCGAGCTGGTGCGCGCGGAGCGGGTCGCTCGACGCGCTGCGGCGGGCCGAGCGGTGGGACCCGTCGAATCCCGAATGGCCCGCGAGGTACGCGCGCACAGTCGCGGCGGAAGATCCGGACGCCGATCCTCCGGAGGCCACGACGGCGTTTGAGCGCGCTGTGGAGCTTGGTCCGCACCGCGCGGAGAACTGGGCGGCGCTGGGACAGACGCTCGATCTGGCGGGAGACGCGGCCGGCGCGACGCGCGCCTACAAGCGGGCGCTGGAAGATTTTCCGCGGTCGCCCGAAATCAACTGGGAGTACGCGAATTTTCTGATGCGCGAGGGCGACGCGGAGAAGGCCGCGGAGCCGCTGCGCGCGGCCATCGCGGGCGATCCCGCGCTGCGGACGGGCGCTTTCGATCTCGCGTGGCGCGGCGGAATCCCCGGCGAACGAATTCTGGAAATGCTGCCCGCGCGGCAGGACGTGCTCTCCGCGTACCTCGATTACCTGGACGCGACCGGGCGGCTCGACGCGGCGGCGGGCGCGTGGAAGCGGCTGCTCGAGCGACCGGAGCCATTCGACCTGGACGCGGCCGAGCGCTATTTCGACGCGCTGCTCTACGCGCACCGCGTGGAGGAGCTCGAGCCGGTGTGGGCCGCGCTCGCTCGGCACGATCCGGAGCGGGTCCACTGGCAGCCGGGCGGCGCCGAGCGGATCTCGAACGGCGGATTCGAGGAGGATGCGCCGAACGGCGGGTTCGGCTGGCGCTTCGCGCCGGTGGAGGGCGCGGAGGCTGCGATCGACAGCGAGGTGTCGCACGAGGGCGCGCGCTCGCTTGCCGTACACTTCGACGGGATGCGGAATGTGGATTTCGGGCACGTGGTGGAGTACGCGAGGGTGGAGCCGGACACGGCGTACGAGTTCACCGCGTACACGCGATGCGAGGCGATCACGACAGACAGCGGGCCGCGGATTGCGGTGTACGACGCGTACGACCACGCCGCGCTGTGGGTCGAAACCGAAAACCTGACCGGAACCACGAGGTGGGAGCGTGCGGCGCTCGATTTCCGCACCGGTCCGGCGACGCGGCTGATCGTGGTGCAGGTGGTGCGGGCGCCGAGCAAGAAACTCGACAACCAGATCGGCGGAACGATGTGGCTCGACGACGTCAGCCTGACGGCGGCGCGGTGACGAGCGGCGCGGCGGGATCGTCGAGCGACGCGGCGTATCCGATGGCGAGGATGACGGCGAAGACGAGCGCGTTGGCGGGGATGTAGAGGTTGAAGTCCGCCGCGCTGTGCACGAGGAGGGCGACGGAGGCTCCGAGCGAGCCGAGCGCGAGCGAACGCGCGAGGCGCGAGCGGGCGCGCAGAGCCGCGCGAAGCGTGCGGAAGGCGATCCAGAAAAGCGGCGCGAAGAAGAGAGCGGCGCCGGGAATGCCGAGCTCGGCGGCGAATTCGAGATAGTCGTTGTGCGCGTGATCGACGAGGTAGGTGAGCTGCGTCGATTGCACGGCGGTGAACGCGTACCGGAAGCAGCCGAGGCCCGCGCCGGCGAGCGGATGCGCGCGGACGAGCTGGAGCGTGTCCCGCCAGGCCGCGACGCGGCCAACGCCAGCGGCGGCGAGCGGCTCATTTTGCGGGAGCTGCTCGAAACGCTCGACGACCGGCGCGACGCCCACCCACGCGACCGCGGCCACTCCGCCCGCGAGCAACACCAAAATCAGGGCCGAGGGAAGCAGGCTGCGGCGGCCGCCCGCCCAGACGACGGCCCCCATCACGACGAGCGAGACGAACGCGGAAATCATTCCCATGCGGGAGAACGAAAAAACGATGGCGACGAGAAGGATGGTCGCAGCGAAAAGCAGCAGGAGTGATTTGAGGATCGCAGGTTCGTTGAGATTTTCGAGCGCGGCGCGCACGGCGCTGCCGCGGGAACGACGGCGCGCGCTCTGCGAGTGGTAAAACGCGAGGCCGACGGCGAGCGGGAGAATCATTTCGAGCAGGCCGGCGAAGTGGTTGTGACCTTTCATGGACACGCCTCCTCTTTCGATTTTTTCCCGACATTTCTGTGGGCCGATTCAGTTCGAGAGAACAGTCTGCACATGGGACACGGCGCTGGCGCGGGGATGTTGCCGTCCTGCGCCAGCACCTCAATTCTTTCCATCGTCAGATAGCTCAGATTGTTGATTCCCTTGTTCGCAGCAGCTCTCTGATTCCGGATTTGAAACTGTTTCAGAGAGCTTCACCCCTTCCATTGCAAGCGTCTCGCCAATCGCGCGCACGGCACTGTTTCGCGTGCTTCGCGTCTCGCGTTGTCATCTCCTCCGCGCTGCGTTATCCTGCCCCGCAGATGATCGACATTCATTGCCACATACTTCCGGGCCTGGACGACGGGGCGGAGTCCCTTGAAATCGCATGCGCGATGGCGGAAATGGCAATTGCGGATGGGATTACACACGTCATCGGAACGCCGCATGCGAGCCCGGAGTACAAATTCGTTCCCGAATTGGTACGGCAGCGCCGGGATGAAATTCAGGCCCGATTCGAAGGGCGGCTCGTCCTGGCGACCGGGTGCGACTTCCATCTGAGCTTCGAGAACCTACAGGACATCCGCCACGACGCCGCGCGCTTCACGCTCAACCAGAAAAGCTATCTCCTCGTTGAGTTCGCGGACTTCTCCATTCCACCGACGCTCGATCAGGCTCTGCACGAGCTGCAGCTTGCGGGGCTGCACCCGATCGTCACGCATCCCGAGCGCAATCCGCTGATCCGCGCGCAACCGGAGCGCCTGTTCAAATGGCTGCGGCAGGGCTGCTACGTCCAAGTGACGGCGCAATCGCTGCTCGGGCGATTCGGAAGCTCGGCGCAGGAGGCGGCGAAGGAGTGGCTCGAAGAGGGGGCGGTGCATTTTGTGGCGAGCGACGCGCACAACGTGACGTCGCGCCCGCTGCGGCTGAAGGAAGCGTTCGACCTGGTGGCGAAGACGCGGGGCGAGGACGTGGCTCGCGCGCTGCTGGTGGAAAACCCGCTCGCGGCGTTCGAGGGGCGACCGCTTCCGCATGTGCCCGAGCTTGCCGACGAGAGGGATACGGAACACCCCGGGGCGCGGGGGCAGCGCAAGAGGAAGCGCTTCTGGTTTTTCTAGGGAGCCGCGGGGCGCACTGAGGGCGGGCTATTCCTTCTTGGCGGCTTTGAGCGCGGCGTCGATCGCGTCGGCAAGGGCACGCCACGAAAAAGATTCTTCGGCGGGCGCGCCGGGATCCAGAGCCGCGATCTCGCCGACAAGCCATTCCTGCCGCTCGGCTGTGGCCTCCGCCATCAGCGGATCGAGACCAACGTCGCGAAGCGCTCGCGCGGCTTCGCGCATCTCGGCGGCGCGGCGGCGACCGTGTTCGGCGACGCGGCTGATGAGATAGTCCGGAAGCTTCCCCTTCCAACCCATATCCGGGAACGTGGCGGCGAGCGAGGCGAGCACGGCCTCTTCCGCTCCGTGGCGGCGCGCCGCGAAGAGGCATTCGACCGTGAGAGCCTCTAGCCCCTTGATCATGACGCTGCGGCACATCTTGATTGCGGATGGGACGCCGATGCGGTCGCTTGCGGGAGTGGCGTTCATGCCGATCGATCGGAGGAGCGGGGCAAGTTCGGCGGCATGCGGGCCGCCGAGCAGCATCTGGACCTTCAAACGCTGAGGCGGCACCGCCGCCATGACGGCTGCCTCGACGAAGCGGCCCTGCCCGTGCGCGAAGTGGTCGGCCATGGCGCGTTTCGTCGCCGGTGAGACGGAGTTGATGTCGAGAAAGAACCGGCCGGAGCGGAGGAGGCGCGAAGCGTCCTTTGCGACTTCGAGCGCCGAAGACGCGGTGACAGCCGAGATCACGAGGTCCGCATCGCGCACGCAATCGCTCAAAGTCTCTTTCGCGTGGACTTTGGCGTCGCGAGCCTTCGCGAGCATGGCCTCGCGCGATTCTTTCGCATGGAGCAGGATGTCGAAGATGGAGACGTCGATGCCCTGCGCCGCGAAGTCACGCCCGAAGATGCCGCCGACTTCGCCGAAGCCGACGAGCGCAATCCGCTGAATGGGTTCGTGGGCCATCGCGCCTTCCTAAGTGTGATACGTGATGCTGCCGCCGCGTTCGGAGAAGCGCCAACCCTTGGGCGTACGCACGTAGCGATCCTGATAGGTGCCCATCATCTGCTTGCTGGCGGTTTTCCTTCCCTCGCCGGGCGTCTCGGGCTCGGAAGGATCGGCGGTGTAGAGGAGCACGCGGCACGTGCCGACGGCGGTGTCCATCGTCTCCATGCGAACGCGGAAATTGGAGATCAAATGAAACGTGAGACGGTTGCGCGGGCGCGATTCGAAAGAGGCGACGATAGCTTCGACGCCTCGCAAGACCAGTGGCGGATTCGCCGGGCGCGTGAACGTGGCGTCTTCGGCGAAGATTTCGCGCAGACGGGCGTAGTCCTGGCTATCGACGATTTCGGCGTAGTCAGCGGCAAGCGCGTAGCACGCTTGCTCGACGTTTCGCATTTCCGCCTGGCTGAACTCCGTCATGATCGACCTAAATGTACTCCAGGCCCAGCTCTTTGAGTTTCGGCCGCAAATTGTAAATGTCCAGCCCGAGTTCGCCCTTGGCGAGCCGCGCGCGGACCAGATCTTCCTTGTCAATGCGCTGCTTCGATGCGGCGGCGACCTGGGCTGCGGCGGAGCGCTTTACGACGACGACGCCATCGTCATCGGCGACGATCACGTCGCCGGGCTCGATGGTGGCTCCGGCGCAAACGATGGGAACGTTCACCGACCCGAGAGTGGCTTTGACCGTTCCCTGGGAACTGACCGCGCGGCTCCAGACGGGAAACTTCATCTCGGTGAGCGGCCCGACGTCGCGGACGCCCGCCTCGATTACCAGGCCCTTCACGCCATGCGCGCGGAGCGAAGTGGCCAGGAGCTCGCCAAAGTAGCCATCCGTGCAAGGAGAAGTGGGCGCGACGACGAGGATATTGCCCTTCTGGCAGACTTCGACAGCTACGTGAATCATGAGATTGTCGCCGGGAGGCAGCGAGACCGTGACGGCGGCACCGGCGATGGCCGCGCCGGGATAGATCGGGCGCATGTACGAGGCGAGCAGGCCGATGCGGCCCTGTGCTTCGTGCACGGTTGAGACGCCGTACTTTTCGAGCGCGGCGACGGCGTCCTCGGGCGGCTGCTCCACGCGCCGAACAACAACGGATTTGCTCATGACAGCTCCTCGGTGACGTGCGGGAAGACGCGCTGATAGGCTTCACCGTACTTGATTTTCTTGACCACCCTTGCCGTTTTCTTCTTATGGGCCACAAAGGCACCTTTCCTAAGACTCGGCCTCGGATTCTAGGGGGTGCGAAAGCGCGGCGTCAATGGGTGCACAAAGCACAGGGCGCCCGAAACCGCAGATTCCGCGCCTGCCTAAACTCCGCTACGCTTGAATCCAGCGGCTCGCACGCGGATAAACGCGCCGCGCGTTGACCGCATAGATCCGGGCCTTGGCGCCTGGGTTCAGCTTCGAATCGTCAACATAGCGCCGCGTATTGTCGTAATGGTCGTGCGTCTCGTCATTGACCACGGCGGGGAACGCACCGTCGCATTCCGAGCCGAACAGGATGCTGTCGAGCGGCACAGCGTCGAATAACATCTGCATGTTGAGGCCGTTGTATACACAGGTATCGACGAAAACGTTGCCATTGGCGAGGATCTGGTCCGGGCTCGCCCAGCTGTTGTACTTCGCGATCGCCCTCCAACGCCCGATCTGGCACGGCAACGCGCCGCCGCCAT
>Ga0209415_10006370_pt1 | contig 21016 bp, 20 predicted proteins | sample PeaSoiSIISIP2007_FD_187696 | JGI IMG/M metagenome (GOLD analysis project Ga0209415, IMG submission 187696) | Peat soil microbial communities from Weissenstadt, Germany - SII-SIP-2007 (SPAdes) (version 2) | ecosystem: Environmental > Terrestrial > Soil > Wetlands > Peat | place: Germany...
ATTCCGGCGATGAAACTTAACGTGGACGTGTCGGACCAGGTCGTAACGCTGCGCGGGCACGTGGACACGGCCGATCAGCGCGCGAAGGCCGAGGAGATCGCCCGCGACACCGACGGAGTGCGCGAAGTGCACGACCTGGTGCAGGTGGGAAGTTAGCGCCCCCGGCGAAACCGTGCGATACTAACCCGGTCTGAGAGGTTCGCAGACACACTACATGAACTCGGAAAGCAGGTGACTTATGTGGTTGCTGTGGACGATCATCGTCGGTCTGATTGCCGGCTGGGCGACCGGGAAGATCATGAGGGGCTCAGGCTATGGCGTGCTGATGGACCTTCTGCTGGGAATCTGCGGCGGCGTTATCGGCGGCTGGGTGCTGGGCGTTGTCGGGATGCACTTCGGCGGTGGGATGATCCCGCGGATTCTGGTGGCGATTCTGGGCGCGGTAATTCTGGTGGCGCTGGCGCGGATGATCCGAAGGGCGTGAGGGCGCGGGCAGCCTATACTGGGATCTGGGTGAAACGGCGGCGTGCGCTTCGAATGGAATGCTCGAAAAGCCGCTGCCAATTTGCGCAAACACGGCGTATCGTTCGACGAAGCTGCAACCGTGTTCTTCGACCCGTTTTCGGTGACCGCTGCGGCTCCGGAGCATTCAATAGACGAAGAGCGCCTCGTGACTTTCGGTGCGTCTTCTTCAGGAAGACTGCTCGCGGTTGCCCACACGGAACGCCGCGACGCTGTTCGGATCATCACCGCCCGAGCGATAACGCCCGGTGAAAGAAAGCTCTATGAAGAAGGCTAAGAACGCGGACAAAAGCGATTGGATGCGGCCCGAGTACAAGGCCTCCGATTTCCCGGGTGGATTTGTGCGCGGAAAATACGTCAAACGGCTTCGAGAAAGCTCGAACGTGGTGGTTATCGACGCGGAAGTTTCCGACATCTTCCCCAACTCGGCATCGGTGAATGCCGCGCTACGTGCGCTCGCAGAAATCGCGCGGCGCAGCACGCCTCCGCGGCGTCGATCGGGTCGCTAGCGGTCTGATGGACGCCGTAACTGCGCAGACTCTCCAAACGTGGTTCTCGCTTGCGCTCGACTTGTTGACGTTATGCACGCTGTTCGTCCTCATCTGGTACACCGTAGTGACGGTAGGACTTCGCAGGGCCGCACAGGAGCAAGTCCGGGAATCCGTGGATTTGCTTCGGGAGTCGCAGAAGCAGACCGAGCAAGCGGTTATGCCCGTGCTGATCATGACTGTGGATGACATCCGGCGAGATACGACACCAGAAGAGCGCGATGCTTCAGGTGGCGTCGCCAAAGCCACACGCTCGTGTCTGGTTATCAAGAACGTCGGTCAGGGTCCGACGCTTAACTCGAGGACCACAGTATTGCGCGCCCAGGGTGCTTCCGCCGAGTTCCATCACCGGGCCGTTCTGGCAGTTGGGCAGTACTATGTGCTGCGATGTGTCAGTTGGGACCCTCTCGGTACTCAGAACATGTTCACCGAGCCTTACGTCTTGTTGGAACATTTCCGGCACTTCGACCCATCCGGTGAGACAATCAGCACGAAGTACATGAGCGTAACTGGACGATGGTACGAGACAGTGCACTCATTCGAGACTGGCGACGGCGGCAACGAGCTGATCATTAACGTCGATTCCCACAGGGAGACAACAGAGCCGACTTCCGTTGTTAGTCAACTGCCCCTCGTGGATACCAGCGACCAGCCCGAGGATCACGAGCGCACGCAGCGTGACTATTGACACGGGCATCAGCTCCGGCCAGCCGCAAAAACCTCGCATGCTAGCATGAGACTTGTCAGGCCCCGGGCTTCGTGCAACGGGCGGCCGTGAACCCCGCCAGGTCCGGAAGGGAGCAACGGTAACGGTTTAACTCGTGTGCCGCGGATCACCCGGGGTCTGGCATTTCGCGCGCCTTCATGTCCTATCAGGTCATCGCCAGAAAATACAGGCCGCAGTCGTTCGCGGAGCTGATCGGGCAGGAGCACGTCCGCACCACGCTGGAAAACGCCATCGCGCAGCGGCGCATCGCCCACGGCTACATCTTCTCGGGCCAGCGCGGCACGGGCAAAACCACGGTGGCCCGCATCCTCGCCCGCTGCCTCAACTGCATCGAAGGCCCGACGGCCACGCCCTGCGGCAAGTGCGCCAGTTGTCTGGAAATCGCCGCCGGCTCCGGGGTCGATGTGATCGAAATCGACGCCGCCTCCAACCGCGGTATCAACGAAATGCGCGAGCTACGCGAGAGCGTGCGCTACCGGCCGGCGCGCGACCGCTACAAGATCTTCATCATCGACGAAGCGCACCAGATCACCAGCGAGGCCTTCAACGCGCTGCTGAAGACGCTGGAGGAGCCGCCCGAGTGGGTGGCGTTCATGCTGTGCACCACCGAGGCGCACAAAATCCCCACCACCATCGCCTCACGCTGCCAGCAGTTCAGTTTTCGCTCGGTGGATTTTGCCGAGATCATCGCGCGCATGCAGTGGATCTGCGAACAGGAAGGTATCGAGGCCGACGCGGAAACGCTCGCCGTGCTGGCCCAGGCCGGCGAGGGCAGCGTGCGAGATTCGCTCTCCGCGCTCGACCAGGCCATCGCCTGCTGCGGCACGAAGCTGAACTCCGCGGAAGTGCGCGGGCTGCTGGGCATGTTCTCGCTGGAATCGCTGGGCCAGGTTGCCGAGGCGCTGGCCGCGTCCGATTCGAAGCGAATGCTGGACATTGTGCTCGAACTCGAGCGAAATGGTCGCAACTTACAGCATTTCTGCCGGGAATTAGCTCGCTATTTACGGAATTTGCTGGTGGCGAAGGTGGCAGGAGTGGGTACACGGCTCATTGCGGCGTCGCCAGCCGAGCAGGAGCGGCTCGCCATCACCGCCGCGCAGTTCTCCGAAGAGGACCTGACTCGTTACCTGCAGCTCACGCTCGATCTTTTCAAGGACCTTCAGTTCTCTTTGCAGCCGCGCCTGCATCTGGAGATCGGCCTGATGAAACTGGTGCACGTCGGCCGGCTGCAGTCCATCGAAGACGCGCTGGCGGGATTGCCGGGGTCGCCGCGCACAGCCTCAGCTCGTGCCACCGCGTCTCCGGCACAGGCTTCGTTCCGTGCGCCGGCTTCTGCCAGGAAGCAGGCTTCGTCCCCATCCGCCGGCGATTTCCGGCAGTGCCTGCATGCAACGCTGCTCGAGCTCGGCATGAACTTCACCGCCGACGCGGTGGAGCACTCCGAAGTGATCGAAGCCGCGGGCGAGGTTCGCTTCGTCACCAGCGAGGAATTCCAGCTCGCCATGGACCCGCGCGATCTCGGCAGGGCCGTGCAGCACGTGGCCGGCAAGCCGCTGAAGGTCATAGTCGAGGTGGGAACGCCTGCCGTGTCCGCCGCGCCGGCGGGCGCGCCGCTTCCCGCCGCGGACGAAGTGATTGACCGCGCGATGTCCCATCCCGAGGTGCGCCGATTCCAGGAAATGTTCCCCGACGCCCACGTGCGAACTGTGCGAGATTTGAAGGAAAGCTGACCGTCAGCTCAGGAGACACGTCATGAAAATGCCCGGAAACATGCAGGCCATGATGCAGCAGGCGCAGAAGATGCAGCAGCGCATGCAGGAGGAGATCGCGCTGATCCGCGTGGAGGCGTCGGCAGGCGGTGGCATGGTGACCGTGAACATGGATGGCCAGAAACACGTCACAGCGGTGAAGATCGATCCGGAAGTGGCCGGCGACGTGGAGATGCTGCAGGACATGGTGATGGCCGCGTTCAACGAAGCCGCGAAGAAAGTGGACGATGAGACGCAGTCGAAGATGAGCGGCATGCTCGGCGGTCTGGGCCTGCCTCCGGGGATGATCTGATGCGCTCCAACCGAGCCGCGACCGGGGGAAGCGGTCCGGCCCGCTAGTTTATGCCCGACTTCGCTGAACCGCTCGAGCGACTCATCCAGGAATTCAAACGCCTGCCCGGCATCGGACAGAAATCGGCGCAGCGCATTGCCTTTCATTTCCTGCGCGCCTCGCGCGAGGATGCGGAACGCCTGGCCCAGGCGGTGATCGACGTCAAGGACAAGCTGGGGGTCTGCGTGGTCTGCAACAACATCGCCGACGCCGAAACCTGCACTTACTGCCGCGATCCGCATCGCGACCACTCGGTGATCTGCGTCGTTGAGGAGCCGCACAACATCGTGCCGGTGGAGACCACGCGTCAGTTCGAAGGACTCTATCACGTGCTGCATGGCGCCATCTCGCCCTTGCGCGGTATCGGCCCGGAGCAGCTTCGCATCCGCAGTCTGCTCGAGCGCCTGCAGGGCGGGGAAGTGCGCGAGATCATCATCGCCACCAACCCCACAGTGGAGGGCGAAGCCACGGCCACTTACCTTTCTCGCCTGCTCAAGCCGCTGGGCGTGAAGGTGACGCGGATCGCCATGGGCATCCCCGTTGGCAGCGACCTCGATTTCGCCGACGAAGTGACCATGTCGAAATCGCTGGAGAACCGCCGCGAAATGTGATGTGATGTGTTGACGTGATGCGCTTGCCTGCGCTGCTGTTCCCGTCTCTCGTCCTCGCTTCCGTTTTCGACGTTCCCGAGGTGCCGGTTGCCCCGTCGCCGGACGGAGCCAAGCAGATCGTCCTCGCCGCGGGAACGAAGGTCATCGATTTCGATGTCTCACCCGCGGGCCCGCGCGTGGCCCTGCTGGTGTCGAACGCCTCCGGCGCGTCCGAGCTGCTCTCCTGGCAGATCGGCGACACCGTCACCGATCACCTGTGGACAGTGCCTACCGGGTTCACCGCGCGATCGCTCGCCTGGCATCCTATGGCCAGTGCGTTTTTCGTTTCGGGGCCGCACGCAATCTTCAAGGTAGAGGACAAAGCCGGCACATGGACGGCGCGCCAGATCTACACCACGCCGCACGAGATTCGACGTCTGGTGCCCGCGCCAAGGCCCTACGATCAGGGCTACCGTCTGTTCTTCGCGGTGAAGGCCGCCGACGGCCGCTACTCCATCCACTCCGTCACTGAAACTGGCGCGCGCGAGTACCAGGCCATCGGTCCGAAGGAATCGATGACGAAAATAGCCGATGCCGACGGCGACCCCAGTGAGATCGTCGCACCGTCCGCACTGCCCGTGGGCTTCCACCCCGCTGGGCACCTGATGCTGTGGGAGGACGGCAAGGGCTGCTTTCAGGTGGCGCGCTATGCGCGCGATCACTGGTCGAAAAGCGCGCGTCTGTTCAATCGTGACGTTTGCGGCGGCACGGTGAGTGCGACTCCCAACGGCATGGGCATTCTGCAATGGGTGCGCGGGCACGACGGTGTCACGTTGTTTCTCGACAAAGGCGCGACACAACGGACCGTGGCCGCGGGTTATCAGCTCCTCTCGCCGCCGTCTTCGGTGCCCGATGGCCGCGGCATCGTGGGTATTACGCAGGCGGGCGCGGCGCTCGCGGTTAACTACATTCCGATTGAGGTGCCGCTCGCCGACAATGTCAACGCGTGGATGTTCGGTGAATCGCCCGGCGACACGAGCCTGCTGGCGCGGAACGGCGGGCTCTTCCGCGACCTCAAGGAGCAGGACCAGCTCTACCAGTTGTACGATTCCGAGCTCTACGAGTGCGGTGGACTCGACGAATCGTCGCCCACGCGGCCCTATCTGGTCACTACCGACAACTTCTGGGAACTGTTCGCGGCCGCGTACGAAGGCATCTTCATCGTGCGCGAGAGGCAGATAGCCATTCCCGCATTCTGGCAGTTCGTGAAAGGCGCTGAGGCCAGCCTGCGCGAGAAGCATCCGCAATCGCCGTGGGCGGCGGCGTTCACGGCGCTGGTGGCCAACGACGACGAAGCCGCGCGGATTGCGAAAGCCGAAGGCAGCGCTTACTCGCCGGTGGTGAAGGCCGAGTTCGACTACGGCGAGCTGAAGCCGAGGGGCCACTACACAGTCACACCCGAGGCACAGCGCTACTTCCGCGCGTTCCACTACCTCACGCGGATTTCGTCTTCGCCCAATCTCGACCCCTTCGAGTTGCGCGATCTGCCGCCAGACGTCCGTGCCGCCGCCCTGCGCTGGATTGGCGCGTATGCGGACCTGATCGCCCCGGCGCGATCTCCGCTGGTCTGGGATGGCACCGCTTCGACGGACAGGAAGCCCACGCTGTTCCCGCTCTCCTGGGGATTTGACAATGAAGTCCTGAACGCCACCATCTATCACCAGGACTTTCCAGAAGCCAGGCGCATCTACAACGCGCTCGACAGGAGGCTCATCCCCTCCGGCCTCGACATCGCCACGGCGCTCGGCAGCCTCTTCGCGCGCGAGCTACTTGCGCCGGAAATCGCCCGCTATGCGCATCTTGGCCCGGTGCTCGACAGTCTGGCCGCGCGCCGCCCAACCGCCGATCACAACATCTACGAGCAGTGGATCGAGTCGCTCGCTGAGCAGTGGGCCGACGCGACCCCATCCCCTAACGGGCCGCTTGACGAGAAGCTATGGCGTGCGAAGCGCCTGCAAACCGGACTCGCCTCCTGGGCCACGCTGCGACACGCCACGGTGCTGGTGAACGAGCGCGTCTCCGCCGAATGCGGCGAGGGCGGCTTCGAGTTCCTGATCATGCGTCCGCCGCGCGGATACGTCGAACCAGACGCCGCCACGTTCGGAAAAATCGCCGACCTGTTCGATGCCGCCGGCAAACTCGTGGCCGATTCGAGTCTTGCCGGCCTGCTGCCGCTCGGGGACGACGCCGACCGCGAAAACCGCGAGGCTCTGCAGAAAGGCCTGCTGCGCCGCCTGGCCGAGACCGCGGCAAAAGCACGCCTGTTTCAGTCGATCGCCGCGAAGGAGACACGCCGCGAACCGCTCACCTCCGCCGACTACGAAGAGATCCTCTATTTCGGCCGCGTCGCCGAGCATGAATTCCTGATCTTCAAAAGCCTCGCCAACAAGGATCTCGCGCTCTCCACGCCCAACCCAATCCCGAAGATCGCCGATGTGGCCGACGTTGCCGGAAGCGCGCCGTATCTGTTCGCCGCCGTGGGCCGCCCGCTGGAATGGGACCACACCGTGCCATATTTCGGCCGTCACGAAATCGTGAAGGGCGCGGCGTACTCGTACTACGAGTTCACCGCCGGCACGATCCTCGACGACACCGACTGGCTGAAACGAGTCGTCACCGAACCTCACCCGGCGTGGGTTGCGCCGTTCGTATCGCCCCAGGTACTTTCATGCCCTGCGCGCGATCCCTTCTGATCGGCGTGGGCCTCTGTGCCGCCCTGGCGTGCGCGGGCGAGGATGAAGCGCGGCTGCTCTTCACCGGCGACATCCTGCTTACGCGCGAAGTGAAGCGCGAAATCGACCGTACAGGCCGCTTCCCCTGGGAGCCGTTCGCCGATCTGCTCCATCGCGCCGACTGGGTGGCCGGCAATCTGGAAGGCGCGGTCGGCGACGCGCGCCACTGCCTGCCCACCTCGACCGCCAGCCCCTGTTTCGCGATTCCTCCGGGCATGATCCCGATGCTTTCCCGCGCTGGATTCCGCGCCATCGGAATCGCCAACAATCATGCCTTCGATCTTGGCGCGGCCGGTCACGAGGCCACCCGGCAGGCCCTCACCGCAACGGGCATCGAGGCCCTGGCCTGGGAAGACTCGCCGCACTTTGTCGACGTCGGCTCCTACACCGTCGCCGTCATCACGCTTTCCACCGTGCCCGCGCGCGACGGCAGCCGCGCAGAGATCCCCTCCATCGAGGTGCGCCAGAAGCTGCGCCTGGCCCGCAATCTCGCCGATGCCGTCGTGGTCTTCATCCACTGGGGCAGCGAACTGCTCGACTGGCCCGACGCCGAGCAGCGCCGGGACGCCGGGTGGCTGGTCCACAATGGTGCCGACCTCGTCATCGGCCACCATCCGCACGTCGTGCAGGAACCCGAGTGCATCGCGGGCCGCCCGGTCTTCTTTTCGCTCGGCAATCATCTGTTCGACCAGAAATACCCGGCCACCAAACGCGGCCTGATCGCCGATTGCCGGATTCAGGGCGGCGTTCTTCACTGCGGCGCGATCGGGACAGCAACGCCCGCCGGCAGCTCATTCCCGCAGCTCGATGCCGCCGTTCCGACCCCGTCGTGCGATGTGCGCCTCAGGCCGCCGGCTCCGCTCAACGGCTTCACTTTGCGAGCGGTTAACGGCTACGTGATTGAAGGCTCCCGCAGCGGCGCGCGCACGTGGCATTCGCGAGCGCTGCCGCTGCTCTCCGCCGAAGCTGGTCCGGGCTACCTTCTCACGCTGGAGCGGCATCCCTCCACTCTCGACGGAGAAGACGGCGTGCGTCCTTATGTCTACGATGTGACCGATCGCGGCCTCGTCGCGCGCTGGCGTGGAAGCGCGCTTGCCTGGCCTCTGCTCGACGCCGCGTTTCTGCCTGATTCCAACGGCGTCCTCTGCGGCCTGCATCGCCGGGATTCGTTCCTCGTGCTTCAGCCTGCGTCTACAGGAACGCGCACCGCGGCCTACCGCTGGAACGGTTTTGGATTCTCGGGCGTGGACAACGCAGAAGTCGCGGCCCGCTGCGAAGCCGTATGGAGCTCCGGCCGCTGACTACTTCGCCCGGTCGTTCCGATACACCACGCCATCCTTCATCACAAAGATGACCTTCCGCGTGGCGCCGATGTCGTCCAGCGGATTTCCGAGCACGGCCACGAGATCCGCCAGCATGCCCGGTCTGAGCGCGCCGACTTTGTCGGCGAGACCGAGCAACTCCGCTGCCGACATTGTGCCAGCCAACAGCGCCTGTGCCGGTGTCATGCCGTCGGCCACCATCAATCCAAACTCGGCGGCGTTCTCGCCGTGTGGATAAACCGCGGCGTCGGTGCCCAGCGCCACCTTCACGCCCAGCGCCAGGGCGCGCCGCAGCATGGCATCCTGCTGTTTCACGGCGCGGTCGGCCTTGGCGCGTACCAGCGGCGGAAACGTCGACTGCGCCAGCCCAATTCGCGTTGCGAGAGTGGGCACGAGAAATACGCCATGGTCGTGCATCATCTGAAATGCCTCATCATCCAGGAACGTGCCGTGTTCGATGGAATTAACGCCCGCGCGAATCGCCCGTTTTGCCGCTTCCGCACCATGGCAGTGTGTAGCGACTCTGCGGCGCTGGCTGTGCGCCTCGTCCACCAACGCGTCCAGTTCGGCCTGCGACAACTGCGGAACGTCGACGTCGTCGGTGGGCGAAAGCACGCCGCCGCTGGCGCACGTCTTGATCACGTCCGCGCCGTACTTGATGTTGAAGCGCACGGCGTAGCGCGCCTGATCGGGTGAGTTGATCACGCCGTCCTCGGGCCCGCTCTCGTGATTGAACAACCCGTAGCGAAAGCCGTCGCCTTCGTCGCAGTGGCCGCCGGTGGACCCCAGCGCGTGCACCGAAACCAGCATCCGCGGTCCGGGCACGACGCCCGCGATGATCGCATTGCGCAGTCCGACGTCCATGAAGTGCGAGGAGCCGACGTCACGTACCGTGGTAAAGCCGGCCAGCAGCGTTTTGCGTGCGTTGGCGGTGGCGCGGATGGCCTGCTCGGGGATGTTGCGGCGGAGGTCGAGCAGCTCCTGGCCGTTGTAGTCCGGGTTGTACTCGAAGGTCAGATGGGTATGCGCGTCGATGAAGCCAGGGAGCAGCGTGGCGTCGCCGAGATCGATCACTGTGGCGCCGCCGGCAGGCACGCCGGCTTCGCCGACGGATTCGACTTTCCCGGCGGAGACCACGACGATTCCCGGCTCGACGATCCTGCCGCTGGTCGAGTCGAACAAACGCGCGGCTTTGACGACGTAGGTCTGGGCAGCCAGCACGCCGGTGCACGCCAGCACCGCGCCCGCGATCCGCAGGGTTCTCCAGGTTTTCATGAAACAGTCAGAGTAACAGACTCAGCGGCACGAGTGCCGACGCGATCATTCCAGCACGCGCTCGAATTCGGCGACGATGCGGTATTTCTCTTCCTCGGGTTCGAGATCCCAGGAAGGATATTCGGGATTCAGCGATTCCAGACGAATCCGCGCGTGCCGCCACTCGCCATCGGAGCCGGCCACCTTCTCGCTGCGGTACCGCTTCACAGTGTAGCGATTCGCGCCGGCGGCGCCGAGGTCTTCCACCAGCACCAGCCGGCCCTGCCGCGATCCGGTCACGCCCGCGCGAAAAATTGCCAGCGAGCCATCCGGGATCAGCGGCTCCATGCTGTGGCCGACGATCTCGGCAACAAACAGATCCGGGGTGAGGTGCAGATCCGCGGGCGCCTCCTCCCAGCTCTCCTCGCTCACTTCGTCGTTGTCGAGAAACTTACCCGCGGCCACGCGCAGCGTGTAGCGGGGCAGATGGGTGCGGAACGGCAGCACGGTGGCGGGCACATTTTCGCGATACAGACGGGCCAGCGCGCGCTCGGGATTCGCAGCCAGCACCTCGCGGCGCTCGGTAAGCCGGATGGCGTTCGAAAGCGTGTCCTCCAGCAGCCGCAGCAGCGCCGAAGCACCCATCTCACGCGTCTTGCGCTCCAGATCGTCGGCCAGCGCGCGCAGCACCTCGGCGTCTTCCTCGCCGGCGATCTCGTCCCAGTCCCGCCGCAGGCGCAGGTGCAGCGCGTCCGTATCCGGCTCATGGAGCAACACGCCGATCGGTTCGCCGCCGCGTCCCGGCAAATGCGCCTCCACCAGCCACCACCCGGCTACCTGAGTTCCGATGACCATGCCTTTACGCTCTTATCGGCGCCCCGGCGGAAATCCACCGTGAAATCCTCAGCCGGAATCGTCAGGGTGTCGTGGGATAGTACTCGCGCCGCGCCCGCACCTTCACATTGGGCAAATCGACATTCACTTTGATCCGCCGCGCCACGCGCTTGCCGTCCGCGGCCGCGCCGTCGATCTGCGGGATATAGCGCAGGATATATTGCGTGGTGACTTCGCCTGCCAGCGCCTCGATGGCCGAATACAGACCCTTCGACAGCTCCCCGGCATAACCGCCCGTCTCCGCTTCGAAAACGTAGTTGCCCGCGTCCTTGGGCGTCGAAAGATAACCCGAAATGTCCGAATATACCTTCTGCAGCGGCGATACCACGCGGCCACCGGTTTGTTCGGCCAGTTTCACCAGGTTCTGCTCCTCCGGAAGGATATCGCCGAACGAGACGGTGCTGACGCAGTAGATGGTCACCAGGTTCCGCTGCGCAATCTCCAGCGCCTGATCGAGCGTCTTGCTGCTGGCGTTGTCGTGACCGTCGGCCATGACGATCAGAACGCGCCGCGGCTCGATGGGCTCGCCCTGCACCAGTTCGTGCCGCGTACAGGCCATCCAGATAGCGTCGAAGAGGGAAGCGCCGCCACCAGGTTTCATTTTGCGGATTCGTTCGGTGATCGGCTCGGGATCGCTGGTGGTATTCACCACCAGCTCCGGCGTGTTGGAGTAGGAAAGCAGATAGCCGCTGAACTTTTTGTCGCCCGGCATCAGCGTATAGATCAGCTCGACCGCCGCGTCCTGATAGCTCTTCCAGTGAATCACCGAGGCGTTGCTCAGATCCACGATGAAGCCGATCACCACGGGCTGGTTGCGTTCGCGGTTGAAGTACTTGATCGTCTGTTCCCTGCCCTCGTCGAAAATGCTGAAGTCCTTTTGTTCGAGGTCGGAAACGAAGCGGCCCTGATCGTCGGTGACGGTTACGGGGACGATGACCTCATTGACGTTCGTAATGATGTGCGAGGGCTCGGCCTGCTCGGCCGCCGGAGTCTGTGGCGCTGGCGTCCCTGCGGGGGCCGCCGGAGCCGGCTTCGTTTGCGCGGCCAGCGACAATGCCAGCGCGGAACACAAAGTAATGCGGAGAAGCATCGGGCTTTCTCCATTATAGGTGCGCGGGCTTACGGCCGGACCTTCCTGACCGCTTCCACCAGCGCCGGCACCACCTCGAACAGATCGCCCGCGATGCCGTAGTCGGCTACCTCGAAGATGGGCGCATCCGGATCCTTGTTAATGGCCACGATGGTCTTCGATCCCTTCATGCCCACCAGGTGCTGGATCGCGCCGGAGATGCCGACGGCGATATAGACCTTCGGCGCGACGGTTTGTCCCGAGCTGCCCACCTGACGCTCCATGGGCAGCCAGCCGTTGTCGCAGATCGGGCGCGAGGCGGCCAGCTCCGCGCCGAGTGCTTTGGCGAGTTCCTCGACGATGGCGATGTTGTCCTTTTCGCGAATGCCGCGGCCGACGGAAACGATGATTTCGGCCGCGGTAAGGTCCACGGCGCGCTCCGCTTCACGGAAAGGTTCGCCCGGCCTGGTGCGAATCGCCGCCGCATCGAGCGAGGGGGAAAAGGTCTCTACCGGCGATTCGCCTGCCAGGGCTTCCTCCGCGCGGAAAGCTCCCGCCTGTATTGATGCGAAATGCGGGCCGGCGCCCGATGGCCGGACGTCGGCGTTGAGCTTTCCCTGAAAGAGCTGACGCACAAACACCGGGCCACCCGCCTCTACGCGGAACCCGGTCGAGTCGCTGATCAGCGCTTGCCCGAAGCGCGTGGCCAGCTTCGGCGCAAAGTCGCGAACCTGATAAGTGTGCGGCAGCAGGACGATTTCGGGCGAAGCCTGCCGGATGAGCTGCTCCCCGGCCGAGGTGAATGCATCGGGCGTGTAGCGGGCCAGCAGCTCGTGCTGCACTGCCCAGACGCGATGGAGCCCGCCGCCGAGACCGCCCCCGAGACCGCTTGACGCGTCGCCAAACACCGCCGCACTCGCCGGCGCATTCATAGCCGCGGCCATCTGCTTCGCCGCCGCCAGAGTCTCGAGCGACACGCGATGCCACGCGCCGCCCTGCCGTTCGAGGATTGCCAGAACGCCGCCGCCTTCCCCGAAACCGCGCACAAGGGACGCAGCGCCGCCCGGTTCCGGGTTCTTCATGGCGTCCGGCGTCGCGTCCTGTGCGCTCATGGCATATTCCTCACAAAACGCGCGCCTCGAACCGCAGCTTCTCCACCAGCTTCGCCGCCGCCTCGCGCGGGGTGCCGTCCAGCATCTCCGTCTGCTTGGATTTCAGCGGAGCATAGACGCGCACGATCGCCGCACGCGGCGCATCCGCTGTTCCGGCCGGCTGCACGGTGCGAATCTCCTTTGTCTTCGCGCGCTTGATGCCCATCAGCGTCGCATAGCGCAGCTTGTTGATGCCGGATTGAATGGTGAGCAGCGCGGGCAGGGGCATCTCCACGTGCTGGAACCAGCCGTTCTCCAGCTCGCGCTTTACGCGGATACCGCGATCTGTTGTCTCCACCTGCATGACAATCGTGGCGTGCGGGAGCCCGAGCAGTTCGGCCAGCACCACGCCGGTCTGACCATAGCCGAGATCGTCGGATTGCAGCCCTGTGGCAATCAGATCCGGTTGTTCAGCGCGAATCGCATCGGCCAGAACGCCGGCCAGCGACAGCGTATCCCAGCGTTGGACATTTTCGATCTCCACGTGGATGGCCCGGTCGGCGCCCTTGGCGAGCGCTTCGCGTATGGTCTGCGTCGCGCGCGCCGGTCCCGCGCAGACGACCACAACCTCGCCGCCGTGCTTCTCGCGAAGCTGCAGAGCCTCTTCCAGCGCGTAGGCGTCGGGCTCGTTGATTTCGAAAGAGAGGTCGCTCTCGTCGATCCAGGCGCCGGTCGCGTCCACGCGCAACTGCGAATCGCGAACCGGGACCTGGCGGATGCAGACAATGATCTTCATATTGTGGCTGGCGTCGCCGGGAGTGGCGACGCGGCACGCACGAGTGCGAGGCCACTAGTCAGTGTAGCGCCGGAACACCAGGCTGCCGTTGGTGCCGCCGAAGCCAAACGAGTTGGAGAGCGCGTACTCGATCTTCATCGGCCGCGCCTGGTTGGGCACGTAATCGAGGTCGCACTGCGGATCGGGGAACTCGTAGTTGATGGTCGGGGGTGCAATCTGATCCCGCAGCGCCAGCACGCTCAGGCCGGCTTCCAGTCCGCCGGCGCCGCCGAGCAGGTGCCCGGTCATTGATTTCGTCGAGCTCACGGCCAGTTTGTAAGCATACTCGCAGAAGCAGCGCTTGATGGCGACGGTTTCGATGCGGTCGCCTACTTCTGTAGACGTGCCGTGCGCGTTGATGTAGTCGATCTGCCGCGGCTCGATGCCGGCGTCCTTCACCGCGGCGCGCATCACGCGGAAGGCCCCATCGCCGTCTTCCGAGGGACTGGTGATGTGGTACGCGTCGCCGCTCATCCCGTAGCCGACGATCTCCGCGAGGATGGGCGCGCCGCGGCGCTTCGCGAATTCGAGCTCTTCCAGAATGAGAATTCCCGCGCCCTCGCCCACCACGAAACCGTCGCGCTGCGCGTCCCACGGGCGTGAGGCGCGCTGCGGTTCGTCGTTGCGCAACGAAAGCGCGCGCATGGCCGCGAAGCCGCCGATGCCCATGGGCGTGATGGCCGCCTCCGCTCCGCCGCAGATCATGATATCGGCCGCGTCGCGCTGGATGATCTTGAATGAATCCCCGATGGTGTGCGCGCTGGTGGTGCAGGCCGTGGCCGTCGCCGAATTGGGCCCCTTCGCACCGGCGCGGATGGACACCTGCCCGGAAGCCAGATTGACAATGGTTGCCGGAATGAAAAACGGAGAGATGCGGCTCGGGCCCTTCTCCAGCAGCGTGCGGTATTCGCGTTCGATAATCTCGAACCCGCCGATACCGCTGCCGATGTAAACGCCGGCGCGTTCCGCCCACTGTGGCGCGATCTTCAGCCCCGCGCTCTCCATGGCGAAATCGGACGCGGCGATGGCAAACTGAATGAAGCGGCCGACCTTCTTGACTTCTTTGCGCTCAATGAAGCGCGTCGGATCGAAGGCCTTCACCTCGCCGGCGATGCGGCAGGCAAACGCGGCGGCATCGAACTGCTCAATCGCGCTGATCCCGCTGCGGCCCTCGAGAATGCCCTGCCACGTTTGCTCCGTACCCACCCCGAGCGCACTGACCAGACCGACGCCTGTAACAACTACTCTGCGACTCAAGCAATACCCCGCCGCGCCTACGATTTCTTCTTCGCGTCGATATAGTCGATGGCGTCCTTCACCGTGGTGATCTTCTCGGCGTCCTCATCGGGAATGTCGATGTCGAACGCCTCCTCGAAGGCCATTACCAGCTCGACGATATCCAGCGAGTCCGCGCCGAGATCGTCCACGAAGGAAGCGGTGGCATCGACCTGGCTCTCGTCGACGCCCAGTTGCTCCACGATGATCTGCTTCACCTTCTGCTCAACTGACATGAATCCTCCCTCTCTGTGTAAAACCCGGCGCACCGGAGCGAACCGCCGTCTTCCTTCGTTCGCGCTGAGGGCAACCCCCCGTGCCGGCTGGCAAAGACACGATTCTATCGGCCGGACGATACGATTTCAACTGTTTTGCGGATGATGGCTCCCGGCTACAGCTTCTATACTATAGGCTCCGTTGCCATGTTGTCAGCATCGGCTGCCCCGGTGCAACTACCGGTTTCCGGCCAGCCCGCCGATAGAATGAGTTGATGTCCGGGTTGTGGCTGGCTTTCTGGTGCATGCTGGCGGCTCCCGCCGGCGCGAGCGGAGCTGCCGGCCAGCTTGCCGCTCCGGCCAGTCTGCCCGCTCCGATTCAGGAGCTGACTCATCAGGCCAGCCTCTTCTGGGGTTCCGCGCCGAACTGGTATTGCCGGGAGACCCTGCGCCAGAGAAGCTCCGTCCTGCCGGGTAAATCGCGGCGCATTCATTTCAGCATGCCCGCCGCACCTTCCACCGAGCCGGCGTCGCGAGAGATCGTTTCCTGGTACGGCTTCTCCGGATACGGCCAGAATTCCGAAGCGATCCGCGAGCTGCGGGAGATTGTCTCCGTGGACGGCAAGCCGTTGAGCCGGCATCCCGCGCCGGGCGGATTCCTGAAGGTGTTACTGGGCCGCGACGACGTTGCCAGGCAGAGTCTGGTGGAGACATTCCAGTCCACCACCATCGGGGATGCGCTTTTTGATTTCGGCCAGTTGGTGATGCTGTTCACCCGGCGGAGCATCGAGCGCTACACGTTCACGGCGGCCGGCCAGGACCTGATTGGCGCCGAGCGGGTTGTCGTCTACCGCTACTCGCAGCAGACCGGATCGCCCGGCCTGCACCTCGACGGCAACACGACGATTCCGGTCACAGGCGCGGTCTACCTGCGGAATGCGGACTCGGCGCCATTGCGCATCAGCGTCACTGCGCTGAGGAAAGACAAGACGGAGATTCGCGACGAAAGCCAGGTGGACTACGAGGAGGTGGCGCACGGCGTGATTCTGCCGGCCTCACTGGTGCACCGCAGATTTGTGAACGGGAAGCTTTTCGCGGAGGATCGCGCCCAGTACTCGGACTGGAAGCCCGTGCGGCCGGGGCAATGATTCGTTCCGGAACCTTAGGCCAGCGCTTTGTCGCCCAGATCCCCGCCGATCTTCTGCACGTCCGCGTGAACCTGCTGCAGGGTGGTCAGGATCTGTTGCAACATGGCCGAATCGGCCGATCCGTTCCCGGATGACGCGCCCGCGATGTCCATCACCATCAGAACCATCATCGGCGGCAACAGCACCACCGACTGCGTCGGTGTCAGAATGATCGGCGTATCCAGGTCCGGCGGCGTCTGAGCGGTGGGAAGCTGATTGTTGTTTGCCGGCAGCCACTCAAGCAGTTGGCCAACGAGGCTCCACGTGCCCGGATAACCCAGGCCGAGGCGACTCTCCTGCGTGAGCAGGGTTTCCGCATTGAAGCTGACCGTGGTGAGCGTAGCCGATGGAGCGGCGCCATTGGCGGCCACGCTTCCCACCAGATTCCAGACTCGCCGCGTTTCATCCGCGTAGTTGTAAACGGCAGTGATCTGACTGGGGGCGTAGTTGGTGGGAGCCGGTTGTTCGGCTGGCGTCAGGGAAAGGCCTGTGTCCCTGAGAATGCGCGATGCCAGCGCGACGGCCTGCGCTCGCAGACAAAGGGTGGAAGGATCCACCGGCGTCGGAGGGTAGCCCGGATATTGGTACGTCATGTTTGTCGGCGCGATGGGCGGCGCCGGCGGCCAGTTGAACGATCCGGGGATGTTGGGCATCACGGGGCTCGCTTCGTTCAGCAGCACCACGTTGTTGGTGGCGCCCTGCTGGGGCACGACATAGCTGCCGGCCGGGCTGCTCCACATGCAGACGGACTGTGTGGGATCGAACATCGGGGGCTGATTGTTAACGGGATCGCCGCCGTTTCTGGTGACATAGTCAGCGCGGCTGGCGTAAACGGTCACACGCGGGTCGGTGACCGCGGAGAGAGGAAGATAGGTTGCACCCATGAGGCCCTTTCTGATCGCTGGCAGGCGCTCCTTTCCGGCTGCGCCGCAGGCGACGTGAATCCGGCGGATTCGCCCAGGGTTATAGCAGACGCCCGCGGGGCGCCGTGGTGGATGCGATGAAAAGACTGAGAAAAAGAAATGCGACGGCCTGCGCAATCAAGGCCGGCCGGACGTCAATTTCCCGGATGCAGTACGATCTGGGCTGCCACGTCTTCGCAGTGCGCTACGTAGGACTCGATGACCGCGGAGAGCGGGACGGGTTCTGCGACGCCAATGCGGCAGGGAACGTTCAGCTTTTCGGCGGGAAGCTGTGAAAGGACGTGAATGATGAGCCCGTTCAGCGACGCCCAGAGGCGGACCAGACCAGTCCACGGAAGGTGAGCATAGCGCTGCGCTTCCACCCAGGAGTCCGGCGCGGGCGTCGTCGTCGCGACGTCCGGCTCGGTCAGCGCTCGAGCGAAGATCTGGTGGTGCGCGGTGGCCCAGTCGATCAGGTGACCGATGGCTTCCTTTCGCGTCCATGGCCGGCGGCGAAGGCGAACCTGACCGGTCTTCGCTGAATGGTCGAGGTGAGTCAGCAAACGGTCCATCAGCGCGGCAAGACGCTCGATGGCGGCGTTGGCGGCCGGGGCGGCGGCCCCCGGGCGCGCTTCGGTCATGCGCAACAGGTCCTCGTCGTGCAGAAGCAAGGCGGTTTCCGTTCGCATGCGCGACAGGAAAGAGCCGCCCTTCTCGCGCTGGTCCTCGATGCGGATGCCGTAGGGTTGCAGCAGGCTGCCAATTCCGTTAGCTTCTTCGCGCAGCAGACCGAGCAGCAGGTGTTCCGGCCCGATGTGCCCGTGCTTCATCCGCTCGGCCTCTTCGGCCGCGTATGCGAGCGCACGTTTGGACGCATGGCTCAGCGGCAGGTCTACGGACGTCGGCGTCTCCGCCTGGCGGGGCAGCCGATCCTCGATGGCCTTTCGGATCGCCCAACGGGCCTCTTCGCCGAGCTGCTCGCGTAGTGGCGTCGGTTCCCGCAACATGCCCAGCAGGAGGTGCTCGCACTCGATGTATGGCGAGCCGAATTGCGACGCCTCGTAGCGCGCAAAGAAGATCACACGCCGGGCGACCTCGGTGTAGCGCTCAAACATGGCGCGGTTGGTCCGGGAGGATTTTACCACTCATTGGCGGATGGAGGGCAACGCCGCCTCGCTGTCGGATGCCTGGCCGCCAGCCCTTCTTAAGCGCCTTCGACTTCGAGCGAGAACTCGATGTTCCCGCGAGTGGCATGGCTGTACGGACAGACTTTCTCGTGCGTCTCTTCCACCAAAGTGACAGCTTCGTCCTTTGGCAGCGTGGGGATTTTGACTTCCATCCTGACGGCGATGCCGAAGCCGCCGCCTTCGCGCGGCCCAACGGAGGTGTGACACGTCACCACGGTTCCCTTCACGTCCTTCTTGTGCTGCCGTGCAACGAACTCGATGGCGCCGCCGAAACACGCGGCATATCCGGCCGCGAACAGGTGCTCCGGCGTGGTCGTGTCGGGCAATCCGGGTCCACCCATTTCCTTGCGGACGGACAGGTTCACGCTGACCGAGTGGTCGGTTGTCTCGGAGTGGCCATTTCGTCCACCCGTATTGATTGCGCTCGCGGTGACCAGAGGTTTGATTGTGTAAGCGGGCATTGGTTCTCCCTGATTATTTTAGCGGGCGGGACGGGAGCATCCTGGCCGGGCCGGCATCGCGGCGATTCGGCACGACGCCCACCGCTTGACTTTGCTTCTCCATGGCGGAACCCTTAGGCATGCGGGCATTCCTGTTATTCCTCGCCGGCGCGGCAGCCCTTCTCGCCCAGATGGGATCACCCATCCCCCAGGCTGTCAGGGGGCCCAGGCAGCAGGATCTGATGAATTTTGACATCAATCTGGCCGTCTCGGGCAGGGTGCTGCTCGAGGATCGTGAGCCGCCTCCCGAACCAGTTCCGGTCGAGTATTCCTGCCGCGGCACAATGCACGCGGTGATGACCGACACCAAAGGCCACTTCTCCATCCCGCTGGGCTCTCAGGAGGCCACCCGAACCGCCGACGTCGCGGACCGTTCTGTCGTGGAAGGGTGCCGCGTGCAAATCCGCATACCGGGCTTTGAAGAGCTGCTGGTTCCCGTGAAGCCACCGACCAAGGTCGGCAGCCTGAGCGTCGGGGACCTGACTCTGAAGCAGGTCAGCCCGCAGGCCAGCGCGGTGTTCAGTGCGTCCGGACGGTCTGCGCCGCCGAAAGCCCGCGCGAATTACGTCAAGGCGTTTGAAGCCATCAATGCGCGAAAGTATCCGGAAGCGCTGGCCGCTCTGGACAAGGCGATTGCCGCGGACCCGCAATATGCATCCGCCATGCAGCTCAAGGGGAACGTCCTCGAGTTCATGGACCAGCGCGGCGCCGCGCGCGAGGCGTACCAGGCGGCCGCCACGGTGGACTCGGCCTACGCCACGCCGCTGGTTCAGCTCGCCGAGATGGCTGCCGAGGATCAAACACCCGCGGATGCCGCGCGCTGGGCGGCAATGGCGAATCACGTGGCCCCTGGCGCATATCCGGGTGTCTACCTGATTGAGGGCAGCTCGGACTTCCTTCTGAATCACTTCGACGATGCCGAGAAAGCCACGCGCGCCGGCATCGACGCCGACCCGAAGTTCACCTGTCCCGGCCTGCGCAAACTGATGGCCGAGATCCTCTACCGGAAGCGCAGTTATGCCGCGGCGCTCGATCTGTTCGAATGGTATCTGAAGGAAGCCCCCGACGCCGCGGACATCCCGAACGTGCAGCAGCGTGCCCAGGTTTGCCGGCGGCTGGTCAAGGCGACGGCGAATTGATCGGTCGAGGGGCCGGGCTCTCACCCGACCCCTCGGAACCAGCAGTTACTTCAGGAAAATCTCCTGCATCAGCTCCGAGCTGATGATCTCCCGGATCTCGGCTCGCTTCTCGGCGAGCTGGTGGGCGGGCTGTTTTCCACCCAGCACCTTATCCCGGAGCGCCTCGCCCTTCGCGCCGAGTCCGTCCATCGCGGCATGGTTCTTATACTCAATGGCCACGCAGATGTCCCAGTCTTCCGGACCGTTTTTCGTTTCCTTGAGGAAGACCTTGTAGTCCACGATCATGCCCTGTTTCTTTTCTTCCTCGATGAGCGGTTTGGTGACCTCACGCAGACTCGTGAGGTAGGCGTCCATCTGTGTGGGTTTCACACGAATCAACTCGACCCTCCAAACGGGGCCTTCGCTGTAATTCTCCTGCGCGGGCACAACAGGTGCAAGCAACGCCAGCAATGCAACCAGTTGGTAGCAGCGTTTCATTCGGTTCTCCTTTGTTTTCCCTTAAGGCGCCAGGGGTGCTGGTATTGTACACCTGCCCGGAGCCGTTGAAGACCGATTGCGCTAGTCCGCCAGCGTCCAGTTGGCGATGGCGCTGACGGTTCCATCGGACCAGGTGATCGATCCCGAGCCCGACTGATCGATCATGCCCGTGGCCAGTGTTGCGCCGGTGCTGATGGCGATGACGGTGATGGTCAGTGACCGGTTCGCGTCGCTGATCAGCGAGATCTTCACCTGCTCATCGTGGCCTGCGTCGGTCAGCGTCCAGGAGGTGGGAGTTGGCGGGAACAGTTCGAATGTTCCCGCGCCCCCCTGCACCGTCGTGGTGGCGTACGGAGTGCCGCCCTGAATCACCAGCGATGTCGGCGACGG
>Ga0209415_10006371_pt1 | contig 21014 bp, 18 predicted proteins | sample PeaSoiSIISIP2007_FD_187696 | JGI IMG/M metagenome (GOLD analysis project Ga0209415, IMG submission 187696) | Peat soil microbial communities from Weissenstadt, Germany - SII-SIP-2007 (SPAdes) (version 2) | ecosystem: Environmental > Terrestrial > Soil > Wetlands > Peat | place: Germany...
CCCCCCCCCCGCCGATCTCGGTGGTCTCCCCGGCGCGCTTCGAGGCACTGCTCGACTCCATCCTGCAGGAGGGCCATTGGCCCACCGAGCTCGACGTGGAGGCCATCGACGCCGTGCTCGCCGCCCTCCAGCCAGACGTGCTGGCCAAGGTGCGCGACGCCCGGTTCCTGCGGCCGCTGTCCGCCCGCCTGGCCGTCGGCACGCTGGCCGGGCTGGCGTCGGTGTCCGGCGGGCTCACCGCGGCGGGCGCCCTGCCCCGGTCGGTGCAGGCCCCGGCGGCCGAGATCCTGGACCAAGGGACGGGCCTGGGCCTGCCCACGGGCCCCGACGGCCCCGCCTCCCGGCACGCGCCCGACGGCGCCCACGGCAACGGGGCGGCGGACCCGGGCCACACCGCGTCGCCGGCGGATCCCGGCTGACCCCCGGCGCCACCCGACTCGGTCGCTGACTGCGCCCTCTCAGACTGCGGCCTCTCAGACTGCGGCCTCTCAGGCGGAGCCCCTGGCCCTCTCGAGCTCGGGTTGCAGGGCCGGGGTGAGGAAGGCGGCGTAGGTGCGCGTGATGTGGTTGTCGTCGCGGTAGACGTCGAGGTCGTCCACCACCACCGCACACGTGCGCCTGGTGCAGAACCACGGGGCGACGTCGAGGTAGGTGCCCCCCGCACCCTGCACGGCGGCGCGCTCGGCCGCCATGCCGGCGCCGTTGATCCCCTGGCTGCGCGACTCGGTGCAGGCCGGGGCGTCGCTCAGGTGCACGGACAGGCACCCGGGCACGTCGAAGGGGGGCTTGGGCACGGGGCCGAGGACGAGCACCTGCGGGCCGAGGGCCCGGACGGCGCGCACCATGGCGGAGAGGCCCGCCGTCCACTGCGGGCCGTAGACGGTGAAGTGGTAGACGTCGCTGTAGTGCCGGGCCACGCCCAGGACCACGAGGGCCGGCTTCACCGCGGCGATGCGGGCGAGGACGTTCTCGCGCCACTGCGTGCACTCGGTGAAGGCGCGACCGAGGACGGGGCTGAACACGGGAAGGTCGAGCGGTGGGCACGTCGCCTTGGTGAGGGTGAGCAGCTTCCACCCGAGGGCGTCGGCGGCGGCGTCGACCGCCGGGAACCACATCGCCGCATGCGAGTCCCCGAAGAGCACGACCGACGTCGAGGAGGTCGTGTCCCCGAACGTACAGGGCGCCACCGCGCTCGACAGGTAGGAGTCCAGGCACCCGTCGACGAAGGGGGCGGGCTCGTCGGCGTCGGCACCGGCCAACGACGGCTGCAGGTTGGCCGGAACGTCCCGGACGCGCAGCGACCGGCGGATGTCCTTTTGGACAGCGTCCGTCGCCGCCAGCTCCTGGGCGTCGAGCCAGCCGGCCGGCGCCGTGGCCGGACGGGCCCCGGCCGCCCGGGCCCGGGTCTCGGCACGCGACAGCGCCACGTGGGGCAGCGCTGCCACCGGGGCGGTCCCGTGGCCGGTGACCGAAGGGAGGGTGGCCACCACCACCAGACAGGTGCACGCCGCCGCCGCGCTGAGCACGCCACCGACCTGGAGCACGCGCCGGCCCGACAGGCGCTGCAGGCGCGTCGAGGAGCGTACGGGCTGCTCCACCAGCACGAAGGTGACCACGGCGAGCACGAAGCTCCCCGCCGCCAGGAGGAGGTTCTCGCCGAGGCCCACCGCGCGGCCCAGCGCGTAGGGGGCGAGCACCAGCACGGGCCAGTGCCACAGGTACCACGAGTACGACACGCGCCCGATGACCTGGAGCCCCGTGGCCCGCAGGGCGAGCACCGGGCCCCGCCCGGTGCTGCCACACCCGCAGGCCAGGACGGCGGCCGTCCCGAGCACGGGGGCCAGGGCGGCGACACCGGGGTACGGGGTGGACGGCGACAGGAAGAACACCGACCACAGCACCAGGCCGAGGCCCAGCCATCCCACGTCGGGGGGCGGGCGCCGGCGGGCGAGCGCCGGTGCCGCCAGGGCCACCAGCCCGCCGGCGGCGAGCTCCCACGCCCGCGTGGGGAGCGAGAAGAAGGCCCACGGCTGCTCGCGCTGGGTCAGCCACAGCGACAGGGCGAACGACCCCCCGCCGAGAGCGGCCAGGGCGGCGGCGGCCGCCGCCCGCGACGGGCGGCCGCGCCACCACACGAACGACACGCCCACGAGCAGCAGGGGCCACACCAGGTAGAACTGCTCCTCCACCCCGAGCGACCAGTAGTGCTGGAACGGGGAGGGGGCGGCGGCGGCCGTCAGGTAGTTGGTCTGCGCCAGGGCGAAGCGGTAGTTGCCGACGTAGAGCGCGCTGGCCAGCCCGTCCTTCAGGACGCCGCGGGCCTGCAACGGCGGGAGCCACGCGGCCGAGGCGACGGCGCTCACCACGAGGACGACGAGCGACGCCGGCAGCAGGCGCCGGACGCGGCGGGCGTAGAAGGCGGAGAACGACACCCTCCCGGTGTCCTGGGCCTCTCGCACCAGGAGGCCCGTGATCAGGAAGCCGGAGATGACGAAGAAGACGTCGACGCCCACGTAGCCGCCGCGCACCACGCCGAGGTGGGCGTGGTAGAGGACGACGGCCAGGATGGCCAGCGCCCGCATGCCCTGGATGTCGCGCCGGAGGGGGTGACGTCCCCTCCGGGCCCTCGGGGCGTCCACCTCCGGGAATTTACGACCGCGCCCCGCGCCCACCCGGGATGCCCGGCCGCCCCCGGCGGACGCTGGCCCACAGCCCGTACCAGGGAACCTCTCAGGATCCTGACAGGAAGCCTTCGTAGGCTCTCGCTGCTGCGCAACCGCGTGACCCGCCAAGGGGAAAGAGGCACACGCCGATGGTCTCGTTCGGCTACGTCTGGCACGAGCTGCGCCGGCGCTGGAGCCGGACGCTCGTCACCGCGCTCGGGCTGGCCGCCGGCGTGGGATTGGTCATGGGCATCGTCGGCGTGTCCAACGGGCTCGAGAACACCCAGTCCAAGGTCCTGTCCCCGCTGACGTCGGTGGGCACCGACATCATCGTCACCCGGACGGTCGGCGCCACCACGTCGACGAGCACCACGACGACCACGACGACGTCGCCTACGGGCGGCGGGTTCGGCGGCGGCGGGTTCGGTGGTGGTGGTGGGGGCGGGTTCTTCGCCGCGGGCGGAGGGCGCGGGACGACCAGCCAGATCAGCCAGCTCAACTCCAGCGACCAGGCGGCGCTGTTGAACGCCAACTCCGCGGTGATCACGGACCTGTCGAAGCTCGGCCCGGCGGGGACGAAGTTCACCTACGACTTCTTCGTGCCCGGCACGCTCATCACCTTCCCGGAGGTGGCGGTGCAGGACGTGGCCAAGGTCAAGGGCGTGACCTCCGCCGTGGCCGGCCTGTCCCTGCAGGCGCTGCATGAGTCGGGCACCGTCCCGTCGGTCACCGACACGGTCACCACCGGCGGCCAGACCATCACGTCGGTCCAGCGGCCGGCGCCGCTCACCGCCGCCGAAGAGGCGCAGGTGCGCACCTGCCTGGCCAACAGCGGCGCCTTCCCGACGTCGTCGACCACCACCACCACGCCGGGCGCGCCGTCGTCGGGCGCGCCGTCGTCGAGCACCACCACGCCGGCGGGCGCAGGCGGCGGCTTCGGAGGCGGCGGGTTCGGCGGTGGCGGCGGTGGCGGCGGTGGCGGCGGTGGTGGCGGTGGTGGTGGTGGTGGAGGCCTCGGCGCCGGCGCCCTCAACGGCCGGTTCGGCGCCGCCTTCACGGCGTGCCTGCCCCAGCGCTTCCAGCAGTACGAGGCCCAGGTGGTCGTGCCCGAGCAGACCATCACCCGCGTGCTCAACCCGCCGCAGACCGACACCGCCACCAAGAGCTACACGGTGGCCGGCGTCGACCCCACCCACAAGGACTCGGGGCTGATCACCACCTCCCAGGTGGTGTCGGGGACCTGGTTCACCAGCACCCCGGCGCACGAGATCCTGGTGAACACCGCCTACGCCAGCACCAACGGCATCAAGGTGGGCCAGACCCTCACGATCGACAGCACGCCCTACAAGGTCGTGGGCTTGGTGGCGCCGACCCTGACGGGCGACGTGTCGGACATCTACTTCGACCTGAGCACCCTGCAGGCGAGCTCCTCCAGCAGTGCCCGGATCAACGAGGTCCTGGTCAAGGTGGCGAACTCCAGTGACGTGAACGCCGTGGCCGCCGCCATCCACAAGGCGCTGCCCGGGGCCCAGGTGCTCACCTCGGCCGAGCTGGCCAGCTCGGTGACCGGCAGCCTGGCGAACGCCCACACCCTGGCCGCCGACCTCGGCCTGGCCCTCGGGATCATCATCCTGTTCGCCGCCGCCCTGGTGGCCGCGCTGCTGACGCTGTCGAGCATCGCCAAGCGCGTCCGCGAGATCGGCACCCTGCGGGCCATCGGGTGGTCGCGCCGGCGGGTCGTGGGCCAGGTGATGGCCGAGATGCTCGGCATCGGCATCCTCGGAGCCGCCCTCGGCGTCCTCATCGGCCTGGCCGTGTGCGCGGCGATCAACGCCTTCGGACCCACCCTCACCTACAGCACGACCGGCATCGCCGTGGGCAGCTCGACCGTGGGCGACCTGTTCCACCAGGCCACGGGAGCGGCAGCCAGCGGGACGCAGTCCACCCAGCTGCACACCTCGCTCAGCGTGCTGACGGTGCTCGCCGGCGCCGGCATCGCCATCCTCGGCGCCCTCGTCGCCGGCATCGCCGGCGGGTGGCGGGCAGCCCGACTGGCGCCGGCCTCGGCGCTGCGGGACCTCGGATGACGCCGAGCACCGGCCCGGACACGGGGCCCGACCCTGCACCCGGCCCCGCCCCGGAAGGAGCACCGATGGACCACACCGACGCACCGGTGACGCCCGACGCACCGGTGGCGCCCGACGCACCGGTGGCGCCCGACGCACCGGTGGCGCCCGACGCCCCCCCGATGTACCGCCTGCGCGGCGTGGAGCGCCATTACCTGAAGGGCCCCAACCAGGTGGCCGCCCTGCGGGGGGTCGACCTCGACGTGCGGCCCGGCGAATTCCTGTGCATCGAGGGCCCGAGCGGTTCGGGCAAGAGCACGCTCCTGCAGCTGCTCGGCGCGCTCGACACGCCGACGACGGGCTCCATCGAGATGGACGGGCAGCAGCTCGGGTCCGCCGGTGACGACGTGCTCACCGGCATCCGCTCCACGCGCATCGGGTTCGTCTTCCAGAACTTCAACCTCATCCCGACGCTGAGCGCCGCGGAGAACGTCGGACTGGCCATGGCGCCGCAGCACTCGTCGCGCGCGGCGCGCGAAGCGAGGGCGACGGAGCTGCTCACCCGCGTCGGCCTCGGACACCGCCTCGAGCACCTTCCCTCGAGGCTGTCGGGTGGCGAGCAGCAGCGCGTGGCCATCGCCCGGGCGCTGGCCAACCGCCCGGAGGTGATCGTGGCGGACGAGCCCACCGGCAACCTCGACTCCGAGAGCGCCGGCGAGGTCATGTCGTTGCTCGTGGAGCTCCAGCAACGCGACGGCGTGACCGTGATCGTGGCCACGCACGACCCCGAGGTGGCGCGCCACGCCACCCGCCACATCAAGCTGCGCGACGGCGTCCTCGCCGGGGACTCCGCCGCCTGACCCGAGGCGGGGCGTCGCCGTCGCGCCGGACGACCTGCGGCGGGGATCGGGCGCCGGTAGCCTGACGGCGTGCCGAGCCTGGGGGGTCCCGCGCTGTTGCGGACCGACGCCGCCCACCACGGGTGATGACCGTCGGCCGGTCCCCGACCACGTCCCGCCGGGCTCCCCCCCTCGCCCAGGGTGTCCCTGCCGGTGGCCCCGCTCACTGACCAGCGTCCCGGCATCCACGAGGCGCGGGGCGCGGCGCCGGGCCGCCGGCCCACCCGCGTGTGGCAGCTGGTGTGCCTGGCCGCCGCCGTGGCGCTGGCCGGGGTCGTCGCCTACGGCGTCACGCGGTCGCCGCCGTCGCGCCCGCCGGTGGCGAAGCTGCCCACAGGCCCGCCGCCACTGCTGGCACCGGGGACCCCCGCACCCGGCTTCTCGCTGCCGCGGCTCGGTGGCGGGCCTCCGGTGGTGCTGGCCTCCTACCGGGGGACGCCGGTGATCCTCAACTTCTTCGCGTCGTGGTGCCCGCACTGCCAGCCCGAGCTCGCCCCCCTGGCCGCCCTGGCCCGGGCGCAGGCCGGACGCGTGGCGGTGGTGGGCGTCGACAGCAACGACCTGCACCCGGCGCAGGCCGCCCACGCCCTCGACGCCGCCGGGGCCGCCTACCCCGTGGCCGTCGACGCCAAGGCCCAGCTCGCCGCGCAGTACCTGCTCACCGTGCTTCCCGTCACCTATTTCCTCGACGCCGGGGGCCGGGTGGTGGGCTCGGCCACCGGCCCCCAGGGCACGGCGGCCCTGGCGAGATGGGTGGCCCGGCTGACCCCGGCGGCGCCCGCCCCGTGACCGCCGACATGGACGGGCCCACCGCAGCGCGCCCGGCGCCGGCGGTCGACCGCGCCGCCGCCCTGGCGGCGGGGACGCCGCGGCTGGCCCGGCGCACGATCTACATCGGCGCGGCGGTCCTGGCGCTGCTGGCCCTCGGGGGCGTGGGACTCGAGAACCTCTTCTCGAACGCGGGCCTCAACCCGACGGCGACGGCACCGCCCTCGACGGTGCCCCAGCTGCGGGCATCCCTGGCGTCGTTCCTGGGCGTGGTCGACCTGGCGCCGGCGCCCGCCCCCGCCTTCTCGCTCGTCGACCAGTCCGGCGGGGGGGTGCGCCTGGGCGATCTGCTCGGCAAGGTCGTGGTCCTCACCTTCTTCGACGCCAACTGCGCGGACGCCTGTCCCGTCCTCGCCGCCGACATCCGCCAGGCCGACGCCGATCTCGGTGCCGGCCGGGCGCGGGTGGCCTTCGTGACGGTGAACGCCGACCCCCTGGTCCCGGCGGGGCCGGTGCCCCCGGCCGCCGTCACCACCACGGGCCTCGCTGCGCTCGGGAACTGGCAGTTCCTGAACGGCCCGGTGCCGGCCCTCGACGCCGTGTGGCGCAACTACGGTGTCTCGATCAAGGCATGGGCCGACACCGGTGCCGTCGTCCACAACAACGTCATGTACTTCGTCGATCCCTCGGGGCGGCTGCGCATCCGGGCCACGCCGGTGGCCGACGAGTCCAGGGCGGGGACCTACAGCCTCCCGCCGGCGAGCGTCACGCGATCGGCCCAGGGGATCGCCTCCTACGCCGCGGGCCTGCTCGGCGGGCGCCGGTGATCGAGGACCCGGCAGCCCCCCGCACGCGCCCGGGCGACGACCCCGCCTCGCGCCCGACCGACACCGAGGCCAAGCCGGCGTGGTACCGCCGGCGAGCGCTGCTCGTGGGCGTCGTCGTCGTGGCCGTCGTGGCCGTGACCGTGGTCACCGACCTGCCGCAGCACACGTCGCGCGCCAGTGACGTCGCCGCGGCGAACGCCGTGATCGCCGAGGTCAACACCGACATGGCCCCCTGCACGTTCGCGGCCAACGAGTCCTTCACCATCTACGGCGACGAGAGCCACGGCACGCTGGCGCCCGGCGACCGTTCCCGCGTCCCCGGGCTGCTGCGCGACGACCAGGTGGCCTGCTCGTTCACCAACGAGAGCATCTACGCCCTCTCCGACATCGACCTCCCGGGAGCGAGCGTGGGCAAGGACATGGGCACGGTGGTGAGCACGGTGACGCTGTGGGCCACGTCGGACGCGCTCGGCGCCATCGAGGCCATCCAGACCCTGAGCACGAAGCCGACCGACCACGCCGCCCTCACCGAGCTGGCCTCGAGCGAGCGCATGCTGGCGGCGGACCGCAGCGCGACCGACGCCGCCGTGCACGCGGCGGGCACCCTCCTCCACGCCACGCTCAGCGCGGTGACGCTGCCCGTGCTCCCCACCCCGGGCGCCCACCCGTAGCGCCGGGTCCGGCAATTGGGGGCGGCACCGGCCGGCGACGAGGCGGAGGATCAGGCCGGCGGGGCGGCCCGGGACCCCGCGGGCGACGGCGCTGCAGGCGCAGCGCCCCGCCGCTCCTCGCGCAGGAGGCGGGTGAGCTCCTCGTCGGGGTCCTCCTCGCTGCGCAGCCACTGGACGAGGTTCCAGAACACGACGGGCACGAAGACGAGCGCCGCCACCCACAGCACGAGCGTGGACAGCTGGCGATCGGCCGACGCGCTCAACCCGGCTCCCGCCCGGTGCGCGAAGCCCCGGTACCACGCGTGCCTCGACATGCCCTGCATGTAGGCGACGGTCCACACGCTCCACATGGCGAGCGCGGCGAGCAGCGCCCGCGACGGCCGGGCAAGGCGCGGGAGCACCGGGGGGGATTCGACGCACTCGAGCCACAGTCCGCCGCCGGCGGCGACGAGGCTCACGGTCTCGACGAGCACCAGCCAGTGGTGGCCCGTGACGGCGTCCACGGCCGCGGGCGTCCGCCACGCGGCGATGCACGCCACATCGGCCGCCAGGAAGCCGATGCCCCGCGCCAGCTGGGGGTGTCGGCGACGGCCCGACGCCAGGCGGTCCACCGGCCCGGGCGCACCCGGCGCCGACGGCGCCGCCTTCGGGCGGGCGGTGAGGCCCAGGAGGCGCCACGGCGCGCCCACCACCAGCAGCGCCGGCACCAGGAGGGCGAAGGTCGAGAACTGCAGGGCCTCGACGAAGAGGTAGTGCCTGGCCAAGGTGGACACCGGCGGCACGAGCACCACCACCACGAGCAGCAGCCCCGACCCGGCAAACCACAGGCGGGTGCGCGCGGACACGACGGGGGGTCGCACGCCGGCGACCCCGGCGGTCATCGCGACGAGCGGCGCTGGAAGAAGCTCACGAACAGCACCAGGATGAAGAAGCCGAGCGGGATGGCGACGGTGAGGGCCTGGGTGGGGTAGGTGCTGATGCCTGCCTGGATCACTCGCTTACCCTTTCGCACTCGGGGGGACCACTGTCCCCCCGACCCGACACCCCGGTCGACCGCCGGGGCCGCTCCTACCGTCGCCTCACCGAGACGTCCCAGCACACCGAGAGGTCCCAGCACACAGAGAGGTCACAGCACGTAGAAGAGTACCCAGAAGAAGGCGGCGACGACGGCGATGAAACCCCAGAAGTAGGTGCAGCCCTCGATGCTGACCCGGAACAGGCGGGCGCGGGGCAACGTGGACCGAGACGTGCCGCCGTCCTGGGCGACGGCCCGACGCAGGCGCAGCTGGCGGGCCAGCGACGTCTCGAGCCAGTACGCCCCGGTGAGGACCAGGGCGATGTTCAGCGCCGCCCACCCGATGAAGCACGAGGCGTAGCCGCTCGAGCCGGGGGCGAAGCGCAGCTGCGTCAGCTGCCAGATCTGCAGACCGACGACCACGAGCGCCCCGAGCACGGCCGTCCAGCCCGTCACCTCCCAATCGATCTCCTGCCCCTTGCGGAAGCGCCGGAGCCCGAAGATCGCCAGTCCGGCGCAGGCCACCGAGACGGCGAAGATCGCCGCCCCGAGCCCGGTGGGAGCCGTGATCCCCTTCGGGCGCCACAGGGCCCCGTTGTTGGCCGAGCGCAGGTAGAAGTAGGCGAAGGCCAGCGAGGCGAAGGTGAAGGACCAGATGCCGATGAGCAGTCGGCCGCCGGTCCACAGCGCACCCTCGTGGGCACGCAGCTCGAAGGCGATCTCCTCCGGTGTCTCGTGCAACACCGGGAGGCTCCCGGTCACCGTCTTGTCGGCCACGATGCCTCCGCTCACTCGGCGGGGGGACGGCCGTCGCCGTCGCCCGCCCGATCAGACGACTGCCCCGCACCGACGCCCACGAGCTCCTCGCCGAGATCGGCGACCGGAACGGCGTCGGCTTCGCCGTAGTGGTACGGGTCGGCGAGGACGACGGGGATCCGCTCGAAGTTGAACCACGGCACCGGTGTCGGCGTCTGCCATTCGAGCCCGCGCGAGTCCCACGGGTTCGGGGGTGCGGGCTTGGGGTCGATGTAGATGGACCACACGAAGTTGGCGATGAAGAGGAAGAACGATGCCCCGAGCAGATAGGCGCTGATGGTGGAGAAGTCGTTCAGCGGCTGCAGGTTCTGGGCGTACTCGAAGACGCGGCGCGGCTGGCCGAGCAGCCCTACGAGGAACAGCGGGAAGAACGTCATGTTGAAGAAGATGAACATCGCCCAGAAGTGCCACTTGCCCAACGTCCTGTTGAGCGTCACCCCCGTCATCTTGGGCAGCCAGTAGTAGAGGCCGCCGAAGAAGGCGAAGATCAGCCCGCCCATGATCGTGTAGTGGAAGTGGGCCATCACGAAGAAGCTGCCGTGCACGGTCACGTTGACCGGGACGTCGGAGAGGAAGACCCCGGTCACGCCGCCGATGAGGAAGTTGAACAACATGCCCATCATGAAGAGCATGGGTGGCTCGAACCGTATCTTCGCCTTCCACAACGTCCCCAGGGTCACCAGGAAGAGGAAGCCGGTGGGGATGGAGATGAGCTCGGTGGTGAGCATGAACAGCGGCCGCATGTCGGGGTTGATCCCGCTCTGGAACAGGTGGTGCTGCCACACGAAGAACGACAACAACGCCACGCCGATCATGCCGGCGGCGGCCACCTTGTACGCGAACAGCGGCTTGCGGGTGAACACCGGCAGGATCTCCATGACGATGCCGAACCCCGGCAGCGCCATGATGTAGACCTCGGGGTGGCCGAAGAACCAGAAGAGGTTCTGCCACAAGAAGCTGCTCCCGCCGTGCTCGGTGACGTAGAACGCGGTCTGGACGGTGCGGTCGAGCACCCCGAACAGGCCGGCGACCACCAGGGTGGGGGTGGCCAGGGTGAGCAGCGCGCTGGTGGCCAGGATGCCCCACACGAAGATCGGCACCCGGCTCCACGTCATGCCCGGCGCCCGGTAGTTGATGATGGTCACCGCCAGGTTGAACCCGGCGCAGATCATGCCGATGCCGATCACGGCGAAGCCCACGAGGTAGGAGTCCATCCCGCTGCCCGCCTGGGTCTGCAGCGGGGCGTAGCCCGTCCAGCCGGTGGGGAAGCCGCCGAAGAACGGCGCCGTCAGGATGACCAGGTACCCCGCCTCGAAGATCCAGAACGAGAACGACTCCACCCTCGGGTAGGCCATGCGCCGGGCGCCGATCATGAGCGGGACGAGCCAGTTGCCCAGCGAGCCCACGACGATGGACGAGGCCATCATCATCATGATCGTGCCGTGCTCGGACACCAAGGAGATGTAGACGCCGGGCCCGAAGACGTGGTTCGTGGGGCTGAGCAGCTCGGTGCGCACGGCCATGGCGAAGAGGCCGCCGGTGAAGAAGAACAGGAGGACCCCCACCGTGTACTGCAGGCCCACCACCTTGTGGTCCTCGGTCATGCGGAAGTACCGGGTCCAGCGGTGGTCGGGCACCGGCGGGGCGGGTTCGCGGCCGAGGATCTTGAGCATCGGGTAGGTGAGGGCCCCGATGCCCGCCAGCCAGCCGAGGACGCCGAAGGACAGCGCCATCACCGTGGCGATGTTGTTGGTCCCGGTGTTCTGGGCCACCGTGTAGTTGCCGCCGATGATGTTGCCCAGCCAGTGGCCGATGAGGTAGCCGGCGACGGCCCCGATGATGGCCCAGCCGATGTGCGGGCGCAGCCACCCCGAGCGCGTCGACAACCGCCGGCCGGCGCTGAGCCCCTCACCGGGGAAGGACTCGGCGGACCCCGCGCCCTCGGTGTCGGTGGTGTCCAGTGCCATCGCTCTCAGTCACCCTTTCTTTCCGACGCCCCCAACGTTGACCCCCGCGCCCCGGCGCTCATGGCGCGCTCATCCCCCTGCGGACTGCGGGGCCCCGTACGTCTCGGCCGTGCTGTAGGGGTCGACGTCGTCCGGGTAGTAGCCGCCGTCGGCCCCGTTGGCATCGGGGATGTACGAGTAGGCGAAGGGAGGCAGCAGCTTGGTGTTGGCGGCGAGCAGCCGCTCGGTCGTGGCGGCCCACGACTCGAACTCCGACGGTGTCACCACCGTCCCCGAGTTGTACATGGCCCCGTGCCACAGCCCGCACAGCTCGTCACAGCGGACCATGAAGGTGCCCAGCTGCTTGGGCGTGGTGTACGCCACGTTGTCCTGGCCCGGGTTGGCGTCTGCCTTCACGCCCAGCTGGTAGGCCCAGAAGTCGTGGATGACGTCCAGCGAGGTGACGTGGAAGGCCACCGTGGTGTCCTCGGGGATGACCAGCTGGTTGGTCTCGAACCCCCCGAACGACGGGTACCGGTACGTCCATTTCCACTGCTGGCCGATGGCCTGCACCTGCAGCACGTGGTGCGACGCGGGCGTCCAGATGGGGGTCGGGCCCTGACCGCCGCCCGACCCTTCGGGCTGGACGAGCTCATAGGTCCCGAAGCCCGCCAGGAAGAGCACGATCACCGTCGTGGTGAGGATCCAGCCGATCTGGATGCCCAGGTGGCCGCGCGCGTCGGGGCCGCCGGCGGGCTCGGGGCCGCCGCGCGACGACCGCCACATCACGATGGCGTACACCATGTACACCCAGACGGCCACGAGCACCGGGACGGCCATCACGAACAGCACGTTGAAGTCGAACGACGCCCCCGACGCCGTCGACGACATCCGCCCGGGCGGGATGTGGGGGCCGACGAGCGCCAGGTACAAGACGTCGGCGACGACCGACACCACGAGCCAGATGGCCACCAGCCGCCACCAGTGGCGTGGTTCGGACGCGGGCACCTCGCGGTCGGACATCACACCACCTTCATGAAGCCGTCCATGTACCCCACGGTCTGCATCGGGCCGCCGTTGCCGAAGAGCCAGCCCAGCCCGCAGGGGACGAAGCACTGCCACGGGTACTCACCGGGGCCCGGGCTCATGAAGGAGAACGTGATCAGGTTGTGCGGCGACGAGGTGGTGCACGGTGCCGCCCCGCAGAGGTTGGCGGTGGAGCTGTTGCCGTAGAGCGGCACGTTGATGCCCAGGGTGGGGATCGAGAAGGTGTGGGCCACCCCGTTGCCCGAGTTGGAGTCGATGACATGGAGGGGCTTGCCGTTCATCGTGGCGATGCCGCCGATGGTGCCGGTGATCTGGCCCACCTGCTGGTTGCGCAGGGGGCTGCCCGAGTCGTACTGGTAGATGCTGACGTTGATCCTCGTGTGCGCCGGCACCTGCCAGATCGTCGTGTGCTGCCACTGGCCCTGGGGGTCCATGGTCAGGTACGACACCCACGTCGGGTGGGGAGCGGACCCGTAGGCGCCGACGGTCTGCAGGGTGATGTCCACCTGGCCGCTCTGGTCGGCGCTGAAGGTGACCGTCGCTGGTTCGCCCAGCAGGTTGACGACGGCGATCACGAGGCCGGCCACCACGAGGAGGAACAGCACCAGGGTGAGGGTGAGCCTCCCGGTCTTCGACAACCAGCCTCCCCACGTCGTTCCGCCGTCCTCCGGCGGATCGATTGCTGCACCGGTGTGCTGCCGGCGGTAGGCCCCTCGCCACGTGAGCCAACCGGCACTCACGGACCGCGTGGCGACCATATGCCTCACCGGCCATGACGTCAATCATCTTTGGCCGGGCATCGTTGACCGGGGCCCGCCCGCGCCGGCGCCCGGGCCCGGCACGAAGAGCCCTACCCGGGCCGGCGCAGCTCGCCCAGTGTCGGTGTCGGGCCTCGGTGGAACACGCGGTCGACGGCGTCGGCCAGGCCCCCCTCGTCGGCGATGGCGCGCCGGATCACCACCGAGAGGGCGGGGATGGCCCAGAAGTCGCCGCACACCCACAAGATGGCGGCGGCGATCTGCTGGTCGGCGTAGGGGGACAGGCGCACCCCGGCGATGTGGTCGTAGACGGGGTACCAGCTGGTCGACGTGAAGATGGACATGGACATGGCCAGCACGAACATGACCACGTTCGTTCCGATGATCGCCCCCATCTGCCACAGCGCCGAGGTCCGCAGCCGCAGCGGGTACGACCGGATGATCTGCGTCCAGAACAGCACGCCGGTGAGGAAGAAGCTCGAGTGCATGAGCCAGATGTGGACGGCCTGGTTGGTCTCGGCGGCGTCGAAGGGGCCCGGGAGGTGCCAGAACACCATGAACCCGTTGAACACGAGCAGCGCCGTCCACCGGTTGCGCACGAACCGGCCGACGGAGCGCAGCGGCGCCGCCCACCGCCCGAGCAGGAGGGCGCGGCCGGCGCGGCGGCGCACGCTCAGTGGCAGGCCGTGGACGAACGGGAGCCACGGCGCGCCGGCGACGACGAGGATCGGCGCGAAGAAGGCGATCAGGATGTGCTCGATCATGTGCACGAAGAGGTAGTCGTCGGCCCAGTAGTCGATGGGCGACACCACGGCCACGAGCAGCACGCCCAGCCCGGCGTAGAAGAGGAGGGACCGGCGCCGGCGCTGGCCGGCGCGCACGGGGTCGGACCGCCGCGCCAGGCGCGCCAGGCCCACCTCGTGGAGGGCGACGACTCCCAGCACGACGACGAGGAACGGGTCGAACGACCAGTGCTCGACGACGTAGCTCATTTCGGGCTCCCCCGTCGGGGCGGGACCCGGGCGATGACCGCGCTCACTGCGAGGACCCGTACTGGATGGGCACGGCGAGCACCTGGGCCTTGGACCACGTCGCCGCCGTGGGACCGAGGCGCCAGTCGGTCAACGTGGACTCGTGCACGGCCAGCGCGTCCACGGTGCCGTCGGGCCCCACGGTGGCCGTGGCCGTGCCCGCCGGAGGCGTGGGCGCGGCCGTCCACGATGCCCCCGGAGCGCGCAGGATCTCCAGCCGGGCGGCGTGCCCGTCGCCCACCAGGACGACCACCTCGGCGCCGGGCCCGAGGCCGGTGGCGAGGACCCGGTCCGAGGACCCCAGGGAGAGGGGCGCGGACGCCGTCCACCCCGACGCCCCCGTGCCGCCCCACAGCACCACCAGGCTGGCCGCGTCTCGCGACGCCGCCTCGACCACACCGGTCATCGTCGACCCGTTGTCGGCCAGCCGGAGCACGGTCGTCTGGGCGCCGGCCAGGGGCCCGCCGAGCGCGGGAGCGGCGAGCCGCCACCCCGAACCGCCGGCGACGAGGATCCCCACCACACCGCGATGCTCGCAGGTCCCGCCGACGAGCGCCGTCCCGGCGCCGTCGAGCGCCACGGCGCTCAGCGCTCCCACCCCGCAGCGGCGCCCGGCGGCCGTCCCCGCCAGCGCGCTGCGCGTGGTGACGACGGTCGACCATTGCGACGCGTCGTCGGCGCTCGCCAGGACCTCGCCCCCGCCCCGGCGCACGAGCGCCACGGCACCGCCCGCCGGGGAGCCGGCCAGCGCGTCGGGCACCGACACCAGGCCGGCGGGTATGAGCCCGGGGTCCCACGACGCCCCGCCGTCGGACGTCCACGCCAGGGGCGAGTACCGGAGGTCCTGGGTGGGCTCGACACCCACGGTGAGCAGGGCGCCGGACCCCGCTGCGAGCACCAGGCCGCCGTTGTCGGCGACGCCCGGCGGCGTCACGAGCGACCATGTGGAGGCCCCGGCGCGGCGGAAGAAGACCTGCCAGAAGGTGTTCAGGGGATCGCCGACACGCCCCATGGCGGTGACCGCCCACGCGCCGGCCGGCGTGACCAGCGTCGACGCCAGGGGGGCACCGGCGACCGGGGTCGACGGCGCCGCCGGGGCGTGTCGACTCGGGCTCGCCGAGCTCGAGCACGCGCTCAGCGCCACGGCCGAGCCCAGGCCGAGGACGGCGGCCAGGGCCACGCCCCTCATGGCCGGACGTCGCTCATCGCCGGCGCTCGGTGGCGGCTCGCTCCGACCCGCCGGACCTCATTCGTGCACGACCCGCTGGATCTCCCCCGACAGCAGCGTGACGAACGACGAGTTCGCCTCGCTCGAGCTCCCGGGCTCCGCGCTCAGCACCTCGCGCGTGTGCCCGTGGGCGTCGATCAGATAGGCGAGGTCGCTGTGGGCGATCATCGCCCCGGCGGGCTCCACGGAGACCTGGACCCCGTAGTGGTCCCACACCTGCTGGAGCTGGGCCAGCGTCCCCGTCAGGTACAGCCAGTTGGGCAGGGTGGCGAGGCCCTCCTGACGGTCGAACGCCTGCGTGAAGGCGATCGTCCGGTCGATCGGGTTGGCCACCACGGCCACGAACTCCACCTGCGAGGCGCTGCTCCCGAGCAGGGCGTCGGCCGCCCGGAACTCCTGGGCGATCACCGGGCAGTCGCTCGTGCACACCGGGTCGAGGAAGGTGAGCGCCACCGTCTTGCCGTGCAGATCGGCCAGCGACACGGCCCGTCCCCGCTGGTCGACGAGGTCGAAGCGGGGTGCGGGGAAGTTCACCACGTTGGGCGACCCGTCGGCGGCGACGGCGAGGATGGTGTCGGCGTTCGGGTTCACCGAGGCCAGGGCCATGGGCGCCGCCCCCACGACGATCACCGCCAGGGCGCCGAGCGCGGCCAGGAGCCGTCCGGCCGAGGACGGTCCCACCCGCTCGTACCACGTGGGGGACGCCGCGGCGACGGGGAGGGCCGGTGCGGGCTCCAGGACGGGGGCCTGGGCGGGCTCGACCACCGCCTCCGCGGGGGCCGCCGCCACGGTCACGGGCGCCGGCACCGGGGCGGGCCGCCGCACCATGGCGAGGGTCCCCGACACGAAGACGAGGACCATCGGGATCATGCTGTTGGGGTCCGTGCCGATGCCACCGAAGAACCCGAGGTCCTCGACGAGGACCCAGTCGGCCAGGCACAGGACGACGGCGGCGGCGGCGGCCAGGCGCACGGCGCGCGCCCCGCCGGCCAGGAACGCCACCCCGATGGCGCCGAGCGCGGCGACGACGAAGAGGTTGACCGCCCACCCGTGGGCGGCGTCGAAGGCGGCGAACGACGACACCCACGAGGAGAACAGGCCGGGCTGCGGCGTGTCCGCCATCTGCCGGGCCATGGAGGTGAGCGTGCCCGGGGCGCCGCCGCCCGCCCCCTGCCAGAACCCGCGGCCCGGCCACGCCTGGAGCACGGCCATGCCCACGAAGAACAGCCCGGTCACGCGCACGATGCCCCGGCCCAGGCGGGGGTCCGACCACAGGCGCTCGGGCAGAGCCACCAGCACCCCGGCGCCACAGTAGAAGAGCACGGCGCCGGGGGCGCCGAAGAGCCAGCTCACACCCTGGCCGAAGATCCCCCCGAAGGCCTCGCCGAAGACCCAGACCACGAGGCCCCAGCCGGCGGCGGCCAGCCCGGCGAACCGGGACCACCGACCGTGGGCGGCGACGAGGAGCAGCGCGCCGATCCCCACCTGGATCCACACGGCGGACACCGCCGTCTCCACCGGGTGCTTCGACCAGATGGTGACGCCGAAGTTCACGACGTGCTGCACCCACCCCGGCGAGGAGCTCCCGGCCGGCTGGAGGACCCCGGTGGGCAGGCCGAGGGGCATGGCCGCCTGCAGCTGCAGGAGTCCGTCGAGGACCCACAGCACGCCGAACCCGATGCGCAGCACGCGCCGTGCCGGCGGCTCGGGGTCCCATGCCGGGCGGGTCGGCACGGGCGATGCGGCGCCGACGGGGGCCCCCGGCCCCCCCGCCGCCCCGGCGCCCGCGGCCGCGGCCGTGGCCGTGGTCCGGCGGTACTGGGCGGTGCGCAGGACGTTCCACGCCAGGAGCAGCACGAGGAGCACCAGCACGACGGCGAAGGATTGTCGCAGCAGCGACGTGTGGAAGGCGGAGACGATCACCGGGTTCTTCGTCTGCAGCGAGCTGCTCATCCCGGGCATGGACCACCTCCTCCCCGTGCGACCCCGTGCGACCCCGTGCGATGCCCGCAGGGCCCGTGCGACGGGCCGGGAACGCCGGCATCGTCGCGGTCAAGCTACCGTCGTCGGCATCGCCGGTCCGATCGCCGATCCCCCGCTGCGGGCGCTCGGCCGCCCGGGGCCGGGCAGGGTCGGCGCCGCGCAGGCACCCGAGGACCGGAGGCGGCCATGGACGAGGTCATCGTGATCACCGACGACGCCGTCGCCGTGCCCGGACGGGTCTCCGACGGGCGCGTGCTCGTCGCCCCCGACCATCTGGAGGCCGCCACCGGCTGGGTCCGCAAGCCCGAGGGGCTGTGCCGGGGGGACGCGTGCGTGGCGGTACGCCCCCCGGCCTCCGTGGAGCGCGAGGGGGGCATCGACGTCGGCGCGTTGAGCGAGCTGCTCGGCCGCCGGCACGTGGCAGCGCCGGACGTGGCCATCGTGGCCATGGCGCTCGACGGGGCCGACCGCCGCCTGGCGCTCGAGGGGCTGCGCGCCCCGCGCTTCGCGCTGCCCGACCTCGACGGCGTGGCGCAGCGGCCCGTCGACGAGGCGGGGCACAAGCGCCTGATGGTGGCGTTCGCGTCGTGGTGCGGCTGCCGCTACGACCTTCCGGGCTGGCAGGGCCTGGCCGATGAGCTGGCGGACGAGGGGCTGCGGGTGTTCGCCGTCGCCTTGGACGACGATCCCGAGGACGTCCGCCCCTTCACCGGCGACATCCGCATGCCCGTGCTGCTCGACCGCCAGCACGTGCTGAGCGAGCTGTACGCCGTCTCCAACGTCCCCACCGTGGTGTGGATCGACGAGGAGGGCACCATCGTGCGGCCCAACGGCGTGGCCTTCGGGACCGACACCTTCGCGCAATTCACCGGCGTGTCGTCGGGCCCGCACCTCGACGCCGTGCGCCGGTGGGTCCGCCACGGCGAGCTGCCGATGAGCCCGAAGGAGGCGGCGGGGGCGGTGCGCGACCTCGACGACGACGAGATCGACGCGCGCCTGCACTTCCGGGTGGGCGCCGAGGCGCGCCGGAGGGGCCACGACGCCGCGGCCGAGCGGCACCTGCGCCGGGCCGGCGAGCTCGCACCGATGGACTTCTCCGTGCGCCGGGCGGCGATGCCGCTGTTGGGCGAGGACCCCTTCGGCCAGCGCTTCCTCGACCTCTACGACGAGTGGAAGGCCGAAGGTTCGCCCTACCACGGCCTGCCCGTCCCCTGACGGACCGCCCGAACACCTCCCCAGGCCGGTGACAACGCGCCGCCCCGAGGGGGACAATGTCCGGGTGACCACCGGCTGGCGGGTCCTGTCCATCGACCACCGCGACCCGGTCGCCCCCTTCGAGGACGTCGTACGCCTCATCGATGCCGCGGGCACGTCCACCGCCGCCGCCTACGGCCGCAGCGACGTGGTCGAGGCCCTGCACGAGCACCAACCCGCCGCCGTGGCCGTGGCGTCGGGCCGGCTGGTGGGCGCGGCGGTGGCGCGCGTGGCGGGACAGGACGCCCACCTGCTGGCGCTGGCCCTGCATCCGCAGTGGCGCCAGCTCGGGATCGGCTCGGCGTTGCTGCGCGAGCTCGACCAGGAGGTCATCCACCATGGCGCGCACCGGCTGCTGGCCCTAGTGGAGCCCGGGCAGGTGGGCGAGGACGCCTTCTCCCACCAAGGGTTCACCCGAGTCGACGGGTTGCACCTCTACGTGCGCGCCGCGTCGATGGTCCCCGAGGAGCTCGCCATCGTCGAGCGCTACGGGGGGCAGTTCCCCGCCTCGGGACTGTGGGAGGCGATGAAGGGCTTCTCGTCCACCAAGGAGTTGCTCGAGCGTCGCATCGTGGCGCCGCTGTCGCATGTCGAGCTGGCGGACCGCATCGGGCTGCGCCCGCCCGCGGCGGTGATGCTGTTCGGCCCGCCGGGGACGGGCAAGACGTCGTTCGCGCGCGCCATTGCCTCGCGACTGTCGTGGGCCTTCGTCGAACTGCACCCGTCGCTGCTGGGCCAAGGAACACAGGCGGCCGCCGCGCTGCGCGAGGCGCTGGCGGAGCTGGGCCACGTCGACCGTCTCGTGTGCTTCATCGACGAGGCCGACGAGATCGCCTCGGCGCGCGCCATGCGGCCCGACAGCCAACCCATCGTGAACGAGTTGTTGAAGGCCGTGCCCATGTTCAAGTCCAGGCCCGGGCGGCTCATGGTGATGGCCACGAACTCGATCGGCGCCATCGACCCGGCGATGCTGCGGCCCGGGCGCTTCGACCTCATCATCCCCGTGGGCGCACCCGACGTCGCGGGGCGCGCCGAGCTCGCCGCCGAGTTCCTCCCGGCGTGCGACCCCCAGGACATCGCCACGCGCACCGAGGGGTTCACGCCCGCCGATTTCGCCCTCGCCGCGCAACGCGGGGCCCAACTGGCATTCGAGCGGGCGCTCGACGGCGGCGACCCGGACGTGACGGCCCCCGACGGCCTGAGCGCGGTGCTGGCCACCAGGCCTTCGGTCAGCCAGGAGGCGACGGCCACGTTCGAGGTCGAGGCCGGCGCCTACGCCCGCCTGTAGCGAGCCACGGCCAGGCCCGCGGCCGAGCCGGTCCTCCCCCGCCCGAATTTGTAGTTTACGAACGCACGTTCGGAGGAGATGACGCGGCGGGACGGCCCTGGCGGGCTCGCCGCGCCGGCCGGAACGCGGGCGGAGACGCGCCATTGTCCCTGGTCCCGGGGGCATCTCGCCGATCGGCGCCGACCCCTCGACAGGACCTCATCACTCACGACAAACTAGTGAGCAGTGACCAGGGACTGGTGGGCCGGGTGATGCAACCCGTCGACGTCGTCGGCGAACTGCTCTTCGGCCGGCGCCTGCGGCTCCGGGTCCTGCTGTGGGTCGCCGAGCAGGACCACCCCTTCAACCAGTCCGAGGCGGCGCGCGGCGTCGGCTACAGCTCGTCGGGCGAGGTGGCCAAAGAGCTCGAGCGCCTCGTGCAATTGCAGATGCTGCGCAAGTACGGACGCCCGACGCGCGTCGGGCCGCAGAACTACGTGCGCACCGACCACGTGGGTTGGGAGGTGGCGGCGGCGGCACGCACCATGGTCGACGCCACCGCGGATCCGCACGCCGGCGAGGCGCCGGAGGTGGTGGACGTGACGGGCCTCCCGCGCGGCACCGGGCGCGGCGTTCGTCACGACACCTCGACGTGATCGCGTTCGGACGAATCGACCACGACGCCTTCGCCACTACGGACAACGACTGCGCACCGCGCATGACGGGCACCGCGCATGACGGGCACCGCGCATGACGGGCACCGCGCATGACGGGC
>Ga0209415_10006372_pt1 | contig 21009 bp, 16 predicted proteins | sample PeaSoiSIISIP2007_FD_187696 | JGI IMG/M metagenome (GOLD analysis project Ga0209415, IMG submission 187696) | Peat soil microbial communities from Weissenstadt, Germany - SII-SIP-2007 (SPAdes) (version 2) | ecosystem: Environmental > Terrestrial > Soil > Wetlands > Peat | place: Germany...
TGGTAGCGCTAACGGGAATCGAACCCGTATTTAAGCCTTGAGAGGGCTCCGTCCTAACCGTTAGACGATAGCGCCAAACTTCACCCAGTATACAACGCGATTGCGGCCCGATCGTACTCTCGCGCACGCAAGTCTCGCGCACGCTTAGTTATATGTCTCGACCGGCGGCGACTCCCGGTCGCGCGAACGCAACCTGAAATGATAGACCAGCGCTCCCGTCACCACCGTGACCACGGTCGCCAGAGAAACGTAAGGCTTCAGCGCCATTCCTTGAACGATCATCCACGCGCCCACCAGCAGGAACACCACCGGTATCAGCGGATAACCGAAACTGACCACGCGCAGCTTCTGCCATCCCTGCCCGCGCCGGAACAGCATCAGCGAAACCACGCTCATCACCCCGAAGAAGTTTAGAGTGAATCCGATGTACACCACTAATTGCGGGAACGGTGTGAGAGTCATCAGCATGGAGCAAATACCTTGCGCGACGATCGCCGCCACCGGAGTATGCCAGCGTGGATGGACCTTCGCCGCCGCGGACAGGAACGCGCCATTTTTCGCCATCGCATAATAGACTCGCGGACCCACCGTGACCATCGCATTCACAGTGGCCAGCAATGAAAACGCCATCAGAGCGCTGAACATGCCGGCGATCTCGGGCCCGAAGAGACGCGACGCAGCCAGCGCACCCACCGAAAGCTCGCCCTTGAGATCCTCCAGCGGAGCAGCGTAAATGAATACCAGATTCAGCGCGATGTAGAGTACCGCAACCAACGCGGTTCCAATCGCGAGGGCGATCGGCAGAGTGCGCGCGGGATGCTGCACCTCCTCCGCTACGTAGGTGGCCGCGTTCCATCCGGTATAAGCGAAGTAGATCCAGAACAGGCTGATCGCGAATTGGGCCGCGATCGGCGTCGATACCGTGCGGGTCGCATTCATGGAGAAGTGATGCCAGTCGCCTTGTCCCATCAAAAATCCGAGGCCGACAAAAGCGATGAGCACCAGAATCTTTGCACCGGTCAGAACATTCTGGACTCCGGCCACGCGCCGGACACCGAAGACGTTGACGACGGTAAACAACACCACCAGTCCGCACGCAACGATCTGCGCGCCTCCGAATTGGAGGGTCCACTCGCCGGAGCCCACCAGCACGCGCGCCCGCTCCTGATGCAGAGCCGGAAAGAAGTATCCCAGGTAGTCGGCGAAAGCGAGCGATGCCGCGGCGATGGGCGCGGAGAATCCGGCAAAAAATGAGACCCAGCCGGTCATGAATCCCCAGGTAGGACCGAATGCGCGGGTCAGATAGACGTACTCGCCTCCCGAGCTGGGCATGTTGATACCGAGTTCGGAATAGCAGAAGGCTCCGAACAGGGCGCACAGCGCACCCACGGCCCAGATGGCGAGAAGGAGCTCAGGCGAGCCCAGTTGACCGGCGAGGAATCCGCTGGTGGCGAAGATCCCGGTCCCCACCATGTTGGAAACCACCAGCGCGGTCGCGCTGACCACGCCAACCTGACGGAGAAGAGCTGGTTTCGCGGTAGCCACGTCTCGTAACAACTATCTTACGTGTCTACGCCGAGGCCGTATGAGCACAGCCGAACATCGCCCGCTGTCTCACGACGACGCCCCGCAGCACTTCTTGTATTTCTTCCCGCTCCCGCATGGGCACGGATCGTTCCGGCCTGGCTTCGCAACCGGGGCCGGAGGCAGGACCGGCTCGGGCGCCCCGTACTCGGCACCTTCGCTCCCGGCATCTTCGTTCCCGGCATCTTCGTTCCCCTTAGGCGCCTTCTCGAACACCGGCTCCAGTCCATGCAGCCTTAATCGTTCGTCGAGCCCGAACATGACCAGCTCTTCTTCCGCTTCGGTCAGTCCCGCGAGCGCATCGATCTTGCGAAGCATGCCGCGGACCCGGCCGCGCGTTGTCTCACCCGGCATCGCCAGGGCATAAGCAAATAGCGCCTCTTCGCGCAGGTGGTCATACGGTTCGTCGCGATCGAAGTAGCTTGCGATCTTGTCCGCGTGGCCCGTCAGCCGGAAGTAGCCCGCTCCCCGCAACGCCTCGCGCACCAATTTCGGGTCCTTCTCTTCTAGGTGCCGCGCGAAATATTTCGAGTACGGTTCCCACAAGGATCGCCACATGGCTTCCATGGCTTTGATCCGCGCGCTTCCACCGAGCGTGTACAGCGCTTCGATTCCCGGCCGCACGTCGTCGCGATCGGCCACGGCATAGAGGCCCACCGCCGCTCCTCCGCGTTCTTCCACCGGCTTCGATTCGTCGTTGAGCGCGGCGATCATCGCGTCGCGGACCGCGGCATCCTCGGTCACGCCGGCAAGCGACGCCCAAGCCCGTCCGCGGACCGACGGGTCCGGGTCGGACTTCGCGAGATCGATCAGCGCCGTCCTCGACTGGGGACTCAGTTCGGCGTTGAAGAAGCTGTGAGCCGCTCCCGCTCGAATCGCGGGGTCCGGCGAAGACAGCATTTCCAGACGTTCGCCTTCCGGCAGGAGGTCGAATGGAGGCAGCTCCAGCTTCGGGTATTCCGCCAGAATGTCGAACGGTTCCGGCTCGTACCGAGTCTCCGCCGTGTCAAGCTGCTGCAAGGCAAGAGCGATCTCGCGCCGCAGCTCCGTTTCAACCGCCGGGATTTCGGTGAGCATCTTCTCGAGCGCCGGACGCGACGCCGGATCCCCGTATAATCCCAGACAGAAGGCGCCATCGGCCGCGTCAAATTCCAATCGGTCGAGCAGAATAGCCAGCACTCGCGGATCGCGCACACGCAGGCCGGCCAGGAGGAAAGCGATATCGCCGCCGCTCTCTTCGCCTAATTCCTCGTAGAGACCGAGCAGCGGTCCCACGGCTTGATCGCCGTATGGCAGCAGCGCCTCGACCAGCTCATCGTCAACTTCGTTCGGGGCTTTGCGGATGATCTCGATAAAAAACGTCAGCGCGTCGCGATCGAACACGCTCGCGATGGCGGATTGGCCGCTCACGGCAGGCCGGACCGACCGGAAATAGCGCAGCAAGTCAACGAGAAGCGGATCGAGGTCGAGACGATGATCGTCGCGCTGCGACTGGGCAAAGCGGAGCGCTTCCGCGGGCGCGGAATCTCCGGAATCAAGAATGGCCTGGATCAGGGGGCGGTCGACTCCCAGATGGCCCCGCGCTGCCTCTTGCAGTAGATCGAAGGCGGACAAGGGCGGGCTAGGCGTCTTCCTTCACCACGTGCACCGGAATTTCGACGGATACATCGCGGTGGAGCCGAATCGTCGCCTTGAAGTCGCCGAGCGTCTTGATCCCCTCTTCCAGGTGCACTTTGCGGCGGTCGATGGTATAGCCCTGTTTTTCGAGAGCCGCGGAGATGTCGGACGCGGTGACCGATCCGAACAGCTGATCGTTCTCACCGGCCTTTTGCGCGATGGTCACCTCGACGGCGGCCATCATCTTGCCGAGCTCGGCCGCGCCGGCCATTTCCTTGGCCTCGCGCCGCAGGTGCGCCTGGCGCTCCTGCTCGACGATCTTCTTGTTCGATTCCGTGGCAGCCACGGCGAGCTTCCGCGGCAACAGGAAATTGCGCGCGTAGCCGGCGGCGACTTTCACGAGCTCGCCGCGATGCCCGAGCTTTTCCACATCTTCTCTGAGAATGAGTTCCATGTTCGAGACTTCCTTCTAGGTTGCCGTTTAGATGGGCGTGGAGAACGGAATCAGGGCGATATTACGCGCCTGCTTGATCGCTTCCGCCACACGCCGCTGGTGAGGCGCGCACACTCCCGAGATCCGCCGGGGGGTGATCTTACCGCGCTCGGAAAGGAACGAGTTCATCATGCGCACATCTTTGTAATTGATATCGTCGATCCGGTCGACGCAAAACCGGCACACTTTCTTGCGCCGGAAATACTGTTTCTTGCCGGCGATTGCCTTGTCACCGCCCGTGGGCCGCGACGATCCGCTGATCGGTCTTCCACCTTTGGTTTCCGCCATGTTCGCTCTCCTCGATTATTCCTTTGACTCCGCGGCCTTTTCCCTCGTGTCGGCTAACGGCACTCCCGGGACCGTGCCGCGGTCGATAGGCGCGGCCGGCATGGCTGGCGCGGGCGCCGGCGCGGCGGGAGCCGGCATCGGAGGGGCTGGCCTGCGGGCAGCGCGCTTATCGCGAGCTTTTTTCCGCTTCTCGATTTTCTTCATCTTTTCGTCGATGCGGACGGTGATGAACTTGATCACCAGGTCTGCAACCCGAAGACGCCGCTCCACCTCTCTGACCAGTTCAGGGGAGGAGCTGAATTGCACCAGAATGTAGATCCCTTCGTTGTACTTCTGCACACGATAGGCGAGCTTTCGTAACCCCCATTTGTCGGCTTTATCGACCGTCCCCTTGCCGGACGTGATCACATGCTTGATCTGCTCGACGAAGGCATCAACTTCTTCCTCCGGCGCGTCCGGTTTGACGATGAACAACTCTTCGTAGACTCTCATTCTTCCTCTTCTGTTAAGCCTTGGGCGCGGCGGTTGAATACCGTCATGGACTTTTCGACGCCTTCAGCGATTATGGATTCGATAGCCGCGGCTCCACGCCCGACCACGTCCTCCACTTCCTGCCTCTGTGCCCGCTTAAACTTCCCGAGCACAAAGTTTGCTCCATCCCCGATTTCTCTTCCCGGATGGATTCCCAGGCGAACCCGGGCAAACTCATTGGTCCCCAAACTCGAGATGATGTCCTTCACTCCATTGTGCCCGGCCGCGGAACCCTTTGGTTTGATCCGCAATGAGGTCCAGGGGAGATCCAGCTCGTCGTACACCACCATCAACCGATCGGGTTTCAACTCATACCGATCGAGCAACCCCTTCACCGCCGCCCCGCTCAGGTTCATGAACGTCTGCGGCTTGGCCAGCGCAACGCGTTTTCCCCGAATGACGCCCAACCCGGCCAGCGACAAGTTCTCTTTGCGGCTAACGCTAATCCCATTCGACTCCGCCAAACGGTCAATCACCAGGAACCCGAGATTGTGCGGCGTAAACTCATATTCCGCACCCGGATTGCCCAGGCCAACCACGAGAAACTCGATTGCATCCGGCATCCCGCTGGCCTCCGGCGCCTGCACTCAGACTGCCGCTTACTTTTTCTTCTTCTCCTCGACCGGAGCTTCCTCTTCCTTCTTGCCCTTCTTGATGACCTCGGGTTCGGCTACCGCGGCTACCGGCGCGCCTTCCGTGACAGCGGCCACCGGCTCGGCTTCCACCTTGATCGCGATGACGTGTGAAATCACCGACTCGGCGGGACTCACCAGTTGGATCGACCCGCTCATCGGGATCTCGCCGGCGCGAATGCTCTGGCCCATCATCAACTCGCTCACGTCCACGGTGAAATGTTCCGGAATATCGTCCGGCAGACACTCGACTTCGATGTCGCGCGTGATTAACTCATGCAGTCCGCCCTGAAGTTTGACGCCCTTCGGTTCGCCCGTGGCGTGCACCGGCACCCGAACGCGAATGCGTTTGCTCAAATCGATGCGCTTCAAGTCGACGTGCAGCAGGCGTCCCTTGATCGGATCGTTCTGCCAGTCGACCAGCATCACCGGGGTCGTCTCGCCATCCCTCACGGCGACGTTGAAAATCGTGTTGTGGCCCGTGGTGCTGTTCAGGATGCGGGTGACTTCCTTGGGACTCACGGCCACCGCGACGGATCCGCCCGCGGTCCCGTAAACCACCGCCGGAATCGAACCTTTCACACGCAGCCTTCGCGCTTCATTCTTGCCGCGCAATGTGCGCTGCTCAGCGACAATCGTAATCTCTTTTCTCATCTCAACCTCTTCTTGCGGCCCCGGGCCTTTAACCGCGACGCCTCATGCCTCTTCGTGCCATTGATTCCTGTCGGCAGTCCTGCCCGGGAGTTCGCAAACGCCAAAGCGCGGTCATAAACCGCCGTTCACACAAACCGCCGTTCACACAAACAACGTGCTGACCGACCCGTCCTCATGAATCGACCGGATCGCTTTGGCAAGCAGCGGCGCCACCGAAAGCTGCTTGATCCGGCGGCAATTATCCGCTTCGTCCCGCAATGGAATCGAATTGGTCACAATCACTTCCCGAATCTCCGAATTCTCAATTCTCTCTACGGCCGGCCCCGACAGCACCGCATGCGTCGCGCAGGCCCGCACACTGCGCGCTCCTTGACCGAGCAGCGCTTCCGCCGCCTTTACCAGCGTGCCCGCCGTGTCGATCAAATCATCCACGATCAGGCATTCCTGGCCGTCCACGTCGCCGATGATATGCATCACCTCGGCCACGTTCACTTCCGTCCGCCGCTTATCGATGATCGCCAGCGGCGCGTCCAGCCGTTTGGCGAACGCCCGGGCGCGCTCCACGCCGCCCGCATCCGGCGAAACCACCGTCAAATTCTCGCCCCGCATCTCGTCGAAATAATCGATCATCACCGGCATTCCAAACAAATGGTCCACCGGGACGTCGAAGAAGCCCTGAATTTGCGCGGCGTGCAAATCGAGCGTCAGGATACGGTTGGCGCCGGCACGCTCCAGCAGGCTTGCCACCAAGCGCGCCGAAATCGGCATGCGCGGCCGGTCCTTGCGGTCCTGCCTTGCATACCCATAATAGGGTAACACTGCCGTGATGCGCTCCGCTGACGCACGCTTCAGCGCGTCCATCATCAGGAGCAATTCCATCAGGTGCCGGTCGGAGGGGTTGCTGGTCGGCTGCACCACGAAAACGTCGGCTCCCCGCACGTTCTCGTGCACTTGCAGGTGCACTTCCCCGTCGGAGAATTGTTTCACCGTGACCGCGCCCAACTGGCAACCGAGTTCGTAGCAAATCTCCGCCGCCAAGGCCGGATTCGCGTTCCCGGTAAAAACTTTAAAGTGATTGAACCTCATGGCGCGTATCGGCTTCGGGGCGGCCATAAGAGGTCTTGCGATCGCAAGCGGCCGGGAGCGGCCAGGTGCTCTCGCAGTTGGCGCCGCCATAGCCGCCGATAGCTCGGTTGATTCACCAGTTTCGCCGGCATTACCATGCAATCCCGGAAAGCGCGATCCCCTTCTATCACCTTTCGGGCCCGTTCCCGTTCGGCCGCGGAGCTAAAAATCGCGAAGATCGCCGACCCGCTTCCAGTCATCCTCACGCCGGCTGCTCCCGCCCCTTTGGGAACAGACTTCCGCAGCTTACCCGCGATCGCCTTGAGCTGGGGGTATTGACCGAAAACGAACTTCTCGAAATCGTTCGCGCTAAACGCAGCCGCCGCCCCCGCTGAACGGCTCTCCCCAAGCGCCCACACGAAGTGCCGGAAACTATTTATGCTAGTTGACGATTCGATGAAAGTCAAATTACGGCCAAGCGCACGGTAGGCCTCGCCCGTCGCCACATGGAGACCGGTTGAAACCATCAGGATCGGCTCCTCATCGATGTCCGGCAGGTGGTACAATTCGGTCCCTCGATCCACCCCCAGAGCCGTCCCACCCGTGAGAAAAAATGGGACATCGCTGCCCAGTTCGGCGCCGATCTGGATCAGTTGCTCGAGCGGCACAACGCGCCCGGCAAGAACCGGCAGCGCCAGCAGGACGGCGGCCGCATTGCTCGACCCCCCGCCCAATCCGCCGCCCATCGGGATACGTTTCTCCAGATGGAAATGCACCCGGGCTTGGGCGCCCATGGCCTCTAGAATCGCGCGGGCGGCGCGCAGGACCAGATTATTGGGGATGGCCAACCGGTCGTCGAGCAGCAATTCGGTTCGCCGCGCCGGCAAATATTCGATGTCGATCCGGTCGGCCAGCGAAATGGTCTGGAAGACCGTGCGCAGCTCATGGAAATCGTCGGGACGTTTGTGCAGGATTCTCAGGTCCAGGTTAACCTTGGCCAGCGATCGGAGCCGCACACTTCTCTTCGTCCTCATCGGGTCGCTTCATTCTAGACGACCGCGCCTTGCGAGTCTAGAACAACGGAAGCTGGGGAACGAGTCTCCACTGGCCTGGATTTCCGGTCCGCCAACGCGGCTCACGCGGTGGTCAGGGGCATGATTCGTACCACTGCGAGATCCTCTCAAGACACAACGCGGGAAACGAATTGCGTGCCCTGATTTCAGTAATGTACGAGGGCCTGGACGTCGTATCCCGGCAATTTGTCGCGGCCATGCAGAAAATCGAGTTCGATGACGAAGCCGAGCCCCGCCACTTTACCGCCCAGTTTCTCCACTAGCTTGGCGACGGCGCTCGCCGTCCCACCCGTCGCGAGCACGTCGTCGACGATCAGGACGTTCTGCCCGGGTTCGACCGCATCTCGATGAATTTCCAACGCGTCGGTTCCGTATTCGAGTTGATATTCGACTCTCTCCGTCGGAGCCGGAAGCTTCTTCGGCTTGCGTACCGGAACGAATCCCACTCGGAGAGCATAGGCGACCGCGGGGGCGAAAATGAAGCCGCGGGCCTCGATCCCCACCACCCGATCGACTCCCTTCCCGGCGTAGGGGGAGCCCAGACCGTCGATCACGGAGCGTAGTCCCTGGGCGTCCTTCAGCAGCGTGGTGATGTCGTAAAACAGGATGCCGGGTTTGGGGAAATCCGGCACTTCGCGGATCAAACTTTTGAGGTGATTCATCAGAGGTGCGGGCGCGTGAGCTTCTCAATTCTAGCATTCTGCTGAAAAACCGGGACAGGGACCTCTGTCCCAAGCCGGCAGACATGGACCGGCAGTCCGTTGCGGCCGGCGGCGCGTGGACAGAGTTGCCTGTCGCAGCGTTTTTCCACTCTGTGAGACGCGGTCCATTAGGAGCTTGCTGAAGAAGACTTCTGGCCGCAGATAAACGCAGATGAACGCTGATTCGCGGGCGGCAAGGAATTTGTCTTCAATCGGCGTTTATCCGTGTTCATCAGCGGCCAATCTTGTCCTAGACTTTTTTCAGCACCCCCTCGAGCGATCATCACCATACCATTAGCGAATGTAAAATTCCGTGGCCTCGAACACGATCGCTTCGGTCACCGCCACCGACCGGACATCCGCCGAGCGTGGTCCTTGCCTCAGGCGTGATTCAAAGTTTTCGAGTTGAGCCAGTATGCCGTTGGCGTGTACCTCCACGGTTCCGTCGTCCAGATTTCGGGTCCACCCGGTGAGCCCGAACTCTCGGGCTGCCCGCTGGGCAAAGTAGCGGTAGCCCACGCCCTGCACTCTTCCCGAAATCAGGTAATGCCGTGCTTGCAAGTGGCCCATCGCCGGTGATTCTACCGATTTTGGCTTCTCGAAATCCATTAGAGGACCGGCAAGTTCCCCTATCCAGGGGAATACAGCGGATTTTCCATGCTATGATGCGGACGAAATGAGCGTACCGGGACTACCCCAACGGACGGGCTCCGGGCCCTCTTCCTGGCGGGAACCGGCTGGGCGTCGCGTATCTCCAATCGCCGACGGTGGGAACAACAAGGTGAAGCCCCAGTTCTTGACATACGGAATAAACCGGCGAAATAAGCGGTTGGCTCATATCTTCTTCTTCGAGATCATGATCGACCGCTCGGCGAGCCCCCGGGCGTTCGCGCGAATCGTCAGGCTGGCGCTAGCGGCGATCGTGCCGGGGGTCGCCGGCGCCGCCAACGGCACGGACGCTTACTCCCCCTCCCTTCGATCTCCAGTCCTGCTCGTGAGCGCCGTGGGAGCCGTCGCGCTCCTGGCCGGGCTGTGGTGGTACCGGGAACGGCGCATCTCCGCACAGCGCCGGTCGATGCGCGCATTTCACGCGCTGAGCGAGGAAATCATCGCGGCCGCTTCGCCGGTCGAGATCGCCGAAAAGCTATCGGCGGTACTGCCCGCCATCACGCAAGCCACTGGCGTGCGCTTGTACCTTCTCAATCGCCGCACCAAGTCGCTCGAGTACGTGCCTACCGAGGCGGATCCCGAGCCCATGGCCATTGCGATCGAGGCGCCTCAGGACGGGTTGCCGGGCGGCGCCGTGGTCTGCTTTCGAAATCGCACTTTGCTGAACGTTCCGGACGTGCGGCGCAGCCCTTTTGCGCAACCGGGATTAAAGCCCGGACGTCCGCGCTCGGCCATGTTCCTGCCCCTATTCGCTCAACACGACGTTGTTGGCGTGCTCGAGGTCGGCAACGCGAGCAAGCTGGGATATTTCAGCCCCGAGGAGCAGGCAGCCGCACAGCATCTGGCCAACCAGGTGGCCGCCTCGTTGAAGCTGCAAGAGCAGCAAACCCTTCGGGAGCAGCTCTTCCGCGGCGAGAAGCTGGCTGCCACCGGACAACTGATCTCGGGCGTCGCGAGCGAGCTGCGGGCGCCGCTCGAAAGCATTCTGCAGTTGTCGGTTTCTCTGCGCGCTTATCGAGGCCGCGCCGTGCCGGAGGGCGACCTGAATCATCTGGAATCGGAATCACTGCGTGCCGCCGAAATCGTCTCGCGGCTGGTTTCCTTCGCCCGGCCGGAGGACACCGAAGCGCGGCCCGTGGACGTGAATGCCCTGGTCGGTAGCCTGATGAACTTCCGCACGCCGGAGTGGAAGACGCTCGGGCTCCGCGTGATCCATCGCTTGTCGCCGGAACCGGCTCTGGTTCTCGGCGCGCCGGGCCAGGTGGAACAGGTCTTCTTGAATCTGCTGGTCCATGCCGAGCAATGCGCCTCGGAGGCTTCGGGCAAGACCCTCGCCGTTTCCAGCACCCGCATGGCGGGCCGGTCGGTGGTGGATATCGGTTACTCGTGGCCTCCGGCGGGATCGAGCCCCGCGACAGTACCGGATCCATTCAGGGACACTCTTGATTCCGAAGCGGGAGCGCTGACCTTAGGTGTTTGCAAAGGAATCGTTCAAAGCAACGGTGGCGAACTCAGGTTTCGCGCGCATTCCGGCACAGCTCATTTTGAAGTGGACCTTCCGATAGCGTCCTCGCCCGGAGAAGATGAAAACCGCAACGACGCCCGCGCCTCGGCGCCAACGTTGACGCGGACCTTGACGTTGATGTTGATTGAACCTGACTCGATCTCGCAGCGGCAGATCGTGAGCCTGCTCGGAAAGCGAGGCCATCGTGTGATTCCGGCGCCTGCGGAAGAAGCCGCCGATCTCGCCCAGCGTCTGCGCTTTGACGCCGTGCTGTGGGCGCTTCGCCCAAGCGGTTCCCCCGGCGGAAAGTGGAGCGACTTTCAGGAACGAATTCGCGCCTCGGTGTCCTCTTTCGTCCTGATCGCGGAAGGATACGATGCCCAACTCGCCGACAGCCTGGGCGAGAGCGGCGGGTTTCTGCTGAGCCGGCCGATTCAAGAACCGGAACTCGACCGGATTCTGGCCTTGATCGACGCGCGCGCCGTCACCACGGCGTTGGATCGTCCGGCGCGGTGAAATGAGCGGCCGGTCCTGAGCAACATTCGAGAAGGCGGGGCACCCGCTACCGCGCCGCCAACTGGCGCAACACGTAAGGCAGGATGCCGCCGCTGCGGTAGTACTCGGCTTCCTGCGGCGTGTCGATTCGGACCACCGCCTCGAACGTCTTAGGCTTGCCGTCGAGAGTGGCTGTGACGCGGGCGCGCGTCTTGCCCGCGGAATCCACCGCGGCGGGCACTCCTTCAATCGAGTAGCTTTCAAACCCTGTCAACCCGAGGGACTCGCGATTCTGCCCCGCTGCGAACTGCAATGGCAGAACTCCCATGCCCACCAGGTTCGATCTGTGAATTCGTTCGAAACTCTCGGCAATAACAGCCCGAACCCCGAGTAAGAGCACTCCTTTAGCCGCCCAGTCTCGCGAAGAGCCCGAGCCGTATTCCTTCCCGGCGATAATCATCAGCGGGGTGCCTTCCTTCTGATAGCGCACGGACGCGTCGTAGATGAACATTTTCTCGTTGGAAGGAACGTGGGTGGTCCAGGCGCCTTCGGTACCCGGGGCCATCTGATTCCGAAGCCGGATGTTCGCGAGTGTCCCGCGCACCATCACTTCGTGATTCCCCCGGCGTGAACCGTAAGAATTGAAGTCCGCCGGCTTCACGCCGAGCGACATGAGATACTTCCCGGCCGGACTGTCCACGGCGATATTGCCCGCCGGAGAAATGTGATCCGTCGTCACCGAGTCGCCGAGCACGGCCAGACACCGAAGCTTCTGAAGATCCTTCACGTGCGTCGCCGGATCGGCCATATGGTCGAAGTACGGCGGACGCCGGATGTAGGTGGATTTGTCCGACCACTCGTAGATATCGCCCTTCGGAACATGCACGGAATTCCACTGTGCGTCGCCGCCGAACACTTCCGCATACTCCTTCGCGAACATCTCCCGATGCACGGATTTCTTCACGGCATCCTGGACCTCTTCGGGCGACGGCCAGATCTCACGCAGGAATACGTCCCGGCCGGAAGAGTCCTGCCCCAGCGGCTCGTTGGCGATGTCGATATCCATCCGGCCGGCTAGCGCATAGGCCACGACCAGCGGCGGCGAAGCGAGATAGTTGGCGCGCACCAGCGGATTCACCCGTCCTTCGAAATTGCGATTCCCGGAGAGCACGCTCGCCACCAGCAGCTTGTTCTGTTGCACTCCGGCCGCCACTTCGTCGATGAGTGGACCGCTGTTTCCGATACAAGTGGTGCAGCCAAAGCCGACCAGATGGAAGCGCAGTTTTTCGAGAAACGGCGTTAACCCCGCTTCGTTGAAGTAGTCCATCACCACCTTCGAACCGGGCGCGAGACTGGTCTTTACCCAGGACTTCGACATCAGCCCGCGTTCGACGGCTTTCTTCGCCAGCAGACCGGCGGCCAGCATAACCGACGGATTCGATGTATTCGTGCAGCTGGTGATCGCGGCGATCACCACGCTGCCGTCCTGAATGGTCGAGCGCGAGCCGTTCGTGCCGATTTCGGCGGTCTTCGGAGCGGCTCCGAGAAACGTCAGGAAATTCTGCTTCACATCCGGAAGATTAATGCGGTCCTGCGGCCTCTTCGGTCCGGCAAGCGATGGCACCACGGTCGATAAATCGAGCGACAGCGTATCGGTGAACACCGGTTCCGGCGCTCCCGCGACGCGAAACAACCCCTGCTCCTTCGCGTAGGCTTCCACTAAAGCGACCAGGTCGGCTGGCCGATTGGTCAGCCGCAGATAATCGAGCGTGACGTCGTCGATGGGGAACACGCCGATCGTCGCTCCGTATTCGGGAGCCATGTTTGAAATAGTGGCTCGATCCGCCACGCTCAGCGCGCCCACGCCATCGCCGTAGAATTCCACAAACTTGCCGACGACGCCTCTCTTGCGAAGCATCTGCGTCACCGTCAGCACCAGATCGGTGGCCGTTGCGCCGGCGGCCAGCTTTCCGGAAAGCTTGAAGCCCACCACGGCCGGCAGGAGCATGGAAGCCGGCTGGCCCAGCATGCAGGCCTCGGCTTCAATGCCGCCCACCCCCCAGCCCACGACGCCCAGACCGTTGATCATCGTGGTATGCGAATCCGTTCCGACCACGGTATCCGGATACGCTTGCCCGTCTTTCTGAAACACGACCGGCGCCAGATACTCGAGATTCACCTGATGCACGATCCCTGTGTCAGGCGGAACGACGCGAAAATTCTGGAAGGCCGATTGCCCCCACTTGAGGAACGCGTACCGCTCCTGATTGCGCTGGAATTCGAGCAGCGCGTTGGCGGCGAACGCGCCGCTAGTGCCAAACTGGTCCACTTGAACCGAGTGGTCAATCACCAGGTCGGCCGGGATCAGCGGGTTCGCCCGGCGCGCATCCACGGAGAGTTTCTTCAGCGCGCCCCGCATCGCCGCCAGATCCACCACGCACGGAACGCCGGTGAAATCCTGAAGCAGCACGCGCGCGGGACGAAAGTTGATTTCTTTCTCCGGGGCCGACGGGTTCCACGCCGCGACGTATTCGATATCGGAGCGCTTAACCGTGGTCCCATCTTCAAAGCGGAGCAGATTCTCCAGCAGGATCTTGATCGAGAAAGGAATGCGGGAGAGGCGCGCCACTCCGGCCTTTTCGAGCGCGGCCAGGCGAAATATCTCCACCGTTTTCGCGCCAACGCGCAGCGGGCCTTTGGCGTCGAATGAGTTCAGATTGTCCATGGGTATTTTTATCTTAGCGCCGCGGGGTCAAAAGGGGCGATGGGGGCGATGGGGACAGACTTCTCTGTCCCAAGGCCGATGGAAACCCGATGGCCCGCGATCCTCGTGGCCGCGTGGACAGAGTCCGGAACGGACGCAAACAACGCGCGGTCTGTCCCCATCGCGCCTGTCCATCGCGCCTTCCCGCCAATGCAAGGCTTTCACATATACTGCGGTACTTCGATGCCCAGCACCCCGAGCGTCCGCTCCAATTGCGCCCGGAAATACTCCGTCATCCACAGCAGGAACGTCTTCTTCTCGCGATTGGTTTCCGACAGCACCGGAAACTCGTGATAGAAGTTGCTGAAGGACTGCGCCAACTGGAAGGCGTAGCGGGCCACGTGTGCGGGCTCTCCGCTCGCCACCGCGCGATCGACCGCGGACTCCATCTTCGACGCGGCTAAGAGCAACTGCCAGCAATCTTCCTGAGCCAACTGGCGCGCCATTACGTCACGCGTCAAGTCAGCCTTGAAATCCGGCAAGGTCTCGCCGCGCTCGTCTAGTTTCCGCAAAATATTTCGCGCCCGGACCGCCGCATACTGCACGTAGGGTCCGGTTTCGCCCTCGAAGCTCAATGCCTCGGCGAAATCGAACGCAATGACGGAATTGCGCGTGAACTTGAGCATGAAGTATCGCAGCGCGCCGATCGCGATGTTCGTCGCCGCCTGCCGCCGCGACTCTTCGGGCTCTTCGGGATGGCGCGACGTCACTTCTTCGAGGGCCTTCTCGATCAGCTTATCGATCAGATCGTCGGCCTTCACGCCCAGACCTTTGCGGCCGGAGACTTCCACATAGGTCCGCCGCTTGTCTTCTTCCGACAATTCGATTCCCAGCTCGACGCACGTCGCGGGGGTAAGCGCGACCATCTCGTAGGAAAAGTGAACGCTGTTGTCGGCCTGTTCCGCAAAACCCAACGCCCGCAGTCCTGCCACCACGACGTCCTGCAGATACGATTGGCGCGAATCGATCACGTTGTAGACACGCGACCCGCGTCCGAATCGCGGCGAACCCTTTTGCGGTTGGCTAGTGGACGCCCACACTTCGTGACCGTTCGGATACGTGTGCCACTTCGTATAGTAGAAATCTTTCCCTAATAGCCCGAACTTCCAAAGCTGATATGCGATGTCCTTCCCGACATAGGTCACCAGGCCGTTGGACCGCACAATGACTTTGCTGTCATCTTCGCGCGCAGCTTCATCTTCAGGGGCCGCCTGGTCGCCGGACGCGGTGGTCTCTTCCGGCCGGGTGCGAAACGCCGACCCCGGCATCACCCAGCATCCTTTGTTCTTGCCCTCGTTCTCGAAGTAGATGGCTTTACGTTCCTTCAAAAGCTCGAACGCGGTCGCCCAGAATTGCAGATGCAGAATTTCGCTCTCGCGCGGCAGTACGTCGTAGACGATACCGAGACGCCACATCGTCGCCAGGTGCGCCTTCACAATGGCGTCGGCGACCAGATGCGCCAGCTCCGCATCCGCCCCGGTCCCGGCTTCGATGGCATGCAGCATCTGATGCCGCCAGGCAATGTCTGTGGGATTTGCGTCGTAATGGGCAGAGACGCGGGCATACACGTCCCAGCACAGGTAATCGAAACGCGTGGTCGTGATCTTGGCGCGAACTTCGTCCGGCGTCATGTTCTCCAGATGCCGGAAACCCACCACCACGTCCGCCACCTGCACGCCCGTGTTGTCAATATAATTCTGAACCTCAACTTTGTGAAAAGTCGCGCGCAGCATGCGCACGAACGTGTCGCCCAGAATGGCGTTGCGCAAGTGACCAATGTGCGCGGCCTTGTTGGGATTGATGTTGGTGTGTTCGACGATGGTTTTTCCCGAGGTCGGCTGCTCGCGCTCGGAGACGCCGGAGAGTAATCCCGACGCGTAGTAGCCGCGGTCCAGGCGCAGATTCAAGTACCCATTCCCGGCAATCTCGACCGCGGAAACGCCCTCGATATCGCCCACCGCGGCCGACAATTCCGCGGCGATGGTCTTCGGCGCCTTCTTCAGGGGCCGGGCCAGCTGGAAGGCCGCGGGCAATGAGATCTCGCCAAAGGATGACTGCTTCGGTTGCTCCGTTTGCGTCGGAGTTGTCACTCCAAAGAGCGTCTCAATCCGCGAGCCAAACGCCTCGGCAATGCGCTTTTCCAAAAGATGAAACATGAAGGAACCAGTATGCCAGCAGAGGCCCCGGCAAGTCCGCACGGTGCAATGGCGCCTGCGGCTCGCACGGTACAATGGCGCCTGCGGCTCGCACGGTACAATAGTGACGTGCCCAAAGTGACCTTCGTGAACTACGGCCGGACGGTCGAGTTCGAATCCGGAAAGCTCCCGTACGACGACCATGGCAAGCCGGAATCGATTCTCGACGTCGCGATGAACTTTGGGTTGCAGCTCGAACATGCTTGCGGCGGAAGCTGTGCCTGTACTACCTGCCACGTCGTCGTCAAGAACGGCGACAACAATCTGAGTCCCGCCGGCGAAGATGAATTGGACCGGCTCGACATGGCGCCGGGGCTGACCGTCCATTCGCGCCTCGCTTGCCAGGCCGTGGTGAAAGGCGACGTCACGGTCGAGATCCCCTCCTGGAATCGCAACTACGTCAGCGAAGGCGGCGGCTCCATGAATCTCGGCGATGCGATTCCCGTCGGCAAGAAGTAGGCGCCGAAATCAGGAGCGTGCTGGCCTCGGAGCAACAGACGCATCCGCGGCAGAACGCATCCTAACCAACGTCTAGCTAACAGCCCGCAAAACGGAGCGCGGCGGCAGCGTTAGTTGGCTTGTAATGAGGGTGCCGCGGCGCCCTTCGCGGGCTAGCAAGCTGTCCCGGCGAAAACATTATTTGAGTTACCGCTCCCTCACGGTCACGGCTCGGTCTAGGAGCCGTAGACCGCGCCACATCGATTCCGGCCCTCGCGCGTCACGGTGACGGAATGAACCGCATATTCACGACTCAAGCGGCCGCAGTTGTGTTGCCGAGCCGCGACCGTCAGGGAGCGGAAACTTCAATGGAGCGGCGACCGCTAGGGAGCAGCCAACTTGGGTCGCCTACGGCTCAGGGCAGCCTCCCAACCGAGCCGAGACGGTGAGGGAACGGTTTCACCCACGCTCGTGCGCAAACGGTTCCCCCAGAGTTACGAAATCGCCGGGACAGCTTACTAGCCGGATTTCTTCCGCGCCTCTTTTGGTCAAAATGTCGATCTGCGGCATGTGAGGCGGGTCTTCCTGCAAGCCTCGGAAAATCATTCACATGGCGTCTAAACTCGAAAAACTCGAGGACGTCCCCATAGTAAAGGGTCAGAAACGGCGCAAATCGATCCTAGAGCCCGCTAGGGCCCTAGAAACGGCAATCGTCTTTTTTGTGAATTCTGAAGTCTCCTTAATAGCCCGCAAAGGGTGCGGGGGCACCCTCATTACAAGCCAAGCAACGCTGCCGCCCCGCGTAGTTTACCCGCTCCGGGTCTTGCGGGCTGTTCCTTAGAAGCGCAAAGGGTGCGGCGCGCACCGCCAAACGAGTCAGGAACGGTTTCGCGCCGCATGGAGTTCACCCGAAGCGGGTCTGGCGCGGTTCCTTAGAAGATCAGATCTCGTAACGGAACAGTTGTGTTTAACCCCCCGATGCGGTAGAACGATAAGGACCGGTTACATTAGAAGCGCCACAGGAGGCCGTGGCGTCCTTGCTCGGATCCGCAATCGCTGCCACGGCCTTCCGTTGTGACACGAGTTGCTCAGGAGGAGTTGGAGAATGAAGACCTTACTGTTTGGTGCCACCATCGCGCTCACTGCGGCTACGCTGGCCGCCCAGTATCAGAACGTCAAGCCGAACGTCAACAACAATCAGCAGGTCAATGTGACGGTCAGCGAAGGAACGTCCATGTCGGTGGCGGTATCGCCGGACGGCCAGACCTTGGCGATCGACCTGCAGGGCAGTATCTGGACCCTCCCCGCCACCGGTGGAACCGCCAAGCGGATTACAGATCTGTTCAACGACGCGCGGCAGCCCATGTGGTCGCCCGACGGGAAATGGATCACCTTCTTCGGCTATCGCGACGGCGGCTACGATATCTGGGCCATCGCTCCGGACGGCACGCATCTGCACAAAGGGACCACCGGAACGTTCGACGACCGCGAACCGGTCTTCTCTCACGACGGCACCAGGGTCGCGTTCTCTTCCGACCGCGGCAATCCGCTCGGCAGTGACTACAACATCTGGGTGCTGGATATGCACAAGTATGAGTTCAAACAGCTCACCACGAATCCGGCCGAAGACTACATGCCGACCTGGTCGCCCGACGATAAGGAGATCGCGTTCGCGTCTACTCGTGACGGCGGCACCGGCCTGTGGGCCGTGACCGTGGACGGCGCGAGGGAACGCAAGGTACTGACCGCCGCGGGCCGCGTGGACTCTCCTTCCTGGGGACCCGATGGCAAGATCGTCTACAACGTCAATACGGGCCGTGAGAGCCGCCTCGAAGTGGATGGCAAAGTGCTCACGGGCAAAGAGAATGCTTTCGCGTTTCGCGTCTCATGGGCCTCGCCGACAGATATCTACTATGTCTCCGACGGCAAGATCCGCAAGCGCTCGGTGAACGGCGGCGATGCACAGACCATCGAGTTCAAAGCCACCATGACGGTCACACCGACGCTCTACACGCATAAGCGCGACTGGGATTCCGCCACGCCGCGTCAGGCCGTGGGCGTCGTGCGGCCGGTGATCTCGCCAGACGGAACCAAGGTTGCCTTCGCGGCCGTGGGCGATATCTACATCATGCCGGTGGGCGGCAAGCCCCAGAACATCACCAACGATAAATTCCTGGACACGGACCCGGCCTGGTCGCCGGATGGCAGCCAATTGGTTTATTCGTCCGACAAAGGCGGAGACCAGTTGCAGTTGTGGATCCACGATATGAAGACCGGGCGCAACCACCAGCTCACGCACATGACCACACAGCCGCAGGGCGCGTCGTTTTCGCCCGACGGAAAGAAGATCGCGTTCTTCGACGTGGATGCGATGTGGCGGGCCGCGAACGTTTCGGTGATCGATATTGCGAGCGGCCAGATCACCCAGGTTCACGAGTCGCTCTTCTCCCCGGGGACGCCGACGTGGTCGCCCGACGGACAGCTGGTGGCTCTTGCGATGATCGCGCCGATGTCCAAGCGTTTCCGCGAAGGCACCAATCAGGTCCTCACCATGCCCGCGGATGGCAGCAAACAATACAAGTGGTACGCGCCGGTGCCAATGCTGTCGATCGATTCGCGCGGCGAGTGCGGGCCGGTGTGGTCGCCGGATGGCACCAAGATGGCCGCGATTTACGAGGGCGTGCTTGCGGTGTGGCCGGTTTCCCCAACCGGCGAGCCGCTGGGCCCGCCGCGTCATGTGACCACCGAAAGCGCGCACGCGCCGAGTTGGTACGGGGATTCGAAGCGGATCATGTATCAGGCGCTGGGCAACAAGCTGAAGTCGGTGGACATCGAAACCGGCGAAGTGAAGACCATTCCGCTGGATCTGAAATACACCCCGGACGTTCCCAAGGGCCGGACGATTATTCGCGCCGGTCACCTGGTGGATGGCAACAGCCAGTCCGCGAAGGCCGACATGGATATCGTCATCGAAGGGAATCGCATCAAGAGCGTTGCGCCGCATTCGGCGAATCTGGACACGACGGGCGCCAACGTGATCGACGCGACGGGTTCGAACCTCTACGTGATGCCGGGTCTGATCGAATACCATTCGCATTTGCAGAAGGATTTCGGCGAAGCTCAGGGCCGCGCCTGGCTCGCGTTCGGAATCACGACCGTGCGTAGCCCCGGCAACACGCCCTACGAAGCCGCTGAGGATCGCGAGGCGAGCATGTCGGGCGTCCGTCCGATGCCGCGCGTGTATGGAACCGGCTGGCTGTTCGAGTGGCAGCGGACCTACTACAAGATGGGCATCGCGATTTCCAGCCCCGCTCATTTCGAGATGGAGCTGCAGCGCGCCAAGGAGCTGGATCTGGATCTGTTGAAGAGCTATGTGCGGCTGCCGGATCTGCAGCAGAAGCGAATGGTGGAATTCGCGCACAGTATTGGCGTCCCGGTGGCCACACACGAGATCTATCCGGCATCGTTCGTTGGCGTGGATAGCACGGAGCACACCAGCGCCACCAGCCGCCGCGGCTATTCGCCGAAGATGGCGACGCTCGCGCAGAGCTATGAGGACGTCGTCCAGTTGTTCGGCAAATCGGGCAGGATTCTCTGCCCCATGATCTCGGGTACGGGCGAACAAAAACTGTTCGAGATGGAACCGCAGATGCGCCAGGATCCGCGCTTCAAACTGTATCCGCAGTGGATGCAGGATCAGGTAAGCCGGCCGGGGGGCGGACGTGGCGAGGGCCGGGGCGGCGGCGTCCCCGGTGATCCGGGCGGTAACGGCAAGATGGTGATGGACGTGATGAAGGCCGGCGGCTTGATCGTGGCCGGCACGGACACACCCAACGGGTTCAATCTTCACGGCGAGCTGGAAACTTACGTCCTCGCCGGCATGACGCCGTATCAGGCGCTGCGCGCCGCTACGGTGAACCCCTCGAAGGCGCTGGGCCTCGACGCCGGCAGCATTGAAGCCGGGAAGCTGGCCGACATCGTGATCGTGCAAGGAAATCCGCTCGAAAACATCGCGAACGCGCATCACGTGCAACGGGTGGTGGCCAACGGCCGCGTATACAGCATGGATGACCTTCTGAAGGATACCTACGGTTCGAAAACCGGCGCCAATGCCACCGGGGCTGCGGGCGGCCGCTAGATCCGTGAGCCGGAAGTCGGCGGCAAATGAATACCGCCGGTTGACCAATCGCCACACGCGGCGTCATCGGCGATGGACATAAGTGTAGTGCGTCAGAAATCCTGAGCCGTTTAGCGCAAGGTGGGGCGGACCCCCTGGTCCGCGGCCGACGCCCTCGTCGGCCTTTGT
>Ga0209415_10006373_pt1 | contig 21009 bp, 18 predicted proteins | sample PeaSoiSIISIP2007_FD_187696 | JGI IMG/M metagenome (GOLD analysis project Ga0209415, IMG submission 187696) | Peat soil microbial communities from Weissenstadt, Germany - SII-SIP-2007 (SPAdes) (version 2) | ecosystem: Environmental > Terrestrial > Soil > Wetlands > Peat | place: Germany...
GCGGCTCGCCGACGCTTTGCGCGACGGTGTAGCGCGGGTTGAGCGCCTCGTAGGGGTTCTGGAACACGATCTGCGCCTGGCGGCGAAACGCCAGGCGCACGCTGCGGGTTTCGTTGGCGAGCAGGCCGAGGCCCTGGAAGCTGATGGCGCCGCCGGTCGGCGCGTGCAGCTTGAGCAGGGTCATGCCGGTGGTGGATTTGCCGGAGCCACTCTCGCCGACGAGGCCCAGGATTTCGCCGGCGCCGATCGCGAGGTTCACGCCGTCGACCGCCTTGACGAATGCGGGTTCGCTGCGGCCGAGCAACGTCGCCAGGCGGCGCCCATGCACCGGATACCATTTGCGCAGATCGCGCGCCTCGATCACCGGTTCCGTTCGCATCGCCGCCGCGTGTCCTTGTTCGGGCTGTGGCGACGGCACGGTACTGTCTTGGCGTTCGGCTGGGAATACCGCGCCAGGGAACACCTCGTCTGGCAACACCTCGTCTGGGATTGTCGCGCGCAACCGGGTAGCGTCGGCCGACCAAGGGAGAATAGCCATGGCAAACGAAACGGTTCGCCTTGCCGAGTACGCGGCGGGCTTGCGCTACGAGGATCTGCCGCAAGAAGTCGTGCAGCGGGCCAAGGACTGCATCACCGACACGGTCGCGGTGATCGTGCTGGGCAATGGACTGCCATGGAGCCGCATCGTCGCCGCCTATGCGCAGCGCATCGGCGCGGGGGGACGCAGCCGCATCCTCGGCGCCGATGGGCCGACGCTGCATGCGCCGGCGGCGGCGCTGGCCAACGGGACGCTGGCGCATGCGTTCGAATCCGACAACCTGACGAAGCCGGGTGCCGGCGTGCATCCCGGCGCTACCCTGCTGCCGCCGGGGCTGGCGGTGGCACAGGAGCGCGGCAGCAGCGGGCGCGCGCTGATCACCGCGGTGGTGGCCGGCTTCGAGGTGATGTACCGCATCGGTTTCGCGACGAAACACAGCAACGAGCGGCGCGGCTTTCATGCACCCGGCACCACCGGCCCGTTCGGCGCGGCGGTGGCGGCGGGGGTTCTGCTGGGGCTGGATGCGCCGCGCATGACCAACGCGCTGGGCATCGCCGGATCGCTGGCGGGCGGGCTGATGGAGTTCGCCCGCTCCGGCACGGGTGCGATGGTGAAACGACTGCATCTCGGTCGCGCGGCCGAGGGCGGCGTGCTGGCCGCCAGCCTGGCCGCCGACGGGTTCACCGGCCCGCGCAGCGTGATCGAGGGCGAGGCCGGGTTCCTGAAGGTGTTCTGCACGGAATGGAATCTGGATGACGTGACACGCGGGCTTGGCAGCGAGTTCGCGACGATGAAGCTGTGCCTGAAGCGGTTTCCCGTGCACATGACCGCGCAGACCTCGGTGCAGGCCGTGCTGGAGCTGCAGGCGGAGCATGGTTTTGCCGGCGCCGAGGTGGAGCGGGTGACGGTGGCGGGGACCGAGCGGATGGCGACGATCAACAACATCCAGGGTCCCACCGACATCATGATGGCGCAATATTCCATCCCGTTCTGCGTGGCGCTGGCGCTGTTCCGCGATCCGCGCGATCCGGCATCGTTCGACGACACGGCGCTGTCGGATGCGGCGATTCGTTCCATGTGCGGGCAGGTTTCGATCGTCGTGGCGGACCCGCCGACCAAGGTCGCGGGCGCGAGCATCGTGACGATCGTGTTGCAGGACGGACGGTCGTTCACGAAGGAGGTGGCGGAGTTCAATGGCACGCCGGCTCGGCCGCTCGATCGCGCGGAGCTGCGCGACAAGTTCATGACGTTGACGCGCGTGCGCTACGGCGCGGCGGCGGGGGGATTGTTCGAGCGCTTGCAGAACCTGGAGAACGAGGCGGAGCTTGGGTGGGTGGGTGCGTGATGCGGGGCGTGGGCGTGGCGTGCGGCTGAGTGTCGGGCAGGCGGACCGGCTGGAGCAGGTTGAGGCTGATTGGAAACATCCCCTGTCATTGCGAGGAGCGCAGCGACGAAGCAATCTGCGTCCCCTGAGGTAGGAGATTGCTTCGTCGCTGCGCTCCTCGCAATGACAGGGGGGCCGGCTAATCCAGCGTGATGTGCGCCTTGCGGATCACCTCGCCGTTCGTTGCAATGTCGTCGCGGATCACCTTGGCGAATGCCTCGGGTCCCAGCGGCATCGGCTCCATGCCGATGGCGTCGAATTTCCCCTTCATTTCCGGATCGGCCGCGATCTTGAGCACGACCGCCGACAGCTTCGCGGCAATCGCGGCGGGCGTCCCGGCGGGGACGAACACGCCGTACCAGGCGGACGGATTGACCCCGGTCAGGCCGATCTCTTTCACCGTCGGCACGTCCGGCAGCGCCGGCCAGCGCCCGTCGCCACTCACTGCCAGGGCGCGCATCTGTCCGGCGCGAATATAGGGCAGCAGGACGCTCTCGGAGAACAACTGGATCTGCCCGGCCAGCAGGTCGTTGATCGCCGGGCCGCTGCCCTTGTATGGCACGTGCACGATGTCGATGCCGGTCGCAATCTTCACCATCTCCCACGACAACTGGGTGATCGTTCCGTTCCCGGCCGACCCGAAATTCAGTTTTCCTGGGTTGGCCTTGGCGTAGGCGATGAGCTCCTGCATCGTCTTCACCGGCACCGACGGGGCGCAGACGTAGATCATCCGCGCCCGCGTCACCATTGCGATCGGCAAAAGATCCTTGATCGGATCGTATGGCGTGGTCATGAGCTGCGGGTTCACCGTCAGCGCGGCACCCGGGGTCTCCAGGATCGTGTAGCCGTCGGGCGGGGCCTTGGCGGCCATGTCGGTGCCGATGCTGGCGCCCGCGCCGGGGCGGTTGTCGATGATGAAGGTCTGGCCGAGTGCGTCCTGCAGCTTCGGCGCGATGATCCGCGCCACGGCATCGCCGCCGCCACCCGGCGGATAGGGCACGATCAGCCGCACCGAGCGGTTCGGGTAGGTGTCCGCCGCAGCCGCCCACGCGGCGCGCGACGCAGCCAGTGCGAGCGGCATTCCTACCAGTGTCCGACGCTTGAGCATGGGTCCGAACTCCTTTTGCGGATTTTCTATTGGGGGTTCGCCAGCCGCGCCTGGCGGTCGCGGAAGGCGGAACGGGAGAAGATGACCGCCAGCGCAACGGTCACGATCAGCATCGACAGGCTGATCGGCCGGGTCAGGAAGATGCTGAAATCGCCGCGCGACAGCAGCAGGGCGCGGCGCATGTTCTCCTCCAGCATGGGGCCGAGCACGAGGCCGAGAATCAGCGGCGCGGGCGAGCAGTCGAGCTGCTTGAAGACGAAGCCGATCAGCGCGAAGCCGGCGGCGAGGTAGACGTCGAACGTTGCGTTCGACACGCTGTAGACGCCGATGCAGCAGAACACCAGCACCGCCGGATACAGCACGCGGTAGGGGATCGCCAGCAGGCGGACCCAGATGCCGACCAGCGGCAGGTTCAGCACCAGCAGCATGAGGTTGCCGATCCACATGCTGGCGACGACGCCCCAGAACAGGTTGGCGTGCTGGGAGATCAGCAGCGGGCCGGGGGCGATGCCCTGGATGATCAGCGCGCCCATCAGCAGCGCGTTGGCCGCGCCGGCGGGAATCCCCAACGTCAGCATCGGAATGAAATGGGTGAGTGCCGCGGCGTTGTTGGCGGCCTCGGGTCCGGCGACGCCCTCGATGGCGCCGTTGCCGAAACGGGTGCGGTCGGTGGCGAGCTGGCGCTCCATCACGTAGCTGGCGAACGAGCTGATCAGCGGGCCGGTGCCGGGCAGGATGCCGAACCCGGAACCGATCGCGGTGCCGCGCAGGATCGCCTTCCACGACGCCTTCAGGTCGGCCCGGGTCGGCAACAGTCCGGTGATCTTGGCGCTGAGCGGCACGCGTTGGTGCAGCGTGCCGACATGGGTGATGACGTCGGCGAAGGCGAACAGCCCGACCGCGGCGGCGACGAAGTTCACCCCGTCGGCCAGCGCGGGCTGGCCGAACGCGAAACGGATGGTGCCGGAGTTCACGTCGGTGCCGACGGTGCCGAGCAACACGCCGAGCGCGGCCATGGCGGTCGTCGTGGTGAGCGACTCGGCTGACAGGGCGGAGGCGGTGACCAGCGCCATGACGATCAGCGACGCATAGTCGGCCGGTCCGAACAGCAGCCCGGTGCTGGCCAGCACGGGGGAAAAACAGGCGATGATCAGCACCGCGACGCAGCCGGCGAAGAACGAGGACAGCGCGGCGATGCTCAGCGCGGGGCCGGCGCGGCCCTGGCGCGCCATCGGGTGGCCGTCGATGCAGATCACCACCGAGGTCGGCTCGCCCGGCATGTTCAGCATCACCGCCGTGGTGGAGCCGGAATGATGCGCGCCGTAATAGATGCCGGACAGCATGATCAGCGAGGCAACCGCCGGCAGCTTGAAGGTGAACGGCAGCAGCATGGCGATCGTGGTCACCGGCCCGAGGCCGGGGAACACGCCGACCAGCGTGCCGAGGAAGGCGCCGATGAGGCAGTAGAGGAAATTCTGCGGCGTGACCGCGACGGAAAAACCCATCGCGAGATTGTGGAGAATGCTCATGGGGCGAGCCTGGGTGCGGCGCCGGTCTGCCTCACGATGGGAATGCCTGCCACGGCATGCCGAGGCCGTGGATGAACAGGCCGACCGACATGACCACCAGAACGATGCCGATCACCAGCACCTCCCACGGGCGCGACAGCAGGCGCTGGTAGCAGCCCAGCACGACGACGGCGGCGATCGCCAGCACCAGTCCCGCGCGCTCCACCAGCAGGCCGAAGGCGACGATCCCGGCCATGACGCAGATCAGCGGGATGAGGTGCCACACCACCACCCGCTTCGGGGGCGTCGCGCGCAGCGAGGTGACCGCGGAGGCCAGGCCAAGCAGCGCGATGACGGCCGAGACGACGAACGGGAAGTAGCCAGGGCCCATGTGCGTCGCGCTGCCCAGCCGGTAGCGCGCGCCGTCGATCATGCCGAACGCGCCGATCGCCAGGAAGATCAGCCCGGAGGCGAAGCGTTGCCGATTTCCGATACTGATCCGCACGGCGACAGCCCCTGTTGGTCGCGGCATCCTGGGGAAGCGGAGGGTGGCAGGCAAGACGCCACGGGATGAGCAATACGCAGGGATGGGTTGCATCCGCGCCGCCCCGCCATCTGCCCGTGGCGCGGCGATGACGGCACTTCGTTGCAAGCGGAACTTTTACCCCCGGCTACGCCGTCAGGTAGGCGGCGGCGGCCAGCGCGTGGCAGCGGACCACATGGAGAAAATCCTCGACGGCGACCCACTCGTCCGGCTTGGCCATGTTGTTCGGGGCGCAGCCATACAGGTAGGCGGGCACGCCGGCGCGGCGCCAATGCTTGGCGTCCGAGGCGCCGAGGCTCACCGCGGGCAGCGCCGCGCGCCCGGTCAGGCCGGCGACGGTGTCGCGGATGATGCCGACCATCCGATGGGTGGGATCGCTGAAGGTCGGCTCGGATGAGTGCGTCCAGACCGGGGTGACGCGGGCTTCGGGATGGCGGCGGATGATGGCCTCGACGCGCGCCATGACCGCGGCGTGCGTCATCGCCACCGGCAGCCTGATGTCCACCTCCAGGCGGCAATCCCCGGGCAGCATGTTGATTTTCACCCCGCCCTGGATCACCCCGGGACAGACGGTGACGCGGTTGAGGATCGCGCCGGCGCCCTGCCCCACCGCTGCGTCCATCGCCGCGCGCGCGTTCTCGACCGCCGCGCGCACCGCGTCGGGCTGCGCCACCGGCATGGCTTCCAGCGTCATCAACTCGCCGACGATCGCGGCGGCGATGACGATCGCGTTGCGGCTGAGATGGGTGTAGGCGGCGTGCGCGCCGGGCGTGGCGATTTCGATCACCAGGCGCAACGTTCCCTTCTCGCCGAAGCGGATGGTGCCGGCGCTGGGCTCGCCGTTCAGCAGGCAGTCGCCGCGGCATTCGTCGGGATAAGTTTCCAGCAGCCATTGCGCGCCCCAGGTGCCGCCGGTCTCCTCGTCCGACACGCAGGTCAGGGTCAGCCGGCCGGGAAGGCGCGCGCGCAGGCGGTGCAGATAGATCGCGGTCCAGACCGAGGCCGCGGTGCCGCACTTCATGTCCGCCACGCCGCGGCCGTGCACGCGGTTGGCGTCGACCGCGCCGCTCCAGGGATCGCGCGACCAGGCCGCCGGCGGGCCGCTGGGGAACACGTCGATGTGCCCGTTCAGCACCAGGTGCGGCGACGCGATGCCGAAGCCGCCGACGATGTTGGGCAGGTGCGGCTTGGCGGCGCGGAGGTCGGCCGGGAAACCATGGGCGTGCAGGTGGGACAGCAGGAAGGTCGCGGCCGCCGTGGTATCGCCGGGGGGATTGGGGCTGGGGATCGCGACGAAGCGGGACAGGAACTGGATCAGTTCGTCGCGGTCCTGCTCGATCCAGGCGAGGATCTGGTCGCGGACACTTGGTTCCATCAGTTTCTCCCGGACACGGCCACGGCGCCATACACGACCGCGCAGCGGAGATTATACCGGCGGCGGCGCCCGCCGCATAACCGGATGGACGCCGCCCGCAACTGCGGCATACTCGCGGCCCAACAGGCAGACAGGGGAAGCATCATGGGCATTTCGCGGCGAACCCTTCTTGGCAGCGCATTGGCGCTGCCCGCGTTGCGTTCGGCGAAGGCGGCGCCTTCGGTGCTGCGGATCGCCATCGGCACCTCGCTGGCCACGCTCGACCCGATGAAGACCACGATCGGCGACGAATACATCTACGACAACCTGGTGTTCAACGGGCTGACCCAGATGCACGAGGACCTCTCGGTGGGCCCCGATCTGGCGGCGAGCTGGAGCTACAGCACCGACCTGAAGACCTGGACCTTCACGCTGCGCCGCGGCGTAAAATTCCACAACGGCGCGGATTTCGTTGCCGACGACGTCATCGCCTTCTTCACCCGGCTGCTCGATCCGAAGAATGCCGCGCCATCGCGCAGCAACTACGACATGATCGAGCGGATGTCGGCACCGGACGCCGCCACCGTGGTGTTCGCGCTGAAATACCCGTACGGCGGATTCGCCGACATCCTGTCGGACCGCCAGGTGAAGATCCCACCGCGTGAGCAGGTCGGGCAGCTTACCACGAAGCCGGTCGGCACCGGCCCGTTCATGTTCCAGAGCTACACGCCCGGCGACCGGCTGGTGCTGGTGAAGAACCCGAATTATTTCGAGCCCGGGCTGCCGAAGCTGGACGGGGTGGAGCTGCGGATCATTCCGGAGATGAGCGTCAAGATCGCCGCGTTGCAGGCGGGCGATATCGACGTGGTGTGGGATTTGCCGCTCGATCAGGTGAAGACGCTCGATGGCAATGCCAAGGTCAGGGCGGAGAGCATCCCGACGGCGTCGTGGGATGCGGCGGTCATGAACAACCTGATCCCGCCGTTCAACGACATCCGCGTGCGTCGCGCGTTCCAGATGGCGGTGGACAAGCGCGACGTGGTGGAGCTGACGCTGTTCGGCCAGGGCGTGCCGACGATCAGCCCGATCCCGCCGACGCACCCGTTCTATGCCCACGACATCCCGGTCGGCACGGCGGACCCCGCCGGGGCGCGAAAACTGTTGGCCGAGGCGGGGTTTCCCAACGGGGTGAAGGTACCGATCATCGTGCCGGTCGGGCGCGAGGTGCGGGTGCGGCTGGGCGTGACGCTGCAGCAACTGGCCGCGCCCGGCGGGTTCGATTTGCAAGTGCAACGCGTGCCGTTCTCCAGCTACCAGGCCGAGGTCTCCGGCAAGGCGCCGCTGTTTATCGACGGGTACTTCGCGCGTCCAACTGTCGACACCAGCACGTTCCCGTTCCTGTATTCCACCGGAAGCTGGAACGCGCAGCTGTGGCACTACAAGAACGACGATGTGGACAAGGCGTTGCAGGCGGCGCGGCTGACCGGCGATCCGGCGCAGCAGAAGGTGCACTACGTCGCCATGCAGCACGCGCTGAATGCGGACCCGGCGGGGTTCTTTGCCTATGCGGTGAATTTCGCCTGCGCGTATGGGCGTAACGTGCAGAATGTGAAGACCCATCCAATGCGCTGGTTCGACCTGCGGTACGCCTTGCTGGGGTGACGCACGAACCCCTCCCCCCGGCCTTGGTCCGCTTCGCGCCCCAAGCCCTCAAGGGGAGGGGGAGAATGATACGCTGATGGTTGGTTTCATCCTGCGCCGGCTGCTTGCGGCCGTTGGCGTGTTGTGGGCGATGACGGTGGTGATCTTTGCCATCGTCCACATCCTGCCGGGCAATGTCGCCTACGCCATCCTGGGCGAGTATGCGACGCCGTCCGCCATCGCGGCGCTGGAGGCGAAGCTTGGCCTGAACGATCCGCTGCCGGTGCAATACTGGCATTGGTTCCGCGCGCTGCTGCACGGCGATTTCGGCCGGTCGCTGGTGATGGAGCGGCCGGTGGCGCCGGTGATCCTGGAGGCGCTGCAACGCTCCGCGGTGCTGGCCGGGTTCAGCTTCGTTCTGGTGGCGTCCGGCGGTATCCTGCTGGGGATCTACGCCGCGACGCATCGCGGGCAGATCGCCGACCGGGCGCTGATGGTCGGGCAGTTCCTGTTCATTGCGGTGCCGGATTTCTTCTGGTCCATCCTCGCGATTCTGCTGTTCGCGTCGTGGATGAACTGGCTGCCGGCCACCGGCTACGCGCCGCTCGGGGAAGCCGGCGTGCTCGGCTGGGCGGCGCATCTGGTGCTGCCCGTCGCCGTGCTGTCGGCCGGGCTGGTCGCGCATGTCTGCCGCCTGACGCGCTCGTCGATGCTGGAGGTGCTGGAAAGCCGCTACATCCTGGCGGCGCGGGCGAAGGGGCTGCCGGAGCGGCTGGTGCTGCACCGGCACGCGCTGCCGAACGCGTTGCTGCCGACCATTACGATCCTGGCGATCGACGCCGGGCTGCTGATCGGCGGCGTGGTGGTGGTGGAGACGGTGTTCGCCTATCCCGGGCTGGGGCGGCTGCTGGTGTTCGCGATCGAACACCACGACCTGCCGCTGCTGCAGGCCGGCATGATCGTGCTGACGGCGATCTACGCGCTGGCCAACCTGGTGGCCGATGTCTGCTACGGGCTGCTCAACCCGCGCATCCGCCATGGCAGGAGTGCCGCGTGAGCGACGCGATCGCCGCTGTGTTGACGCGGCGTGCGCCCCCGCCGCGCGCCATGCTGATCGGCGGGGCGATCGTGCTGGCGCTGGCGATCCTGGCCATGCTCGGGCCGTGGATCGCGCCGTACGATCCCACCGCCTTCGCGGTGCGGCTGCGGTTCTCGCCGCCGGTCGCGGCGCACCCGTTCGGCACCGACGAGTTCGGCCGCGACGTGTTCTCCCGCGTGCTGGTCGGCGCGCGGTTCTCCTTCGCGATGGGGTTCGGCGCCACCACGATCAGCCTGCTGCTGGGCGTGCCGCTGGGGCTGCTGGCGGCGTTCCATCGCGGTTTCGTCGACGAAATCATCATGCGCCTGCTGGATCTGTTGATTTCGCTGCCGCCGATTTTGCTCGGGCTGCTGATCCTGGCGGTCACGCCGCCCAGCCTGTGGAAGACGATCGTGACGGTCGGCATCGTCTATGTGCCGATCCTGGCGCGGCTGACGCGCTCGGTGGCGCTGGGGCTGCTGGAGGAGGATTTTGTCACCGCGGCGCATGCCCGGGCCGAGGGCGCCGTGTCGATCCTGCTGCGCGAGATCCTGCCGAACGCCTGGCCGCCGATCATCGTCGAATGCGGGCTGCGGATCACCTTCGCCATCCTGCTGGGATCGTCGCTGTCCTTCCTCGGCCTCGGTCCGCAGCCGCCGAGCAGCGAGTGGGGCCTGATGATCTCGGAGAGCCGGGAGTTCATCAGCCAGGCGCCGTGGATCGGCTTGGCGCCGGGGCTGAGCCTCGGCGTGTTGCTGGTGTCGATCAACGTGTTCGGCGAGGGGCTGCGCGAATGGCTGGACCCGCGGCTGGCCGGGCGCGGCCATGGCTGACGCTGCGCCGCTGCTGGCGCTGGATGCGCTGTCGGTCGCCTATCGCACGCGCGGCGGCTGGCTGACGGCGCTGGATGCCGTTTCGCTTGCGGTCGGTTCCGGCGAGGTGGTCGGTCTCGTCGGCGAATCCGGCTCCGGCAAGTCGACGGCGTTGCTGGCGGTGCTTGGCCTGCTCGGGGCCGCGCGCGTCACGGCGGTGCGGGCGAGCTTTGGCGGGATCGATGTGCTGCGCGACGCCGCCAGCCTGCGCGGGCGGCGCATCGGCATGGTGTTCCAGGATCCGGCGGCGGCGTTGAACCCGGCGCTGACGATCGGCCTTCAGGTGGCCGAGCCGCTGCTGGTGCATCGCGGTATGAAACGTCCGGAGGCGATGGCGCGGGCGACTTCGTTGCTGATGGAGATGGGGATCGCGCGCGCCGGCGAGGTGATGCGCGCCTATCCGCACCAGCTCTCCGGCGGCATGAAGCAGCGGGTCACGCTGGCGATGGCACTGGCGCCGGAGCCGGAGCTGCTGCTGCTGGACGAGCCGACCACGGCGCTGGATGTGACGGTGGAAGCGCAGATCCTCGATCTGCTGGAGGGGCTGCGGCGGCGGCGGGCGCTGTCGATGCTGCTGGTGAGCCACAATCTCGGCATCGTCGATCGCATCTGCGACCGGGTGACGGTGCTGTATGCCGGCCGCACCGTGGAGGCTGGGCCGACCCGGGCGGTGCTGGGCGCGCCGGGGCATCCGTATACGCGGGGCCTGCTCGGCGCGCTGCCGCGGCCGGACCGCGCGCACCGCGGACCGCTGCTGCCGATCCTGGGCGGGCTGCCGGACATGGTGGTGGCGGATGGCGAGGTTGCCGATCCCGGCTGCAATTTTCGCCCGCGCTGCGGTTTCGCGGTGGAGGCGTGCGCGGCGCCACAGATTTTTTCCCCCGTCGGCGAAACGCCCGCTGGCGAATCGATTGTGCGTTGCCATCGCGCCGCGTTCGTCCGGCGGCAACCGGTGCCGGACAGCGCGCCGTCCGCGGCGATGGAAGATGCCATGCCGCGCGATGCCCGGGTGGGCGATGCCCGGCCCGGCGATGCCATGCCTTCCGTTGCCGCGCCGCTGCTGCTGGCGGAGCATCTGTCGCGGGCGTTCCGTGGCGGGGCGTGGTTCGATCGGATGCCGATCGTCGCGCGCGCCCTGCACCTGCGCGGCGGGACCTCGGTGCAGGCGGTGGATGACGTTTCGCTTGGCATCCGATCTGGCGAGGTGCTCGGCCTGGTGGGCGAGTCAGGCTGCGGCAAGTCGACGCTTGGCCGGCTGCTGCTGCGGCTGCTGGCGGCCGATGCCGGAAAACTTCGTTTCGCCGGCGACGCGGTGCCGCCGACACCGGACATTGCATTCCGCCGGCGGGTGCAGATCGTGTTCCAGAACCCCGACAGCTCGCTCAATCCGCGCCACACGGTGGACGCCATCCTGCGCCGCCCACTGGCGCGTTTCGGCCTGGCGCGCGGCGAACCGGCGACGCGGGAGGTGGAGCGGCTGCTGGCGGTGGTGCGGCTGCCGCGCGCGTATCGCACGCGCTATCCGCACCAGCTCTCCGGCGGCGAGAAGCAGCGCGTCGGCATCGCGCGGGCACTGGCGACGCGGCCCGACCTGCTGGTGTGCGACGAGGCGGTGTCGGCGCTGGATGTGTCGGTGCAGGCGGCGGTGCTGAACCTGCTGCGCGATCTGCGGCGCGAGCTTGGCATCGCCTATCTGTTCATCAGCCACGACCTTGGCGTGATCGCGCATATCGCCGACCGGATCGCGGTGATGTACCGCGGCGGGATCGTCGAGGAAGGCCCGGCGGACGCGGTGCTCGAGCCGCCCTGGCATCCGTATACCGAGGCGCTGCTGTCGGCGGTTCCGGTGATCGGCGATCGCGACCGGGCGGCGGCGCGCATCCGCCTGGCCGGCGATCCGGGCGACACCCCGGCCAGCGCGGGATGCCGGTTCGCCGCGCGCTGCCCGCGCAAGCTTGGGCCGGTCTGCGATGCGCAGGTCCCGCCGTGGCAGCAGGCGGGCGCGGCACATCGCATCGCCTGTCATATTCCGTTGGGCGCGCTGCGGGGGGGCTCGGCAGGGTAGTGGGGCGAATGTGCGGGATGGGTGGTGAGTGGGGGTTGTCGTTCTGGGGAGGGATTGAATATCCCCCTCCCCTTGAGGGCTTGGGCCGCGAAGCAGACCAAGGTTGGGGGGAGGGGTTCGGCGGGCACGAGGCTGCGATGCGACCCCGGCACCAACCCCTCCCCCCAACCTTGGTCCGCTTCGCGGCCCAAGCCCACAAGGGGAGGGGGGAGAAATTTGAATTTTGCTTGTTGAAATTCGCGCGCAACGACGGCTAACCTGTCAGCGGACCAGGCGAACCAGCCGGTCCTCGGGGCGGGCCGGCACTGACCGCCGTCGAACGGACAAAAACAACACGTCCATACCGGCACCAGGCGACGCGACCGGCACAAGCAACCGGAAGGCATCAGCGCAAGAATACTTTCGTTTTCGGCCGCCTTGACGTGACACCAGCAAGACCATCGCGCTGTTCCGCCGCCGCCGAACCGGTTCCGGATTGGACAAATCTGGGAGAACGACATGAACACGACCGGTTCCGTCGGCGGGCCGCCAATTCCGGCCAGCCATATTCTTGGCAGGAAGCTCGATAGCATTCCCTTCAGCGGCTACCACCTGCTGATCATCCTGGTGCTCGGCGCCGTCGGCTTCGTCGAGGGCTACGACCTGGCGCTGGGCGGTTCGCTGCTGGTGTTGGCGAAGGCGCCGCTGCAACTGACCGGCGCGCAGATCCGCTGGCTGGTGGTCGGCCCCACCCTCCTTGTGGTCGTCGGCGGCTTCATTGCCTCGGCGATGTCCGACCGCATCAGCCGCAAGACCGTGATGCAGATCGGCGTGGTCATCAGCGCCGGGCTGACCCTGCTGATCCCGCTGGCGCAGACCGGGGAGCAACTGATCGTCATCCGCGTGCTGACCGGCATCGGCCTGGGGTTTGCCATCTCGGCGCCGTTCCCGATCGCCGCCGAGCTGATGCCGAAACAGCACCGGCGCACCTACGGCGCGATCTTCGAGGTCATGCTGGCGAGCGCCTTCACCCTGCTGCCGTTCGTCGGCTTCCTGCTCGCGGGCAACCCGGACGGTTTTAGGCTGATCGCGCTGCCGGGCGGGCTGGCGTTGGGGATCGTTCCGCTGCTGGTGCATTTCGGCCTGCCGGAGAGCGCGCGCTGGTATCTGCGCCGGGGCAATGCGCAGGCGGCGGTCGCGACGGTCAACCAGATGATCATCAGGTGCGGCAACCGCGTGGCCCCGCTGACCGTGGCCGAGCTCGGCCCCGATCTCGCGGACACGCCGGAGGCGCTGCCGCCGTTCGCCGCGCTGTTCCGCGCGGGCCAACTGCGGCGGACCGTGGTGGGAATCCTGTGCTACGGCGCCGCGACCACCGCGTATTACTGTTCGGCGATCCTGCTGCCGAAGGCGCTGGTGGACCAGGGCGCCGCCGTCGGCCTGAGTTTTGGGCTGGGTACGTTGCTGTTCATGGTGACGATCCCCGGAAAATTCTTCACCGGGTTCATCATGGAGATCATCGGCCGCCGCTGGACCATCACCTACTGCCTCGCCGGCGCGGTGCCGGGGCTGGCGTTGATGGCGATGGCGCATAACGCGGGCGTGTACGCCACGGTGGCGATGACCGCGGGCGCGATCATCACCGGCTCGACCGTGCTGTCGTCGTTCACGGCGGTGCGGGTCTATCTGTCCGAGCAGTTCCCCACGGCGCTGCGCGGCCGCGGGCACTTTTTCGGCGAGGCGACCGGGCGGATCTTTTCGGGCGTGCTGACACCGTTCTTTCTGGAGCCGTATACCGGGTCCGCAATGGTCTTCTTCGGCACGATCGCGGTGGTGGTGGCGGTTGGCGCCTGCATTCCACTGACGTTCGGCAAGGAAACGGTCGGCCAGTTGGAGCTGGTCACCGAGACGAGTGGGGAGGCGGTGGCGGAGCCTGCGTTCTAGCCGCGACCGGGTTCCCGGGCCACGCACCGTGGCGGCAGAGCGCAGGAATTCTCGATGTGGCGTAACGACGTTGCCACATCGTCATGGCCCTTCCCGGGACAATACCGGGGAGGGCCGTGGCGACCGAGGCGACGCCTCCCGTGCCGCAACGCACCCGTGGGGCGACGCAAGCGCGTCACGAACGCGTGTCACGCACGCGTCACGAACGCCATTGCACCGCGCGCGCCGTGCCGGCAAACTCCGCGCGATGGCGGCGAACCCGATCACCCCGGCCGCCTGCCCGCACGGGATCGAAACATCCGATGAGCACGCTCACCGCCGAGCAAACCGATTGGGTCAAGGAGGTCTTCGGCGTCGATACGGCGTCGTACGAGACCGCCGCCGCGCCCGGCGGTGGCAATGGCGCGGCACCGCCCGGCGACGGCGGCGCGGCGTCCGCGCCCGATGCGGCCGCCGCCGCGCCGTCGGGCGACGCCGGCGATCTGACAGAGCTGGACGCGAGCTGGAACGCGGCGCTGAAGGCGGGTGACTGGACCAGTGCGGCCTGGGCCGTCAACGGCTTTCCCGCCGCCGAGTTGGCCAAGCGGATCAAGGCCCTCAGCGACGACCAGAAGGTCCTGCTGCACGGCGCAACGATCGGCGAGGGAATCGCCTCATCCCCAGCCGGCAGCGCCACGTTGGACGCGGCTTTTACGCAGGCGCGCAAGGCCGGCGACTGGAAGCAGGTCGGGGAGATCCTGAACGCCTGCACGCCCGCCGAAATGAAGGCGCGGCTGACCAAGCTGTCGGGTGTGGACGTCGCCGCCCTGCACAAGGCCGCCTGCGCCGACGCCAAGGTCGGCCCAAGTTCCAAGGTGGCGCTGGCGACCGAGGTGCTCGCGCATCCCACGCTCGGCTCCGCGCAGCAAACCCGCGCGGCGGCGCTGGAGAAAAACCTCTCGGAGGATGATAAGAAGGAATACCACAAGCTGCTGCACGACGCGAAATCCGCCAAGGAAAAGGACTACATCACCAAGGGGCTGGCCGCGAACCATTCGGTCGCCGACCTGAAGAAGTTCGCCGCGAAGATTGCCGGCAAGAACGCGAAATGGATGCAGAACAATCTGAGCCTGACCGGGGCGTCCGACGGCACGGGCGTCAAGCAGCAATGGCACGACAGTTGCGGGCCGACGACGTTCGAGGCGGTGCAGGGCGAGCTCGATCCGCTCTATGCGCTGAAGATGCACGAGGAGAACAAGCAGCTCAACGCCGCGGATAACACCAAGGCGACGAAGAAAAACCCGAAGCTCGCGGCCGATCAGAAAGCGGTTCTGACGGGGGGCGGCGGCGTTGCCGTCGACCGCAACAAGACCGGTGGCAGCGGCATGTGGATCGCCGGTGCGCTCAACAACATCAAGGCCAGCACCGGGCTGACCTACGATCTCAAGAAGATCGGCGAGGGTGCGACACTCGACGAAGGCGTCACGGCGCTGAATGATGCCACCGCCAAGGGCGAGCCGGTGCCGATCTCGATCGGCAACGGTGCGAAGAATTACCAGCACTACGTTCTGGTGACCGCGAGTGATCCGGGGCCGCCGCGCTACTACACCATCCACGACCCGTGGGACGGCAAGACGGTGATCCGCTCGGAGGACCAACTGCGCCACGGCAAGATCGACATCGCCAACTGCAACGATTTCGAGTCGTTCGACAAGCCGACGGCGGTGCCGGTCAAATGAGCGAGCTGCGCGAAACCACGCGCGAGGAGCTGCTCGCGCGCACCCCGGACCAGTATCTCGCCGACGGTTTTCGCGACGCGGACGGGCAGGTGCGGCGCGCGCTGCTGGCCGGCGATGCGATCGCCGCGGCGACCCAGCTTGCCGCGGCGGAGGCCTCACCGCAGGAGGTCGCCTTCACCTACGAGGCGATCCGCGCGCTGCTGCCGCTGCACGAGGGCGACGCGCGCGCACGGCTGGACGCGACGCTGGCGGAGGCGCTGGCGACGGTGGCGCGAATGATCCGTCAGCCGAACAACGAAGGTCTGATCACATGGGCTCGCACCTGCGCTGGCTTCGTCCGCGGCGATGGCGACATCGAGGCGTTTCTCGCGCACATGCAGGCGGTGCTGCGCCTGCACGCACTGATCGCCTATGCGCCGTCTCCCGACGAGGCGTCCTCGGCGGATGTTTCGCCGCCGGACTCGGCTGTGTCGGGATCGGCCTGACCGTGGCGCGTTCCGCATCGCCCGCGGCCGCCGCGACGGGCCTGCGCGTGCGCGTGGGGCGCGTGACCGTGGACGCGGCCGACGCGCCTGGCGTCGACGCGGCGATCGCGCAGTCGAACGCCAGGCTGCGGCTCGCGCTGCTGGCGGACGCGCTCAATCCGTCGATCATCGATCCCGCCAAGGCGCATGCGCTGCTGGCCGCATTGGCGAAGCTGCCAGCCTCGGCGCTTGCCCCGCTGGGTGGGCATTCGCTCTACCTCAACGCGCCGGACCTGCCGATCAAGACGACCTCGCCGACCACGCCTGCGAGTTTCGCGCAGCTTGCCGGGATCGCGGCGGCGGATGTGCAGGGCGACACCGTGCTGGTGCGGTTGCGCATAAAACTCGACTGCGACCTTGCGCGCACCCAGGCGGCGGCGGCGCGGCAGGCGCTGGATGCGATCAAGCCGGTCGTTGCGCAGTACCAGGCGGCGCGGGACGCGGCCACGGGCGAGGCGGAGGCGCAGGCGTTGCACGACCTTTCGGCGGCGCGTCTGCGCCGCTTCGCGATCGCCGGTGCGTGGGCGGAGAATGCGGCGGCGGCGAGCGCGTGCGCGCCGGGCGATGCGCAGTTGCGGGCGGAGAACGCGGCGGCGCAACGGGCGACTTCGGAGTTCGCCGTGCCCAGCGGCGGCGGGCTGGACTAGCCTTCGCCGGGTGTGCCGGTCGCACGCCACGACGCGGACATGCGCGCGGCGCGGCGGGAACGGTCGGCGAAGCGCGCCGCGCGCGGTGCACGCGTCGGATTGCGTTGGCCGACGCAAGCGACCGTGACCATCCGGCTGGATGAAGATGTGCCAACCGGACCGGGAGCCAGTTATACCAGGCGGCGAAAAGATTGACTCTCCCGTGTCATGGTCGGGCTTGGCCCGGCCACCCACGACTTTGCTGTCCCCAGCAAGGAAGTCGTGGGTGGCCGGCCTTCGCCGGCCATGACACGGGGTGGCGCCGGTGGGTCAATCTTTCCGACGCCTGGTATCACAGCGCGGTCAAGATTTTCTCAACCACGTCAGTAATCACCGCCAGTGCCAGCACGCCTGCCATCACCCCGTAATCCAGGGTCGTCACGGCGCGCCGGTCAGCCTTGAGAGCGAGCCACGTCCTCAGATACGCCAACATGGGCCACCATCCTTCATGCGCGTTGGTTGCACGCTGGTTTCAATGCATCCGCCTGGATACTCGCATTGAAGCAATTGCAGAATGGTTGCCGGTCGGCCCCGACCCGCGATCTTGCCGACGGTGCAGGCGCCCGGCATGACGAACAACGGATACGGAGACGCCCATGCTGGTTCTCGTGGTTGGGCCAAGCGGTGCCGGCAAGGACACGCTGCTCGACGCCGCCCGCGCGGCGCTGGCCGGCGATCCGCGCGTCCGATTCGTTCGCCGCGTGATCACGCGCCCCGCCGAGGCGGGCGGTGAGGCGCACGAGGCGGTCAGCGAGGCGGAATTCACCGCGCGTGCGTTCGCGCTGGCGTGGCAGGCACACGGGCTGCGCTACGGCATCCCGGACGATATCGCGGTGGATCTCGCGGTCGGGCGCGTCGTGGTGGCAAACGTCTCGCGCGGGGTGATCGCCGCGGCGGCGGGGCGCTTTGCGGTGCGGGTGATCGAGATCACCGCCCCGCCAAAAGTCCTGGCCGCGCGCCTGGCCACGCGCGGGCGCGAGAGTGCGCCGGACGTTGCCGCGCGGCTGGCGCGCACCGTTGCGTTGCCGGATGGGGTGACGGTGGAGACGGTGCTGAACGACGCGACGGTGGGCGTTGGCGTGGCGCGCTTCCTGGCCGCGCTCAACCGCGCAGCACAAGCCGCTCGGCAATGACGAACGGGGCGTCGGGCGCGGCCTGCGTGAACAGGCAGAGGTCGCTGACCCGGCGCGGTGCGCCGAGCGCGCGGGCGAAATAGGCTTCGGCCGCGGGCTGGAGGCGCGCCTTCTCGCCCGCCGCCAGGCGCCGGGTCAGCGTCATGTGGAAGAACCAGGTGTTGAACACGTAGGGATAGCCCCAGCGCGTCAGCATCGCGTCCTGCTCGACCGACAGGTTGGCGCGGCGGCGGCGCGCCAGTTCCGCCGCCGACGGTCGCGCGCGCAACGGATCGAGATGTTCCACGCACGCATCGGCCAATGCTTGCAGCGGTGGGCAGGGAATTGTCTCGCGCAGGGCCAGGAAGCCGTGCAGGTCCTGCACCGCCAAGCGCGGCAGGTCGAACGCAGCGGTGCGATCGGCCAGTATTCGCGCGGCCTCCAGCACGTCGAACCATTGCCGTCCCTCAGCGAGGCGCATCGGTGGTTTCAGCGTGGCGTGGAAACCATACAGTCGCGGCTCGGCGGTGACCTCGACGATGTCGGGAATGTCGGGCTGCGGGGCGGGCGCATCGCTCTCTGGATCGCGCCCCAGCCAGGTGGCACCGGCGGCGAACAACGGATCGTCCGGTCGCGGTGCGTAATAGACCGCGACGCGCGGCCCCGCGCCCATTACGCCACGCGTTCGCCGGAGCGCCACACCTGGCGCACCATGGGCAGGTTTTCGTGCAGGCGCACGCGCACCAGATCGGCGCGTTGGCCGGGCGCGATGCGGCCGCGATCGTGCAGGCCCGCCAGCCGCGCCGGCCGGTCGGCGATCAGCGCCACGGCTTCCGGCAGGGTGATGGCGGAGCGCGCGCACTGGAACGCCGCCTCGATCAGGCTGGACGGCACGTAGTCCGATGCGAGGGCATCCAGCGCCGCCGCGTTCAGCAGGTCGGTCACCGATACGTTGCCGGAATGCGAGCCGCCGCGCACGATGTTCGGCGCGCCGGCGACGACCTGCATGCCGGCCTGCTTCGCCGCTTTCGCCGCTTCCATCGTGACCGGGAATTCGCTGATGCGAATGCCGTCGGCGGCGTTCTCGGCGATTTCCTCCACGGTGCGGTCGTCGTGGCTGGCCAGCGCCAGGTCGTGCCCGGCCACCCGCCCCGCCACGCGATCGAGCAGGGCGCGCCGATTGGGACCGCGCAGCCGCGCGCGCTGGGCCTGCAGCTCGCCGATGCGCCGTTCGATATAGGCGTCGTCCAGCCCGCCGCGGCGGCGGATCGCGCGGTAGAAATCCAGGTTGGCGTATTGGCCGACGCCGGGACTGTGGTCCATCAGGCTGACCATGCGCACGCGCGAATGGTCCGCGACCGGTTCGAACAGCTCCAGCATGTCGTGCGCCGGCACCTCGCAGCGCAGGTGCAGGAAGTGCTCCGCCTTGAGCAGGTCGGCGTCCGCCAGCGCGTCGAGATCGGCGACGCCGTCCCTGAAGGTGCGCACCCGTTCCTTGTCGAAGCCAAGGTCGCCCAGGCACAGCGCGTCGAACACCGTGGTGACGCCGGCCCCGATACATTGCGCGTCGTGCGCCGCCATCGCCGAGCGCGACGGCCAGCGGGCCAGCGCGCGCGGCTGCACCTGGCGCTCCAGGTTGTCGGTGTGCACGTCGACGGCGCCGGGGATCAGGTAGTCGCCGTCCATGTCGCGGGCGGGCAGGGCAGCGGCACGTCCACGCTGCACATCGGCGATACGATCGCCTTGCAGAACAATCGTGCCGCGCACGACCGCGTCCGGCAGTACCAGCCAGGCATTGGTCAGGATCGTTTCGCTGCTCATGCGGCGTCCTGCAACGGGGTCACCTGGAACAGCCGATCGGCGACCGCGTCGCGCACCTCGGTATCGTGGAAGATGCCGACGATGGCGCGGCCTTCCTGTTTCGCTTGCTGGATCATTGCAATCACCACCTGGCGATTCTCGGCGTCGAGCGAGGCGGTCGGTTCGTCGAGCAGCAGCACCGGATGGCCGCCGATGAAGCCGCGCGCCAGGTTGACGCGCTGCTGCTCGCCGCCGGAGAAGGTGGCGGGCGGCAGGGCGTGCAGGCGGCGCGGGATGTTCAGCCTTAGTAACAACGCGCGCGCTTGCTCGCGGGCGTGTTCTTGGGTGTCGCCGCGGGCGATCCGGACTTCGGCGACGATATCCAGTGCCGCGACGCGCGGCACCACACGCAGGAACTGGCTGACGTAGCCTAGGGTTTCCTGGCGGATCGCGAGGATGGTGCGGGGATCGGCGGTGGCGAGGTCGATCAGTGCGTTGCGATGGCGCACCAGGATGCGGCCGCTCTCCGCGCGGTAGTTGCCATACAGGCTGCGCATCAGCGTGGACTTGCCGGCGCCCGACGGGCCGGACAACGCGATGCACTCGCCGGCGTGCAGTTCGAGGCCGACGCCGGCGAGCACCGGGATGCGCACGCCACCTTGCAGATGCAGCGTGAAGCCTTTGGTCAGCGCCTCGGCGCGCAGCATGACCGCGGCAACCTTTTGTTCAGCATTGTCGGGTTCACTCATCGGGTGATGCCTTTATTCAACATACGCATGTATGCGAAACGCCGCCTGATGAGTCCTGAGGGACGAAACCCGTTGCCGCGAATGCGCGGCAATGCGGTCGCGGCTTGCCCGGACGACCGGACGTTTTGTCCGGCCGATAGGGCAAGACCGCCATCGGAGAAGTACAATGCACGTACGCATTGGCTTACTGATCCGGTGGGGGAAGCGGCGGATCCATCTCACGCTGGAATTCCGTCTCTAACCCATCGGAGCCCGGGGGCGGCGACAACCGTCCTCGGGACTCCGAATTACCACGACCGGCGCCCCTGAGGCAACAATATCTGCTCATGCCTGCAACACCGAGCTGACCAGAAGCTGCGTGTAGGGGTGCTGCGGATCGTCCAGCACCTGGTCGGTCAGCCCGGT
>Ga0209415_10006374_pt1 | contig 21006 bp, 23 predicted proteins | sample PeaSoiSIISIP2007_FD_187696 | JGI IMG/M metagenome (GOLD analysis project Ga0209415, IMG submission 187696) | Peat soil microbial communities from Weissenstadt, Germany - SII-SIP-2007 (SPAdes) (version 2) | ecosystem: Environmental > Terrestrial > Soil > Wetlands > Peat | place: Germany...
CAGGCGCGCGATCAGGCGGCGGATGCCGAGAGCGAGCTCGGCCTGCTCGCGGGGCGCCTCGGCCTGGAGGCGCTGCCGGCCGAGATCGAGCTCGGCGAGGGCGAGCGCGAGGCTCTGCGCGAACGCGTCGAGCGCCTCGCGCGCCGCCGCGAGCTGCTCGGGGCGGTCAACCCGCTCGCGGCCGAGGAGTACCGCGAGGAGCTCGAGCGCGTCGAGGCGCTCGAGGAGCAGCGCAGCGACCTCGAGGGCGCCCTGCGCGAGCTGCGCATGCTGATCGCCAACACCGACCGCGAGATCGCGGAGAGCTTCGAGCAGACCTTCGCCGCGGCCGCCGCGAACTTCGAGGCGCTCGTCGGCGACGTCTTTCCGGGCGGGCGCGGGCGCCTGCGGCTGGTGCGCGAGGAGGCCGGCCCGCGGCCGCTGTTGGGGGGCGAGACGCCGAGCGCGGCGGCGGATGCCGAGGCGGCGGCCGAGCGGGAAGCGCAGGAGCAGGAGGACGCCGCGGCGGGGATCGCGCCCGACGATGCACTCGGCGTGGAGATCGAGGTGACCCCCGGCGGAAAGTCGATGAAGAGCCTTTCGCTGCTGTCGGGCGGCGAGAAGTCGATGACCGCGATCGCCTTCCTGTTCGCGGTCTTCCTCGCGCGCCCCTGCCCGTTCTACATCCTCGACGAGGTCGAGGCTGCGCTCGACGACCTCAACATCGACCGCTTCCTGACGCTCCTGCGCCGCCACAGCGCGCGCGCCCAGTTCATCGTCGTGACCCACCAGAAGCGAACGATGGAGGCGGCCGATTGGCTCTATGGTGTCTCGATGGGCGGCGACGGCACCTCGAAGGTCGTCTCAAGGCGACTCGGCGAAGAGGGCCTCGACGAGGTCAGCGCCGACGCCGCCTGATGGCGTGGGGGGACCTGCTCCTGGTTGACGATGCGCCCGGCGCGCCGTCGTCACCTCAAGGGCAGTCCGAGTTGGAGCCGCAGGAGCGCCGTGGTGTGATGCGGCGGCTGCGGCAGAGCCTGCGCTCGACCCGCGAGACGCTGACCCGGTCGGGGTTCTCGCGGACGCTGGCCGCCGGGGACTGGGACGGGCTGGAGGAGGCCCTGATCCTGGCCGACGTCGGCGTCGCGACGAGCGTCGCGGTGGTCGAGGAGCTGCGCGAGGCGGTGCGCTCGGAGCGCCTGGACGCGCAGGCGTGGACGGAGCGCCTGGCGGCGATCCTGGCGGCTGCCGCGCGCGGCGGGCCCGACGCGCCGGCGCCCGTGATCGACCTGCGCGCGCGCCCAACCGTCGTCCTGATGGTGGGCGTCAACGGGACCGGCAAGACGACGACGCTCGGGAAGCTCGCCTGGCAGCTGCGTGAGCATTTCGGTCTGCGCGTGCTGCTCGGCGCCGCCGACACCTATCGCGCCGCCGCGACCGAGCAGCTGGCGGGCTGGGCCGTGCGCGCCGGCTGCGAGATCGTCACCGGCGAAGCCGGATCGGACCCCGGCGCCGTCGCCTTCGAGGCGCTCGCGCGGGCGCGCGCGGACGGTTACGACGTCCTCCTCGTCGACACCGCCGGGCGGCTGCACAACCAGGAGCCGCTGATGGCCGAGCTCGAGAAGGTTCGCAGGGTGATCGCCCGCCAGCTCGAGGGCGCGCCGCACGAGACGCTGCTCGCGATCGACGCCTCGACCGGCCAGAACGGGCTGCGCCAGGCCGAGCAGTTCGCTCGCGCCGTCGACGTCGACGGGATCGTGCTGACCAAGCTCGACGGCAGCGCGAAGGGCGGTGTTGCGATCGCGATCGCCCGCGAGCTCGGCATTGCGGTCAAGCTCGTCGGGCTCGGCGAGCAGCTCGAGGACCTGCGCCCGTTCGACGCGGAGGACTTCGCGCGAGCGCTGGTCGGCGTCGATTAGCGCCAGCGCCGGGCGCGGGTTGCACGCCGCGCTCGCCAACGCGCCATAATCGCTGCATGGGCTCATGGGTCCTGTGGACGATCATCGCGGCAGCATTCACGCTGGGTGAGCTCCACACGAACTCGTTCTACCTGGCGCCGTTCGCCGTCGGCGGCGCGATCGCGGCGGTGCTCGCCGCCGCAGGCGCCGGCGGCGTCGTTGCGCTGATCGCCTTCATCGCGGCGGCGATCCTGTTCCTGCTGCTGCTGCGCCCGGTCGCCGTGCGCCATCGCCGCGGCGTCGCGACCCTGCGCACGGGCGCCGCCGCGCTCGTCGGACAGCCGGCGCTGGTGGTGGAGCGGATCGCCAACCGCGAGGGGGTCGGGACCGTCAGGATCGGCGGCGAGGTGTGGACCGCGCGCTCCTACGACGAGGATCAGGTGATCCCGGCGGGCGAGGAGGTCGAAGTGGTCGAAATCAGGGGCGCCACGGCGCTCGTCATGCCATAGCTAGGAGCTCCACGTGGTCGCATTGATCGTCGTCGCCGTGGTCGTCATCGTCGCGCTCGCGATTGCGTCGAGGGCGATCCGGATCATTCCCCAGGCGCGCGCGGCGGTGCTCGAGCGCCTCGGGCGCTATCACCGCACGCTCGAGCCGGGGCTCACGATCATCACGCCTTTCATCGACCGCGTGCGCCCGCTGATCGACCTGCGCGAACAGGTCGTCAACTTCTCGCCCCAACCGGTGATCACGCAGGACAACGTCGTGGTGGCGATCCAGACGGTCCTCTACTTCACGATCACCGACGCCAAGGCCGCCACCTACGAGATCGCGAGCCCGCTGCAGGCGATCGAGCAGCTGACCGTCACGACGCTGCGAAACGTGATCGGCGGCCTCACGCTCGAGCAGACCCTGACCAGCCGTGAGGGTGTCAACACGGAGCTGCGCGCCGTGCTCGACGAGGCGACCGGCAAGTGGGGAATCCGCATCAACCGCGTCGAGATCAAGTCCGTCGACCCGCCGGCGGACATCAAGGCGGCGATGGAGAAGCAGATGCGCGCCGAGCGCGACCGCCGTGCGGCGATCCTGACCGCCGAGGGCACCAAGCAGGCGGCGATCCTGACCGCCGAGGGCGAGCAGCGCGCGGCGATCCTGACCGCCGAGGGCGCGCGCCAGGCGGCGATCCTGCGCGCCGAGGGCGAGGCGAAGGCGATCGCGAGGGTGTTCGATGCGATCCACCGCGGCGACGCCGACCACAAGCTGCTCTCCTACCAGTACCTGCAGATGCTGCCGAAGCTCGCCGAGGGCGACGCCAACAAGGTCTTCGTGATCCCGTCGGAGTTCACGCAGGCCTTCGCCGGGATCGCCGACGCGCTGCGGCCGGCGGGTGGCGGGCCCAGCGGTGGCGAGGGGCCCCCGGAGCTCCCGTTCGGTGGCGCCGACGGCGAGCGCGACGCCGCGGACGCAGTCGTACCGCTGTCCGCCGACTCGAGCATCGAGGACCTCCTGCGGGACTCGCCGCTCGCGGGCGAGTCCGCCGTGGCAGGCATTCAGACCAACGTCGCGGACGTCCTGGCGAACGCCGTCCCGGCGGAGGCGGGCGACGGCGAGGCGCCGGCGCCGGCGCCGACCGAGGGCGAGCCGGCCGCCTGATATGGGGCTCCGGGTCCCTCCCCGCTTCGCGGGGCCCCCTCCCGTCGCCTTGTCTTGGTGGGTTGGTGCCGCCGTTGGTGACTTGGCGGCTGGGTGGGCGGCCGCGCGCGGCGTCTGAGCGCGGCATTTTGAGGGCTGGGGTTAGCGGTGTTTGATTCGCTGAGCGAGAAGCTCGGGGCGGTGTTCTCGGGCCTGCGTGGCCGCGGCGTGCTGAGCGAGGAGGACGTCACGCGCTCGCTGCGCGAGATCCGCCTCGCGCTGCTCGAGGCCGACGTCAACTTCAAGGTCGTCAAGGAGTTCATCGACGGCGTCCGCGAGCGCTGCCTGGGCGCCGAGGTGATCGGCCAGCTCAACCCCGGCCAGCAGGTCGTCAAGATCGTCCACGAGCAGCTCGTCGCGATGATGGGCGGCGAGAGCGAGGGCCCAGCGATCGCGTTCGCGCCGAGCCCGCCGACGGTGATCCTGATGGCGGGCCTGCAGGGCTCCGGCAAGACGACTGCCGCCGCGAAGCTCGCCCAACTGCTGCGCACCGAGTACCGAAGCTCCGTCGCGCTCGCCGCCTGCGATCTGCAGCGCCCCGCCGCCGTCGAGCAGCTGCGGATCGTCGGCGAGCAGGCCGGCGCGGTGGTCTACGAGCAGGGCGCCGAGGGCTCCCCGGTCGAGGTCGCGAGCTGGGCGCTCGGGCGAGCCCGCACCGACGGCAAGGATGTCCTGATCATCGACACGGCCGGCCGGCTGCACCTCGACGCCGAGCTGATGGACGAGCTCGTCGCGATCCGTGATGCGACCAGCCCGAACGAGATCCTGCTCGTCGTCGATGCGATGACCGGCCAGGACGCAGTCAACGTTGCCGAGCAGTTCGCCGCGGCCGTCGCCTTCGACGGCGTCGTGCTGAGCAAGCTCGACGGCGACGCACGCGGCGGCGCGGCGCTGTCGGTGCGCGCGGTCACCGGCAAGCCGATCCTGTTCGCCTCGACCGGGGAGCGCCTCGATGCGTTCGAGCGCTTCCACCCGGACCGCATGGCGCAGCGGATCCTCGGCATGGGCGACGTGCTGACGCTGATCGAGAAGGCCGAGCGCGAGTTCGACCAAGGTGACGCCAAGGAGCTCGAACAGCGGCTGAAGGCCGGCGACTTCGACCTCGAGGACTTCCTCGCGCAGCTTCGCGCGATGCGCCGCATGGGGCCGCTGCAGGGGCTGCTCGGGATGCTGCCAGGGGCCGGCGCGCAGATGCGGGGGATGAAGGTCGACGAGCGCGAGCTGGACCGCGTCGAGGCGATCATCCTCTCGATGACGCCGGAGGAGCGCCGCCGTCCGGAGCTGATCAAGGGCTCGCGGCGGCTGCGGATCGCGCGCGGGTCGGGCACCAGCGTGCAGGCTGTCAATCAGATGGTCAAGCAGTTCGCGCAGGTCCGCAAACTGATGCGCCAGGTGGGCCGCGGGCGCATGCCGGACCTCGGCGCGCTGATGCGCCAGCAGCGCTGAGCGGCCCCGGCGGCCTGCGGCGGCGGCCGGTCGGCTAAATTGGTAGACCGTCTTCCAATGATCGAAGGGACATCGTGGCTGTAAGACTCAGGCTGACCCGCGTCGGCGGACGCAAAGACCCTGTCTGGCGGGTCGTCGTCGCCGACCAGCGCTCCAAGCGCGACGGACGCGTAATCGAGACCGTCGGGCATTACAACCCGCAGACGAACCCGTCGACGATCACGCTCGACGAGACGCGTGTGCGCGACTGGCTCGCGCGCGGCGCGCAGCCCTCGGCGACAGTGCGCAAGCTGCTCCGCATCCACGGCATCGCCAGCTGACCGCCGTCGTGGCGATGGATCCGACCGAGCTTCTCGAGTACCTCGCCGAGGGGCTGGTCGATGACCCCGAGCAGGTCGAGGTCGAGCGCTTCGAGGAGCGCGACGGCAGCATCGTGCTGGAGCTCGCCGTCGGCCCCGACGACTACGGCAAGGTGATCGGCCGCGGCGGCCGCACCGCGCAGGCGCTGCGCACCGTGATTGGCGCCGCGGCCGCGGCCGGCGGCGGCGGCCCGCGCGTGATCGTCGACATCGTCGACTAGGGCTCGCGGCGGTGGTCGTAGCTGGCCTGGTCGGGCGGCCCCACGGTCTCGATGGCAGCTTCTACGTCGGCGAGCCGGCACTGGCGCTGCTGGCGCTCGGCGCGACCGTCACCGTCGGCGGGCGCACACGCGAGATCGTGCGCCGGGCCGGCACCGACCTGCGCCCGATCATCCGCGTCGAGGGCTGCGAGGACCGCGCCGGGGCGCAGGCGCTGCGCGGCGAGCAGCTGGTCGCGGAGTCCTCGACGCTGCCGCCGCTTGGGCCCGACGAGTGGTGGGCCGAGCAGCTCGAGGGCGCGCGCGTGTTCGACGGCGGCCGCGAGGTTGGTGTCGTGCGGCGGCTGCTCGCGCTGCCCTCCTGCGAATGCCTCGAGGTCGAGCGCGTGGGCGGCGCGCCCGACCTGCTCGTGCCGCTCGTGCGCGACGCGATCCGCCGCGTCGACGTCGAGCAGGCGCGCATCGAGATCGACCTGGCGTTCCTCGGCGAGGCGCCGTGAAGCTCGACATCGTCACGCTGTTCCCGGACTGGTTCGAGTGGTTTCGCTCGCAGCGCCACGTCGCCAACGCGCTCGCCGCCGGCAGCACGCTGACCCTGATCAACCCCCGCGACCACACCCCGCTCGGGGGCGGGCAGGTCGACGATTCACCCTTCGGCGGCGGCGCCGGCATGGTCCTGCGCGTCGATGTGATCGACGCCACGCTGCAGGCTCACTACGACTGCGACCCGGTCACGCTGCGCAACCGCAGGCGCGTGATCGCGCTCAGCCCGGCCGGGCGCCTGCTCGACGATGCGCTCGTGCGTGAGCTCGCGCAGGAGTCGGCGCTGACGTTCCTGTGCGGGCGCTACGAGGGCTTCGACGAGCGCATCGTCGAGCACTTCGCGAGCGACGTGATCTCGGTCGGGCGCTACGTGCTGGCGGGCGGCGAGCTCGCCGCGATGGTCTGCGTCGACGCCGTCCTGCGCAAGCTGCCGGGCGCGCTCGGTCACCCCGGCTCGGTGCTCGAGGAGTCCTACAGCGAGGCGCTCGAGGGTCTGCCCGAGTATCCGCAGTACACGCGTCCGTCCGAGTTCCGCGGCTGGAAGGTGCCGGAGATCCTGCTCTCCGGCAACCACGAGGAGATCCGCCGCTGGCGCCTCGAGCGTGCGCGCGAGCGCGGCGGCTGACGCGCGTCGGCGGCGCTCGCGCACGCCGCGCACGGCCGCGCGCTAGGATTCCGGGGCGCGCCGGCGTCTCGTTGTGCGCGCCTTCTTTTTGCCATGAGTACCGTGATCGACAACATCGAGCGCGCCCAGCTGCGGCGCGTCCCGGATTTCCGCGCGGGCGATCGCCTGCGCGTCCATTTCGTCGTGATCGAGGGCACCAGGCGCCGCACGCAGGTCTTCGAGGGCGTCGCGATCAAGCGCCAGGGAGTGGGTGTGCGCGAGACCTTCACCGTCCGCAAGCAGTCCTTCGGCGTCGGTGTCGAGCGCACGTTCCCGCTGCACTCGCCGAAGATCGAGCGGATCGAAGTCGCCGCTCGCGGTGACGTGCGCCGCGCCAAGCTCTACTACCTGCGCGACCGCGTCGGCAAGAGGGCGCGCGTGCGCGAGCGCGGCTACGTCGGTCCCGAGGCGGCGATCGAGCCAGGTCTGCTCCACCACGCCGAGGAGGCCGACGCGACCGAGCCCCACGAGGACGCGCCGGCGGGCGACGCGGAGCTCGAGCTGGTGGACGAGACTGCGCAGGCGGATGAGGTCGAGGGCGAGGAAGGGCCCGACGCGGCGGCGGAGGTCGCCGAGGAGGCGGCAGCCGACACGGAGGCGGCTCCGGGCGGCGAGCAGGAGCAGGCCGAGGTTGACGCAGGGGCTGGGGGCGAAGGGACCCACGCCGAGGCGCTCGCCGCCGAGGCCGAGGTCGGCGCTGACGAGCCCCCCAATGCGAACGAGGAGACCGTGTCGGGGGAGCCGGTGCCCGACTCACCCGACGAGCCCACGTGAGCCTCCGGCGGCTCGCCCGCGGCAACTCGGTTGTCGAGTTCATCCTGATCGTCGTGTTCGCGCTCGCACTCGCGTTCGCGATCCAGGCCTTTTTCGTGAAGCCCTACCGCATCCCGAGCGGCTCGATGGAGCCGACCTTGAGGATCGGGCAGCGGGTGCTCGTCGACCGCATCGGCAACGACTTCTTCGCGCCCTCGATCGGCGACATCGTGGTCTTCCACCCGCCCTCGGGCGCGCCCGACGAGCTCTGCGGCGACCAGCCCGGGCCTGGCCAGGCCTGCGACAAGCCGACGAAGGGGGAGTCCAGCGAGAACTACATCAAGCGCGTCGTCGCCGGACCGGGCGACACGATCAAGATCGTCGACGGGCTCGTCTACCTCAACGGCAAGAAGGAGAAGCAGAGCTACGCGAGCATCACCGGCTGCACCCCGACGAGCCTCGACTGCAACTACCCCAAGCCGATCAAGATTCCGGCCGGTCACTACTTCATGATGGGCGACAACCGTGACTTCTCCGACGACAGCCGGTTCTGGGGACCGGTCCCACGAGCCTGGATCATCGGAGAAGCCTTCTTCACCTATTGGCCGCCGGACCGCATCGGCTTCTTCTAACGCCCGCGGGCGGCGCACCGCGCGGCGGCGCCAGAGCGGCCATCGCCTGTTCGCCTTCGACCGCGCGCTCGGCGTTCGCCTCGTCGCCGGCGCCGACGAGGCCGGGCGCGGCTGTCTCGCCGGGCCGCTCGTCGCCGCCGCCGTGCTGTTCGACTACGCCGCGCTGACGACCCGCGAACTGCGATCGCTCAGCGCGCTGAACGACTCCAAGCAGCACGATCACGAGGCCCGCGAGGCGCTCTATCCGCGCGTCCTCGCCTGTGCCCGGCGCGTGGTCGTCGTCTCGCGCTCCGTCCGCAGCATCGATGCGCGCGGGCTGCACGTGACGAACCTCGCGGCGCTGCGCGAGGCGCTGGACGGTGCAGCAAGCCCGGGCGCGCTCTGCCTGATCGACGGTTTCGCGGTTCCCGAGTTCGGCTTCGAACAGCGCGCGATCGTCAACGGCGACGCGACCAGCGCGGCGATCGCCGCCGCCTCGATCGTCGCCAAGGTCACACGCGATCGCTTCATGCGCCGCGCCGACGAGCGTCACCCAGGCTGGCAGTTCGCCACCCACGTGGGGTACTCGACGCCGGAGCATCGCGCGGCGATCGCCCGCAAGGGGGTCTCGCCGCTGCACCGGCTTTCGTTCCAGTCGAGCGCCTACGAGCAGCTCGCGCTGTAGCCCCGCTGCGGCGCGTGCGGGCTGCCCGGGCGCAAGCGTCCGGGCACACGGGGCCGGAAGACGCGACGAGCGGCCGGTGGTTAGCCCGGCCGCTCGCACCGCATCTCAGGAGGGGGAAGAGACGAGGCGACCACAGGGTAGATCGATGGGTGGCGCCCGACGGGGGATTTTCTTACCCACCCGCTGCCGAGGGGAAATCCCGGCCTGTCCCGCGCGGCCGCCGCTCACGCGACATCCTCGACCTGCTCGAGCGACACGAGCCGGTCGCGCTCGTCGACCACCACGGCGACGGCGTCGATCCGCAGCGAGGCAGCGTAGGGGCGTTCGTGCGGGTGCTCGGAGAGCCACGCGGCGGCGAGCGCCCGCATCCGTCGTCGCTTGAGCGCGGTCAGGGCCAGCAGCGGGTCGAGGCCGCGGGCACGCCGCGCCTTGACCTCGACGAACACGATCGTCGCCGCGTCGCGCACGATGAGGTCGATCTCACCCGCGCGGGTGCGGTGGTTGCGCGCGAGCAACGCGAAGCCGAGCCGCTCGTAGTGCTCGAGCGCGAGCTGCTCGCCGAGTCGGCCGAGCGCGTTGTTGGCGGGTTGGGCCATCGGCCGAGGCTAGCCGTGGGCCGATGCCCGTTCGATGAAGAAGTGCGACGGAAACGAGACGGGACTGTGAAGCGCTCGCGAGCGGGCGTTGGATCGAGGAGTTCCGACGCATGCGCCTGCTGAGATCGGTCGATGCTCGTCCACGCACACGGCTTCGCGGTGCGCCACGGCGTCGCCGATCACGTCCACGTCGAGCTCGACGTGCGCGGCGGCCTGCCCGCGTTCTCGGTGATAGGCCTCGGCGGCGGCGCCGCCCGCGATGCGCGCGAGCGCGTTCACGCAGCAGTGGTCAACAGCGGCTTCGCGTTCCCGCGCAAGCGCGTCACCGCGAACCTCGCCCCCGCCGCGCCGGCTCGCGCCGGCCCCGCGTTCGAGCTCGTGCTCGCCTGCTGCGTGCTCGCCGTACAGGAGCAGCTCGACCGCGTGAAGCTGGCAAGGATCGGCCTGTTCGCCGAGCTCGGGCTCGGTGGCGACCTGCGGCCCTGCGAGGGTGTCGCCGCGGCGGCCGAGGCGGCCGAGCAGGCGCGACTTGCCGGTTTGATCGTCGCCCGCGGCGACCTGCGCGAGGCGCGCGCCGCGGGCGCGCTGCCGGTCGCCGGTCTGTCAAGCCTTGGCGCCGTCGCGGCATTGCTCGCGACGAGCCGCCCCAGCGCGTCGCGGCGAGGCAACCGCCAGCAGGCCAACAGACGACCCGCCGCCTCAAGCGGCGCCGCCGCCGCGAGGACGCGCACCGACGGCCAGAGTGACGAGAGCCGTCGCGGCGAGGCGGCGCGGCGGGCCCCAGCCGCCTCGCCGAACGGCGCATCGGCGCCCGGCGGCAGCGCGCGCGGCCCGTGAGCGTGTGCGCGGCCGCGGGCAGGATGCGCAACGGTCCCCGGGGCGCGCCGGCCGATGCTGCCTCGGGCTGCTTGCGCTGTTTGCGATAATCGCGCGATGCGTCTGCTCCGGATGAAGCCCGGTCACGGCGAGGTCTTGATCGCCGAGGGTGACGTGGAGATCGCCGAGCAGGAACGCGAGCTGATCGAGGCTTTCCGCGCACAGCTTGACCAGGGCATGTGGGCGGCCGTGCCGGTGCTCTCAAGTGACGGCCGCCGCCAGGCGGAGCTCGTACGCGACTTCGACGAGGTGCCGCGCGACGCCGAGCGCGTGATCTTCTTCCCGCGCGCCGCGGGCGGCTGCTGAGGAGCGATCGTGTTCGCAGCGCTCGGCGTCTGTGGGCTCGTGGCGGCCGTGCTCGCGGCCGAGGTCGTTGCGCCGCGGCTGCGGCCCGTGCTCGCGCAGTGGCGCGCGCGCCTCGCGGTCGTACCCGCCGAGGACGTCTCCGCCTACGACCCCGGCCGCGAACGCCGCGCCGAGCAGCGCGCGCGTGCGCTGCTGCGCTCGTGCGTCAACGAGGAGGACTGGGCGATGTACCGCGACCTCGGCTTCCTGCGGGTGTGGGGCAACGGCAGCGCCGGCGCCGCCGACGGCCACGGTGTCGCGCCATACGCGTATCTGATCTACCCGCACAAGCCGATCGTGGCCTACGTCCCGCAGAGCTCGCGGCTGCTCAGCGAGTACTGCGTCGATTTCCCCGACCGCGAACGCCCCTATGGCAGCACCCGGCTGCCGCCCTCCGATGACGTGCTGGCCAAGTGGATGGCGCTGATCGCCGACGAAAGGCGCCTGATCGAGAGCGCGAACCTGCACCTCGCCGGGCGCCAGCACGATCCCGACGCGGTGCGCGCCGACATTGCCGCGCTCGCGCGCTGGGACAGCCGGCGCGAGCGCCAGCTCGAAGCCACCAGAACGCCCGCCCCGTGAGCACCGCGCCCAGTAGTCTTCGCGCGGCGTGAACGCCAACGGGTTCGATCTCAAGCACCGCAGCCGCCAGCTGCTCGACGGCCCTGAGCGTGCTGGCGCGCGCGCTCAGCTGAAGGGCATCGGCTATGACGAGGAGGCGCTCGCGAAGCCGATCATCGGCGTCGCATCGACCTGGATCGAGACGATGCCGTGCAACTTCCACCTGCGGGCGCTGGCGGCGGCTGTCAAGGAGGGGATCCGCGAGGCGGGCGGCACGCCGATGGAGCTGAACACGATCGCGATCTCGGACGGGATCACGATGGGCACCGCCGGCATGAAGACCTCGCTGATCTCGCGCGAGGTGATCGCCGACTCGATCGAGCTCGTCGGCCGCGGGCACTACTTCGACGCGATGATCGCGCTGTCGGGCTGCGACAAGACGATCCCCGGGACCGTTATGGCGCTGGCCCGCCTCGACATCCCGGCCGTGATGCTCTACGGCGGCTCGATCCCGCCCGGGCGCTTCCAGGGCCACGACGTCACGATCCAGGACGTCTTCGAGGGAATCGGCGCCCACGCCCGCGGGCGCATGAGCGACGCCGATCTCGCCGAGCTCGAGTCGGTCGCCTCGCCCGGCGCCGGCGCCTGCGGCGGTCAGTTCACCGCCAACACGATGGCGATGGCCTACGAGATGCTCGGCATCGCGCCGAGCGGGGACTCGCTGATGCCCGCCCAGGAGGCCGGCAAGGCCGCCGCTGCCCGCGCCGCCGGGAGGCTCGTCGTCGACGTGCTCCGCCGCGGGCTGCGCCCGAGCGAGCTGATCACGCGCCACAGCCTCGAGAACGCGATCAGCGCGATCGCCTCAAGCGGCGGCTCGACCAACGGTGTGCTGCACCTGCTCGCGCTCGCGCGCGAGACCGGCGTCGAGCTGGAGATCGACGACTTTGACGCGATCAGCGAGCGCACGCCGCTGTTGTGCGACCTCAAGCCCGGCGGGCGCTTCGTCGCGGTCGACCTCTACCGCGCCGGCGGTGTCGCCCTGCTCGCCAAGCGCCTGGCCGAGGCCGGGCTGCTGCACGGCGACGCCCCGACCGTGACCGGCCAGACGATCGGCGAGATCGCCGCCGCCGCGAGCGAGACCCCGGGCCAGGAGGTGATTCGCCCGCTCGATGACCCGATCAAGTCGACCGGCGGCCTCGCGATCCTGCGCGGCAACCTCGCCCCCGAGGGCTGCGTGCTCAAGCTGGCCGGGCACGAGCGTAGCCACCATCGCGGGCCCGCGCGCGTGTTCGAGGGCGAGGAGAGCGCAATGGCTGCCGTCACCCACGGCGCGATCGCCGCCGGCGATGTCGTCGTGATCCGCAACGAGGGCCCGGCCGGCGGCCCCGGCATGCGCGAGATGCTGGCGGTGACCGCCGCACTGAACGGCGCCGGCCTCGGCGAGTCCGTCGCGCTGCTCACCGACGGCCGCTTCTCGGGCGCCACGCACGGCCTGATGGCCGGCCACCTCGCCCCCGAGGCGGTCCGCGGCGGCCCGATCGCCGCGGTCCGCGACGGCGACGAGATCACGGTCGACGTCGAGGCGCGGCGGATCGACGTCGCGCTGAGCGACGAGGAGATCGCCGCCCGCGTGGCCGCCTACTCACCGCCGGAGAACCCCGATCTCACCGGCGCGCTGAAGAAGTACGCGCGCGTCGTCTCGAGCGCCGCCCACGGCGCCATCACGATCTAGGCGCCCGCTCGCCGCGCGCGATCGGTGAGCGCCGGCGGAAGGGTGACGGGCCGCCCCGGCGAACATCGCAGCATCGTGACGATCGCGGGAGCAGAGGCGAGCGCGGAGTTGAGCGCGCCGTGGCGGCGCGCGCTCCGCGACTTCGATGACGACCTCGCCCTCCGCGCGGCGGCTGCCAAGACGCGCCGCGCCTACAGTGGCGACCTCGAGCGCTTCGCGCGCTGGTGCGCCCGTCACGACCTGCAGCCGGCCGGCGTCGATGTGCGCAGCCTGCGCCGCTACGCCGCCTCGCTGTCCCGCGGCGGCCTGCAGCCCAGCTCGCTCGCTCGCCACATCGCCTCGCTGCGCTCCTTCTACCGGATGCTGCGCGAGCATGGCGCCGTCGAGGCCAACCCGGCCGAACTGCTGACGTTGCCCAAGCGCCCCCGCTCGCTGCCGCACGTGTTGCGCCCGGAGGAGCTGGCGAGCCTGCTCGACCGGATCCCGGCGGGAACGGCGCTCGATCTGCGCGACCGCGCGATGCTCGAGCTCGCCTACGCCTCCGGGCTGCGTGCCGAGGAGCTCGTCAAGCTCACGCTGGCCTCCGTCGAGTTCGATGCCGAGCAGGTCCGGATCGAGGGCAAGGGCTCGAAGACGCGGCTGGTGCCCGTCGGCGAGCCGGCGTTGCGCGCGCTGAGCGCCTACCTCGAGCGCGCCCGCCCGGCCCTCGCGCACGACGGCGAGCCCGCCCTGCTGCTCTCGAAATCGGGCCGGCCGCTGTCGACCTCGGACGTGCGCCGGCGGCTGCGGATCTGGTCGATCAGGGCCGGGCTCGGCGGCGCCGTGCATCCGCACGCGCTGCGCCACTCCTTCGCGACCCATCTGCTCAACGGCGGCGCCGACCTGCGCGCGATCCAGGAGTTGCTCGGGCATTCGAGCATCTCGACTACACAGGTCTACACTCAAGTAGAGTCTGCGCGGCTGAGACGCGCCTACGCGAGCAGTCACCCCAGAGCGTAGTTGGCTCGGTCAGGCGTTTTCTAGGGGCCCCTTTGGTGCAGACGAACGTAAAAGCGGTCGAGCTCCGTGACCTCTGGCGGCGCTATAAGAGTGCAGGCGACCAGAAGGCGCGAGATCGGCTGGTCGTCGCCTACTCGCCCCTGGTCAAGTACGTCGCCGGCCGCATGGGCGCCGGCCTTCCGGCCCACGTCGACGAGGCTGACCTGATCTCCTACGGGCTCGGCGGCCTGATCGCGGCGATCGAGCGCTTCGACCTCAGCCGCGAGATCCGCTTCGAGACCTACGCGATCACGCGGATCAAGGGGGCGATCCTCGACGAGCTGCGCGCGCTCGACTGGGTTCCGCGCTCCGTGCGCGCCCGCGCCCGCCAGATCGAGCGCGCGAACGTCAAGCTCGAGGCCACGCTGCAGCGCGTCCCGACCGAGGAGGAGCTCGCCGAGGAGCTCGAGATGTCGATCGACGAGTTCCGCGCCGCGCTGCTGCAGATCGCGAACTCCTCGATCAGCGCGCTCGACGAGCTCTGGAGCCCGTCGGACTCGAGCGGCGACTCGATGTCGCTGCTCGACACCCTCAGCGACGCGACCGCGCCCGACCCCGAGAAGATGGTTGAGCAGAACGAGCTGCGCGACCGCATCGCCGAGGCGCTCGACCGCCTGCCCGAGCGCGAGAAGCTCGTGATCGCCCTCTACTACTACGAGAACCTGACGCTGAGGGAGATCGGCGAGGTCCTGCGCGTGACCGAGTCGCGCGTCTCGCAGCTGCACACCAAGGCCGTGCTCGGCCTGCGCTCGCACCTCAACTCCGTTCGCTGAGCCGCGCTCGCCGCGCAACGCCGCGCCGGCGCCGCGGCCGCCTCGCGCGCTGCGAATCCGCCGAGACGGCCTGTCCGAGCCGCGGCGATCGCGATATCTTGAGCCCCCCGAAGGAGAGGAGACTCGCATGGCTTATCCCGCGGAAGCTATTCGCAATGTGGCTCTGGTCGGCCACCGCGGTGCCGGCAAGACGTCGTTACACGAGGCGCTGCTGTTCGAGGCCGGAGTGCTGACACGGCTGGGCACCGTCGCCGAAGGCACGACCTCCTCCGACACCGAGGCCGACGAGCAGGCGCGCCAGATGTCGATCTCGATGACGCTCAGCTCCTTCGAGTGGTCGGGCCGCAAGATCAACCTGCTCGACACCCCCGGCGATCCGAGCTTCATCGCCGACGCGCTCGGTGCGCTGCGCGTCTGCGAATCGGCGGTGTTCGTGATCAACGCGGTGATGGGCGCCGAGGTCAGCACGCGCCGGCTCTGGAAGGTCGCAGCCGAGCGCGACATCGCACGGATGCTGTTCGTCAACATGCTCGACCGCGAGCGCGCCGACTTCTACCGCACGCTCGACTCGCTCAAGGCCGCGTTCGGCCCCCACGTTGTCGCGACCGAGATCCCGATCGGCTCCGAACAGGACTGCAGCGGCGTGATCGACCTCGTCGACATGCGCGCCTACAGCTACGCCGGCGCCGGCCGCGACAACGCCACCGAGATCGAGATCCCGCCGGAGGAGCAGGCCCGCGCCCAGGAATACCGCGAGAAGCTGCTCGACGAGGTCGCCGAGGTCTCCGACGAGCTGATGGAGCGCTACCTCGAGGGCGAGGAGATCTCGCACGAGGAGATCGTCGACGCGCTCAAGCGCGGCACCAACCACGGTTCGATCTTCCCCGTCGTCTGCGGCGTCGCCACGCGCAACCTCGGCACCAATCGCCTGCTCCAGGCGATCGTCGAGGACCTGCCCTCACCGGTCGAGCACGGCGCCTTCGAGACCGACGAGGTGACGCTCGAGCCGGTGGCGGACCGTGAGCTCTTCGCCTACGTCTTCAAGACCCGCGCCGACCCGTTCGCCGGGCGCATCAACCTGCTGCGCGTCTTCCAGGGCACGCTGCGCCACGACACCCAGCTCGCCAACACGCGCGCCCACACCAAGGAGCGGATCGGGCAGCTGATCGTCTTCGCCGGCAAGGGCACGACGACCGCCGAGGAGTTCGGACCGGGCGACATCGGCGGCGTCGCCAAGCTCAAGGACACGCGCGCCGGCGACTGGCTGGCGGCGCGCGACGAGCCGGTCAAGATGCCGACCGAGCAGCTGCCGGCGCCGGTGATGGCGTTCGCGATCGAGCCCAAGACGAAGGGCGATGAAGACAAGGTCTTCAGCTCGCTGCGTCGCCTGCAGGAGGAGGACCCGACGATCGACCTGCACCGCGACCCCCAGACCGGACAGCAGATCGTCGCCGGGCTCTCGCAGATCCACGTCGAGGTGATCGTCGACCGTCTGCGCTCGCGCTTCGGCGCAGAGGTCACGCTGAAGCCGCCGCGCGTGCCCTACCAGGAGACGATCCGCTCCGGCTCCAAGGCGCACGGGCGCCACAAGAAGCAGTCGGGCGGGCGCGGCCAGTTCGGCGACTGCCACATCGAGATCGAGCCGCTCGAGCCCGGTGGCGGCTTCGAGTTCGTCGACCGCATCAAGGGCGGCGCGATCCCGGGCTCGTTCATCCCGGCGGTCGAGAAGGGCGTGCGCGAGGCGATGGAGCACGGCGTGCTGGCCGGATACCCCGTCAAGGACGTGCGCGTGACGCTGTTCGACGGCTCCTTCCACACCGTCGACTCCTCTGAGCTCGCCTTCAAGCTGGCCGGCTCGCTGGCGATGAAGCAGGCGCTCGAGCAGGCCAACCCGGTGCTCCTGGAGCCGATCATGCTGGTCACGCTGTCGGTGCCCGAGGACACCGTCGGCGACGTCATCGGCGACCTCAACTCGCGCCGCGGGCGCCCGCAGGGAATGGAGCCCAACGGCGCCATGACCGAGATCAAGGCGGAGCTGCCGATGGCCGAGCTGCTCGGCTACGCCCCCGACCTGCGCTCGATCACAGGCGGCCAGGGCGACTACACGATGGAGTTCCTGCGCTACGAGGAGGTCCCCGCCCACCTCGTCTCGAAGGTGATGAACGCGGCTTCGGAGGAGCCGGCGCGCGTTTGACGCTCGCGCCGGTCCGGCGCGCGCCGCTGCGCTAAGGTCAGGCCAATGGCGACCCGACAGCTCCAGACCCGCCACGAGCCGGTCACCTGCGAGATCTGCCGCCGCTCGCTGTTGCGCGGCGAGCACGCCGCGAACTTCCGCGACGGCGCCGAGACCCACACGGTCTGCGAGCTGTGCACCCGCCGCGCGCTCGACGTCGGCTGGGTCCGCGAGGGCAGCTCGGTCGCCGATGCGCTGGCGACGCGCACGGTCCGCGCTCGCTCGCTGGTGGGCCGCCTGCGGGCGCGCCTGGAGGACACCCACTCTCCGGCCCCCGAGCGCGGCGCGCCGGGGGCCGACGCGCCCGAGCGCCACGTCCACGCGGTGCCGGCCGACCAGCGCGGGCAGCTCGCGCGCGCCGTGATGCTCTTCAATGCGAGCGAGCAGCCGCGCATGCTCGCCGGCGTGATCCGCTCGCTCGGCGCGCCCTACGTGCACGTCGGTCCGCTGCACGACGAGGTCGTGGTCGAGGTCCTGGTCGCCTGGGAGCTGTGCTGGTACCGCTTCGACGCCGATCTCGAGGGCGACATCGTGCACAAGCGCGCGCAGGGCTACGAGCTCACCGAGCTCGGCGGCGAGCTGGCCGAGGCGAACGCCGCGGCCGATCCCGACGGGCGTCTCGCCCTGGCCGTGTAAGCTGCGCAGATGATCTACTCAGTCGTCCCACGCGAGCTCGAGTCCGAGCTGCTCCAGCGGCTCCGTGAGCACTACGCCTCGGACCCCGACGTGACCGTCATCGTCGACCGCCGTGAGAGTGAGCGCCGCCGGCGCGATCCCCACCCCGAGACGGTGCAGCAGCGCGTGTTGCGCGACCGCCGCCGCCGCCGCGTGACCGGCGAGTTCGCGGCGCTCGAGGTCGAGGGAGCCCGGCACGCCATCGCGTGAAGGTCGTCGTCCACGTCGACGGCGGCGCGCGCGGTAACCCGGGGCCCGCCGCCGGCGCGGCCGTGGTCAGCACGCCCGAGGGCGAGCTCCTTGACGAGGCATCGACGCTGCTGGGTGTCGTCACCAACAACGTCGCGGAGTACCGCGGCCTGCTGCTCGGCCTGGAGCGCGCGCGCGAGCTCGGCGCGACCGAGGTCGAGGTCGTCAACGACTCCGAGCTGGTCGCCAAGCAGCTCAACGGGATCTACAAGGTCAAGCACCCCGACATGCGCCCGCTGCACGCGCAGGCGCTGGCGTCGCTGCGGCGCTTCGAGCGCTGGTCGATCCGCTCGGTCCCGCGCGAGCACAACGCGCGGGCCGACGCGCTCGTCAACGCGGCGCTCGACGCCGCGCACTGAATTACGCTAGGCCCGTGCTAAGCGCCCGCAACCGCGAGCTGCTCGGCCTGGTGCCCGCCGCGATGCTGGTGACCGCCGGTTTCGCGGCGATCTTCATCCAGTCAGACAACGCGCTCTCGACCGTGTCGCTGACCTACGGGGGCGCCTTCCTCGCGCTCTGCTTCGGCGGCCATCTGGTGATCCGCCGGGCGCTGCCCGACGCCGACCCCTACCTGTTCCCGCTGGCGGCGGCACTCGCGAGCGTCGGCATCGTCGAGATCTACCGGATCAACCCGACGCTCGCCCGCGACCAGGCCCAGTGGCTCGTGCTCGGCCTCGTGCTGTTCGCGATCACGGTGATCGCCTTCCGCGACGGGCGCTACCTGCGCCTCGAGAACTACCGCTACCTGATCGCGATCGCCGGCATCGGCAGCCTCGTGCTGCCGCGCCTGCCCGGAATCGGCGGCGCCGACAACGGCATCTACCTCGCCGTCCACGTCGGCGGGCTGAGCTTCCAGCCGGCCGAGTTCGGCAAGATCGCGATCGTCATCTTCCTCGCCTCCTACCTGCGCGACAACCGCCAGGTGCTGGTCAGCGCCGGGCGGCGGGTGCTCGGCCTGACGATCCCGCCGATGAAGCAGTTCGGGCCGCTCCTGCTGGTCTGGGGGTCGGCGATGGCGATGCTGCTGCTGACCCGCGAGATCGGCACCTCGCTGATGTTCTTCGGCGCCTTCCTGGCGCTGCTCTACGTCGCGACCGGGCGCCTCTCCTTCCCGCTCGTCGGGCTCGTCCTGTTCGCGCTCGGCGCCTACTACCTCGGCACCCACGTCGCCCACATCCACGCCCGCGTGCTCGCCTGGGAGCACCCCTTCGACAATGCCCTCTACAACCAGGACCAGGGCTCCTACCAGCTCGCCAACGGCCTCTTCGCGCAGGCCGACGGGGGCCTGCTCGGCGTCGGCTTCGGCCAGTCGATCCTCGCCTCCGGGCACGCGACGCTGCTGCCGGTCGCCGACAGCGACTCGATCTACGCGGTCATCACCAACGAGGTCGGCCTCGTCGGTGCGATCGGCCTGCTGCTCACCTACGTGCTGTTCATCGCGCGGGGGCTCAAGGTCGCGACGCTCGCGCGCGACTCCTTCTCGAAGCTGCTGGCGACCGGGCTCGCCTTCATCATCGCGCTGCAGGTCTTCGTGATCGTCGGCGGCGTCACCGACGTGATCCCGCTGACCGGCGTGACGCTGCCGTTCGTCGCCTACGGCGGCTCCTCCGTGGTCATGAACTTCGTGCTGCTGGCGCTGCTGCTGGTCGTCTCCGACCGCGCGCGACGCCCGGCCTGAGGGCGTCTTTTGGTGTCGGCGTGGCTCGCCGGGCGCTCGCGATGTCGAGACGACGCCTAGTGGGCCGTCCCGGGAAGGCCCACTAGCGGCGGCGCCCGGAGGCAAAGCTCTGCACCGGCGGGGCGACGGCGCGGAAGTCGGCAGCAGTCTCTTCCTCCTCGCGCAGGCGCGAGACGGGCGCGGCGTCGGCGAGCTCCTGATCGAGCGTGCGGATCTCGCGCACGAGCACGTTGATCGTGCCGCCCCCGGCGGGCGGGCGCTCGAGGCGGCCGTGGACGAGGATCAGCGGCTCGGCGCGGACGATGTGGCGGCGGCGCTCGTAGAGGGCGGGGGGGACGATCAGGTTGATGACGCCATGCTCGTCCTCGATCAGCATGAAGACGACGCCGCTCGCGGTCTCCGGGCGCTGGCGGGCGACGACCAGGCCGGCGACGACGACCGGGGCGCCGTGGCGGAGGTGCTCGAGCTCGACGCTGGTGGTGGCGCCGGCAAGGCGCGGGCGCAGGATCGCCAGCGCGTGGTCCCCCAGCGTGACGGTCTGAGTCGCGTAGTCGGCGAGCAGCTTCTCCCAGCGGCCGAGCTCGCGCAGCGCCGGCGGCGCCCCCGAGTCGAGCGCGAGCGCGAGCTGGGTGCCCCCCGGGACGCGATGGCCGGGGATCGCGACGCCGAGGTCCCAGAGCGCGCGGCGGCGCTCGCCCCCCCGCCTGCCCCCGGTAACGTGCGGGGGGCAGGCGGCGAGCGCGTCGCAGGCGCCCGACCAGGCGAGCTGCTCGAGCGAGGACCGCGCCGCCGGGACCCGCGCGGCGAGCTCGGCGACGCTGGCGAAGGGGCCGCCCTCATCGCGCGCTGCCACCAGCGCCGCGACCTCCTCGGCGGCGACGCCGCGCACGTAGCCCAGCCCGATCCGCACGGCGCCGTGCGCCTCGACCGAGCACTCCGCGAGTGAGGCGTTGACGTCGACGGCGCGCAGCTCGATGCCGCGCCGCTGTGCCTCGTGGGCGAGTGAGTCGGGCGGGTAGAAGCCCATCGGCTGCTCGTTGAGCAGCGCGCAGAGGAATTCGGGGCCGTAGTGGACGCGCAACCAGGTCGACTGGTAGGCGAGCAGGCCGAAAGCGGCGCTGTGGGCCTTGGGGAAGCCGAAGCCGGCGAAGCCCGCGACCATCTCCCAGACCGTCTGCGCGAGCGCCTCCGGAGCGCCGACGTGGGCGGCGGCGCCCTCGATGAAGCGGCGTCGGTAGCGCTCGATCGCGACGCTCGCGCGCTTGCGGCTCATCGCGCGGCGCAGCCCGTCGGCCTCGCCGGGGCCGAAGCCGGCGAAGGCCTGTGCGACCTCGAGCACCTGGTCCTGGAAGATGATCGTGCCGAGCGTCTCGCGCAGCACGCCGGCCAGCGAGGGGTGAAG
>Ga0209415_10006375_pt1 | contig 21003 bp, 19 predicted proteins | sample PeaSoiSIISIP2007_FD_187696 | JGI IMG/M metagenome (GOLD analysis project Ga0209415, IMG submission 187696) | Peat soil microbial communities from Weissenstadt, Germany - SII-SIP-2007 (SPAdes) (version 2) | ecosystem: Environmental > Terrestrial > Soil > Wetlands > Peat | place: Germany...
GGACGCCGTCGGCGATGCGTTCGGTCGCCTCGCGGGTCCCGACGACGCCGGGGATGCCGTACTCGCGCGAGACGATCGCCGCGTGCGAAAGGAGGCCGCCGTTGTCGGTGACGATCCCGCCAAGGAGCGGGAGGAGGATGTTGAAGGCCTCGGTCGTCGACTCGGTGACGAGCACGTCGCCCTTGGCGATCCGGCCGAACTCGGAGGGACCGGAGACGCGGCGCGCGGGCCCTTCGTAGACGCCCTTGCTCGCCGCGAGCCCGTAGAGGACCTTCTCTTCGTTCTGTGCCTGGGAGCTCCCGAAGAGGTGGCCCAAGGCGATGAAGATCGCGCGCATGACGCGGCCGACCGCTGGGGGCAGGGCCGCGAGGTCAGGCGGGGGCGGTTTGGGCGGGCCAAGGAAGGGCGGGACGTCTTTGGCGGTGTGGGTCGCGCGGTATTCGGCGCGCTTGGCGAGCTCGTCCGCGGACGGGCCACCGGTGCCGGCGACCAGCGCGCACATCTCGTCGAGGCCGGCGTCCAGCATCTGCTGAGGGGTGGCGATGCGGCCACGACTCGCGACCCGCCGGCCAGCCGCAAGGGCGGCGCGCCGCATGAGGCCCGAGGCCCAGATGTCGCTGTAGACCCCACGCTCGTCGCGGAGGCGGTACATGAGGCGGGCTTCGCCGAGCAGTTCGTCGAACTCGGCCTGGTGCGCCGCGGGGACCTGGGCGCGGACTTCGGCAATGCGGGCATCGACGTCCGAGGCGGCCTGGGCTTCTCCGGAAACGGCGATACGGATGGCCCTCAGGAGTGCGTCCGGCAATTCGAGCGCCGTGGGCTCGGCGATGTCGAAGCCGTCAATGAGGCGGTTGCCGACCAAGTCGAGGTAGCCGGAGACCGCCGCGCCTGCTTCGCCCCCGAGGGAACGCAGGCGCGCGAGCACCTGTGCGGGGTCGCCGCCGGATGCGAGGACCTCGCGGGCTGCGGGGTCCTGGGCGAACGCCCTCTTCAGGCGCTCCATCTCGTCGGAGCCACCCGCGGACACCACTGCCGAACCGCGCATCAGGCCCAGCAGCTCGGACGGCGGCAGGCCCGTCCAGTCCCCAACGTGCGCGAGGAAGTCCCCGGTTGGGAGCACGGCACCGGCGGTGAAGCGCATGTGCTGGGCGATCATGGCCGAATGGTGGTCGCGGCAGCGCGTCAGATAGGCGATCAGCTCCGCGTCGGAGAGGGCGTCCGGATTGACGGCCTGCAGCTCCCGGTGCGTGGCAATGGAGGACGGTTTGCGATGCTCGTCCCAGTCGCGAAGCTGCTCCCGCCAGAGCTTCAGCGCGAAGACTTGTTCAGCGCGCTGAAAGCGCTCGGGGATCTCGGCGTCCGGAGCCGGCAGCACCTGGTTGTAACCGAAGCCGTTCACGTAGGCGACCTGGAGGCCGTCGATGAGCATCCCGTAGAAGCGGGCGAAGTCGTTGGTGCCCCTCTTGAAGGAGGGCGGATGCGTCTCCTGGAAGTAGCGCGTCATCGGGCGCGGGAAGTGCACGGGGTCTTGCTCCCACGATCCTGGCCCTGGGGGATCAAAACGGAGTGCGGTCGAGGTGTCTGACGCAGTCATGGCGGTTCCTCTCTTTGGGACGGCCCGCGGATCTCGCGGCGCCGCGGGCGATTATTTTCTCGTTCGGAGCGGAGGTCAAGGTGCCCGTTCAGGCCCCCTCCGGCACGGACTATAGGAAACGTTGCACTTGAGAGGTACACGCCCAGAACATTGAGCATGGGTGGTTGCCAGGGAAAGATGTGCTAGCCTGCCTGGGGTGGAGGAAGGCGATGAACACCATCAAGCTGCACGTCGACGTAAAGGAGGATCACGTCATTCGACTTCCGCCTGAAGTGCCCGTGGGACCGGCGGAGGTGATTGTGATTGCTCAGGCACCCGGAAAAACGGCACGCCGCCCCGTGGGAATCGACGCCGGCAAGGGGTTTTCGGTTCCCGACGACTTCGACGATCCACTCCCTCCCGAGTTGCAGCGGCTGTTTGATGGCGAGGGTCCGTGAAATTTCTCGTCGATACGCACTGCTGGCTCTGGTTTCTGATGACGCCGGAGAGGTTATGTGCGGCGGCGGTCGATGCATTGGCGGATGCATCAAACCAAGTATACGTGTCTGCCGCCGTTGCTTGGGAAATCGTCGTCAAGCACGGACTTGGGAAGTTGCCCTTACCGTTGCCCGCTGCGCAATACGTGGGTGAGCGTTTGGCGGCTGTCGGCCACCGACCGCTTCCGATCGCCGTGGAGCACGCCGTGGCCCTCGCGGACCTGCCGCCGCATCACAAGGATCCGTTCGATCGGATTCTCGTCGCGCAGGCCCAGGTCGACAAACTCACCTTGGTGACCGCGGATGATAAGATCAAGGCGTACGCCGTACCAATCCTCTGGGGCGGCCGATAGTTCCGGATTATTTCTGTTCACTGGTGTGATGGCAGACAGCACGCGATCACGCGCCAGCGCAAGAAGGCCGAACATCAGCTTGCAGCGGACGCGCAAGAAGACGCGCGCGGCTGATGCGGAGTGTTCGGCTGGTCAGACGAGATGAAGGCTCTCGAAGATCGGTCGGCTTGTGGTCGGTCTGTTCGTGCCTTCCAGCAGGGCGGTACGTTTAGCGCGATGCCCGTCAATGTGCCGATGACCTACATGCGATCGTTCGTAACGGCAGGGAATGGGCATGAGTCGCGACGGTGGCAGCTTCCGGACATCGAAGAAGGCCGGCAACTTTCATTTCGCATGGTCGATGTGCCGGACGACACAAAGGGCGTGGCTCCCAACAGGTCGACGTCGTCCCCGCGCTGGAGCGCGCCCGTGTGAAGGCCATGGCTCGACGAGCCTATGCTCGAGCCAGAATTTGAGAATAACGGGCCAGATCAGGTTGATCCTTGGCCGAATGGATTGTGAGCGGCCCGACTCAGAGTGGTTTGCTCGCAAATTGGAAAATCTGGCTGGAATCAGCCGGGGGGTCGTGGCTGGAAAGCGCAGTCGCCAACTCGTCGCGGGGTTGTGACGGATGAATGCGCACCGACCAGGATCTACGCGCATGTCCTCAACCGCGGCGGGTGTATTCAGCCCTGCCGATCGGCTGTAGGGAGGCCGCGCATGGCGAGCGGCGTTGCGATAGGCTGCAACCCTGCGTGTGTCGAGCGCGGGGATAGACTGCAACATTCTTGCAAGGGTTGCAGCGGTGGTGATATACGGCTTCGCAGTTGTAAACAGAGGGATCAACAGGAGAAGATCCACAATGGGCGTTGCAACGACGGCGCGCGATAGGCTGACACGATCTTGCAGCCTATCACGCTACGAACCGGAAGCAGCCCAAGTAGGTAAGTAGGTAGTTGGGCGACGAGTGCACAATGAGCGAAACCAGGACGGTCGCCTTTTGTGACATTTTGGGTTTCACCGATCTCGTAGCCAAGACGCCTCTGGATCGGGTCGTAAGCGACGTACTTGGCTTCCTCCGCAAAGCGTTGCACCACTCGCTCTACCACCAGGACTTCCCGACCAATGTCCCCACGCTTAAAGAGTTGCAGGACAACTCCCACATTGCCGTCACGTGGTTCTCCGATTCCATCCTGCTCTATACACGCGACGATACGGACGAGTCGGTCCGACGGCTTCTTCAAACGCTAGCCTGGCTCCACTTCGAGACCATCACAAAAGGGGCCGCCAAGATCAGGTCGGCTGTTTCCTACGGTGCGGTCCACATCGATCCAGACAACTCAATTTTCGTCGGAACTCCAATCATTGAGGCGTATCGATTGGAAGAGGCACAAGATTGGTCGGGTGGCGCCCTGACCGGCGCAGCCGTCTCTCGACTACCTGCTGACGCCAGAGCAGGGACGTTCGCTAATTGGTGGGTGAAACCCTACGCTGTCCCGCTGAAAGACGGAGCCTTCCTAGACACGTTGGCGATCAATTGGTCGTTGGGAATTCACCCGCCGGACTGGCAAATGCGTTGGTCAAAGGAGTCACAGGAGCCCACGGACTCGGATTGGGTGAAGACTCCGGCCGTCGCGCGCAAATTTGAAAACACTCGGAAGTTTCACGAGACTTTCTGCTTTGACTGCGAGGCTAGGCCCAACAAGCCGATCGAGACCGGCGCCAGAAGAAGGCGCGGCTCATCGGCACGCCGTTCGGCTTCGTGAGGGCGTTCGGAGGGATGATGGGGGCAGGCCTGTTGGAAACGTGGGTGCGGAAACGTCCAGCCGTCGTTGCGGGGCTGGTCGCCTCGGCGGCGGTCGGCGGGACTAGGGTATGGTGCCACAGATTTGAGTAGTTGCGCCCTCGGACAGCGAAGATGGAGTTTAACCGCACAAGCGAGCTGAGGGACGTGTCACGTACCGGCCAGCACATCACGCCCGCCACCCCCTGATGGCACGATGACAGACACGCAGCTACAGAAGCGGGGTGCCTCGCAGGGGAAGAGTAAGACGAAGGACTTCTGGCAGCTTGCGTCCCGCGCGTACGACGCCGCCTTCAAGGGGCAGTGGCGACGGGCGTATCCGCTGCTGCGCGAGCTGGCACCTCAGAAGCCCGACAACGTGAGCCTCCGGCGTTGGCTCGCGGAGGCGGAGCTTCGCCTTGGCATGCACGCCGATGCGCTGGAGAGCTGGCGGGAGGTCTTGTGTCTGCAAGAAGAACCAGCAAAGCTCCACCGAAAGCTCTTCCGACAGGCCTTCCGGGAGCGGGTCGAGGCCCTCGCCGAGACGGATCCGGGGCAGGCTCAACAACTCTGTCAGCAGGCAAGGCGCGAGTTTGATGCGGATCTCGGGGAACGCGAGATAGCACTTATCCGCAGCATACTTGGAGAAGAGGAGGCCCTATCGGAGACCGGGTTCTCGGGGAAGTCGCGAGCGTCTGCCCAGATACGAGACAAGGACTTCGGAAAGTTGCCAGCTGGGCTTGTCGCGGGGCCGGCTCGGAAGCTTCCTCACACCCCGAACCGGATTTGCTGGACCACCCGTGCCGCGGTCGCGTGGGCCGCTCCTCGCGCAAAGGAGCCCTACGTTGCGGTCGAATCGATGACCGGGACGGGGAGGTCGAAGCACTCGATCCGGGGAACACCTGTCTGGATGGGTACGCTGCAAACGAGCATCGTCGTCGTGGCCAACGAAGGATACAGCCTGAGGCCCGATCACGAGCAGATCCACGTCTTTGCTTGGGACGAAAGTGGCGAACCGCGCTGCGACCACTCGCGGGAGGGACGCGTCCGCCTGGCAGTTCCGAGCTGCGACAAGTCGCGGTTGCTAGTGCTGGTCAACCCGTACGATCAGCCATGGGCGGCTGTCCTCGATTTCCGCGGGGACGTGATCCGAAAGTTTCCTCTAGCTCTTGAGCGTGGCTGGGGAGCGATGGCGCCAGGTCCTGACGGTGGGTGGTGGGTGAGCGACTGGACCTCCGTCAGTCTTCTCGATGCCGAGGGGCGAACTCGCAGCAGCTTCAGGCCACCCCGGATCAAGAGCCGGATACGCGACTTCGGCGCTGTGAATATTTCTGTGCACTTCGATGAATCCGGGCGCATCCGATTTACCCCTGGGCGCCACAGTACGGTACAGCTCAGCGATCTCGATAGGGATTTCGCCCTTCTTCGGATTCCGCCCACAACCGACCGCCATGAGATCAAGCGAGCGTTTCGCGAGTGCGCACAGAAGGTTCATCCTGACGTGAACGCGGCTCCTCAGGCCAAGGAGCGAATGCAGGAGCTCAACTTGGCGTACGAGCGGCTCAAGTCTGCCGATTTCGAAGCGATGGAGGGAAGGCAGGAGGAGGGCGGGATCAGATGGGTCACCGTGGACGACTTGGTCTCCTCGCTCGTTACGGCTTCCGACGGTACATGGGGAGTCGTTGTCTGCCGGTCGGGCAAGGTATACTTGGTCGGTGAGACAGGTCTGCGAGCGCTCGACATCGATCTCCCCGAGTTCGCTGAGGCTCTGTGTGTTGATACGGCTACTGGGGTCGTGCTCGGTATCGGGGAACACGTCTTCTGGCTTGCCCAGCGCAATGGTAGGGCCGTGGTCCTTCCGGCCGAGGTTCGACTCGGAAGCGTCAGGCCATGGTGTCTGCCTGGGGCTGGGGCGTTCGCAGTTGTGCGCGAGCAGGCTCCAAGCACCATGATCTTCATTGACGGCCTTCGGGGCTCCGAGTTAGGCCGGATCAAGTTCCCGGATCCCATCCGAGACTTCGCTGCCCGCGCCTATTCACCGGAACTCTTGGTTGCGGCAGGGCGATCGATTTTCTCGTTCGGCTTCCGGGATCTCGTGACGCGGGCGCAAGACGGCCTTCGACCAGGTCGCGGACCTGGCGGCAGCCCTCAATGCCTACCGTACCGATATCCAACCGATCACTCGCAACGATAGTCGGTAAAGTGCAGTCGGCCCACTTGGGAAACGGGAGACGAAGTCACTCGGGTGACTCAATTCAGCAAGACGCCAAACCGGGAATGGCGGCTATGTAATGGGGACCTTGGTATTTCTGCTGGGGATCCTGCGAATGGGTCGCTGGCCGAACAAAGCGGCTCCAGGCGACAGACAGCCACCATGGAGCGGTTCGGTGAAATCGTGGCGGCGCGTTTTGGTGGCCGCTCCTGAGCCGTGCGGCGTTCGGCTGGTCAGACGAGATGAAGGCTCTCGAGGTCACGATCGGTCGGCGTGTTCGTGCCTCCACACGGCGGTTACGTTTAGCGCGATGCTCGCCAATGTGCCGATGACCTACATGCGATCGTTCGTAACGCCAGGGATATGGGCATGAGTCGCGACGGTGACAGCCTCCGGACATCGTCCGGCACATCGACCGTGCGAAGACGATCCTAGCGCTGCGCCCAGAAGAGGATGCGTTTGAACGGGTAGAAGTACGGTTGCGCATCGTCGAGCTGCGGCAGCAGGCGCTCGCGGTAACGCTGCAGGAACTGCGCGAACAGCTCGGGCGAGAGGCGTTGCTGATAGTCGATGAGCGTCGTCCCTTTCACCCACTCGATGACCTCGTCGCGCGCCGCGAGCTGGTGCGCGTACACTTGCAGGCGCACGTGTTGCTCGCGATAGCCGAGCTGATGGAGCAGGACGGCGTATTCCTCCGGTTTCAAGACGCTGGGGATGCGGACGTAACCCGCAAGCGCCTGCCGGAAAGGCTCCTCGGTTGCCACCTCGGCCGCCACCACATGTGACGGGTGATCGTGGTTGGCCGGCACCTGAACGGCGAGCTGACCGCCGTCGGCCACCGTGCGAGTGATGCGGCGCAGCAGTGCTGCGTGTCCGTCGATCCAGTGCAGCGCTGCGTTCGAAAATACCAAGTCGTACGCATCGCTCGCTTCCCATGTGTTGACGTCACCGTGCTCGAAGCGCAACCCGTGGCCGGCGAACGCCGCGCTCTTGGCTAGCATGCTCGGCGAGTTGTCGATACCCAGGGTTTCGCGCGCTTGCAGATCCGTGTGCAGAACGCGCGTCAGCTCTCCGGTGCCGCAGCCGACGTCGATGATGCGCATGCCCGGCCGCCGTCGGACCAGACTCAAAAGGTCGAAGAATGGTTGACTGCGCTCATGGCGGAAGCGTTGGTATTGCTGCGGGTTCCAATCACTGCGAGTCATCGATCATCTCCTTATCATTCTATTCTGTGCCTGCGGCCGGGCTCCCAAACTCGATGCGATAGCGCCGCAGCTGCGGCATCGTGGCGGCGACGAGCGCGAGCACAACGAGGGAGCCGACGCCGCCGCTGACGACGGCGAAGGTCGCGCTGGTCAACGCCGCCACGAAGCCCGACTCGACCGCGCCGAGCTGATTCGACGCGCCGATGAAGATGAAGTTGACCGCGCTGACCCGGCCGCGCAACGCGTCGGGCGTCGACAGCTGGATCGCCGTGCTGCGCATGATGACGCTCACCTGGTCGGCGACCCCGACGGCCATGTAGGCGGCGACCGACAGCGGAAACCAGCGCGAGCAGCCGAAGACGATGGTCGCCAATCCGTAGGCGCCCACGGCGACCAACAAGGAGTGGCCGGCGCGCCGGATCGGCGGCAGCATGGTCAGGACGAACGAGGTGAGCAGCGCGCCGCACTCGAGTGACGAGGTCAACACGCCGTAACCGCGTGCGCCGACGTGCAGGATGTCGGTGGCGTAGATCGGCAGCAAGGCGGCGGCGCCACCGAAGATCACCGCGAACATGTCGAGCGTCATGCAGCCGAGAACAACTTGCCGCCGGCGCACGAAGCGCAGCCCCTCGCGAATCGCGTGCAGGCTCGGGGTGGTGCGCACCCCGGCGTCGCGCGCCGGCGGCCGAATGAAGGCCAGCCCGGCCAGCGAGCCGGCGATCAGGACGCCGTACGTCGCATAGACGGCCGCGACGCCGGCGGCGGCGATGACAAACCCGGCAGCCGCCGGGCCGGTCACGAACGCCAGCGCCTGGTTGGTTGAGGCGATGGTGACCGCCCGCGGAAATGAGTCGCGCGACACCAGGGTCGGCAGCAGCGCGGCGCGCGCCGGATTGTCAAACGTGCTGGCGATCGCCACGATCAAGATGAGGGCGTAGAGCAACGGCAGAGTCGCCGCGCCGTGGCGGGTCGTGAGGAACAGTACGGCCGCACACGCCAGCGGCAGCAGCTCGGCGCACAGCATGATCGTGCGCCGATCGTAGCTGTCCGCCACCGCGCCGGCGAGCAACGCGAGGGTCAGGGCGGGGATGAACTGGACGAGGCCGATGAGCCCGAGGTGGAAGGCGGAGTGCGACAGGTCGAACACGTGCCACGCAATGGCGGCGCGCAGCATCGTCATCGCCGTGCCCGCACAGAACCGACTGAACAAGTAGAAACGGAAATTTGCGGGAAACGCGAAGCCGCGGCGCCCAACCGGCTTCCTCCAACGCGCAATGTCCATCAGGCTTCTGGGGCTAGCACCGAGCGGCGCCTATGGCCAGCTGGATCAAGCCCCGCAAGCAGACTAGATTGCCACAAGTGTGAACGGAGGTGCGCGCGATGGCCGACCAGGTGGTGTTCCTCCTCGACGTCGACAACACGCTGCTGGACAACGATCGGGTGATCGCCGACTTGATGCGCTACCTCGAGCGCGAGATCGGCCACGAGCATCAGCAGCGCTATTGGGCCATTTTCGAGGAGCTGCGGGGGCAGCTGGGTTACGCCGACTATCTGGGTGCGCTGCAGCGCTATCGGGCCGAATTTCCGCGCGAGTCGCACCTGCTGGCGGTGTCGTCGTATCTGATCAACTACCCGTTCGCCAACCGCCTGTTTCCGAGCGCGCTCGACGTGATCGAGTGCTGCAACGAATGGGGCCGCGCCGTCATCCTCACCGACGGCGACGTCGTCTTCCAACCGCGCAAGCTCGAACGCTCCGGGTTGCTCGAGGCGGTCGAAGGCCACGTGCTGATCTACGTGCACAAGGAACGCGAGCTCGATGAGGTGGAACGTCGCTACCCGGCCGACCACTACGTGCTGGTCGACGACAAGCTGCGCATCCTGAGCGCCGTCAAGGATGCGTGGGCCGGGCGCGTCACGACTGTGTTCCCGCGCCAGGGTCATTACGCGCACGATGCCGACGTGCTCGCCAAATATCCACCGGCCGACGTCAGCATCGACCGCATCGGCGGCTTGCTGGATTGCGAGCGTATGCGGCTGATCGCGGCGGGAACGCCGGTGCCTTGACTCACGCGTGCAGCGGCGGATACTCGCAGGCGACCGCTTCACACACGACACTGTTTCGCACGCGAAGAAAGGAGCCTCGCTATGCCGACCGTCTTTGGAGTCAATGCTTCCCCGTTCGTCAGAAAGGTCCGGGTATTTCTGGCCGAAAAGGGCATCCCGTACGATCTTGACCCGGTTATTCCATTCAACGTTAGCGCCGAGTTCAAGCAGATGAGCCCGCTCGGCAAGATCCCCGTCTATCGCGACGGCGACCGCACGCTGGCGGATTCATCGATCATCTGCGCCTACGTCGAGCGGGTCCATCCGCAACCGGCCCTGTACCCCTCGGACCCCTACGAGTACGCGCGGGCCTTGTGGTTCGAAGAGTACGCCGACGGCGGACTGACGCCGGTGATCGGCCAGAGGATTTTTTTTCAGAAAGTCGTCGGCCCGATGTTTTTCAAGCAACCGACGGACGACGCGGTGGTCAAGAAGGCCGTCGAGGAAGAGCTCCCACCGATGTTCGATTATCTCGAAAGTCAGCTCGGCGACAATGGAGCGCTGGTGGGCGGGAAATTTTCGATCGGCGATATCGGCATCGGCACGCAGTTCGTCAACCTGCGTCACGCCGGCTTCGGCGTCGACGCGAAGCGGTGGCCGAAGTTGGCGCGCTACGTTGCGGCGGTGCATGCGCGTCCGTCGTTCAAGGCGCTGATCGACGAAGAAGCGCCGGCGTTCGGGAAGCCCGCGTAGCTTGGGCGATGGGAAGTGCATCGGCAACGATTCCTGCCATCGACATGTGGGCGCCGATTGTCCCGGCGCGCGAGGTCATGGCGCACGTCGCCGATCACTTCCCCGAGCCGCAGCTCGGCTACCTGCGCGTGTTCTGGAAGGGCGAAGCGAGTCTCGATGCCTTTCGCGCTGCCGCACGAGCGATGGCGTGCGACGACGCCGACGTGCTTGCCGGCCTGGATGCGGCCAACATTTCACGTGCGCTGATCACCGGTTTCGACGAAGCGTCAACCGGCGGCACCACCTTCGTCACCAACGAGTCCATCGCCGGCGTGGCAGCGCGGCACCCGGAGCGCTTCATTCCGTTTGCCGGCGTCGACATCATGCGCGGCAGCGCCGCGGTGCGCCAGGTGGAGTACTGGGTGCGGGAGCGCGGCTTCAAGGGTCTGAGCCTGCGGCCGTTCATGATCGGGCTGCCCGCGGATGATCGCCACTACTATCCGTTCTACGAAAAGTGCGTCGAATTGGACATTCCATTGAGCGTCCATGCCTCCGCCAACTGGACCACGTGCCGTCCGAGTGATCTCGGCCACCCGCATCACTTCGACGTCGTGGCTTGCGACTTTCCGGAGCTGAAGTTGATTCTCAGTCACGCCGGCTATCCGTGGGTGCTGGAGGCGTGCCTGCTGGCGTGGAAGCATCCGAACGTCTATCTCGAGCTCGCGGCGCACCGGCCGAAATACTTCACCGTGCCCGGTGCCGGCTGGGAGCCGCTCCTGCGCTACGGACAGACGACGATCCAGGACAAAGTGCTGTACGGCAGCGGCGCCTTCCTCATCGGCCGCCCGCCCGCCGAGCTGCTGGCGGAGTTTCGCGCCCTGCCGATCAAGCCCGCGGTCATGGAGAAGTGGCTGTGGCGCAACGCCGCGGCGTTGCTGCGGCTGGATGAGTCGGGACTTTGATGAACCTCCCGACAGAATGGCGTCGTTTCGTCCCGCAATTTCATCCCGTAGGGGCGAGGCATTTCCCATCGATCCGGCAGTAGCGCTCGCAATCATACCGGGGACCCACACGTTGCACGGGCGATAAACAATACTCGGAAATGCCTCGCCCTTGCGGCGCCGCGGATCACACGCAGCGTTGGCGGAGATATCGTGGCGGCGCAAAGAAGGGCGAGGCATTTCCGGCCAGTCACACCGCCTCACGCTATCGCACCAGCCGCACGTTTCTCGAACGATCATGCCCTTGCACCGGGAAATGCCTCGCCCCTACATTGCATTGATGGGATTGCATTGATGGGATTCGATCCGGAGCGGTATCATGGTCAATCTATACGCCTGCGGGGCTATAACTACCGCTCGCCGGGTGCGTATTTCATCACCGCCGTGACGATCAAGCGCGAATGTTTCTTCGTGGACGCGGCGCTCCGCTCCCGCCGACGGCACGGGTGTACAATTCGAGCAGGGACTGCACCGCGCGGCGAGGTTCGTGCAGCGCCAGCGGATAGCGCGTCGGGTCGTGGCGCGCCCACACCATCGTCAGCAACCGAACGATGGCGGGTACGCTGACTTCGGGCAGGACGGCTCCCTGGAGGTGTGCGTCAAATTCGGGGACACCCGGCGGAGCGATGACCCGTGCACCCAGTGCGACCGCTTCGAGAATGACGTACGGCAGTCCTTCGCTGCGCGACGGTAGCACGACAATCTCGGCGGCGCGCATCAGTGCCAGGGCATCTTCGTGGGGCATGCGGCCGAGGTAGGTTGCCCCGGGGGTGTGTTGAATCTGCCGCAGAAAACGGGTGCCTTCGCGGTTCGTGCCGGCGAACGCGAGGCGCGCCTGCGGGGGCTCGGATCGCCATTGGCGGTATGCTGCAAGCAGCTCGTACACGCCTTTGCTGGACGTGATGTCGCCGACGAAGAGCAGATACGGCACATCGCCCAAGCCGTGATGACGCCGCAGCGCGGCCACGCGATCGGCCGACGGCACGTCCGGCGCCGCCATCGGCAAGCGCACAAAGACGATACGGTCCACCGGGAAGCCACCCGCGACCGCAAAGCGCTGCACGCCCTCTCCGCAGCACAGTAGCCAGTCGGCGATGCCCTTCAACGTCGCGGGACGCGTCATTTTATCGTGCAGGTCGGCGATGATGGGAACGCCGCTGCGGCGGAGGGCGGTGTACACGAGCGGGCCGCGATAGCGGGTGTGCACGTCGATGAGATCGACCCGCAGACGCCGCACGAGTCGCGGCAGCTGCAGTGCAAACCACAGCTGCGTCAGCGCATAGCCGGCCGCGTGCGACCCCCGGTTGCGGGGCGGCACGCTGATGCGGCTCGGCAGCCGGCGCAGAATGCGCAGCTTTCCGTCCGTCCATTCGCCGGGCTGATCGGACAGACGCTCGGTCAGAACGGTGAGCCGCTCCACCGTGGCACACGCGAGTAACTCCGGCACCACCATGCCGAAATAGGTCGCGGCGCCGCCGGTTGCGGGTGGGTACAACGGCGTGACAATCAAGGGATGCATGCTCGCTGTCCCAGTCTGTGCGATTGACTGCCTATACCATTGGGGTCGGGAATCCAAACCGCGGGTGCGCGGCTCGGTATCCGCTGTCCGGAAAGCCGGCGCGGCGATTTCACTTGCTGGTGCCGCCGACGTAGACTGCGCCCATGCGGGTGATTGCCGGGAGCGCCAAGGGACGCCGTTTGCGGGCGGGACGTGGCCTGGCCGTGCGGCCGACCGCAGACAAGGTCAAGGGCGCGCTGTTCAACATCCTGGCCAGCCGCTTCGATCTGGAAGAAACGGCGGTGCTGGATTTGTTCGCCGGCAGCGGGGCGCTCGGCATTGAAGCGTTGAGCCGCGGTGCCGCCGCGGTCACCTTCGTCGAGCAGTCCGCGGCGTCGCTGAAAGTCCTGCGCGAGAACGTGCGGCTGTGCAGCTACGAAGACCGCGCGCGGGTCATGCCGCTGCCGGTGGACAAGGCGCTGGCGCGCTTGGGCAAGGACGGCACGCAGTTCGATGGCATACTGCTGGATCCGCCGTACGGCCACGGGCTCGTCGAGCGGACGCTCGCAAGTGTCAGTACGCAGCGCCTCGTGAAGCCGGGCGGTTGGGTCGTGGTCGAGCACCAGATTGAAGAAGCACCACGACCCGTCTATGGTTCGCTGCGGTTGACCCATGTGCGGCGCTATGGAAAGACAGGCCTCGCCCTGTTGGTGGCTGATGCAACGACTCCAGGCTTGCAGAGAGAAGGACGCCGGATGAGCCGTGCCGTGTACGCCGGTTCGTTCGACCCGATCACCAACGGCCATCTCGACGTGATCCGCCGCGCCGTGCAGGTCTTCGATGAGATCATCGTTGCTGTGGCAGGAAACACCAGCGATCCGGCGAAGGATCGGGCAATGTTCACGGCGGCCGAACGCGTGACCATGATTCGTGAATCGCTCACCGATGTGGGTGAGGGCGTGAAGGCCGACAGCTTCACCGGACTGCTCGTCGATTACTGCGAGCAGATCGGCGCCAACGTCATCATTCGCGGCCTGCGGGCGGTGTCGGATTTCGAGTATGAATTCCAGATGGCGATGATGAATCGGCACCTCAAGCCGCGCATCGAAACCGTGTTCATGACGGCGGGGGAGGCGCACTTCTACACGGCGTCGCGGTTGGTGAAAGAGGTCGCGAGCCTCGGCGGCGAAGTGCGTGGGCTGGTTCCCGACGGCGTGTACCAACGTTTGCTGAAGAAGGTTCGACCGGGCCGCTGATCCCACGTTCGTTCGAACAACGCCTCGCTGCCGCACCGCAAAATGCTGCTATGTCAGGGAGTGCCATGAAGCTCAGCAGTCGATTGAACCTCATCAAGCCGTCGGCGACGCTGATGGTCACCGAACGCGCGACGGCCTTGCGCGCGCAAGGCGTCGATCTGATCGATTTCGGGGCCGGCGAGCCGGACTTCGATACGCCGGAGTCCATCAAAGCCGCCGCCGCGGAGGCGATGCGGGAAGGGCAGACGAAGTACACGCCGGTCGGCGGCACCGACGCACTGAAGACGGCGATCGTCACTAAGCTGCGTCGCGACAACGGGCTCGAGTACGAGAAGCGCGAGGTGCTGGCGAGTTGCGGCGGCAAGCACGCGCTGTTCGTGGCGTTCCAGGCGCTGTTCGGCGCCGGCGACGAGGTCATCGTCCCCGCCCCGTATTGGGTCAGCTATACCGACATGTTGCTGCTGGCGGGCGCCGAGCCGCGCATCGTACGCACGCGCGCGGCAAACGATTTCAAGCTGCAACCCGCGGAGCTGGAGCAGGCGATCACGCCGCGGACCAAGGCGATCATCATCAACAGCCCGAGCAACCCGACGGGCGCGGCATACAGCGCAGACGAGCTGCGCCCGCTCGTCGATATCATCGCCCGGCACAACCTGATCGTCATCTCCGATGACGTATACGAGATGATGGTGTACGGCGGGTTTCGTCGCGGCCACGTGCTGCACATCCGTCCCGAGCTGCGCGAGCGCACGCTGGTGGTCAACTCGGTGTCGAAGACCTACGCGATGACCGGCTGGCGCATCGGCTACACGGCGGGCCCGGCGCACGTGATCAAAGCCATGGCGACGCTGCAGAGTCAGATGACCTCGAATCCCTCGTCGATCGCGCAGGCGGCGGCGGTCCAGGCGCTGGCCGGCCCACAGGGAACCGTCGGCCTGATGATGCGCGAGTTCGAGCGCCGCGCCGAGTTCATCGTGCAACGCTTGGCCGCGATTCCCGGCGTGGTGTGCCCGAAGCCGCAGGGGGCGTTTTACGTGTTTCCCAACCTGTCCGCGTATCTCAATCGCGGCCCGAACGGTCCGCAGAACGGCGACGAGCTGGCGTCGTATTTCATCGACTCGGCGCACGTCGCGGTGGTCGGCGGCACCGACTTCGGATATCCGGAGCACATCCGCATCTCGTACGCGACGTCGCTGGAGAACCTCGAGCGCGGCGCGGATCGCATCGAAGCGGCGCTGCGCGCGCTCGGCTAGCGCGCGTAAGCTGCTCAGGACGGCGTAGAGGAGTATCGGCATCCGGCCGAGCCGGCGGCTTCAAGCCGTCGCGGATTCGCCGAACACCTCGGCCTCAAAAGCCATCAGCACGCAATCGGGTCGCGTCCAGGCGTCTGCCGGTAGCAGGGCTTTCCGGCACAGCTCGGCGAGCAGCCTGTCCCGATCCCAGTCATGCTGGAGCGCCACTTGGGGCAGAAAGACGCCGCGGTGCTCGCCGCAGGTGATCGAGAGGCCGTGCACGCCGAGGCGAATGTGCTCGGGTCTGGTGGGGACGAGCGGGCTGAGGCGGGAGATCTCGATGTCCACGGCGGACAGCTCGTTGACCGCCAGCGGCGGAAAGCGCGGATCGTCGAAGGCGGCCGAGCGCGCCACCTGGGCCACCGTGTGATGCAAGGCGCTGTCCGCAGCCAATGTACCGATACAGCCGCGCAACCCCCGGCCGCAATGCAAGCTGACGAACGCCGCCGTGGGCGCGCTCAGCGCCGGGGTGGGGTCGTCAAGCTCCGGCGGGTTTTGCCGCTGCAACGCCGTGCGAATGCTCTCCCGCGCCAGCCATAACAACACACGCCGCTCGGGCGAGGTCAATGACGGGAACCCTGCGGACGGCGGGTCAGCGGTCATGGCGCGGTCGGCGACCGGTCCGCTTGTACGCGAAGTAGTCCTCCAGAATCGTGGCATGATCGAATGCGAGCGGTGCCGGCAAGGACTGCGCGGTGAACACGCGCGCTTCGGCTGCATCGTCGCCGCCGACGGGAACGCCGCTGGCGGTGGCGATGAACACGACGGCGATCGTATGATGACGCGGATCGCGTGCCGGATCCGAGTACACGTTGAACAGCTCGGACAATGTGATCTGCAACCCGGTTTCTTCCGCCGCCTCGCGGACCGCGGCAGCCTCGACGGTTTCACCGTACTCCACGAACCCGCCGGGCAAGGCCCAACCGGGTGGCGGGTGTCGCCGCCTGATGAGCACGATGCCGTCGGGAACCTCGATGATCGCGTCCACCGTCGGAACCGGATTGCGCCTCTGTGTCAAACTGCGGGAAACGCTAACACCGTGCATCGCAGCGGTCAACGTGGGCGTCAGGATGATTCGTGGTCACGCCGTTGTCGGTGCGAGTGCCGTGTGGTAGCGTCGGCGGAATGCAGTTGGTGTTCAGCAGCACGCAGCCGGATGCGGATCGTGTGCACATGGAGATCGCGCTCAGCCTCGCCCGTCAGGCTGCGGCGGCCGCCGAGGTGCCGGTCGGTGCCGTCGTGCTGCGCGGTCAAACCATCATCGGCAGCGGCCGCAACGGCTCGATCGAGCTGAGCGATCCGACCGCGCATGCCGAGATCATGGCCCTGCGCGCTGCGGCGCAGCGGGAGCGAAATTATCGGCTGCCGGGGTGCACCGTGTACGTGACCGTCGAGCCCTGCGTCATGTGCGTCGGCGCGCTGCTCAACGCGCGCGTCGAACGGGTGGTCTTCGGATGCGCCGAGCCCAAGTTTGGTGCGCTGGGCTCGGCATGCGATCTGCGCCGAGACTGTAGAAACCATGCGTTCGAGGTCCACGGCGGCGTGTGTGCAGAGGAGGCGAGGGCGCTGCTACAAAGCTTCTTTCGAGTACGGAGAGGTGCGTGAGCCCGGTTGAAACGGCACGACTCGAAATCGTGTGACCCCTTGTGGGTCCGGGGGTTCGAATCCCCCCCTCTCCGCTGGCCAGTCTGAGGTTATTCGGGCCTTTCGGAGAATCGATCAAAAACTGCGTGTGTGCGGCGCGTCGCAGAACAGTCGCGGCACCAGAGGACGCCAACGGCGGACGCCAGCGCGCAAAAATCGCGGGAAATTCTCTGGTGGCCATGTCCGTGGTTCCGTTTGCGACGACGGGGAAGACGTAGCGCTTCGCAGGGAACCACCACGAAGGTCCTTGGTTCATGACTCCATTGGCACAGCTACCACATGCCTGCTCTTTCAGGACCACCTGAGCCCGCACCAACGGCACTGACGGTGCGTTGCAGCAGCATATGTGGTACACTACGGCATCTCTCGGAGGGTTGAGCCATGTCGCTGCAGCTGGACCACCTGATTCTGGCGGTGAACGACTGCCCGAAGAGCATCGAGTTTTACACGCGGGTTCTGGGTCTGACGTACGATGGGGAGCGCGAACCATTCTCGGTGATTCGTGTGACCCCCGACTTCCTCTTGCAATTGGCGCCGTGGGGCACGAAGGGCGGACAGCACTTGGCCTTCTCGATGACACGTGCCGAGTTCGACGATGTCTTCCGGCGCGTTCGTGAAGCTGGCATTGAGTATGGCGATTCATTTCACACTGTGGGCAATATGCGTGGACCTGGCGTCGAAGGTGGCGCGCGCGGACCGGGAAAGGCTCTCTATTTCTTCGACCCGAGCAAGCACTTGATCGAGATCCGGCACTACGAGGTGTAACGACAGCCCGGCCGGGCAGCGCGAGGAGAGACCATTGCTGAGGTTCGACCATCTAACGCTGCCAGTTACCGACTGGGTGCGGTCGCGCGACTGGTACGTGAAGCACCTGGGTATGAAGATCGAGTTCGAGGTCCCCGAGCGCCGCACAGTTGCTCTCCAAGACGAGCACGATTTCACGATTTTCGTCCAGCATTCGGACGCGCCCGTTCGGGCCACCCCCCACAAAGCACTCATTCGCACGCTTGCCAATCAGTAGCGCGGGCTGGGCCGTCGTTGGTGTCGCTCGCGCCACCAAGCGAACCGACCAGGTCAGCCTCGAGCGGATTGCGATCTAACCTGGGCAGCCATTGAGCGCGTTGTGCACTGCGGTGAGGATCTCGTCGACTGTGATCTGCCCGTTGGGTTGACCGTCCAGACTGGAGCGGGGATGGTGACCGGACTCCCCTGGGCGATCAGGCTGCCCGGAGCGGTCGGGTCTTCCTTCATCCAGCGATACAGCGAATTGGATGGATTCGTGATCGTGCCGACCCCGAAGTGCTCGCACCGGGCGGTATCATAAGGGATGCTACCGACCAGCATGCCCCGGTAGCACAGGTGGCCCCCCGTATTTTGGAAATTCGGGCCATTCAACGTCAGGGTCAGACTCCCGCCCGTATAGACCTTGGAGCAACCGCCACCCCTACCGCTGCGGCAGGAGATGCGCATGGTAACCGTCACGTTGTTGACCGTCACCGCGCGTCCGAGACTGTCCGTACCCGATGCCTGACCGCTGATTTCATAGCCGGCGCCTGCGGGGAAGAACGATCCGTTGAAGTTAGGTAGCGTGGCCGTAGAACCATCCGGCAGGGTGTAACTCATGCTCGTGCCGACGTAGCCGGCCGGAAACCCACACGTCATTCCCAGGTAGCAGTTTGGTCCGACCACCGGGTTGAGCGTCGCCTTCCCGCCGCCGATGAGGTTCAATACGACAAAGAGCGATGGTGACACAGACCCGGTCGGCGCGGGGTAGGTCGTCGGGGCCATCGCGGCCTGGGTCGGGGTGGGCATCTCGGTCGATATCGTGGTCGCTGTTTGGGTGGCCTTTGTGGGTACCCGTGGGCACCCATTCAGTGCGTTGTGCACCGCCGTAAGGATCTCGTCGATGGTGATCTCGTGGTCGTGATTGGCGTCTCCGGCTTCGCACGTCGTGACCGGCGCGTTGCCGAGGGCGATGTTCACTAATCTGATGATCTCGTTGACCGTGACGTCGCTGCTGCCATCGCAATCGCCGACACACGTGCCGGAGGTATTGGTGAGTGTCGGAGTTGGCGTCGCTGTGGGCGTTGGGATGGCGGTGGCGCTATGGGTTGCGGTGACAGTGGGTGTCGCGGTTGAGGTGATCGTTGGAGTCGGCGAACCGGGCACCGAGGCCGTCGGCGAGCCGAAGGCGATGTTGTCGACGAAGGTCGTAGCGTCGTCAGTCGTGTAGAGAAGGTTGACGCTCGTGATCGGGGTCGTTGATGAGACACCGATGAAGCCAAACGCACCTTTGGCCTCGCTGAAGGTCATCGAGCCGAGCTGTGTTGACCCGTTGTAGACATCCTCAGTGAAATCACCCGCCAAAGTCTGACCGGGTGAGGTCGCTGCAAAGACGTCTGTACCGACCGCCGACACACCCGGCGCGAAGGTCAGGACCAACGTGTCCCCAAACCAGTTGGTTCCAACACTTGTCGACCCGCCGGAAATCGCCCCACCTCCGTAGACAATAAGACCGTTGGACGCGAGGGACGGGCTTAAATTGCTGATGGTGAGCCCGGGTAGGATGCTCCCCGAGGAGAATACGCTGTCGTTCGTGGCGCTGCCGAGCGGAGACGATTGCAAGGCGAGCGACCCGGAGGCGATGTTCGCGTTGTTGAACCCTTCCACCGGCAGTCCGGGTTCCGCCGCGTCGAACGACGACCGGGTCGTGTAAAAAATGAGCGATCCCTTCAGCACCTGCGCCCGAACCGGTACGGCCACCCATAGTACGAGCGCGACCGCGGCAACCAACATTACCGCAACCGAGCGCGGTGTTGTCGCACCGTACTTCAAAGCGCTCCCTCTTGCTTGCGCATACGCAGGATGACAGCCGTGCGCACGGCATCCAGGGCACTGTGGATCGGTAGGCAAGCCGAGCACGGCCATGTAGTGGGTACCGCCGTCGTCCGCCTCATGGCGCCACGCATAGGCCCGCTGCGCTTGCGGATGGCCGATCAGGTCGACACTTCCACAATCCCTTGCCATACCGGCTTCCCTTCGAACGTCTCGTTCACGGTACGGAATCCTTGTGGATACTGTCGCACCCGTGAAGATCGCAAATTGCTGGCCGTAGACGCTCGAGCCCTTCGCGGCGAACGCCAGATTGGGCGGGTGCGGCGGCTCATACCGCCATCTCTACCAAATCCTTTCCACCTTCTTGCATCGCATTGCCGATCCTCCCTTACGCTAGGTTTCCGAGTGCGGTGTCGTTGCCGTCACGCCGGCGGTGATTCGCGCCACCACTGCCGCTACGCCAACTTCGAGGAGATGGGCCGCCACGAGGACGACCGCCGCATACGTGAACCAGTCGTGCATCGCTTGCGACGCGTCCAGCACCGATTCCGGAACGGCCCGTCGGCCCCACATCACGCAGCCGGTCCCGATGAAGACCGCGCTCATTACGAATGTGATCGCCACATGCATGCCTTGCCATAGCGTGCGCAGCGTCCTTCGTGCTGGCGGGCGAAACAGGTTGCGCAGACCGCAGCGCAGAACGATGAGTGCGGGCAGCGCGGCAAACACCACGCCCCCCCAGCGATGTGTCTCGCGAATCCATAGCGAGTAACCGCCGGTGACGACTACGCGCAGCCCTGGCACGAATAGCAGCAGCCCCGTGACGAGCAACGCGGCAAACGTGAGCAGGTGAACGGTGTGCAGCAGTGGCCGGGCGAGTGCGGGGGACATGACGTCAAAGTGCGGCGGATGGAGTTTTGGCGAGGCACAGCTGCTCATTTCGGAGCAGCGGCACCTTCCGCCTTCGCGCAGAAGCTACGGACAAAACTGACCATGCCGCGGATCTCATCATCAGACAGCGTACCGCCCCACGGCTGCATGTCGGCGGACATGCCGATGGACTCGCCGCCCTCGCTGATGACCTTGACCAGCTCGCTATC
>Ga0209415_10006376_pt1 | contig 21000 bp, 16 predicted proteins | sample PeaSoiSIISIP2007_FD_187696 | JGI IMG/M metagenome (GOLD analysis project Ga0209415, IMG submission 187696) | Peat soil microbial communities from Weissenstadt, Germany - SII-SIP-2007 (SPAdes) (version 2) | ecosystem: Environmental > Terrestrial > Soil > Wetlands > Peat | place: Germany...
GGGCGACTTCACGCCCAGCAGCCTCTGGGCAAATTCGAAGGTGGTATTGGTGTTGGTTTGAGCGAAATCGAGGAGCTTGTTGTTGTAGTCCTGGGCGCCCTTGAGGGCACTCGAATAGTTGCGCTTGATGGCATCGATTGCTTCCGGCGAGACATTGGTCTTCATTTCCACGATAAACCTCCCTCGAGTGTTTGCTTGTGGACGAAATCCCTGAACGCTTGAGGACAGAATGTTCTATGCCAAACACAAGGTTTTACGGATGAGGCGCTTGGTGTGACATGACGAATGACACTACGCTGAGGCAGATCGCAGCGGCCAAGCCGATAGTCAGCAAAGGAATCCATTCCTGGAGATGCAGCCACATCGCGGCGTTCCTCCCCTGTGTTAGGTTCTTCTTAGAGTTGATATAGTGTCTACATGCCAGATTTGTTAGCGCAATGGGCCTGCGGCATCTTGGCGGTTCGCCGTCCGTGCCGTTGAACGAAGGCTCGCAAGGCCTCCGGATCGGATGCCCAGGTGCTGACGGCCGCTTGCGGAGTGCGCATCAAATCCGAGGATTTCGGCTGCGGCAGCGCGAGCTCGTGCGGCGGCAGATCGGCGCCGTGATGTAACATGACGCCGACTGCAGGAGGCTCTCACCGTTCGGCGACGCACCTGCCAACCCAGGGCTGGTCTCACGACCTCGGGCGCGGTCACGACGCCGGCGGCCCGATCGTCACGTTGATCGAGCCGACGCCGGCCACCGCGCCCTCGAGCCTGTCGCCGGGGCTGAGCGCGCCGACGCCGGACGGCGTTCCGGTGAAGATCACGTCGCCGGCGCCGAGCGCGACCTGGGCCGACAGCTTGGCGATGATCTCCGGCACGCTCCAGATCAGCTGCTCGAGATCGCCGTCCTGGCGCACCGCGCCGTTCACCGTGAGATGGATGCGGCCCTTGGCGGGATGGCCGATCTCGGCAGCCGGCCGCAGCGCGCCGCACGGGCCGGACGCGTCGAACGCCTTGCCGATCTCCCACGGGCGCTTGACCTCGCGCGAGGCGATCTGCAGGTCGCGCCGCGTGAGGTCGACACCGACGCCGTAGCCGTAGATCAGGTCGAGCGCGCGCTCCGGCGCGATGTCGCGGCCGCCGCCCTTCAGCGCCACCACCAGCTCGACCTCGAAATGCAGGTCCTTGGTCAGCGGCGGATACGGGATGACCGACCCGTCGGGAACCACGGCGTCCGCCGGCTTGGCGAAGAAGAACGGCGGCGCGCGCTCGTCCTGCCCCATCTCGCGGATGTGCTCGATGTAGTTCCGTCCGACGCACCACACCCGGCGGACCGGGAACAGCCGCGTCGTCCCGGCGACCGCGATCGCCGGCTGCCGGGGCGGCGGGATGACATAGCGGTCGGCGTCGGCGCTCATGCGGTGCTGCCTGTCTGGGGTTGCGGTCGAGGGAACAGAGGCGGCGCGCGGTCAGGCCGAGGAGGCCATGGGCGCCGGCGCATCGTAGCTCGTCTGCCCCTGCAGTTGAAGGCGGAAGAACGAGGCGTAGCGCCCGGCCCGCCGCATCAGCTCCTCGTGGCGGCCGGATTCGATGATCGTGCCGTCCTCGACCACGAGGATGCGGTCGGCATGCGTGATGGTGTGCAGGCGATGGGCGATCACGATCGTGGTCCGGCCCTGGCACAGACGCGCGATCGCATCCTGGACCAGGCGCTCCGATTCGCTGTCGAGCGAGCCGGTCGCCTCGTCGAGCAGGATGACCGGCGCGTTCTTGACCAGCGCCCGGGCGATGGCGACGCGCTGGCGCTGCCCCCCCGACAGCTGCAGCCCATGCTCGCCGACCGGGGTGCCGTAGGCGAGCGGGAAGGACGTGATGAAATCATGGGCGTTGGCGGCGGTGGCTGCCGCGATGATCTCGGCGTCGGTCGCGCCGAGCTTGCCGTAGGCGATGTTGTCGCGGATCGTCCCGCGGAACAGGTGCACGTTCTGTCCGACATAGCCGATCTGCCGGCGCAGCGACCGGCGCGACACCGCGGATATGTCCTGTCCGTCGACGCTGATGGTCCCGCCCGCGATGTCGTAGAAACGCAGCAGCAGGCTCAGCACCGTCGATTTGCCGCCGCCCGACGGGCCGACCAGCGCCGTCACCTTGCCGGGCTCGGCGACGAACGACATGTCGCGGATCACCGGCTCGCCGGGCCGGTAGGCGAAGCACACGTCGGCGAACTCGACGCGGCCGCTGGCGAGCACGAGGTCCGGCCGGCCGTCGTCGAGCGGCTCGGTCGGCGGGCTGTCGATGATCTCGAACAGCACGCGCACCCCAGCGAGCCCGCTCTGCAGGTCGATGTTGAGCCGCGCCAGGCGCTTGGCCGGCTCCAGCGCCAGGATGACGGCGGCGATGAACGAGATGAAGGCTCCGGCGCTGGTGGGGGATTCGATCACCCGCAGGCCGCCGTAGACGACCGCGATCGCGAGCGCGACGCCGGCCAGCGTCTCCATCAGCGGGCTCGCCCGGTTGGCGACCCGCGCCCACTTGTTCGATTCGTGCTCGACGTCGGCCACGCTCGCCTCGAAGCGGCGGCGCATCTCGTCCTCGAGCGTGAAGGCCTTGACGATGCGGATGCCCTGCAGGGTCTCCTGCAGGGTCTCCAGCGTGCGCGTCCCGCCGGTGAACTGGCTCCGCACGATCGCCCGGATGCGGCGGATCATCTTGCGCAGGATGACCATCGCCGGCGGCACCACCACCAGGCTGATCAGGGACATCAGCGGGTCCTGCACGAACATCACGATCACCAGCCCGAGCAGCGACAGGAAATCCCGCCCGGCCGCCGTGATCAGCAGGTTGAGCACCTGGCTCGCCGCGGCCGCGCCGGTGGTGAGCCGGGCGGAGAACTCGGACGAGTGCCGGTGAACGAAGAAGTCGAGGCTCTCGTTGAGCAGCTTGTTGAACAGCCGCCGCTGGTTTTCCGCGACGATGCGATTGCTGATGCGCGACAGCATCACGGCGGAACCGTAGGTGCTGCCGCCCCTGACGACGGCGAGCGCCACGATCAGCACGCCGAGCCGGGCGATCGCATCGACGTCGCGAAAGATGTAAGCGCCGTTGATCAGCGGCCGTAGCAGGTAGGCGGTGAGCGCCATGCAGGCCGCCGAGACCGCCATCAGCGTCAGCGCCGCCGCGTAGCGCCGCCAGTGCCCGATGCCGTACTCGGTCAGCAGCCGGCGGACCATGGCGGGCGAGCCGTCGGGGTCCGCGAACAGGGGGCGAAGGGCCGGCATTGCGAACCTATCTGTTGCGAGTCATCAGCTTGTCCTGCCACGCCAGCGCATGGCGCACGATGGTGGGCAGGTCGTCGAGCCGCGGTCGCCAGCCCAGGATGTCGCGGGCGCGATCGGAGGAGGCGACGATCTGCGCCGGATCCCCCGGCCGCCGCGGCGCCAGGTCGACGCGGAAATCCCGGCCCGAGACCTCCTTGACGGTGTCGATCACCTCGAGCACCGAAAATCCCCGCCCGTAGCCGCAATTGAGTGTCACCGACGCGCCGCCGCCGCGGAGATGGCGCAGCGCGTCGGAGTGCGCGCGCACCAGATCGCTGACGTGGATATAGTCGCGGACGCAGGTTCCGTCCGGCGTCGGATAGTCGGTGCCGAACACCTCCATCCGCGGCCGCAGGCCGACCGCGGCTTCGGCCGCGACCTTGATCAGATGGGTGGCGCCGCGCGTCGATTGCCCGGTGCGCAGCCCCGGATCGGCACCGGCCACGTTGAAGTAGCGCAGGATCACATAGGCGAGGCCGTGTGCCTTGCCGGCGTCGCGCAGCATGATCTCGGACATCAGCTTCGAGGAGCCGTAGGGCGACATCGGGCTCAATGGCTCGTCCTCGTCGACCGGGATTTTCGCCGGGTTGCCGTACACCGCCGCGGTCGAGGAGAAGATGAAGCGCTCGACGCCACCCTTGATGGCGGCTTCGATCAGCGCCCGGGTGTTCGCCGTGTTGTTGCGATAGTAGCCGAGCGGGTCGGCCACCGAATCGGGAACCACCACGGACGCGGCGAAGTGGATGACGGCCGAGATCCGATGCTCGCCGATGATGCGGGCGACCAGATCCTGATCGCCGGTGTCGCCGACGATCAGCGGCACCTCCGCCGGCACCGCCCAGTCGAAGCCGGTGACCAGATTGTCGAGCACCACGACACGCTCGTTCGCGTCCACGAGCTCGTGGACCATGTGGGATCCGATGTAGCCGGCGCCGCCGGTGACCAGTATCGTCATGTTCCGTGCCGTTGAATGCCGTTGGTCATGTGTCGCGAGGTCATGTCTTGCCGGCGAGTCGCCGTCCGCGCGCGTGTTCAATCACCGTCCGCGGCCCGACGCCAGCGTAAATTCCCCACCGTGAGGCGAAAACCGCGGTTTGGCGCCTGCAGCCGCCTGTGGTAGGTCGGAACCCCTGTTCCGGGCTTAGAGCATTTGCCCGGAAAAGTGGACACCGGTTTTCCGAAAGGAAATGCGACAAACATCGAGTCTAGGGCGCGCGCACTCCGCCGGGTGACGGCGGCGCAGGGCGGGCGGATTGTGGCGCCCGCCGCCGATTGCCGCTGGTGCACCGATTGCCGCTGATGCACCGATTGCGAAGAGCGTGCCGCACATCTGATAGGAACTTCAAATCCACCGCACCAGTTGGATCGCGTTCCGGCAGAATGTCCGACATCCTCTTCATCAAGACATCCTCGCTGGGTGACGTGGTTCACCACATGCCGGCCGTCACCGAGGCGCGGCGGCATCGGCCCGACGCGCACCTTGCCTGGGTGGTCGAGGAGGCCTTCGCGCCGGTGGTGCGGTTGCATCCCGCGGTCGACGAGGTCATTCCGGTGGCGTCGCGACGCTGGCGCGGCGCGTTGTTGCGGCCGCGGACCTTTGACGAGATCGGGCGCTTCGTGCATGCCGTCCGCAGGTCGCGCTACGACCACATCATCGACAGCCAGGGCCTGGTCCGCTCCGCCCTGATCGCACGGCTGTCACGCGGGCGACGGCACGGCTACGACGCCGGGAGCATCCGCGAGAAGCTCGCATCGTCGCTCTACGATGTTCGTCACGCCGTCGACCGCGATCTCCACGCCATCGAGCGCAACCGCATCCTCACCGGTGCGGCGCTCGGCTATGCGCCCGATGGCGATATCGACTTCGGCCTCGACCCTGGGCCGTTGCGGCCCGCCGGGGCCGGCCGCTACGCGGTCCTCCTGCACGCCACCGCACGCCGCGAGAAGCAATGGCCCGAGGACCGCTGGATCGAGGCCGGCCGGGCGCTGCAGGCCCGTCGGCTCGGCCTCGTCGTTCCGTTCGGCGACGACGTCGAGCGCGACCGCAGCCGGCGGATCGCCTCGGCGCTGCCGCGGTCCGAGGTGCCCGAGCGCCGGCCGCTCGACGCGGTGGCGCGCCTTCTCGCCGGAGCCGCGGCGGTGGTCGGCGTCGATACCGGACTGGTCCACTTGGCGGCCGCGCTGCGCGTGCCGCTGGTTGCGCTTTTCACCGGAAGCGATCCCCGGCTGACCGGACCCATGGGAACCGGGCCGATCGCGATCGTCGGTCGCAGCGGCGGGATGCCCTCCGTCGCCGACGTGGTCGCGGCGGCGGATCGGGTCATGGCTTCGAGAGGGTGACGGCCGTTCCGATCGCAGCCCGCGTCGCCTGGAGCACCTGGTCCGGCTGGACGTCGCGCATGCAGCGGTGGTGCCGCAACCGGCAGACCGGCTTGTGGCAGGGCCGGCAGGCGAGCTCGGTCGCGGCCTCGATCACGCCGGCCAGCGGGTTGAGCGGCGCCCAGTGCCACGGACTGGTCGGTCCGAAAATGCCGATCGCCGGCGTGCCGAGCGCCGCCGCCACGTGGAGCAGGCCGGAGTCGTTGGACACCGCCGCCGTCGCGGCCGCCAGCGCCAGGATGGCGTTGCGCAGGTCGGAGCCGGTCAGATCGCGGATGTCCGGGTCGTGCCTCGCGATCTCCGACGCGATCGGCTTCTCGTCCGGACCCCCGAGCACCACCACCGCAAACCCCTGCGCCACCAGCTGGCGCGCCAGCTCGGCGTAGGAGGCCGCGGGCCACCGTTTGGCTGGGCCGACCGCCCCGGGCGCCAGTGCGATGAGCGGGCGGGCACTGCTCACTCCGGCACGGTGGCGCCACGCGGCGATCTCGGTCGACGGCACCACGAGTTCCGGCACCGGCAATGGCGCGGGCGCCGGAGCGCCTGCCGGCAATGCGAGCGCGGCACAGCGATCGACCATGCGGGGGAGCCGGCGCTCGCCCCATCGCAGGCCGTTGAGCAGGCCGAACCTCGCCTCGCCGACGAACCCGACCCGCTCGGGAATAGCCGCCATGAAGGGTGCGAGCGCCGATTTCCAGGTCCGCGGCATGACCAGAACGGTGCCGTACCGTTCCGCACGCAATCGGTCGGCGAGTGCTTTTTGCGTGAACAGCCCGAGCTGGCTGCGCGGAAGGTCCGAGCGTATCCCTTGGCGCACGCTTGGCATGTAGTCGACGAGCGGCGCGCACAGCGTCGTGGTGAGCACATCGACCGGCCGATCCGGCCAGCGCGATGCCAGCAGCCGCACCACCGTGTGGCAGCGGACGAAATCGCCGATCCACGTGTAGGGCACGATGAGGATCGGGCCGGTGCCCGGCATCACGCGGTCGCTCGCGGTCATTTGCAACCAAGATTTGAATCAAGATTCAATAGATCGCCCGCCGCGACGAACGGTCCGGGCTGGCGCCCTCCGATAAGGATTTCCCCACCGCGGCGCCAGCGAATTCCGCCGCCGCCGCCAGGGCTGGTCGGCCGACCCGCCCGGGTGTTGCGTCCGCGGATGGACTGGGGCAAAGCAGGCGGGGCTTCCCGGGCTTGCCCCCGAACGGCAGGGACCGGCCTGCGGGCTGGCCCGCCGTCGTGGGCATGGGGCAAGGCATCGATGCTGCTGGTGACCGGCGGGGCGGGATTCATCGGATCGAACGTCGTCGCCAGCCTCAACGAGGCCGGGCGCACCGATGTCGTCGTCTGCGATACCCTCGGGTCGGGCAGCAAGTGGCGCAACCTGCGCAAGCGCCAACTCGCCGACCTGGTCGATCCGGCCGACCTGCTCCGCTGGCTCCACGGGCGCAAGCTCGATGCCGTCATCCATCTCGGCGCCATCTCGGACACCACGGCGACCGACGGTGATCTCGTCGTCGAGACCAATTTCCGCCGTTCGCTGCAGCTGCTCGACTGGTGCACGGCGACGCGCTCCCCGTTCATCTACGCGTCGTCGGCGGCGACCTATGGCGACGGAACGGCGGGATTCTCCGACGACTGGTCGTCGACCGCGCTGCGGCGGCTCGCTCCGATGAACCTCTACGGCTGGAGCAAGCATCTGTTCGACCTCGCCGTGGTCGACCGCCGGGAAAAGCGCCACAACCTGCCGCCGCAGTGGGCCGGCCTCAAGTTCTTCAACGTGTTCGGCCCCAACGAGTATCACAAGGGCGGGCAGATGAGCGTGCTCGCCAAGGTGTTCGACGCGGCCCGGGACGGGCAGCCGGTCCGCCTCTTCAAGTCGCACCGGGACGGCATCGCGGACGGCGCCCAGGCGCGCGACTTCATCTACGTGGACGACGCCGTCGCGGTGGTCCGATGGCTGATCGAGAACCCGTCGGTGTGCGGGCTGTTCAACGTCGGCACCGGTGCCGCGCGCAGCTTCCGCGACATGATCGAGGCGATGTTCGCCGCGCTGAGCCGCCCGCCGCGCATCGATTATGTCGACATGCCGCACGAGATCCGCGACAGCTACCAGTATTTCACGCAGGCCGCGATCGGCCATCTGCGCGAGGCCGGGTTTTCGGCGAATTTCCCACCCCTCGAGGAGACCGTGCGGCGATACGTGACTGGCTTCCTTGATCGCCCGGACCGCTACCGGTAACCATGCCGGACCGACGACTGGATTCGATGTTTGTCGCATTTCCCTTCGGAAAACCGGCGTCCACCCCGGATCAAGTCCGGGGCTGGCTTTTTCCGGGAAATGCTCTGATCAACGGGGCATGATGTTCGACTTCGAGCACCGGCTTACCGAACTGGCGGCTCAGACCGTGCTCTGCGTCGGCGATCTGATGCTCGACGAGTTCGTGTACGGCGAGGTGTCGCGCATCTCGCCGGAGGCCTCGACACCGGTCATCGCGGTGTCGCGCCAGGAGGCGCTGATCGGCGGCGCCGGCAATGTGGCGCGTAACGTCGCGGCGCTCGGCGCCCGCTGCCTGCTCGTCGGCGTCATCGGCGAGGACGATGCCGGCCGGGCGCTGGTGGCGGCGCTGCGATCCGAGACCCGCATCGAGCCGCATCCGGTGGTCGACCGCGCGCGGCCCACCACCCGCAAGGTGCGGTTCGTCTCGGATCGCCATTCGACCCACCTGCTGCGCGCCGACTGGGAGCTCGCGCAGCCGATCGACCCGGACCGCGAGAAGGCCGTGATCGCCCATGCGCTGGACCTGCTGCGGCGGGCCGACGCCGTGGTGCTTTCGGACTACGCCAAGGGCGTCTTGACGCCCGGCGTCATCCGAGCCGTGATCGACGCGGCGCGCCGGTTCGGCAAGCCGGTGGTGGTCGATCCCAAGGGCTCGGACTACACGGTCTATCGCGGCGCCACCCTGATCACGCCGAACCGGATGGAGCTCGCCATCGCGACCCGCCGGCCGGCGGTGAGCGACGATGAGATCGCATCGGCCGCCGCCGAGCTCGCGCGCATCGTCGACAGCGAGGCGGTGCTGGCGACCCGCAGCGAGGAGGGAATGACCCTCGTGGTCCGCGACGCCGCCGCCATTCACGTGCCGGGCTATCCGGTCAAGGTGCGCGACATGTCTGGCGCCGGCGACACCGCGGTGGCGGTGCTCGCCACCTTGCTGGCGATGGGTGCCGGCTTCGAGGCCGCCGCCCGCGCCGCCAACGCGGCCGCCGCCGTCGTGGTCGGCAAGCGCGGAACCGCGACGGTGAGCATCGCGGAGCTCCGCTCGCGCATTCTGCCGGCCGCCTCGCTGGCATCCGAGGAAAAGATCATCTTTGACTGGTCGACGCTCGACGACCGGCTCGACGACTGGCGGCGCCATGATCTGCGGATCGGGTTCACCAACGGCTGCTTCGATATTCTCCATCCCGGTCACATCAAGGTCCTGACCGAAGCCCGCGCCGCCTGCGACCGGCTGGTGGTCGGGCTCAACAGCGATGCCTCGGTCGCCCGGCTGAAGGGCGAGGGCCGGCCGATTCAGAACGAGCAGTCGCGCGCGGTGCTGCTGGCGGCGCTCGAAGCCGTCGACCTGGTCGTGGTGTTCGCCGAGGACACCCCCCTCGAGCTGATCAGGCACGTGCGCCCGACCGTGCTGGTCAAGGGCGGCGACTACCGCCGCGACGACGTGGTGGGGCGCGAGGTGGTGGAAGCGGCCGGCGGCGATGTTCTGCTGGTCGACGTCGCCCCCGGCTTCAGCACGACGCGGATCATCGATCGCTCGCGGCGCTCGGACGATCCGGCGGCGGCCCGGCCGGCCATGAGGCCGGCGGCGGATGCAGCGGCGAAGCGGTGACCGGATGGCGCCGCCGACGGCCGAGCCGGTGATCGGAAGGCGGATCGACGGGCGGCTCGATCGTCCGGCGCTGGAGCGTCTGGGCGACCGTCTGGTCGTCGCGGTGGCGGCGTCGCTGCCCTGGTCGACCTCGGCGACCGGCGTGCTCATCGTGCTCTGGCTGCTGGTCGCCCTGCCGACGCTCGATCCCGCGGCGGTGCGGCGCGAAGTTGCGACCTGGGCCGGCGGGCTTCCGGTGCTGCTGTGGGCGCTCGGCGTGGTCGGCATGGCGTGGTCGGATGCCTCGCTGGCCGAGCGTCTCGGCGGGCTCGCGTCGTTCCACCGGCTGCTGGTGATCCCGCTGCTGCTCGCCCGGTTCCGCCGCTCCGACGGCAATCCCGTGCTCATCGGGTTCCTGGTCTCGGCGGTGGCGCTGCTGGCCGCCTCGGTGCTGCACGCGCTGCTGTGGAATCGCACCAGCCTGCATGTCGGGCTGCAGCCGGGGGTTCCGGTGAAGGACTACATCCTGCAGAGCGGCGTGTTCCTGATCTGCATGTTTGCTCTGCTCGGCCTGGCGGCCGACTGGTGGCAGGGGGGACGCCGGCTGCCTGCGCTCGCCGCCGTGGCGCTCGCCGTCGGCTTCCTCGCCGACATCGCCTACGTGGCCACCGGGCGGACCGCCCTGGTGGCCATGGCGGTCCTCACCGTGGTGTTCGGGCTGCGCCGGTTCGGATCGAGAGGCCTGCTCGGCGCCGTGGTGGCGGGCGCGGCCGTCGTCGCCGTGCTCTGGGCGTCCTCGCCCTATCTGCGCGATCGCGTCGATCAGCTGGTCGAGGATTTCCACAAGTACGAGAGCAACGAGACGCTGACCTCCAGCGGGATTCGCGTCGAGTTCTGGCGCAAGTCCATCGGCTTCGTGGCCGCGGCGCCGCTGCTCGGCCACGGCACCGGATCGATCAACGGGCTGTTCCGCGGGGCGGTGAGCGGACACGACGATCAGGCATCCGCGATCGCGTCGGAGAATCCCCATCAGCAGATCCTGACGGTCGCGATCCAGATCGGGCTCGTCGGGGTCGCGGTGCTGCTCGCCATGTGGCTGGCGCACGTCGCCTTGTTCCGCGGTCCCGGCCTCACCGCGTGGATCGGGCTCATCGTCGTGGTGCAGAACATCGTGTCGTCGCAGTTCAACTCGCACCTGTTTGACTTTTCCCAGGGCTGGCTCTACGTGCTCGGCGTCGGCGTCGTCGGCGGGATGGTGCGGCGCGAACGCGCCGCCTCGGCGCTTCGGCCCGAGCGGGCGTCGGGCCGCGCGATGCCGTGACGACGATCCCGCTGCCGGTGCGCCCGCGCGTCCTCGTCGTCGCGCTGCGCCGCCTGGGCGACGTCCTGCTGACGACGCCGCTGATCCGCAGCCTCCGTCGCGCCTGGCCGGATGCCACGATCGAGACGCTGGTCTTTGCCGGTACCGAGGGCATTCTCGCCGGCAATCCCGACATCGACGCCGTGATCACCATGCCGTCGCGGCCGACTGCGGCGCAGAGCCTCGGCATCGTGCGGCGGGTGTGGCGCCGCTACGATCTCGGTGTGTCGACGCAGACCGGTGATCGGCCGACCTACATCGCCTGGGCGGCGGCGCCCAACCGGGTGGGACCGGTGGAGCCGGGCGGCACCGCGGCGCGGCTCAAGCGGCTCGCCCTCGGCCGCTCCGTCCAGACCGACGCCAGGCTCCACCGGGTCGACGCCGTGCTGCGCCTCGCCGACGCGCTCGGCATCGCCCGCGTGCCCGAGGTGGTCTGCCCGGCCGGGCCGGCCCGCGCCGGCGCGATCCCGCAGCCGCCCTACGCGGTGATCCATGCGGCGCCGATGTACGGCTACAAGCGCTGGACCGCGGACGGGTGGCGGGGCCTCGCGGCCGAGCTCGTCCGCCGCGGACTGGCGATCGTCGCCACCGGCGGTCCGGCGGCCGAGGAGCGGCGGTATCTCGACGCGATCTGGGGTGGCTGCGACCCTCCGGTGCGACGGCTCGACGGCCAGCTCGATTGGCCGGAGCTGTCCGCCCTGGCGACCGGGGCCCGGGTTTTTGTCGGGCCCGACACCTCGGTCACCCATCTGGCGGCGGCGTCGGGCTGTCCCACGGTGGCGCTCTACGGACCGACCGATCCGACCCGCTGGGGGCCCTGGCCGGCCGGCGGCCTGGCGCCGCCGTGGAGGCCGGCGGATACCATTCAACGGCGCCGAAACGTCTGGCTGGTGCAGACCCCGCTGTTCTGCGTGCCGTGCCAGCAGGAGGGCTGCGAGCGCCGGCTCGGCAGCTACAGCCGCTGCCTGGATCAGCTGCCGCTCCGCCAGGTGCTCGCCGCCGTCGCCGAGGCGCTCGCCGCGCCCGACGCTGAGGTATGAGCGATTCCGCAGACTCGGCCGGGCTCCCTCTCCCCATTTGGGGGTTGGGGTGAGGGGGTTACCGCCCCCTCGGCCTCTGTCACCCCTCATCCCGCGCTGCCGCGCGCCCCTTCTCCCGATGGGAGAAGGGGCTGGAGGCGCTGCAAGGGCAAACAGCATGGACGCAGCGCACTGACACCTTCTCCGGCCGCAGTGGCGCCGGGGCGGAAAGCCCGCTAGGGTCGGCCAGCGGCGGCTGTGCCGGTCCCGGCGTCCGCGGGGGACGGGACCGGGGGAATCGCATCGGACCCCACGTGCACATGAGACGATGGTCAAACTGCTCAACCTGACATCGCGCTCGGTGCTGATCCTCGTGCACGATCTGCTCGCGACCGCCGCCGCGGTCGTGGTGACGTTCTACATCCGGTTCGAGGGAGCCGGGCTCGCCGAGCGCCGCGACCTGCTGGTCGCTCTGCTGCCGGGCTTCCTCGTCTATGCGGCGATCGTCTGCGCCTTCTTCGGGCTCAACAAGGCCAAGTGGCGCTTCGCCTCGCTGCCCGATCTCAGCAACATCGTGCGCGCCTCCACGGTGCTGGCGCTGTCGCTCCTGGTGCTCGACTACATCCTGGTCGCGCCGACCTTTCTCGGCACCTTCTTCTTCGGCAAGGTCACGATCGCGCTCTACTGGTTCCTCCAGATGTTCTTTCTCGGCGGACCGCGCATCGCCTATCGCTACTTCCGCTATACGCGCACCCGTCAGCACGCCAGAGGGTCGCAGTCGGCGCCGACCCTGGTGCTCGGCCGCGCCGCGGACGCCGAGGTGCTGCTGCGCGCCATCGAGAGCGGGGCGGTGAGCAAGATCTGGCCGGTCGGGATCCTGTCGCCGTCGCCGGCCGACCGCGGGCAGGCGATCCGCGGCGTCGCCGTGCTCGGCGGCTTCGACGACCTCGAGCGCGTCGTCGCCTACCTGGAGGAGCGCAACACGCGGGTGGTCCGGCTGGTGCTGACGCCGGCGGCCTTGGCGCCGGAGCTCAACCCCGAAGCGATCCTGATGCGGGCCCGCCGCCTCGGCCTGACGACCAGCAGGCTGCCCGCCCTCGACCAGGGCGGCGAGGCGCTGCGGCTCGCGCCGGTCGCCGTCGAGGACCTGCTGCTGCGGCCGAGCGTGAGCATCGACTACCGGCGGCTGGAAGGCTTCGTGAAGGACAAGGCGATCGTCGTCACCGGCGGCGGCGGCTCGATCGGGGCGGAGATCTGCGACCGGGTGGTGACCTTCGGCGCCCGCCGGCTGCTGGTCATCGAGAACTCCGAGCCGGCGCTGCATGCGGTGCTGGAAGTGCTCGCCGTCAAGGGGGCGGGCGCCGCGATCGAGGGCCGCATCGCCGACGTGCGCGACCGGCCGCGCATCCTTCGCCTGCTGGCGGAGTTCGCGCCGGAGATCGTGTTCCACGCCGCGGCGCTCAAGCACGTGCCGCTGCTCGAGCGCGACTGGGACGAGGGGGTCAAGACCAACGTGTTCGGGTCGGTCAACGTGGCCGATGCGGCGGTCGCCGCCGGCGCCGGCGCCATGGTCATGGTATCGACCGACAAGGCGATCGAGCCGGTGTCGGTCCTCGGCGCGACCAAACGCTTCGCCGAGATGTACTGCCAGGCGCTCGACGCCGACCTGGCGCGGCGCGGACCGGCGGCGATGCGTCTGATCGCGGTTCGCTTCGGCAACGTCCTGGCGTCGAACGGCTCGGTGGTGCCGAAGTTCAAGGCGCAGATCGAAGCCGGCGGCCCGGTCACCGTGACCCATCCCGACATGGTGCGGTACTTCATGACCATCCGCGAGGCCTGCGACCTGGTGGTGACGGCGGCCAGTCACGCGGTCGGTCCCGACCGCACCGATGTGGCGGTCTACGTGCTCAACATGGGTCAGCCGGTCAGGATCGTCGATCTCGCCGAGCGCATGATCCGCCTGTCCGGCCTCGAGCCGGGCGAGGACATCCGCATCGACTTCACCGGCATCCGCCCCGGCGAGCGGCTCAACGAGATCCTGTTCGCCCGCGAGGAGGGAAGCGTCGACATCGGCATCGCCGGCATCGTGGCGGCGCAGCCGGTCTGCCCGTCGGTCGAGGCCATGCGCGGCTGGGTGGGGACGCTCGAACAAGGCCTCGCCCGCGGCGATCGCGCCGTGATCTACCGGGTGCTGCGCGACGCGGTGCCGGATTTTCGCGGCGAGGCTGCGTGAGAGTTCGGAGCTGAGGATAGGATGGCGGACCGCAGCGACGGGCTCGCTGCCCTCCGCGGCATGGACCGACCGATAATAAGGAAGTATATATGAACCCGTAAGGCTGTCACAGTGGCATTTATGAGACCTTAGATGCGCTCCGCGGTCCTCGACGTGCTGCCGCCCAAGGTTCGACGATCCCTGGCCAAGCTCGGCGCCGACCTCGCCATGGCGCGCCGCAAGCGCAATCTGACGGTCGCCATGATGGCCGAGCGGCTGGGCGTGGCGAAGAGCACCTATCTGCGCGTCGAGAAGGGAGATCCGACGGTCTCCCTGGGTGTCTACGCCATGGCCCTGTTCGCCCTCGGCTTCGGCGATGCGCTCGGCGACCTGGTCGATCCGGGGCGGGACGACCAGGGACTGCTGCTCGACGCACAACGCCTCCGCAAGCGGGTGCGGGTGAAGCGGGAGCCCACGGCCGTATGAGGCGCAGGATCAGGGTGTGCCTGGGCGACGAGCCGCGGCTCATCGGCGCCGTTCGCTACGATCAGGAAGGCGCGCGCGAGAGCACCGCGTTCGAGTACGACCACACGTGGCTTGCAGCCGCGGACCGCTTCGCCATTGAGCCGGGATTGGCGCTCGTTGCCGGCGCTCAGTTTCATCGCAAGACGCGAGACGGGTCGGCCTTCCACGCCGCGATCGCCGACACCGAGCCGGACGGCTGGGGCCGCCGCGTCATCCTTCGCGATCACGCCAAGCGTCGTCAGGAAGCCCGCCGCGCCGGGGCCGAGGTCGAGACCCGGCTGCTCAACGCGCTCGACTTTCTCCTCGCCGTCGACGATTTCAGCCGTGTCGGCGCGTTGCGTTTCCAGGACGAGGACGGGACGCCCGAGGACGGCCGCCGCACTGCGCCGCCGCTCATCGAGATCGCCCGGCTGTTGGCGGCGACCAGGGCCGTCGAGACCAACAGCGAAACCGCAGCCGATCTTGCCTATCTGCGCGGCCGCGCCACGTCGCTCGGCGGCCTGCGGCCGAAATGCACGGTGATCGACGACCGAGGGCGCCTGTCTGTCGGCAAGTTTCCGAGCGTCGCCGACGAGCGCGCGGTCACCAAGGGTGAGGTGCTCGCCATGCGCCTGGCCACCGCTGCAGGCATTGCGGCCGCGCAAGCGCGACTGATCGACAGCGATGGCACGCCGGTCGCGCTGATACGGCGCTTCGATCGGCCGGACGGCGGCGGGCGCCTGATGTACGTTTCGGCCGCGACCATGCTCGGCGTCGAGGCGGGCAATCCGGGTGAAAGTGCCTATACGGAGATCGTCGACGCCCTGCGGGTCCGCGGAGCATCGGCGCAGGCCGACATCGAGGAGCTGTGGAGACGCATGGCCTTCTCGGTCCTGATCACGAACGTCGACGATCACCTGCGCAATCACGGCTTCCTGCACGTCGAGCGGGGCCAATGGCGCCTCGCGCCGGCATTCGACCTCAATCCCTTCCCGGACCGCGTGCGCGAGCTCAAGACCTGGATGTCGGAGGAAACCGGTCCCGAGGCGACGGTAGATGCGCTGATGTCGGTCACGCCGTATTTCCGGATCTCGCCCGCCCGTGCGAAGGCGATTCTGAACGAGGTCGAGCGCACCGTGGCCGGCTGGCGCGACCAAGGTCGCGCTATCGGGATGACGGCGATCGAGCTCGACCAGTTCGCCGAGGCGTTCGAGCATGCCGAGCGAGCGGCTGCCCGTCGGGCATTGGCCTGAGAGGCCACTCGATGTGTTGCTCAATATGACACGGACCGATAGCTGTTTATCAACGTGGGGCGTTCCGTCAGCACATTGGCCGTAGCGCTCTCAGCCGCGGCGCCCGCGTGCGAACTGCGCCAGCAGCCACGCCACCAGGGCGCCGCCGGCCGCGAGCGTGGCGGCGCTCGACGCCGGCGACGGCACCACGACGCTCCCGACCGCCAGGGCAACCAGGCCGAGATTGACCGCGAAGATCCGCCCGACGACCTGGCGGACCGTGAAGCCGCGGTCGGTCGCCCGCTGGTAGAAGTGGGTGCGATGGGCCTGCCATACCCGCTCGCCGTTGGCGAGCCGGCGCAGCAGGGTCAGCGTCGCATCGGCGAGGTAGTAGAGCGGCAGCAGCAGCGCGGCCGCAAGGTGGCCGCGGCCGGCGGCCAGCGCCAGCAGCCAGCCGGTCGCAAGCCCGATCGGGAGGCTGCCGACGTCGCCGAGAAAGAGCCGCGCCACCGGCCGGTTGAACGGCGCGAAGCCGAGCATGGCGCCGAGCAGGGCGAGAGCGACCAGGATGCCGTGCTGCGGCAGGCCGCCGAGCGCGCCGATCAGCGCCAGCCCGCCGGTCACCGGCACGATCTCGGCGACTGTGATCCAGTCGATGCCGTCCATGAAGTTGACCAGGTTGACGAACCAGGTCCCGCCGACGACGAGCACGATGCGCTCGATCCAGAACGGCAGCATCGGGACGACGCGCAGCTCGCCCGGCAGCGTCGCGATCACCGCCGAGACCGCAACGAGCTGGAGCACGAGGCGGGGAGCGACCGGGATCGGGCGGACGTCGTCGAGCGCGCCGACGACCGCCATCAGCGCGACGGCGCCGAGCAGGGGCGCGAGGTCGGCGAGCAGGCCGGTTTGCGCCGGCGCCAGGACCAGCACGGCGGCCACGGCCGCGATGGCCGCGGCGCACACCGCGATGCCGCCGCCCTGCGGGGTCGGCTCGCGATGGGACGAGCGCGCGTTCGGCCGGGCCAGCGCATAGCGCCGCATCAACGGCATCAGCGCGACGATGAGCGCGGCGCTCGCCGCCGCCGCGGCCACGACCACGACGGGACCGGCGATCGACAGGGTTCCGGGCTCGATCATCGGCGATTGTCATTCCTTCCAGGCGACCCAGCGGAAATCCTTCTCGAAGGCATCGAACACGAGGTCGGCCCCTTGCGTCGAAAGGTGGCCGCCGTCGTGATAGAAGACCTGGTTGCCTCTGAACGGCCGACAGACCTCGGCGTCGCAGAACAGGTCCATCGGGTCGACATAGCGGATATTGCCGAAGCCGTTGTCGGCGGCGTTCTCGAGCATGCCGACCAGGGCGGCCCGCTCGCCTTCCACCTCCGAGCGCTGCCGTGTGCAGCGATCGCGACTGACCCCGTAGCGGTCGCTCAGCACGACGCAGTCCAGGCTCGCGTTGGCGAAATGCGGCGGCGGCGCCAGGAGCAGAATGCGGGTGCTCGACGGATCGAACTGGGAGAGCAGCCCGGACCAGCGCTCGGCGGAATTCATCGCTGTCCACCCTGGCGTCACCACGACGGACGCGATGTGCGTCGGCGCGGAGAGCAGCTTCTCGAACGGCGCCAGCAGGTCGGCACACCGGTGCCGGCGATTGGTCTGTCGCTCCGCGGGCGCCAGATAGAGCGGGTCGCACCCCGCCCGGCCGACATAGGTCAGCGTGCGGCCGAGATCGTCGAAGCTGCGGGCAAAGCTGCCGAACATGGCGGCCGCCCGGGAATCGCCCAGCAGCACCGCCGGCTGTCCGGCAAGGCATTGGCTCGGAATATCCGACCGCGGCCTGACGCGACAGCCGCTGTGCGGGTCGCCGCGTCCGTCGGGACTGTAGGTCGAGGCGACGAACGACGTGATCCACAGGTGCCCGCCCAATGCGCTCGATGCGCCGATGACCGTCGCCGCCACGCCCGATGCGAGACAGCCCGCGAAAATCCGGCCCGGATGGCGAATTCCCCCGCTCGATCTCTTCCAGCGGCGGATCGGCCGCTCGACGACAACGTATGAGGCGTACGCCAGGGCCAGCCCCAGCAAGCCTCCACCCAGCAGATCGCCGAGAAGCCATTCCTGGCCCAATCGGGAAAACCGCATGAAGGACAGAATCGGCCAATGCCACAGGTACCAAGCGTAGGACACCAGCCCGATGCCGACCATCCCGGGCAGCGCCAGCAGGCGGGCGGTCAGGATCCGCGGCCCGGCGGTCGCGGCAACAATGGTCAGCACCGCGCCCGCGACCGGAAGCAGCGCGCGCCATGACGGATACGGCGTGCGGGCGTCGAACGACACGACGGCGACGGCGATGCAGACGAGCCCTGCCAGCCCCATCGCTTCCGTCGCCAGCCGCGGTCGGCGCTGCGCCGCCTCCACCAGCGGCGCGCCGATGAAGCCGCCGGCGATGAACTCCCACATCCGCCAGTGCGTCAGATAGAACGCCGCGTTGGGTCCCTCGGACGGCGTCTGCGTGATCGCGCCGGCCAGCGACAGCAGGCCGGCACTCGCCGCGATCGCCGCGGTGACCCGATCGAACCGGCGATGTCTGAGGCGGAACAGGAGAACCAGCACGATCGGGATGACCAGGTAGAACTGTTCCTCGACCGACAGCGTCCATGTATGCAGGAAGGGCTTTTCGCTCGCCGAGATGTCGAAGTAGCCCTGGCGCAGCCAGAACAGCACGTTGGTGAACATCGCCGGCGCGATCAGCGCCGACAGCAGGAACTCATAGGAGATGTCCGGCGTCGGCAGAACGAACGGAGCGATCAGCGCGACCGCCAGATACATGACGAGGAAGGGCGGAAGGATGCGCAGGCCGCGCCGCGCATAGAACATCACGATCGAGAACCGCCCGGTTCGCAGGCCGTCCTCGATCTGGTTGATGATGAGGAAGCCGGAGATCACGAAGAACACGTCGACGCCGACATAGCCGCCGGAGAAACCCGGCAGGCCGACGTGGCAGCCGACCACCGCCAATATCGAGACGGCGCGCAGGCCGTCGACGAACGACAGGTAGCCGGAGCCCGTGCCGGTCGCCGGCTCCGAACCCGGGACCACCCGGGTTCGGGTGGGGAGAGGTGGCGCAGCGGCAAATCCTGCGGACATTCGGTACCTCTGCCCTGCGGGGGTGGCCCATGTCCAGCGACCGGTGCGCCGCCACGACGGCGCGCCTCGCCATCCCGGGTTTCCATCGCGGCCGCTCATGCCCTACATCAGGCCGCCACCCGAGCCCAACCATCGTCGGACGATGCCGAAGCTGCTCTATTTCGCCACCGAGGACTGGTCGTTCTGCCAGCATTTCCTGCCGATGGCGCGGGCGGCGCAGGCGGCCGGCTGCGAGGTCGTGGTGGCGACGCGCGTGCGCCGCCACGCCGACCGTCTGGCCGCCGAGGGATGTCGGGTGGTGGCGCTGGAGAGCGAGCGCGGAAGCTTCGCGCCGGTCGAGATCGTTCGCACCCTGCTGCGCATGGGCGCCATCCTGCGCGCCGAGCGGCCGGACATCGTGCACTGCATCGGCATCCGCATGGTGGTGCTGGGCGGCATCTCTTCCCATCTCGCTTATGTACCGGCGCTCGTTCTGGCGCCGACCGGGCTCGGCCTGCTGTGGATCGTGAACGGCCTGTTTCACCGCATCGGGCGCACGGTCATCCGCTTCGTCGTCGGCCGCTGGCTGCGCGGGCCGCACACCTTCTACCTGTTCGAGAATACCGACGATCCGGCCGAGTTCGGGCTCGACGCCGCCGGCCGCGAGGTGACCATCGTCGGCGGCGCCGGGGTGGACCCGTCAGCGTTTCCGCTCGCCCCCGAGCCACCGGCGCCGCCGGTCCGGTTTGCGGTCGTCGCCCGCATGGTGCGCACCAAGGGCATCGCCGAGGCGGTGGCGGCGATCGCACTGGCCCGGGCCAGAGGCGCGCCGGTCGAGCTCGATCTGTTCGGGCCGACCGATCCATCCAGCCGTCGGGCCTGCACGGAGGCCGAGCTGCGGACATGGGCGGCGCAGCCGGGCGTGCGCTGGCATGGGTCGACCGAGGATATCGCGCAGGTGTGGCGCCAGCACCACGTCGCCCTGCTGCTGTCCTGCCGGGAGGGCCTGCCGCGCTGCCTGGTGGAGGCGGCGGCGGTCGGCCGGCCGATCGTGGCGAGCGACGTCACCGGGTGCCGCGAGCTGGTGCGCGACGGCGTCGAGGGCTTTCTGGTGCCGCTGGGCGACGTCGCGGCCGCCGCGGACGTGGTGGCACGGCTCGCGGCGGACGCCGGCCTGCGGGCGCGCCTCGGGGCCGCGGCGCACCGGCGCTTCCACGAGCGGTTCACCGAGGATGCCGTGAAGGGCGTGGTCGGGGCGCTCTACCGGTCGATCCTGGGGAAATCGGATTGATGCATTGCCGAGCACCGAGGGCGGCGCCGCGCAAATTCATCTTGGCGCCCCGAGCCCCCCGCTGTGCCGCCCATCAGGCGACTCGCGGGTCGGGTGCGCGACCGCCGCTCTTTTCCCGAACCGCATCCACGCGTTCCGGCGTCATATGCGTCCATCCTTTGAGGTGATATTTGGTGACGGCGGAACGCCAGCTGGCGAACAGGGCCGGATCGGTCGCAGCCAATACATGCGGTGCATCCTGTTGAGCAAGTCGCGCAACCTCGCGCAGGAGCTCGAAGTCGCGCGCCACGGCGATCTCCGCCATGCGCCCACGCAGCAGAGCATCGAGCGCTGCTACGTGGAGGGAGCGGGCTGTTCGCGTCACGTGGATTTCCTTTCGCCAGCGACGATGAGCTCGACGAGGACGAGGTTTTCGCCCGCTGTTTCGCGCTGGGACAAGTCGGGCAGGGAATGTGCGGCCGATCGGATGGAGTCAATGTCGAGTGCGCGCTGCTTGACCCACCAGACAACATCTTCGATATCGCGAGGGTCACCTCGAACCAGCTTTATGGCGGACAAAAGTGCCGGTTCGGGCATGCCTACTTTGAGGTTGCCATATTGGCCCAGGACTTCCATGGTGAAATCTGACGGCAGCTTGACGATACCGGGTCGAACGATCTGCACGTACACTGCATCCGGGTCGAGCTCGCCTGTGGGATCGAAC
>Ga0209415_10006377_pt1 | contig 20995 bp, 18 predicted proteins | sample PeaSoiSIISIP2007_FD_187696 | JGI IMG/M metagenome (GOLD analysis project Ga0209415, IMG submission 187696) | Peat soil microbial communities from Weissenstadt, Germany - SII-SIP-2007 (SPAdes) (version 2) | ecosystem: Environmental > Terrestrial > Soil > Wetlands > Peat | place: Germany...
TTGCCCTACGTGCGAGGTATTGGACACCCGCCTGCCTCCATGGTTGACAACGATGTTCCGATAACATACATAATATGTCGAAGAGTTACAAGCATTTAAATCTGACAAAGCCGAACTAGTACCTCGGCACAGAGGTTTTGACAGGTTGCTGGAGCGTTCTTCCTGGCCGCCCGAAGCCACAACCGCCCGGTTTTGGTGAGGAGGATCGGCTCGCTGCCGAAGGACCGCTTCGGGTGGAAAGCGGCGGTTCGGCGACGCGGTGACACACCATCGGGGTGGTCACTGGTGGCAGGCTGCTTTTGGTGCACTAATCAAGAACCGTGCAACGGCTGTTTTATGAAGACAGGAACGCCGGTGTTCCTGTCATGTTCCCAGAAATCAGCGTCTCGTTTGAACAGGTTGGCAATCGGAGTGTCCCAGGGGTCACCACACGATTTGTAGAAACTGCATGCCAATGGGTCATGCAAACTGCCATTTGGTTTCGCGCCGGGACAAGATGCGCTCACGAACCGTTACAATGCGCTCCGCGGGTCCAACGTTTCTCAAAATCTTCATTGTCGCAACGCGGTTGTTCTGGGCATGTTACTGCTGAGGCACGGTGCGTCGCAGAAATGCCACGGAGTATGAAAATGATCCACGCCTGCCTGATAGCCAGCATCGCGACCGGATTGGTCGCCGCCGCTCCGGCGAGGGCCGGTGTCATCACATTCGATACCGCGCCGCTCTCGGGAACGGGCGAGTTCACCGGCTCCGTCACCGAGGGGCTCTACACCTATTCTGTGCTCTCCGGCGCACGGTATGTCGCTCCCAATGGCAACCCCGGCGATGATGTCGAGGGATACTACCCAATGGCGCCCGGGACCCAGACCGGTGTGCTGACGATCAGTCGCACGGATGGCGGAACGTTCCGGTTTGACAGACTCGATTTCGCCGAGGTCAGCACGGGCGGTAACAGCGGCAGCATCGGTTCTATAGAGTTTTTTGGTTTTCTTGACGGGCGAACGGTCACCTCTGGCGGCGACATCGGTACAGCGGCGTCGACCTACAACTGGATTCCCCACGCCATCGGCGCCAGCGATGGTCCCCCAAACCCGACGATCAATGCCCTCTCGATTTCAATCCCGGCGACAACGGAGATCGGTCCCAACGGTACGTTCAGCTTCTTCTCGGCCATCGACAACGTCGTGGTGACCAATGTCTCTCCGGTCGTCACGCCAGAGCCGATGACCCTCGCCGTGCTGGGTGCCGGTCTCGCCGGCGTCCGCCGTTGCGCCCGCGTCTGAGCCGTCCCTATGAACGCACGAGGGCTGACACGCCTGGCCCTTCCTGCCACCGAAAGCTGACCCTGGTGACGCTCCCGGGGGATGACGTCTACAGGCGATACGCGTGAGCGTCGCGGATCACCACCGGATAAGGCGCGCGCCTGAACCTCGACGATCCAACCATTCTCGCGTTCCACAATTCAAGAAATACGTGACAAAGTGGGCTCCCTGAAATCACAGGGCTTTTCCGTTGCATGAATCTGGTGTGCAGAAGTTGATGCACCCCGGCAGCCCGGAGCAGTGCTCCGAAGGACCGCTTTGGGTCGATTGCGGCCATCCGCATGGGGGCCCATCCCGACTGACGGACGGTCCGGAACACGGAGACCGCCTCGCCCCGCAACCTGTCAAAATCTCCGTGCCGAGGTACTAGTGTCTGCACGGGCTCACTAGTTCTCGGCGCGGCGGGACTGCCGAACGGCTACCGCGCGACATCGCACTGGTACGTCCGAGACATACTGCCATTGATGGGCGCGATCGTCGACGCGGAGCGGGTGGTTGTCGATCGCAATCGCATCACCGGTGGAGGCGTCACCGCAGGATTGGACTTTGGACTGACACTCGCTGCCGCGTTGCGGGGAAACGATTACGCCCGTCGGATCCAACTTCTGCCAGAATACGCCCCGACGCCACCATTCGATGCGGGCGAACCCGAAAGCGCCGGCAACACGCTGGTCCATGGGGTGCTCGATCGCAGGATGAAGCTGATTGCCGCTGCGCGTGCGGCCGCTGTCGGGCTCAACGGCGCACCTCGGAAATGACGCCCATCGCATCCGGTACGCCGCCAATTCCCGGCGTGCGCAAAAGGGCGGCATCGCCCCATGAAGCCGGCATGGTCCGGCGCCGCCGCATCGCTCATGGCAAGGTCTCGTACTCGGCCACCAGCCATTCCACCGGCTCTGCGGCTGCCGCGTCGTACCAGGCCGCGACCAGTTCGTGCGTCCGCACCGCGTCGCAGTAGGCGCGCGTCTCCGGAGTCAGCTCGGGCTTCCAGGTGAGGAAGCGTGTCACCACCGGCGCATACATGACGTCCGCCGCGGTGAAGGCGCCGCCGAACAGGTACGGCCCGCTGGCGCCGTAGCGTCGCCGTGTATCCGCCCACAGCGCCTCGATCCGCGCGATGTCGGCCAGGGCGCCCGGCGTGCGGCCGAGCCCCGTGAAGTCGCGCCCGAGATTCATCCACATCGCCTGACGCAACTCGCGGAACCCGGCGTGCATCTCCGCGGCGATCGAGCGCGCGTGGGCGCGGGCGACGCGGTCCGCCGGCCACAGCGCCGGCGCCAGTTCCGCGCAGTAATCGCAGAGGGAGAGCGATTCCCAGACGCGCGCGCCGCGATGCTCGAGATATGGCACCAGCCCGTTCGGCGAGAGCGCGACGATCGCCGGCGTCGGGCCGGGCCGGACGAACGGGATCAGTACCTCCTCGACATCCAGCCCGGCGAGGCGCACCGCGAGCCAGCCGCGCATCGACCATGAGGAGTAGCGGCGGTTGCCGATGTAGAGCTTGCCGTCGGGCATGGCTGGACCTCCTCGGTCGGTTGCGTTGTTGTCTGTGTGAACGGCGTCGGACGCTGTGCCAAGAGAGACCCTGGGAGGGTCGGCCTTAACCCAACCGGATAGGGCCGGCTCGCACCCGTCGCCTTCTCCTTGGTCCCTTTTGAGCAGCCCAATCCAACAAAAAGAGGAAAAAGGGCGGCGAGCCTGCGCCCGCGCTACCCCGTTACCCCGACCAGCAACGCCTGCGCGCAGGCGTCGAGGATCGAGTCCGCGTCGATGTCGTACTCCCGGTACAGGTCCGGGATATCCCCGCTCTGCCCGAACCGGTCCGGCCCCAGCGGCACCACACGCTGCCCGCGCACCGCTCCCAGCCAGGCATGCGTCGCCGGGTGCCCGTCCAGCACGGTGACCAGTGCGGCCCCAGCAGCCAGCGGCGCCAGCACTTGCTCCACATGCGCCACCGCCCGACGGTCGCCGGCACGCCGGGCCCGCATCGCCGCCAGCCACCCCGCATGCAGTCGGTCGGGCGAAGTAATCGCCAGCAGCCCCGCCCCCTGTTCTTCCGCCGCCAGTTCGGAGAATGCGGCCAAGGCCTCCGGCGCCACCGGCCCCTGGTAGGCCACAGCGATCCGCGCCCCCTCCGCCGGCGGCACTACCCAATGCGCCCCCGCGATCACCGCAGCCGGGTCCAGCACCCGCTCCGGCTGTTCGATCGCCCGGGTGGACAGCCGCAGCCACACCGACGACCCCTCCGGCCGCTGCATGAACGAGAACGCGTGCCGCAGCAGCACCGCCAGTTCGTCCACATGCGCCGGCTCGAAGCTGGCCAGCCGGTCCGCCGCCATGCCGATCAGCGGCGTGTTGATCGATTGGTGCTGGCCGCCCTCCGGCGCCAACGTCAGGCCAGAAGGCGTTGAAACTAAAATAAACCGCGCATCCTGGTAACAGGCATAGATCAGTGCGTCCAACCCGCGGTTGACGAACGGATCATACACCGTGCCAATCGGCAGCACCCGAGCCCCGGTCATCCCCGGCGCCAGTCCCGCCGCACCCAACAGGAGAAAGAGGTTCTGCTCCGCGATCCCCAGCTCGATGTGCTGGCCCTTGGGCGACATGCCCCAACGTTGGGCGCTCGCCAGCTTGGCGTCGCGGAACACGTCATTGCGGGTGTGCCGGTCGAAGATGCCGCGCCGGTTCACCCACGGCCCCAGATTGGTGGATACGGTCACGTCCGGCGAGGTGGTCAGGATATGCTCTGCCAGGTCCTTCAGCTCGCCCTGCCCGCGTCCGACCTCGGCCAGAATGTCGCCGAACCCGCCCTGGGTAGAGACCTTGCGGCCCGCCACCCGAGGCATCGGCAGCGCCGCCGGTACAGACACAAACGGCGCGGTCAGCGTCCGCCCCTCCGGCGTCAGCTTCGAGGCGAACGGGCACTCATCCAGGAAGCGCTGCAGCTCGTCCGCCGGCATGTCCAGACCCTCGAACCGGTCCCACTCATGCCCCGGCCGGATCCGCATCTGCGTGCGGAACTCCTCCATCTGTTCCTTGGTCATCAGGCCGGCGTGGTTGTCCTTGTGGCCGGCGAAGGGCAGGCCCATGCCCTTGATCGTGTAGGCGATGAAGCAGGTCGGCTGGTCGCCATCGGCCTCGGCGGCACGCAGCGTGTCGATCACCGTCTCGATGTCGTGGCCGCCGAGATTGGTCATCAGCGCACCCAACTCGTCGTCCGACAGTGCGTCGACGATGCGCCGCACCCCCTGCGAGCGGCCGAGATCGGCCAGCACCGCCTGCCGCCAAGCGGCGCCGCCCTGGAAGGTCAGCGCCGCGTAGAGCGAGTTGGGGCAGTCGTCGATCCAGCGCCGCAGCGCCTCGCCACCGTCGCGGGCGAACGCCGCCTCCAGCCTGCGGCCGTATTTGATGGTGACGCAGTTCCAGCCCATGTCGCGGAACAGCCCCTCAATGCGGCCGAACAGGCGGTCGGGAACAACAGAATCAAGACTTTGGCGATTGTAGTCCACAATCCACCACAGGTTGCGGACGTCGTGTTTCCAGCCTTCCAGCAGCGCTTCGTAGATGTTGCCCTCGTCGAGCTCGGCGTCGCCGGCAATGGCGATGTGGCGGCCGGGCGGCAGGTCGGTGCGGCCCAGCCCGTGCAGCCGCACATAGTCGGCCATCAGCGCGGCGAAGGTGGTCATCGCCACGCCGAGCCCGACCGAGCCGGTGGAAAAATCCACCTCCGGCCCATCCTTCACCCGCGACGGATACGGCTGTGCGCCGCCCAGCGCGCGCAGGCCGGCCATCTTCTCGATGTTCTGCCGGCCGAACAGGTAGTTCATGGCGTGAAATACCGGCCCGGCATGCGGCTTCACCGCGATGCGGTCCTGCGGCCGGGCGACCTCGAAATACAGCGCTGTCATGATCGAGATGACCGAGGCGCACGATGCCTGGTGCCCCCCCACCTTCAGCCCGTCCCGGTTGGGCCGGATGTGGTTGGCGTTGTGGATCATCCAGGCCGACAGCCACAGCAGCTTGCGTTCGAGCTGCTTGAGGATCTGCACATGCCGCGTATCGGCGGGCGCGGGTGGAGCGAGCAAGCTGAGCGGTGTATCCATCGACGTTCCGGCCTCCGGGAGGCAAACCCGAGAGAGCATAGCGGGTCGATGGCGTTCATGCATCCGGATCGACGGCCGCTGGCCGCGGTGGCCCGCCGCCAGCGTCATTGCGCGAGGCGGACCGACAATATCACCCGCCGTCGGCAGCGCGGCGGGCACGCATGGCGTCCTCCCAGTGGAGTCCGTCGAAGAATCGCGACGGATGCAGCATCGCGGCATCGACTTCGTCCAGACAGCGGGCATTGACGCTGACCTTGTCCGGATCCGAGCGCGGCACGTAGAACGCGTGGATGCCGCAATGCCGGCAGAACGTGTGCTTCGCGACGTGGGTGCCGAACTGATAGGTCGTCAGCGCATCCTCGCCCTGCAGTAGGGTGAACCGGTCCAGCGGCACGACGAGATGCAGGATGCCCTTCTTGGTGCAAATGGAGCAATTGCACTCGGAGATCTGCGCCAGGTCGGCCTGCACGCGCAGGCGCACCCGGCCGCAATGACAGCCACCTTCATAGGTTTGCAGCATCGACTTCCACCTCCGATCGAACTGGTTGGACGACGGAGGCAGGCACGCATTCCTCCGTCAATGCTCCTGCGCCCACCATGACGATACTCGACCATCCCGCACAGTCCCAACGGCCCGGGCTTCACCCGGTTGGCGCCTGGCCTCGGGATAATGGACCCGTACCGAGTGACGCAACTCTCCCGACCGATCAGCGGCAGAATCATGCCCGTCGGTTCGCCAGAACGGCCGGGATTGCTCGCGCCAGACGTCGCCGCGGGTCAGCCCGACATCCCACAGGTCGCGATCGCTGAGCTGCGCCAGAAATCGCCGGTCATGCGCCCGCTGCCGCCACAGGCGCCACAACCGCAACAAACCGCCGAACATCGTGCGCACTCACGCGGCACTACGACGCGCCTGTTCCTCTCGGAACAGCGCCAGTTCGTCGGCCATCGCCCGGGCCACGCTCGTCCGTTCGCACGCACGGCGGAAATACGCCTGCAGCGCCGGCCAGGGTGCGAGGTCGGTGCCGGTGAACCCCGCCCAGTTCAGCACCGTCACGAGATAGGCGTCCGCCACCGTGAAGCGATCGAGCAGCCAGTCTCGGCCGGCCAGGTGGTTGTCGAGATAGCGGAACCGCGGTTCCAGCTTGCCGCGTGCATATTCCTTGGCGCCGTCATTGGTTTGCGGATCGAGCAGTGGAATGAAGACCACCTTGTGCAGTTCGGAGGTGATGAAATTCAGCCACTGCTGCAAGCGGTAGCGCTCGATGCCGCCCTGCGGCGCCAAGCCGGATGCCGGATGTCGATCGGCCACGTATTGCAGCACCACCGGATTTTCCGTCAGTACCTCGCCGGCGTCGGTGCGCAGCACCGGCACCTGGCCCATCGGGTTGATCGCGTAGAAGTCACCGCCGTCGGCAAGGCGTTTGGATCTGGTGTCCACGCCGATGAATGTGGCGTCAGCGCCGGCTTCATAGAGCGCGATGCGCGTTGCCATTGAGCAGGCGAGCGGAGCGAAATAAACGTCCATGACGGCCTCCCTGGTTGATTTTTGTACTGTATCGTAGGAAAATCCGGGGCGTCAAGGATTTTGTCTGGAATGGTACAAAAATCTGCTGCTAAGCGCGGACGGCCGCGCGCCTATGATCCCGATACCGCGCTGGCGCAGGCCATGGCGGTATTCTGGGACGCCGGATTTGCCGGTACGTCGCTGGACGACATCAGCGCCGGCACCGGCATGAACCGTCCAAGCCTGTATGGCGCGTTCGGCGACAAGCAGGCGCTGTATCGCCACACGCTGGAACGCTATCGCGCCATGGCGCGGGCCGCCTTGCAGGAGACTCTGCGGCCCGATCAATCCCTGCGCGATGCGCTGCGCGCGGTGTACGAGCGGGCTCTGTCGATCTACTATTCCGGTGCGCATGGTGCGCGCGGCTGTTTCCTGATTGGCACCGCGCTGACCGAGGCGGTGCTGGACGCCGACGTGCGTGCCACGCTGGCCGCCGGCCTGCATGAGATCGACGACGCGTTCGAGGCGCGGATGCGGGTTGCCCAACAGCAAGGCGAACTGCCGGGTAACGCCGATCCGGCGATGCTGGCGAAGTTCGCCTCGGCGGTGCTGCACACTCTGGCGATTCGCTCGCGCGCCGGGGAACCGCGCGAGGCTTTGCAAGCCACGGTCGAACCGGCGCTGGACCTGATCTGCGGGCCGCTCCAGAGCGCCCGATCTCACCCGGTCAAACGCGAACTGGCCAGACTCAAACGCGCCGGACCCAAGCCGGCAGAACTTAAGCCAGCCGCACCCAAACCAGCCGGACGAGCGCGGCGCGGCTGAGAACAACCGCGGGCGGTCCGGCCGGCGAGAGATTGAAGCGGCACGGCAGGCCCGTCTCCATTGGCGGCATGCAAGGCACGGTACGGGCCTCGGAGACCTGGGACTGTATCGAGGGCCGGGGGCAGATCCACTATTTGTGCCATTCGCACACAAATGATGTGCCGACGACCCAGATTATCCCGACCCGTCAAAATGGTCATCTACCGATCCGTCGCGAAGGCCGACCACGACGTCCGCCGGCGAGCTTGCACCAATCGGGAGGCCCACCATGACCGCGTCGATCCTTGCCGCACTAGTTGCCCTGATCATCACAGCGTCCGCCGGCGCGCTGCTGGCGCGGTCCGTCCGGTCAGCCGGGCGGGCTTCACGGTGGGCACAATCGCCCGGCCGCGAGGCACCGCGGGCCATGCCGTTCGGGATCCTACCCCACGCGATAACCGAGCGCGGCCGTCAGGCCCGCGCGCTTCGGAGGAGCTACCCATGAGCGGATCCTCGCCGGCGGCAGACACCATTACCCTGCCGCCCCACGGCATTGCCGGCCAGCGGGCCGGCCGCCTCGCCAAGCGGCTGCTGCTCGCCGCCGCCGCGATCGGAATCACCGTTGCGGCCGGCACCTATGGTTACGACTGGTGGACCGTCGGGCGCTTTCAGGTCGCCACCGACGACGCCTATGTGGCGGCGGATTCTGTGATCGTCAGCCCCAAGGTCTCGGGCTATCTCGCTCAGGTGCTGGTGCAGGACAACCAGCCGGTTCGCGCCGGCGACGTACTCGCCCGCATCGACGACCGCGACTACCGCACCGCGCTGGAGCAAGCGCGCGCCGACGTCTCGGCCGCTCGGGCCGATATCGACAACCTGGAACAGGAAGTCGAGCAGCAGTCCCTGACGGTCGATCAGGCGCGCGCCCTGGTCGCCGCCGACCAAGCTGCCGCGACGTTCTCCGAGCAGCAGCTTCACCGCTACGCTGATCTGGCGCGCACTGGCGCCGGCACGGTGCAGCAGGCGCAGCAATACCAGGCCGATATCCAGCAGAAGCAGGCGGCGCTGGCGCATGACCAAGCCGGCATCGGCGTGGCCCAAAAGCAAATCGATGTGTTGCGCGCACAGTCGGCGAAGGCGCGGGCCACCCTGGCGCAGCGCGAGGCCGCGGAACACCAGGCCGAGCTGAACCTGAGTTATGCCACCATCACCGCACCGATCGACGGCACGGTGGGCGTGCGTACGCTGCGCATCGGTCAGTACGTGCAGGCCGGCACGCAGCTTATGGCGCTGGTGCCGTTGCAGCAGGTCTACGTGACCGCGAACTACGAGGAGACGCAGCTTACCGATGTGCGGCCCGGCCAGGACGTCACGCTGAACGTGGACATGTTCCCCGGCACGGTCGTGCACGGCCGCGTGGACAGCATCGCTCCGGCCAGCGGCCAGGAATTCACCCTGCTGCCGCCCGACAACGCCACCGGCAACTTCACCAAGATCGTGCAGCGCATACCGGTGAAGATCGTGATCGACCCGCACGACCCGCTCGCCGGCCTGCTGCGCCCGGGCATGTCGGTCGAGCCGAGCATCGACACCAACGCGCACTGAGGGGGGACCGCCGTCATGTCCGACATCGCAGTCTCCACCGAGCCTAAGGTTTCGTTGAAGGTCTGGATCGCTGTCGCCGGCGCCATGGTTGGCGCCTTCATGGCGGTGCTGAATATCCAGATCACCAACGCGTCGCTGCGCGACATCGAGGGCGGCATCGGCACCGGCGGCGTCAATGGCGCCTGGATCACCACCGCCTATCTGATCGGCGAGATCATCGTTATTCCGCTATCCGACTACCTCAGCCGGGTGTTCTCGCTACGCCGCTACCTGCTCGCCAACGTCGCGCTGTTCCTGCTGTTCTCCGCGCTGTGCGGCCAGGCGACGAGCCTGCCCGAGATGATCGTGCTGCGCGGCCTGCAGGGCTTCGCCGGCGGGGTGATGATCCCGCTCGCCTTCACCATCGTCATGACCATGCTGCCGCAAGCCAAGCGTCCGACCGGACTGGCGGCCTTCGCGCTGACCGCCACCTTCGCCCCGGCGATCGGCCCGACCATCGGCGGCTATTTGACCGACACTTACGGCTGGGCCTCGATCTTCTATCTCAACCTGGTGCCCGGCGCGCTGATGCTGGCAATGCTGGTCTACGCACTGCCCAGGACGGAGACGCAGCTTGGCCTGCTGCACCGCGGCGACTGGCTCGGCATCGCGTTGATGGCGGTAGGGCTCGGCGCGTTGCAGACGGTGCTGGACGAGGGCAACATCTACGACTGGTTCGGTTCGCCCTTCATCGTCAAGCTGAGCCTGGTGGCTGCGCTGGCGCTGGGCGGCTTCCTGGTCGTCGAGTTCACCCGGCCGGAGCCGCTGCTGAACCTTCGTCTTTTGGGCCGCCGCAATTTCGGCTTCGGCACACTGGCCAATTTCATGCTCGGGTTCGCGCTGTATGGCTCGGCCTATCTGTTGCCCCAGTACCTGGCCAACGCGCAGGGTTTCGATGCAGAGCAAATCGGTACCGTAATGGCCTGGACCGGCCTGCCGCAGCTTGTGGTGATCCCGCTGGTGCCGCTGCTGATGCGCCGGATCGACCCCCGCCTGCTGGTTGGAACCGGCCTGGTGGTGTTCGCGACGAGCTGCTTCATGAACCTGCACATGGACGCGAATTACGCCGCGCCGCAGCTCTTCTGGCCGGACGTCGTTCGCGCGCTGGGCCAAGCGGTGGTGATGGCGCCGCTGTCCTCCATCGCGCTGGCCGGCATCGCCGGGCGTGAGGCCGGCAGCGCCTCAGGCATCTTCAACATGATGCGCAACCTGGGCGGCGCGATCGGCACCGCGACGCTGGAGACCTTCTACACCAAGCGCGAGCAATATCATTCCTTCATTGTCAACCAGCACGTCTCGCTGCTGGATCCTGCGACGCGCGAACGGCTCGCGGTGATGCAGCAGTATTTTCAGGCGCACAGCTCAGCGGACCCGGCCGCCGCGATGCACAGCGCGATGATCGCCGTCGGCAATGCCATCCGCGCACAGTCCACACTGATGGGCTACAGCGACAGCTTCGCATTGCTCGGTGCAATCCTGCTGCTGGCGGCTGCGGCGATCGCCATATTGCGCAAGGGGGTTGTGGTCGGCGGCGGCGCTCATTGAGCGAGCGACCTGGTGGCACGAAGGTTCCGGTTCGAGAGGCACAACCACCTTCAGTGTCCTGGCGTCTCCCCCTTTGGTGTCATTGCGAGCGAAGCGAAGCAATCTCCAGCGTGCCTTGGTTCGATATCTTGGGGGGAATTGCTGTGCTCCGCTAGCAATGACGAGTGTTGGCCGCAGGACCGAACCGTTAGGATCACAACACTAGGCCAGGCAGACCGCTTCGACATTGTTGCCGTCGGGATCGAGCAAAAACGCGGCGTAGTAGGTGGGGCTGTAGTCGGTCCGCAAGCCAGGACGGCCGTTGTCGCGGCCGCCGGCCTTGATGCCCTCGGCATAACAGCGGTCCACGGCCTGGCGGTCACGTGCCTGGAACGCCACGTGTATGCCGGAACCACCCGCGGCCTTGTCTGCGTATAGCCACAGCGCCGGTGCGTCACGCGGACCGAAGCCGGCGCCCGACTCATCGGCGGAACCGACGACGTGCCCAAGCGGCGCCAGCAGCGCGGTGTAGAAGCGAACGCTCGCGTCGATGTCTCTTACGTGCAGTCCGATGTGATCGAACATGATGACCTCCTTGGCATGGCGGTCATCCTAGGCGGCGCGCGGCACGCAGTTCTTGGAATATCTTGCGATCGCCCTTTGCCGCCTGACGGAATTTTCGCGGCGAGATGCCGGCGGCGCGATGGAACGTTCGCACGAAGTTGGACAGGTCGGCGAACCCGACCTCGAAGGCGATGTCGGTGATCGACCGATCACCGTCCGCTAGCAGACGGGCCGCGCGACGCAGCCTGGCACGCACCAGGTATTGGTGTGGCGTGACGCCGAGCACCATTGCGAACAGCCGCAGGAAATGAAACGGGCTAAGTCCGGCGGCATGCGCGGCGGTTTCGAGGTCGATCTGCTCTTGCGCCTGCGCGTCGAGCCAAAGCGCGGCTTCCACCATGCGGCGCCGGTCGCGCGTGCTGGCGTGCAAGGCTCGCGGTTGTTGCGCCGCGACGAGGCTCGCACAGCTTGCAGCAAACAACAGTCCCGCCTCGTCGAGCCCGAGATCGCTGCCACCGTCCGCCGCTGCCTGCGCGAGTTCCCCGAACACCATCGCCTCGGGCACCGGCGGTATGCAGCCGGCCTGCCAGAGCGCGGTCCCGGCGCCGATCGTCTCGGCCAGGTCCGGGGCAAAGGTGAACACCAGACATTCGTCGCCGCAAATACGCTCGTGAGTGCACATGTACTCGTCGCCCGGCCGGCCCAGGAGTACCGAACCAGCAACGAGTTCGAACGCGTGACCGCGACAGCGGTAACCGAAGCTGCCCTTGCGCACATAGGCGATGGAGAATGCCCCGTGCTGTTCCGGATAGGGCGCATCGTGGGGGCCCCGGCTGCACCGGTAGTCGGTCACCGCCATCGATCCACGCTGCATGAGTGTCATGGCCGCCATATGCTCTCCTGCCGCTTGTCTAACCCCTTGTCCGGTTATGGAGATCGCGCACGACTGGCCTGTCAACCCCTTTGGAGGTTAGAACGGGATCGCATGACAGCCCGGAACCACCGAGCCGGGGTCGGGACGCCGATTCGCGCTCCAGGCGAGGATCTGTGCCTCGACTTCGCCAATACGCTGACGTGGCGCGGCAGTACCGCCCCGACCGAGACGCTTGGCGGGCTGCCGGACCTGCTGGACTGGCTTGCCAGGTCGGGGCAACCTCCCTCGCTGGCGGCGACCACCGCAACCGACTGGGCGCACCATGATCCGAGGCGCGCGGCGCACCTGTTTGCCGAAGCCATCGCATTGCGCGAGACGATCTTCCGGTGCTGCTTCGCCGTCGCTGCGCGCAATGACGCCCCGGATGCGGACTTTGATGCCCTGAACCGCGCACTGGCAGCCGCTCCGCCCCGCCGCCGCCTTGTCCCGGACGCGAGCGTCTATGCGTGGGCGGCCGACGACGGGCCACCTTCAGCCTCCCGGCTGCTGGCCCCGATCCTGTGGTCCGCGGCGGACCTTCTCGCGCGCGCCGATCAACTCCGCGTGCGATGCTGCGCCAACGACCGATGCCTGTGGCTGTTCATCGATCGGAGCAAGGCGGGCACCAGGCGCTGGTGCGACATGGCCGCCTGCGGCAATCGCGCCAAGGCGCAGCGGCATTATCGAAGGCTCCGGCCGTCCTGAAGCCGCCTATCCTCAGCGAATGTGCTGCTGGACCGACTCGGCGCAGCCTCGGTACGCTTCCTCAAGTCCAACAGCGAAACGGTGGTGGTCATGGGAGCCAGTAACCTCGCGGCGCGGCGCGCCGCAAAAGCCAATCGTCGCAAGGCGATCGTGGCCCAGAAGCGCAAGGCCGAGGCGGCGGGAGGCACGTTGGCCGGGCAGATGGCCCGGGCCGCGGCGCTGCCGATCCGCGAATGTCTGTGCAGCGAGAACCTGTTCGAGATCGGCATGGGGACACTGGTTCTCGCGCGCGGGAGTACAGTCGGTTCCGTCGTCGTCGGCGCTTTTCTGCTCGATACGTTCTGCCGCGGCGTCAAGGACGTTATGGTCCGCACGATAAGCGCAGAACAATTTGAGGCCTATGTTGACAAGGTGGATGATGTGACGCCGCTGGTGCCGCTCGATCCCAGCTACGCCCGCAAGCTGTTGCACGACCTGACCCGGTGGTCCAGTTCGCTTGGCTTCCAGCCGCACCGGGACTTCGCGACGGCGGAGCGGCTGTTCGGCGACGTCGATCCGCAAGCCTGCGAGATCGCCTTCGAGTTCGGACAGGGCGGCAAACCCCTCTACGTGTCCGGCCCGGGGGAATCGTTCTCAACTTCCCGTCGGCACGTCGAGCAATTGCGCGCGCAGCTCGGTCCGGATGGTTTCCATTACATCGCCGCGGTGTAGGTACCAAGCGTCGAAAGATTGATCGGCAGCTTGCCCACCGGTACCAACCGGCCAAGAGGTTGACCCACCGACCCGATCCATCGTCATGCCTGCGAAGGCAGGCCATCCACGACTTTCCTTTATCCCGTCAGCGAAGTCGTGGATGGTGGACCCTCGGCCTTCACCGAGTCTCGCCATGGCAGGATGAGTCGCTCGTGTGAGTCAGCGAACGCGCCGATTGGCATGACCGTATTGTCGAGCACGGCACACCGGACGACAGCGTCACCCCGCCAGACGGTTCGGGGTGGCAAGCTCGACCCCGAAATACACGCGCGCAAGGTCGATCGCGAAACCGACCGCCTCGAAGTTCAGCGTATCGTCGGGTTGAGTCAGCGTCTCGGAGACCCAGCCCGCATCCGTCTTGCGGTAGTGCTCCACGCGCATCTGGTCCTGATAGACCAGGGCAATGTGCCGCAGGGTGGGCAATCCCTTGTAGAAGCGCAACTTCTCACCCCGGTCGAGGTCCATCGTCGATGGTGACAACACCTCGGCGACCACCAGCGGATCGGTGATGAAATTGCGCCCGCCGGACGGTCCGCAACGCACGACGATGTCGGGGCGCGGCTTGTCCACCGCCCGCCGCTCCTCCGAGCGCTGCACCCGAATTCCCCCCTGATAGGCACGACAACCCTTGGGGTCCATTGCCAGCTTGAGCGGCGCACCAATATTGCCGGCGATCTGTTCATGATCCTCGGTCGGGTTGGTCATGGCCATGATTCGGCCGGCGACCAGTTCCCACAGCGAATCGTCCTGCTGCGCATCAAGGAACGCATCGAACTCAGCGATGGTAACCAGCGGATCGGTCAGCATTGCATGCGACATCTCTACCCCCACCCGCGCGCCAGCTTGCGCACCGTCGTGGAGGCGTTGCGCCTGCCCTCGCCGGCATAGTCCTCGTGCCACTCTTCGATCTTTGCCGGATCGTAGAGGTAGTTCACCATCAGCGTGGCGCTCTCCTTGGCGCCCTTCTCCGAGGTGTCGCCCAGCATGTTGATCCGCTCCACCCGCGCGCCGTTGGACAGGTGGAAATGCGCCACAGGATCGCGCGCCCGCCGCTTGTCGGCCGACGCGCTTTCCGCCAGCAGATAGCGGGCGCACAGCCGCACCAACACCGGCTCGGCCGTCTTGCGCAATCCGACCTCGCGCCACCAGCCGCGCTTCGCCAGAATCGCCGCCAGCGACGCCGCGCCGGTCTCCGCCGGCATCGCCGAGCCGAGGCTCGCCGCTTCGTCCGCCGACAGCAGTTCCTGCGCACCGGCCGCCAGCTTCTCGTCAAGCCAGCGGCGGAACCCGGGAACCGGCGACAGCGTGGCGAAGGTTTTCAAGTTGCGAAACTCCCCCGACAGCACCTCCACCACGCGCTTGATCAGGAAATTGCCGAAGCTGATCCCTGCCAACCCGAGCTGACAGTTGCTGATCGAATAAAAGATCGCGGTATCGGCCTCGCGCGGGTCCTGCACCGGCGCCTTCTCGTCGAGCAGACGTTGCACGCTGCCGGCCAGGCCTTTCACCAGCGCCACCTCGACGAAGATCAGCGGCTCGCCGGGCATGCGCGGATGGAAGAAGGCGTAGCAGCGGCGGTCGGAATCCAGGCGGTTCTTCAGGTCGCGCCAGGAACGGATGGCATGCACCGCCTCGTAGTCGACCAGCTTCTCCAGCAGCGCCGCGGGGCTGTTCCAGTCGATCCGCGCCAACTCCAGGAAGCCGATGTCGAACCAGGCCGAGAGCAGCCCGCGCAGATCAGCCTCCAGGGCGGCCAGCAGCCGGTCGTCCTTGCGGATCTTGAGCAGGAAGGCGCGCATATCAACCAGGAATTTGCGGCCGTCCGGAATCGAGGTGAACTGGGTCAGCAGCTTCAGCCGTGGCGGCTCCAGCGCCTGGCGCAGCTCCGCGGTCGCGACCGCGCGGTCGGCCGGGTCGACGGCTTTCTGTACGTCGGCATAGGCGTGGGCGACGGCGTCGGCGTCGGAATCGAAACCGGCGAGCGTGCGCAAGAAGTGCCTGCGTCCCGCCTCGTCCAGCCCCTGGTAGGTCTGCGCCAGCCGCGCTGAACGATTGCGCGCGCTGACCTCGCCGCCACGCCCGCCCAGGGCGGCACGCATCTGGGCCTCGAGCGACTCGTCCGACTCGCCGGCCACGCTTGACGCCATGTCGCGCCATGCCGTGGTGATCCGGCGGATCGCTCGATCCAGCAGACCCGTCGTGGCGGCGTCACTCATGCGGGCACTCCCTTGCGGCGGGCGGATAATAGGCCATCCGCGGCAAAAGTGGATCGGGACGTCGTTACTGCGAGCGCTCCGACAAGTGCCGGCAGCAGGTCTTCCGCCACCATGCCGGGGCCGGCCAGCACCGCGGCCTGGCCGTGCAGCCAGGCGCCGGCCGCAGCGGCCTCCCAGGCCGGCATGCCTTGTCCGAGCAAGCCGGCGATGACCCCGGCGAGCACGTCACCCGCGCCGGCGGTGGCGAGCCAGGGCGGCGCCGAGGCGTTGATCGCCGCCCGCCCGTCCGGTGCCGCAACGATCGTGTCAGCGCCCTTCAGCAGCACGACCGCACCGGTGCGCGCTGCGGCGGCACGCGCGGCCCCGAGCCGGTCGCCGGCCGGGCGACGCTCGCCTGCCACGCCGAACACGCGGGCGAATTCTCCGGCGTGCGGCGTCAGCACCGCGGCGCCACGGAAGGCGTCGGGATCGCCGGCGAAGGCGGAGAACGTGTCGGCGTCCGCCACCACCGTTCGACGCGCCGCGATCAACGCCGGCAACGCTGCCCGCGCCGCATCTACCCCAAGACCCGGACCGCAGACCCAGACCTGACGGCGCGCGTCCTGCAGCAGCTCCGCGAGTGGCGCCTCGTTGACCAAAAGGCCGGGGGAGCCGGCGCGGTACACATCGCCTCCGCCGCGCGCGGCGATAGTCACCATGCCGGCCCCGGCCCGACGTGCCGCATCGGCGGCCAGACGCGCCGCGCCGGTCATCGCGGCACCGCCCAGCACGGTGACATGGCCGCGCGAATATTTGTGCGCCTCGGGACCCGGGTGCGGCAGCGGCCAGAGTTCCGGCAGGTTGGCGAATGTCGCCGGCCGCACCTGATCGAGTGCCGCGACCGGCAGGCCGATATCGGCGAGCATAATGTCGCCACAGCGTTCGCGCCCAGGTAGCAGCAGATGGCCGGGCTTCAGCCGAAAAAACGTGACGGTCAGTGCGGCCTGTGGGGCGAAGCCGCGGATCGTGCCGGTGGCGCCATCCACTCCGCTGGGCACATCCACCGCGACAACGCGATGCGACGCACGCAGCGTGTCCGCCACCATCCCGTCTACGTCCCGCGCCAGGCCGGCGCCGAACACCGCGTCGATCACCAGCTTGGCGCGGGCTGCCTCGGCCGGGGTGAAAGGTGCGGTCGGGCCGTGCCATTGCGCCGCCGCCCAGGCGGCATCGGACCCAGCACGCGGTGGCGCCAGGGCCGCCACCATCACCGGCCAACCCTCCTGTGCCAGCAACCGCGCGGCGATGTAGCCGTCGCCGCCGTTGTTGCCCGGCCCGCACAGCACCAACGTGCGACACGGCCGCAAGCGGGCGCGCACGGCCCGTGCCACGGCGCGCCCGGCATTCGCCATCAAAACGGGACCGGGCACGCCCAGGCCGGGCGAGGCGGCGTCGGCCCGCCCCATTTCCTGCGGGCTCAGCAATTCGGGCCGGCCGGCAAGCGTGTGCAGCCAGGCGATGTCGAAGCTCATGGCGATGCGTCCGATGCGGGCCGGCGCACTCTGTGCGGTAGCGGCGGGAGGCTCAAGCGGGTTCCCTTGTCATTGCGAGGAGCGAAGCGACGCGGCAACCCCCTGCCCGAGGGGCAAGGCCAGTGCGGGTTGCCGCCTGCAGCGTCTCATCAGCGTCTCGTTTCGCTGTGCGCGGGATCGTGGTGCATGCCGTGAGAGGTGGCGGGTCGCGGAGTGTCTCGCGAGCGTCTCGCTTCGCCGCCCAGGAGACTAGGCGGGCGGTGTGAGAGGTGGGGGTCGCCGAGCAGCGTCTCTCTGACGTCTCATTTCGCTGTGCAGGAGACGATGGCACGCGGCGTGAGAGGCCGCTAGTCGCCGCGCAGTATCTCGCTGGCGGCGCAGGAGGCTGCGGCAATTGGTACGCGTGCTTTTGGTGCAGGGGTTCTGCCGCCGCTGATCCACATCGCGACCTGGGCTCGGCAGGCGGCGCGGCTGGGTGGGCCGGAGGCTTCGGGCGGGCGATGTTTTGGTGCATGGGCTTCTGCCGCCGCTGATCCACATCGCGGCCTGGGCTTGGCAGGCGGCGTGGCTGGGCGGGCCGGAGGCTTCGGGCGGGCGATGTTTTGGTGCATGGGCTTCTGCCGCCGCTGATCCACATCGCGGCCTGGGCCTGGCAGGTGGCGCGGCTGGGTGGGCCGGATGATCCGGGCGGGCGACGTTCAGGTGCATGGCCTTCTGCCGCCGCTGATCCGCATCGCGGCCTGAGCTTGGCAGGCGGCGCGGCTGGGTGGGCCGGATGCTCCGGGCGGGCGATGTTCTGGTGCATGGGCTTCTGCCGCCACACCTGCTCGGTATCGCAGCCGGAGCCGACCGGCACCTGACGCGCGCGTTTTGCCACCTCGTCTGCATCGTGCGGCCGGCCAAGCCGAGGAGCTGGGTGGTCGCGCCGCATGGCCCGGGGCGCAGCTCCATCCCTGCCGGCAACCGCCGGCCGAGCCGGACGCGCATTTTTCTCCCCCGGCCGGCCCCGGTGATCCACTCGAGCCGCCGGGTTCACGCGGGTGCCGTCGGCGGCGCGCTGGCCGTCGCGAGCCGGCTTCTGTCATCCGGGCGGACCCCTGCCGGTTGTCACGCCATGAAGCCGGCTCGTGGTCATCGCCCTTACCACTCGACGTTGTTCTATATTTGTTCATGTGGGCGGCCTGCATGCGGACGGCAAGACGGTCGGCTGGGAGCGCTCGCCTCGCACGCCAACGCTTGCCGTCGCCCGGGAGTGCCGCACGGTTGCCGCGCCGGACGGTGCGGCGCGATCCGACGCGAAGGGCGCCGGCGCGGGAGAGCGACAGGAGGGGGCCGCATCTGCCGAGGCGAACCGGCGCGTGCGGATGATATCTCATTGATGGCAGCGGCATCGTGCGGACAGCGGTGATCTAGGGCGGGATACCGCCGACGTTCGCCGCAGCATCTGCCGCATTGTCGTAGCGCGGGTTTGCACGCGGTTGTTGCTGCTGACGCCTGCGTGGCCGCGCCGTTCATGCTGCGGCGGATGCGCACGTGGCGTGTGGGAGCTTGCCGTTCGATGGCCTCGGCTTGCTCCGCGGCAGCGTGGGGTCCGCAAGGAAGCAAGGAATTTCAACCACAGATGCACGCCGATGCACGCCGATGGAATCTTGGCCACCGATGCTGCGCGGCTCGTCAGGCGACCGCGCGCGTTTTGCCGTGAACGAGCGTGACGCACTCCGAGCCCATCAGCGTGCATCGGCGTGCATCTGTGGTTGAATTTGCTTTCCTGTTTACGCGCATGCCGCACTGGTCTTCCCGGTAGGGCCACCACAAGAGATGGCGCTGACCCGCAGCGATACGAACCGGCCGGAAAACCACTGGACTTCGGAAGCATGAATGATGCCTCGCATCCAGTGTCGGCGGCGGCCTTATCGTGGGCGTGGTCTGTCAACGAAAACCGATGGTTCCAGGTACGGTCGGCGGCACGCTGGAAACCACGGTTGAAAGTCAGCTTTCAGCGACGGCCGGTGAGCGGGATTTCTGAACAGGTGTAGATGGTCGCCATCGGGAGAGCATGGGCGACCACCCCGACCATCCTGACCGTTGCCATTGATCAGGGTGTCCAGGGTGGTCATCTGCCCCGTAGCCTCGGTAGGTAATCGACGGTGAAGCGTTTCAGAGCTTCCTTGTCGGGTCTGCGAAGACCCCCGTCACGGGCGAGCCGTTGATGCTCATCGACAAGCTATTATAGGCCTTCCTCAACGGGCGCTATCTCTTGGAGAAGCGCACAGACGGGCTGGGGAATCTCAAACACTTCCATTTGAGCGGCGATACCTTTGGCATCTCGTTGTTTTTTGTAGGCCAGCTTGTAATGTCCGAAGATGCCTTCTAAAAGCTCGGTACCGGGGGCAATATGCAGTTTATCTTCCGCCCACGCAGCATCGAACTGAGCCTTGAAACTCGACGCGATTTCATCCACTTTTGCCGTTCGCTCAGCGAGGCTGCCTGCCCCATCTGAAAGACTGCGTTTGATAGCTTCAAGGATTTGGCTTTCGCCCTGATCTTGTGTAAACCCAGGGCTTATATAGATCGGATAATTGACTTGACGAAGAAGTGCCTTTCCAAGGGAGAATGTATGCAGATCGGTTGCACATTGCTCAATCACTTGTGATACTTCAGCGGCCGATAGATGGCCCTCCGTGGTGGTGGAGTTCGAAGCCCAGATTGCAGACCGATCAATGCGCTTTGAGATGTACTTCGACAAGGCGGATGGCTTCACGAGATAGTTCTCAATTTCTCGTACAGGCAAAACCGTTAGCTTACAGCTCTTTCCCAGCACACTATGTAGTTTGGATATGTCCTCGGCCCCATTTTCGTCCCTATCGAGCACGAACCACGTCTGGACGCCACGGCGATTCAAGAATCCTACAATTCTTGCTGACGCAAAATGCTTTATGTTGCGTGATCCACCCATGTTGACGAATCCTACGTTTGCTCGACTGAGATTGCAGCGCAGCGTCGAGGCCCATTCACGTAGAACGTCTTCATCCGATGGCCCCTCGACAAAAACTAGCCTTTCGTACATGAACAGAGAACTAAGCCGCAATCCCAATTCCTGCGGCAGAATGTCGGCGGCTTGCTCTTCCGTCAGCAGTAGCGAAACCGTTGACGGTGATTTCTGAACAAAATGTATGGCAGAATACTCGCCCGAATCGATAAAATTTGTTGAATGAGTTGTAAGAAATATCTGTGACGTATCGGATTTCCGCTTCAGATAGCGCATCACGGATGTCTCTAGAGCGGGGTGCAGATGAATCTCCGGCTCTTCGATTAGCATTATGTCAGGCTCGTCCAATTCGATATCCAACATCAGACGAAGAGCCTCCCTAACTCCCGAACCATTCGCTTGCACTAGAAAGTTATCAACATCAAGTTTTGCCTCTC